>Ga0181585_10000041_pt1 | contig 73081 bp, 67 predicted proteins | sample 071ome_29_FD_132469 | JGI IMG/M metagenome (GOLD analysis project Ga0181585, IMG submission 132469) | Coastal salt marsh microbial communities from the Groves Creek Marsh, Skidaway Island, Georgia - 071407BT metaG (megahit assembly) | ecosystem: Environmental > Aquatic > Marine > Intertidal...
CGATCTTTAAACGTGCCTGGTTCACCTTCATCAATATTAATAGCAATTTTTCTAGGGGCTGCTTGTTCACTCAATATTCGCCATTTACGTCCAGTAGGGAAACCTGCGCCACCAAGACCTCGCAGATTGGAGTCTTCAAGCAAACTAATAATATCTTCACGTTTATGTTTGCCAGAAATACAGTCTTTCCAGGTTTGATAACCACCATCTTTTATATAGTTATCCAAATCTACGTAGCCACCTGGAATATCATCAGATAACTCTTTCTTATCAAGCGCACTCAATACACTTTCTTTTGTTGCTTTTTCAATTGGTTTTGTACCGCATACGGCAACTGGTGCTCCAGCGCATCTCCCAACGCAAGGAATCGGCTGTATACGAACTTTGCCGCTTTCAACAGCATTTTCTAAATCATGAATTAATTCATGAGCACCATAGAGTTCGCAACTCATGGATTCACAAACCCTTACAGTGACTGGTGGGGGAGGTGTTTCATTTTCTTTTGTAACATCAAAATGATGGTAAAAAGTTGCCGTTTCATACACTTCAGTCATCGGCAAATTCATAATGCTTGCAAGCGCTAGAATATGACGATTGGAAATATGGTGATACTTATCCTGAATCTTATGTAAATGCTCAATAAGCATATCTCGATTAAAAGACTCATCACCTATAAGATCCTGCACTTGTGCAAGTGCTTTCTTATCCATGATGCGTCCTAGAATACGTCCTTTTTTACCCCTTGTTCTTTTCAAGGTCTTCATATTTATCGTCTATCCATAGCTTGTAATATTAATAACTCACCTTTACCGTTACGAGACAAATCGCCTAAAAAACGATGAGTCAAGGGGCCAAATTTGTTAAGAACCGAAAAATCAGTTTTCATCTCAGAGAGTTGCGTAAAAAATAACCTCAGGAATTGCATTTTTAGATTCCCACAGCTTTTAAAAGTTGCAGCAATATGTTTTGGTTTTTTCGCAAGAATAATCGTGCCGCGTCGCATTGAATCACCTGGATATTTACCAACTTGACCTAAAATGACTACAGTTCCCGCATGCATTCTGCTACCACAATAATCACCGGCATTACCATGTACAAAGATCATGCCTCTACGCATTTGATCGCCAACACGGTCTCCAGTATTGCCATGTACATGTATTAGACCACGATTCATCCCGAATGTATCACCAGGTAAGCCTGCGCCTGTAAAGTTGCCAACATTACCTATGACTGTGATTTCACCACCAGTCATGGCAGTACCTACCCACGAACCGGCATTGCCTTTTACAGTGATAGTCCCTCTATTCATCGATTGACCAAGCAGATCACCAACATTACCTTTGATAGTGATAGAACCCTTTTTCATGTTCTTGCCTACGCAAATTAATTTGTCACAGCTTTTTTCAATACTAATACATTCACCAGCCTTGCCACTAATTTCGAATAATTCACCTACATCTAGACTTTCTTTTCCATAAATCAGTTTGATTTTTTTGATTTTAGTTTGATTCAGGCCCGATAATTTTTCTGGGATAATTGGAGACATATCCAGAGTGAACTTTGGTTTTTCTTTTAATATAAAGGTCAAATCACTCATTTCAGAATCTCATGTAGATAAAATAAATGTGGACCGAGGTTGCCACCATAATTACCTGCACTAATGCGATAAATACCATTTTTAGGGCCATAAGAGCAGACTTCCCTGATACCAATACGCATAGCTTTAGCAACCGATGCTTCATCAAGGCCATCGATAACTATTTCTAAAACAGAACCAATTTCAGGGCCAAGCTCTGTCTTGACTACACCTTTTAGCGTAGGACAGAATGCTTCGTTAGTGGATGCGCTGAGAAAAGGATATTTAGAACCAACCTTCGAGCCTGAACCGACGACACCGCCCGGAAATGCAGTGATAACACCTTCTACTTTCTTGATTGCATCTACGGCTTTTTCACATGCAGTCAAGCCCTGTCTGGCGGATTTTGCTAATATAAGAAAATTACCGCCACCTATAGCAGGCTGTACACCAGTAGTTTCCTCACAAATAAACTCACCATGCATAATTGGTATACGCCAAAAGCGTTTGCCATTAATGATTTTTGAAATTTGATAACCATCACCAAAGTAACGAAGACTTTTACCCATAGATACTTGAGTATCAGATTCCATACCAGAATAACAGGCGGTCGTTGCAGTGGTCATGACAGTTTGTCCGACTCGTATAGGCACCTGTTTCTCTAATTGTTTGGTCGACATGGCAAAAATCATTAAAGATAAGCCAGGACGACCATCAGGTGTTTCGCTCGGTTTTAATTCTTTTTCAATATCTGCTTCGACACCGCAGGCAATAACTGATGTAGCAAAACCACGTAAGGCATTTGCTGCACGGTAAGCCCACTTTAAATTCATTGCGGTAACAATGATGCGTGTCGCTTTCATTGGAAAGGCTTCCGCAAAATTATTGTCAATTTGCACACCATTTATTTTCATGTCATTACATACAAGGTTGAACTATTAATCTGCCATTGCCATGCTCAACAATTTCATCGTCATCGATTTTGAAGTTACCCATGCTCATGGTTTGATAATCGTCAAAATAACGTTTAAGTGATCTTTCTATGGTTTTATCATAACCCGGCTTAACTATATGCGTTCCGCCATTGACTACTTTAACCACTTTGCCATTACTAACAATTAAGTCGCCATCTTTAAATACATAATCAGGTTTGCTGAACATACGTTCCTTATCTTTATTATCGGTATAGACTGTTATATCAGCAATCGCGCCGGCACCTAGATGGCCACGATTTTTTAATCCAAGACTTTTTGCCGGAGCAGCACGCGTCATAATCGCTACTTCATATAGAGAGTATTCACGATCAATACTGCCTAATGTACTCATGGCGGCAGCATCTTTATTAATGGTCGACAACATGTCGTTACGGAAACTTTTATCCATTAATAAGCGTATTAAATGCGGATACGATGTAAAAGGAGCCCCATTAGGATGATCTGTTGTTAGGAAAATTCGCCATGGATCATTCACCAGTAAAAATAACTCTAGACCGATAGCCCATTGCAATGCATTTACAAAATTTTTATCACGATATTTAAAAGGTACTATGCCGCATCCAGCATCACACTCTATATCCATTAACACCCATTTTTTTGGATGAGCATGCCAGTGTCCTGCATATTGATGTAAGGAGTCACCAGAAGCAGTTACCGTTTGATTAAATAATACCTGACCAACATCACAAGATATATTAGGATTGCTATTAATTGCTTCAGCAATCTCGGCCGCACCCGATGAGAACTTTCTGTCACCTTCAGCACCATAACTATGAAACTGAATATGTGTCATATGCATACGCATACCTTCAACGGCTTTAATTGTCTCAAGAGTGGTATTAAGGTTTCCAGGCACACCCAGATTGCATCCATGTACATGCAAGGGATGAGGGACACCAAGCTCGGTAACCGCTCTAATCAGTGATAATAGTATTTGTCGCGGTGACACTCCGTAATATCTGTTTTGCTCATCTAAATCCAGTTCACGCTGATTAAACTTAAAAGCATTAATTCCGCCAGGATTTACAACTTTAATCCCCATTGATTTTGTCGCATTGATTATCCATGCAACATAATCACTAATCGCGGCCTGGTCTTTTTTTGATGACAACATACGCAAAAAGAAATCGTCACTGCCCAGCATTGCATATGCACCTTTGTCTACCATAGGTGTATCGGCCATTTCCATATGAGATTGTCTTGCATTTGAAGGTACCATCGCCGGTTCAAAACAGGCGGTGTAACCCATTTCAGCGTAACGATAACCGGTTGTTAGTGTTGATGGTGCTGCGTATCCGCAACCTGAACGGGTTAGACTGGTTTTGGCGACCAGATCTTTTTCATGATCTTCCGGCAGCATCATTCTTGCTATATTGACTTTGCCACCACCAATATGTGTATGGATATCGATAGCACCAGACATGATAACTTTACCTTTTAAGTCATAGGTTTTACCTATCTTTGTGTTTATGCCGGGTTTACGAGTGATAACGCCATTGTGAATATAGATATCACGTTGCTCACCATTAATGCCGTGAATAGGGTCATAGATTCGTCCATTTGCCAGTTTGATATACATAATTAACTTACCTTAACCCTTCGATCATTTTCTCGATAACATTAGCAACACTAGGATAAGGCGATGTCCTTAATTTTTTTAACATTAGAGTAATAACAGTGTCGGTTCTATTTAATTGTCCGGCATGATCAATACCTGGGGTCGAGACAGGAATGAAGACATCAGGTGTGTAACCGATTTTAGTACTAGGCATTGCTAAAACAATAGAGGGTATTAAAGCTTTTGGTGGTTTATGTGTGTCAGAAAAACTTGATACCCATAATAAAGAATCAACTTCTTTATTCTTTAAGACATTATTAGTTGAATATCGGTTTGGTTCATAATCAGGGAAGCCCTTATTAAAATTTACCCTCAATGGATAGCCACTTTGCCATGCACAAAGACTATTTGCAGTTGTAGCACCATCATTTCCACCAAGAGTAAAACCGGAAAATCGTGTTGAACGTGTCAGATATTTAGCTAATTCTGTCAGACTTTGGATTGTTAATTCAGCATGAGGAACATTTAATTCTGCAGGTGCCCAAACAATAACACCATAAGATGCTTGTTTTATTTTATCAGCCAACTTTTCCAGTACACCGGCCTTGATACCAGCAACTTTTTCAACATCAATGGTGCTACCAGATATCAGGGCATGAATAGTTGATATAATTTCATTAATGTCATCATTCTGACATTTCAATACAGTTGGTTTCTTGCCTTTAGGGCTAATGCCTGAACGTATATTCAGATTCTCACCGATATAAATAATGTCTTTTTCTTCATTTTTTAAACCAAACATGGATTTGTTGGGCCAAATGGCGCGCTCGAAGAAACGTGGATAATTCGTTGCATCAGTTCCAACAAAGATAATCATATCTGCACGGTTTCTGATTTCAGTCATTGTTGTCATGATCCAGCCAAGATCCTGCATTACCAGAGTGTTTCGCATCAGGGCATTACCATGCATATGATCGATTACTGCCCCTTTTAAATCTGCCAGGTTCATGAGTTGCCTCATTCCGCTGGCATCAGTACCCAGGCCAGTTAATAGAGGAGTATATGAAGCTGATAATATTTCAATAGCATGCTTAATAGCTGCTTCGATACTGACTGCTTTATTTTTAATTTTGGGTTTAATATCAACAATAGGAGCTTCAAAACATGACGTCGCTTTTGCACATGCATTTTTTATAGTTTTTAAATGATGGCTATTAGAACTGATTACAAGATCATCACACAACAGTCCACAGAATGGACAAGTAACTTCAGCAAATTCTTTCATCATTGATTTAGTAGGCTTGGTTAAAGATAATCTTTTGAAATACAATAATTTTATTATAGTAAAAGCTAGTTCACACGCTATTGATTCAGTTGGTGATTGTCAACTCAATTGATGAAATTCATCATGAATTTTGAGTAAAAAGTATGACTGTAATTATTTACTATCTAAATGCGATAGCATATGTTCTTTTCGAGTGAGTTTTTCCCTGGGTTTCCCTTTTGATTCTCCAGCTTTTTTTTCTGCCGCATCAATTTTTATCCAATCACTAAAATATATAGGACGTATGTTTTTTGATTGTAGAATCTTATTAATTTGGTTATACCCAGTTCTTGATTTAATTGATTCAAATTTATTTAAGTCTTCCAGTAAATTATTAACAGTCTCTACACTGCACGCACGATTTGTACCAATAATTCCACTTGGCCCTCGTTTTATCCAGCCGGCGGTATAAAGTTGGGTTACAAGTTGACCATTATTCGTGACTCTTCCTGCATTATTTTCAATCGTGCCCCAATCATGATTAAAAGGTACACCTTGCATTGGCACCCCACGATAGCCAATACTGCTAAATAAAATGCCAGTTTCTATTTCTAATATTTCGCCAGTTCCGCGAGCAGATTGATTAAAGGCATCGCCAAATAACTCATTCTTTTCAAATTTGATTGTTTCCAATCTGGTGTTGCCAACTAACGCGATAGGGCTCAATAAAAAGTGGAATTCACATCGACGAGATTTATCATCAACTGACTGATTTCTAGCAAAGTCACAAAACAAATCATAAATTTTTTTATTACCGATATTTGATTTATTTGCGAGTTCAGTCTTGCTTTCCGGGTTTAGCACTAAATCCTGCTTATTGATAAAAGGCAGACAATTATCAAGTTCTCCAAATTCACGTAATTCTTTAGGCGTAAATTTGGCTTGTGCCGGACCACGACGACCAATCACTTTGATTGTCTTAATCCTGCTTTCAGCCAAAACATCTAATGCATGCTGTGCAATATCGGTATATTTTAATTCATCTATGGTTTTGGAAAGAATGCGAGCAACATCAGCAGCAACATTGCCTTGCCCAACAATAACAGCTGTTTCTCCAGATAAATCAAATTCCCGATCACGATAGTCAGGGTGACCGTTATACCAGCCAACAAATTCAGTTGCTGTATAACATCCATCCAGATTTTCGCCTGATAAATTAAGTTTGCGATCAGTTTCTGCCCCACACGTGATAATCACGGCATGATAAGCTTCCTTTAATTGTTCGATACTGATATCTGTACCGATATTAACATTAGCAATTAATTGGAAGTTTTCATTCTCAGCTATTTTTTCATATAACTTGATTGCTTGTTTTAATTTCTGATGATCGGGTGCTACTCCCGAACGAACCAGGCCAAAGGGTGAGGGTAGGCGTTCATAAAGATCTGTCTTGGCAATAATATCTGATTTAAATAATGCTTCTGCCGCATAAAAACCACTTGGCCCACTACCAACAATGGCGACTAACAAAGGGTTATCTGGATTACCTAAACTTGCCATATTCAACTCTTAAAAGCCTAATTCGGATTTTCTATCATCGGCACCTGGTAATGGTTCAATCTTTTCTTCACAGACGGGTAAAGATGCTGACTTTTGAGCATTAATTTCTATCCAGTGTTCTTTATCTTCCGGTATATCATCACCCTCAAAAATAGCTTGAACCGGGCATTCTGGAATACATGCACTACAATCGATACAAGTATCAGGATCGATATACAACATATCATCATCATAATGAAAACAGGCTACTGGGCAGACCGTTACACAGTCAGTGAATCGACACCCTTTACAATTATCCGTTACGATTGTTGTCATAAAACCCTCCCACGCATTCAAGCGTATGATTCAAATATTATTTAATCGGCATACAGCAAAACTTCTCCACGATTTAATTCAACGGCATCACCACACCATCGTTCAAAATGACCATTAATAATTTTGCTATCAATGTCATAACCTTTTTTAAGTAAATAATGCAAATACTGTTTGATAAAGACAGGACTATAATTGCAGGCAAGTGAGAAGGTGGGCAATATGCTTGTTTTGGTGAGGCTGATAATCGAGCCGCGTTTCATGCCAGCGCCAGTGCGGGTTCCCATTTCACCAATCACAATAATAGTTCCTGCCAGCATGTTAACACCAGTAAAATCGCCGGATGTTCCGCCAACAACTATCAAACCTCGACGCATACAATGACCAGTTTCATTTTTTACATTGCCATGAATGAATATTTCACCGCCTTGCATACCCACAGTACTACCTCGATAGCCACTTCCAACGAGATGACCAGCATTACCGCGGACTTCAATTTCACCACCTAACATTTCGGGGGCTAACCAATCTGAAGCATTACCCTCGATTAATATCTTGCCCCCGCTCATCGCGGCACCGGCATGTACACCAATGTCACCTTCAATCGTTATTAAGCCAAACGACATGGTAGAACCTACATGTTTAACGTTTACAAGATCGCCGGCAACACGAATATCACCATCATTATTGCCGCTGCACTCAAAGAAATCTGCCAGATGCATTTCTCTGTTGCCATGAAAAACAATCAATCGATTAATATCATCAATAGACAAACCACGCATGCGATCAGGACAGATACATTCTGCTTCTAATGGTACTTCTGGTGTGGTGTGTAGTTTTAGATGCAAAGGCATAATCAGGCATCTCTTTTTAGTAGTTCATGTAGCTGAATCTGGTATTGACCTAAACCGCCACCATAATTTCCAGCAGAGATTTTTTTAATATCCGGTTTCGCAGCTGCATGTATACCTACTAGCATTGCTTGCTCGACGGCTTCAAGTGTTAAACCATCGATAACAATTTCCAGTACGGAATTAATCTGATCATTTAATGCAGTTTGTTTCGTAACTGCTTTTAAAATTGGACAATATGCATCATTAGTTGATGCTATAAGTGATTTGTAACGGGAACCGACCTTGCTACCACTACGTACGACGCCATTAGGAAAGGGTAGAATAATATCAGGTAATTCACGCATGGCTTTAACAGCTGCAGAGGCCGCACGAAGTGTGGCTTTTTGATTAGTGCCTAAAATTAACAGGTTGCCACCGCCCACTGCTTTTTGATATGTGAATGTATCATCAACCAGAAACTCACCATCCATTACCGGAATACGCCACATGCGTTTATCGTTAAGTATCTTACTAATTTGAAAACCATCACCGAAATAACGAAGCTGACCGCCGACAATAACTGGCTCACCTTCATCAAGACCGTTATAACAAGCGGTTGATGGACAGGTCATGACACATTGCCCAACCCTTTCCAGTAACCGTTTACCAATAGTGTCTTTATCACTTGTAAATAACAGGATGCTTACTCCGGGACGCCCATCTGGAGACTCTTCAGCAGCAATAAGTTTTTCTATACCGGCCTCACATTTACAGCCAATGACCGAGGTTGCAAAACCAGTCACAGATTGTGCGGCTGCCATTGCCCATTGTTTATTTTCAGCCGTAATTATGAATCGACAACCATACATCTTGAAGGCTTCTGCATAGGTATCGACTATTTCTGTAGATTTAATCTTCACGAATGGGTTTCTCCAAGCGGAATTACTTCATGATCATGCAAGTAATGATCATCGACGGCATAGTTGGCAAATTCAATTGAATAATAGTCTTCAAAGAATGGTTGTACGACTTCTTCAATTTTTTTATCGTACTCCGGTGCAATATGTAATAGGCGACCATTGAAATCATTTCTGAATTCATGGTTTTCAATAATTAAATGACCGCTTTTAATGACATAACGCGGCGCATTAAACATCTCTTCCTTATCTTCCATGTCATCATAAATTGTAATATCTGCATCAGCGCCAACACCAAGCTGTCCTTTATTATGCAGACCCAATGCTTTTGCAGGACCAGCGCGTGTAATGATCGCAATTTCATTCAGCGTATATTCGCGCTCTAGATCGGGTAGTATGGTATTGATTAAAGCTTTTTGATTAACCCGTTTCATTTCTTCACGACGAAAGCCTTTATCCATTAATAACTTGATAAGTTTGGGATAACTCTGAAACGAGCCGCCATTAGGATGATCTGTAGAAAGCATGACTCGCCAGGGATCTTTGGATAATAAAAACAACTCAAGCCCTATCGCCCATTGCAGGGTATGCATGTAAATATGTTCCTGATAAGTGAAGGGCACGATACCACAACCACTTTCACATTCAGTATCTGCATTAACCCACTTACCTTTACTATGACCTTTTAATACATAAGCAAGCGGTGCATCGGCGGTCATGATGGTCGATTTGCCAAACATAACCTGGCCGACGTCACAGGTTATATTGGAATTATTATTAACATAGTCAATAATCTCGGTTGCTTTAGAAACCGGATTTTTACCTATTTCACCGCCATAACTATGAAACTGAATGTGAGCGATATGGGCACGCAATCCGTTAGCCGTCTTCATGGTTTCCAGTGTAGTTATATAATTTCCACTGTGCCCAAGATTATTACAATGAATATGTGGCGGATGAGGAAAACCTCTTGCATTTACTGTTTTGACAAACGCTTCAATAATTTTTCTAGGTGTTAGTCCTTCATCATTGAGTTCATCTATATCTGATACATTAGAATTCTTTTTACCTTTCCAGGGTTCATCACCACCCGGGTTCACAAGCTTGACTGTGTAAGCCTTGGTAGAGCTGATCCACCAGGCTACAGCCTGATCGAATTCTTCCATACGTTTTTCTTTTAATAGTTTTTGCAGAAAGATGTTATTAGCTAATAAAACATAAAAACCTTTATCAATAACAGGTGTATCGTGAAACTCTTCTAATGTATGTCGAGCGCCAATCGGCGTGACCGCCGCTTCCATGGCAGTGGTATAGCCTAATGTGGCATAACGATAACCGGTTGCAAATGTAGAAGGGACTGTGCCTCCTGTTCCAGAACGTGTAAAAGGTGTTGCGGGATGAACATCATGACGATGATCTTCTGGTTGCAGTTTTCTGGCAGCATTCACTTTTGGACCAGCGATATGACAATGAATATCAACGCCGCCTGGCATAATAACCATGCCTTTAGCATCGATAACGGTAACATCATCACCAGCGCTGGCGACTATCTTGCCGTCTTGAATGCAGATTTCCTTTATTTCACCATCAACATTATTAGTCGGGTCATAAACCCGTCCATTAATGATGCGCATAGAAGCTGCCATCAAATACCCCTAAAAACTATTGTTATTTTTTTGAGTAATTTTACGACAACTGTTTATTGAACTTTTCTAACCAAAAAAAGTATTTTTTGTTTAGTTTTTAATTCTCGTAAATGGTCTCATTATAATTATTAATTAATACAAAAAATTATCACAAATACGTTATGAATAAAATCAAAGTGGTGCAGCCACCTTGGCTTCTCCAATAGCGCCGTTGGCACTATGTCTTGCGAGCATAAGTTCATGCACGCGTTTTCTAATACCAGTTAATATTTTTTCATCATCCGGGAATGGCGATTCAAACGCCGGACGCAAGGTGATTGGTACATCATCCATACGATATACGGTACCTGATGTGTTGATGCCATAAGTCGATGTACGGAATGCAACATGAGCATCTTTACTGGTATCAGTTTGTTTGGTGTCTAATACAACTATCGGAATGCTTTTTAAGTGTTCAATTGCTCTCTTTGGAAAATTAGATCCGGGATCGCTTGCGATAATAAGTGCAGCATCGGCGTGACCATTTGATAAAGTGTCAACTGTTGTAAATTCGCCAGGGTTAAAACGTGGAAAACCACGGCTAAAATTAACACCGAATGGATAACCGGTTTGCCATGAAACAACATTGTCTGCACCAGTTACATTGCCATGACCACGCACAGGCTTAGCAACAAAGTGGGTGAATTCATTTAAATCAGTTGCAAGCGCAAGCAAGGCACCTGAATTAAAATGTCTGCCACGCGTCATGGTTAAACCCATTCCAAAAAACAATACACCAAAGCGGCAGTTTTTCATTTTTTCAGTAAGGTCTTGCAAGACTTCTAATGAAACACCCGTTTCTTCTTCGATATCGGCAGATATGGTTTTCCCTTTTACTAGCGCACGTAATGCCCAGAGTATTTCAAAATCCTTTCCTGGTTTGGGTTGAATAAAGATATCGGCAACGGGTGCGCTTTTTGTTTTGCGTACGTCTACCAGCACAACGGTTCTATCTTTTTTTCCACCGGGGATGAACATGCCTTTGGGAGTGACAGCATAACGACCAAAATGTCTTGGGTGTGACTCCGCGGGATTTCCGCCCCAATAGATAACTAGATCAGCTCGGTTTTTAACTTCACCTAGCGTACTTGTGCTTTCACCAACTCCCTGAAAGGCCAGACCAGTAGGGCCATGACAAACTGAGGTGGTTGTATCAATATTACCTCGAATAATATCAGTGATTGCAACGGCTTGACGTTGGGCTTCACAAGTTGTGTCGCTTAATCCATAAGTGATTGGGAATTTTGCATTGACTAATGTTTGCGCTGCTTCTTCTATGGCATCTTCAATAGACACCTCTTTGCCATCGATCATCGCCGCAGGAGCATTCTCTTCAATAGTATGTTCTGAAAACCACGCGCGACCCAATATACAGGCATTTTTTGCCTTAACAATTTTTTTCTCTTCAACATCAACATGCAAGTGCATATCATCACAGACGCATCCGCAAAAAGTACATGTTGCGTTTTCGACTATCTTAATATTCTCACTCATTTTTAAAATTCTATTAGTTGTATGACTTAAAGCTTTTCAATTTCGATTTCCATATGTTTTGAAATAGGCATACCGCTTCCAGCTGTATCACTTTCCATTAATTGACTGGATGGCGGTCCATAAGGAATAAACGCCATGCCAGAAGGTAAGTCTCCTGGCTTTTTAGCTATACATTTAACTAGGGCTTCACCAGTCGCATTTTTTAACCTAACGCTATCACCATCACTTAATTTCAACTTTTGCATATCATCCGGATTCATTTCCAGCGTAGATGTTGTTTCAATGTACTCCTCTTTGAGTTTGCCATGATTCAACGACGTGCCTTGTTTTGCAGAACGGCCGGGGATTAATATCATTTTCATAAAGATATCGTCAGCTTAATACTGCAAAATTTGCAGTAGCGTGATTTTGAGAGAACGGGTTATATAAACTATTAGTTTCATCAGTTTCATTATAGTCCTCACGGACAGTTAAGAACAAATATTTAAAGACAAAATTCAATGAAATAAACTCTCTATGCGTTACTATCTGTTATATTGCACTGCAAATATTGAGATAGGGCACTATCAACCATGCAAGATTCAAAATACAAATCAGATTTAAGTTTCGTACGTATTTCTACGCCGGCACGTCTGCATCTTGGTTTTCTTGATATCAATGGTGGTCTGGATAGAAAGTTTGGCAGTCTTGGTATGGCAATCAACCAGATTGAAACATCATTAATTGCAACTTATGCCGATGATGTGGAAATTTACGGACCATGCGATAAAAGAGCTTCTGATTACGCAGAACAAGTTTTATCTCATTATGGAATTAACGGCGGAATACGTATGAATATTGTCTCTACTATCCCGAAACATGCTGGTTTGGGCTCAGGCACACAACTTTCACTGGCTGTAGCAACGGCAATATCCACACTTTATGATTTAAATGAATTACCTGAAGCATTGGCTGCAACGTTACATCGTGGCGCTCGATCAGGTATTGGTATAGGCACATTTCAATATGGTGGTTTTATCGTTGATGGTGGCCGTGGTCCTCATACTCAGGTTCCTCCGGTTATCAGTCACATATCTTTTCCTGAACATTGGCGAATAATTTTGGTTTTTGATGAAGGTAGCGAAGGGATTAATGGCGTACCTGAGAGACGCGCATTTAATACCTTACCGCCGATGGACGAAAAAGATTCAGGTTTATTATGTCGTTTGACTATGATGAAGATATTGCCTGCCTTGGCCGAAGAAGACTGTGAATGTTTTGGTGAGGCGATTACGCAAATGCAAAATATTGTGGGCGATTATTTTGCTCAGGCTCAGGGTGGCCGATTTAGCTCACCTTTTATGCATAAAATTTTAAATGATTTGCAAGATTTGGGCGCTACGGGTTCTGGGCAGAGCTCCTGGGGACCAACCGGGTTTGCTTTTTTTCGTGACGAAACTGCTGCATTTTATGCATTAAAAAAAATTAGAAAAGTATGGAATCATGAACGAAGGATTCGATTTATGATGGTTGCTCCGCAAAATGAAAAAGCATCAATTACACAGTCTGAATCAGTTGACGAACTGAATCAGCCAACAATCCAGAATCAACTTAAGAATATTAATATAACTTCATGAAAATAAATAAAAAAACCTTAAGTTATAACGAATATGGTTTTTTATAGCATTCTTATTTACTAGGAATGCAACATTGCTTAATCATATCCCGCTCATCGCGCGCACTTGTGGAGAGCGCTGCCAGGGCAGGCTTTGTTGTCCACGCTATTGATGCTTTTGCAGATGAAGATTGTAAGAACAGTGCAGAAACAGCTACAGAGTGCGAATACGATGAAGAGGGCTTTGTTCCATCAGCAATAGATGAAATTATAAAATCATTAGTTGCAACCTATCCCATTTCAGTTTGCATTATTGGTAGCGGTATCCAGGCTACTCAATTTAAAACATCGAATTATCAATTTCAGTTAATCAAAAATACCCCTGAAACAATTTGTCAACTTCAGGACCCTTTTTATTTTTCGACTTTATTAAAAAGGAACAATATTGTCTTTCCAAAAGTATTTAAAAATAAACCAAACAATAATAAACAATATTTGAACAAGCTAATTGGTAAACAGGGGGGTGAACATATTACTTTTGCCGAGCAAACAGGTCTTGTACAAGGGTATTTTCAGGAATTTATTAAAGGCAAGACATGTAGTGTTGTATTCTTGTCTGATGGTAAGTCATTAGAAGTAGTCGGATTTAATGAACAATATCAATATGAATATCAGAATCATCCATTTTTATATGCCGGTGCCTTTAGTATCGAATCCCAACAAGATATTCAGGAGCGAATAAAACATATACTTTCAATAATAGTTAAAGAAACAGGTGTAAAAGGGTTATGTGGAATGGATTACATTATCAAAGAAGATAATGAAATTATTGTTCTTGAAGTAAACTCAAGGCCGCCTGCATCATTTGAATTGCATGAAGCCCAACAGTCGTTAATTACAGCTCATCTAGCGTGTTTTTTAGATAATTTAGGAACTTATAATCGATGCCCTGAACATAGAGGCTATATGATACTTTATGCAGACTATAGAATAATGATAAATGATGCCATGGAATGGCCTCACTGGGCAAAAGACAAACCAGCAGCAAATACAATTATTCATGCAGGACAACCCGTCTGTAGTATTCATGCAAGTGCTGAGAGTACAAACATAGTGAAAACACTATTATCTGAGCGTAAAAAAATCCTTAATCAGCAGTTTTATTGTTGAGTGTTAAGATCAGATATAAAGACACAGAATATAAAACAGGACAAATCATCATGTTAACATCAAGCACACCTAGCATTAACGCTTTAACCCAACCGCTGGTTGATCAACTGGTTAATAATGCCGATGCACTTCGCGTAAAAGTCAGTAAAATGGAAAATGGCAGCCAGATTATCGATGCAGGCATTGAAGCCATGGGTGGATTGGAAGCCGGGCGTATTATTAGTGAGGTATGTATGGGTGGCCTGGGCACAGTTAAACTTCGTGCATCAACTAATTTTAGAAACTGGTCATGGCATCTTGATGTACATAGTTCAAATCCGGTTATCGCCTGTCTGGCAAGTCAGTATGCAGGGTGGAGTTTGAGTCATGGAGAAGGTAAAGATGCATTTAATGCTTTGGGTTCCGGGCCAGCCAGAGCAATTGGTAGTAATGAAGAGTTATATGATGAGCTTGCTTATCGTGATACTGGAGATAAGTCATGTATTGTAATTGAAGCTGATAAAGTGCCGCCGGTTGAGATCGCAGACAAGATTGCCAGTCGTTGCAAAATCAATCCTGAAAATTTGACGATTATATTGACTCCAACATCCAGTCTGGCAGGTTCAATTCAGGTTGTGGCAAGAGTACTGGAAACATCGTTACATAAGGCACATGCCTTACATTTTCCATTAGATAAGATTATTGACGGTGCTGGCAGTGCGCCTGTATGTCCACCTTCTCCAGATTTTTTAAAGGCCATGAGTCGAACTAATGATGCCATTTTATTTGCCGGACAAATACAACTGTTCGTCGATGTGGAAAATGATGTGGCAGAACAATTAGCTAAACAACTGCCAAGTAGTTCATCATCTGACTTTGGCAAACCTTTCGGTGATATCTTTAAAGATGTTGATTATGACTTTTACAAAATCGATCCGATGTTATTCAGCCCGGCATGCGTCACAGTGAGCTCAATCTTGACAGGCAAGAGCTTTCAGGCAGGGGAGATTGATCTGGATCTACTAGATAAATCGTTTAATTAATCATGTCTTTAAGTCAGGGTAAGGTTGCAATCGTTACCGATGAGCCAGGTTGGCATGGGGAACAATTAAAAACCGCTTTATTAAAACAAGGTATTAACAGCGACTTTGTTTCTCTAAGCGATTGTGCGATTTATATTGGCAATGAGGATAATGACTTGTTGTTTCCTGACTTTGATGACCTACCCTTAGGCGTTTTTGTTCGTGGTGTGCCAGGTGGCAGTCTGGAACAGGTTATCTTTAGACTTGATATTTTGCATGGTTTAAATGAACAGGGCATTCCTGTTTTTAATACGCCACGTTCGATTGAAAAAACTGTCGACAAACCGTTAACCAGTCTATTGTTGCATCGAGCAGGTTTGCCCACCCCAAAAACATGGATTTGTGAGTCGCACAAAGAGGCAATGCAAATACTTCTTGAACAAACAAATAATGGTAAGCAACTCGTGCTAAAACCATTGTTCGGATCGCAGGGACAAAATCTATATCGAGTAGATTCGAATACCGGTTTATTCCATGATGAAAAATTTGCCGGTATTTATTACTTGCAGGAATTTCTCCAAAGAGAAGAGGGTGATTATCAGGATATTCGTGTATTTGTTATTGATGGCGTGGCCATGGCGTCCATGCGTAGACGCAGTCAACATTGGATCACTAATCGTGCACAGGGAGCAGCATGTGAATATGTAGAATTAGATAGCCACATCAGTCAATTAGCTGCAGATGCATGTCGTACATTAAATATTGATTATGCCGGTGTGGATTTATTACAGGACAAGACCGGACAGTTTTATATTGTTGAGGTGAATAGTATTCCTGCTTGGTATGGTTTGCAGAGCGTAGTGGAATTTAATATTGCAGACCGTTTGATCAATGCCTTTATGAAACGACTTAATTCCTCTAAACAACTAAAACTTTGTTCAAATTGATAGAGAATATCGTCAAAAACAGTTTTTTAGGCGAGATTAACGCCCTGAAACCAGGTAATGTCAGTATATATGCTGATGGTCATGATATGACTATGGCGGATTTTGTAAAAAGTGCTGATGCTGCGACACCATATATTTGTCAACGTGGGGCGACTCTCGGTGAACGCGTTTTCACTGCAGTTAAGGCCACGATTGATGCAGTATCTTGTAATACTAATCTTGGGATGATCCTGTTGTATGTTCCATTAGTAATGGCTGCGGAGGGAGAGAGAAGTAATATAAGCATGTTACAGAATAATACGGATAAGGTTTTGCAGTCCGTTTCCATGAAAGATGCGCAAGCAGTATTTGCGGCAATCGCATTGGCAAACCCGGGTGGTTTAGGTAAAGCTGAGCAGTATGATGTTAATTTCCCAGCAGAGTGTAGTTTGCATCAAGCTATGCAGTTGGCAAGACATTATGATAATGTTGCACTGCAGTATGTGACGCGTTTCGATATGATATTTACAAAAGGATTGTGCTGGCTAGAGGGGTTTGTTAAGCGCTGGAATAGTGTAGAATGGGCTCTAGTTGCTATCTATCTGCAATTTATGGCCAGTTATTTAGATTCGCATATATATCGTAAATACGGCACAGAAACAGCAGACATAATAAAGCAACAAAGTAGGGTAATTTTTGACCAGTTTATCAAGTGCGATGAGCCAATACTATTTAAAAAAAACTTACTGCAATTTGATAAACAATTAAAAGATAAAAAAATTAATCCAGGGACCTCTGCCGACTTGGCAGCAGCAAGTCTGTTGGTCTATAACTTAACTATCAAAAAATAGAGTTTATTAAGAATGCGGATAATAATTTTTATTTTATCTGCACTAATGGGAAGGGGTTTACCCCTAATTTTTAACTTTACAATGTAGGAAGACATCAGATGTCCATATTAAAGAAACTCTTTGGCTTTCTAACTGGAGGAGATAATAAAATGGCAGTCATAGACAGAGTATTAGTTGGTGAAGCATTGGTCGGTGACGGTAACGAAGTTGCTCATATCGATTTAATTATGGGGCCTCGTGGCAGTGCTGCAGAGTCTGCATTTTGTAATGCAATAACTAACAACAAAGATGGTTTCAGCACCCTTTTAGCTGTTGTAGCACCTAACTTAGCTTGTAAACCAAATACCATTCTGTTCAACAAAGTAACGATCAAAGGCTCTAAACAAGCAGTACAAATGTTTGGTCCTGCGCAACGTGCTGTTTCAATGGCTGTTATGGATTGTGTTGAAGACGGCACTATCCCAGCTGATGAAGCTGACGATATCTTTATTTCAGTTGGTGTTTTCATTCACTGGTTGGCTGATGATGATGCTAAGATTCAGGAATACAACTACGAAGCAACGAAACTTTCAATTAAACGTGCAGTAGCTCGTGAACCGAAAGCAGCTGAAGTAGTTAGTAAGAAAGGTTCAGCAGCACATCCATTCGCTGCTAACTAATATTTATTTAAAGATTTGAGAAACGCCCCATAAGGGGCGTTTTTTTATTTATTCGGATTAAAATCAATTTTCCATTATTTCAGTAATCGAATCATTATCCAGCCTTCTATTATGCAAGGCCGTTGCTATCAATGCGCCAGCATATCCATTATCGCTAAGCTTTATTAAATCAGATTTATTTGCTACTCCTCCTGCAAAATAAAGCTGATGTTTCTGGTGTAATTCAGGTTTTCGATTTAAAGCCTGAATATCTATTCCGCTCGACGTGCCTACCTTGTTTAACATCATCATGATGACCTGTTTAGGCCAATATTGAGTTGAGTTAAATAAATCATCGACACCAATGAATTCATCATCAAATTTATCTAGTGACAATATCCAGTCAGGATGTTGATAATTAATACGATTAAGTATCTCTGCTGAGGGTTTGTTTTCACTGCCAATTACAGGCTGTATAAAATTATGGTTATAGACAGACTCTTGTTTGATTATGTCCTCTATCCCTGCATCAAGCCAGAATGTAATATCAGGAAAATGCAGGCTCAATGTATTTATATAAGCAAAATTATTCCCCTTTTTTTGAATGGCATTTAAATCTGCAACATAAAAAGTTTTAAAAGGATACAAATCTAGATATGCATTTAAAATAGCTTCAGGATACGATGAGTTCGTCAAAGATGATTGAATAGGCGCATAACTAGCGCGTTCACCTTTTAAGGCATGAACTACTTGACCATCAAGCAGATCAATAACAGGAATAATAATCATAAATGCGACATTTTGTTTTTGAGTATATCACAGGCGGCGGATTGGCAGGACAAGACTTGCCAGTCAGTTTAATTAAAGAGGGTGACATGATGGTCAATGCGCTGGTGAATGACTTATTAAAACTTAACCAAAATACTATTTTGCTTTGTCGTGATATTCGCTTACAACACAATATGACAGGTGTGAATACATTTTATCTGGATGAAAAATTATTAAAAGATGTACACAAGCAAGTTCAATCAGACGATGTTGTTTGGCTAATCGCCCCTGAGATTGATAATAGTTTATATAAACTATCTCAATCGTTTATTGAAAAAGGAAATATTGTCTTTGTATCTGATCTAAATACGATACAGATTTGCTCTGATAAATTTCTAACTTATAAGTGCTTGAGGCAATATGCGATTAATGTTGTGCCAACATATCTTGCAAGTGAAGCAATACCTGATAGTGATGAAGGTTATATCATAAAGCCAAGAGATGGTGCTGGAGCTGAAGGTTTGGTATTTATAAAAAACAAACAGTTAATAAAAAAATATCTGGAACATAAACAGACTGATTTTTTTATTGTTCAACCGTATATCATAGGTAAACACCTGAGTATCTCAATGCTATGTTTAAATGGTAAGGCGCAATTATTAGCTTGTAATAAACAGATTATTGAAAAAGATGAAGATAAATTTTCCTTGTCTGGAATCGAGGTAAATTATTGTCTTGATGATATTGAGGAACTAAGTTTTCTTGCAAATCAAATTGCTACATCGCTGCCTGGGCTTAAAGGGTATGTTGGTGTTGATCTGTTAAGGCTTGAAGATGTATTTATGGTTGTTGAAATTAATTCTCGATTAACTACTTCTTATGTGGCGTTATCTGAATCGCTTGATTTAAATGTGGCTGAATTGATTTGGAATGTTTTCAAAAATCAATTACTCGACGTTAATATTAAAAATGCTAAACCAATAGCAATTTCTCTATAATAGCGACATGAACGAAATGAACTATTATGGTTGGGATATTGGTGGCGCACACCTTAAAGTTGCCGTGGTCAATCGCTCGCAAAAATTGATTTATGCAAAACAGTATGCAACACCATTATGGCAGGGACTAAATTCACTAGAACAGGCTTTTTCTGATGTTATGAATAATGTTGTGTCTGGTAACAGTTATCACCTGGTCAGCATGACAGGTGAATTGGTTGATATTTTTTCAAGTCGCAAACAAGGCGTTGAAAAATTAAATCAAATTTGTAATAACCATCTTGGAAATCAATATAGTTTATATAGTCATAATAAGGGTTTATTAAAGGGCTATGCTGAAATTATAGTTCCGGATGAAGTGGCGTCTGCTAATTGGCATGCAACAGCATTTTACATATCGCAATTAATTGAGAGTGGTTTTTTTATTGATATAGGGAGTACAACAACGGATATTATTCCATTTTCCAATAAACAAATATTAAATAAAGGCTATGATGATCAGTCACGCTTGCGGCATGATGAACTTGTTTATACTGGTGTAATAAGAACTCCATTGATGGCGTTGAGTCAGTATGTTCAATTTGCCGGACATGTCCAGGGTGTGTGTGCTGAACATTTTGCAACAACAGCTGATGTTTATCGTGTACTTGGCCTTTTGGATGAAGATGCTGATATGATGCTTCCTGCGGATGGAGGTGAAAAAACTATTGAAGCCAGCATAATGCGCTTAGCGCGTATGGTAGGAATAGATGTTGATTCCATAAGAGATAATTCCTGTTTAGTTGAACTGGCCGAACATTATTCTCGTCTGCAATTAATGCAATTATCAGAAGCATTAAAACAGGTGATGTCGAATGTTACTGGCGTAGATATGGTTATAGTTGGGGCAGGTGCTGGAGAATTTTTATTAAAACAACTCGCGAAACAATTACAGTTTAAATTTATCAGCTTTAATGAATTGTTTGATTATGAAAAACAATATGCAAAAGAAACTAATCTTTGTGCGCCGGCTGTTGCATTGGCGCAGATAAGCTGCCTTCATCATTCGTCATCATGAAGCTCTCTGAATTACCTTATCATCGAGATTCATCACTATTGTTTGAACGCGTAGCTGACCAGCATTGGAGCATGTTTATCGATAGTGGTTATCCGCGAATTGATACGGGGCGTTACGATATTATTGTTGCTAATCCTGAAATTACTCTGGAAACCACAGGTGAAAACACAATTATTACATTTGTATCAGGTAAGGAACTGAAATCACAGGATGACCCATTCCGGTTGGTTAAACAGTATCTTGGCAAGCATGAGAGTAATTTAAGCGGGTTACCATTTTGCGGTGGCGCTATAGGTTATTTTGCCTATGACCTTGGTAGGCGTGTTGAAAATTTACCAGAACTATGCCAACAGGATATTGATTTGCCAGACATGGCAATAGGTATATATGACTGGGTGGTGATAGTTGATCATCATCAACGTCGAAGCTGTCTTGCCAGCTTTTGTCGTTTTCAAAATACGTCAGAAAAGTGGAGTGACTTGATTGAGTTATTTCATCAGCAAGCACCCGTTAAGGAGCGGCAATATCAAATTAACAGCTCAATTCAATCAAATATGAGCAAGGAGCAATATACTGATGCCTTTACTAAAATAAAAAATTATATTCTTGAAGGTGATTGTTATCAGGTGAATCTAGCTCAGCGCTTTCAAACTGACTTTAATGGTGACTGTTGGCAGGTCTATCGTGATCTCCGTGAATTTAATCCGGCACCTTATGCTAGTTATATCAATATGCCTCAGGGTGCAGTGATCAGTTCTTCTCCAGAACGATTTTTAAAAGTTACCGGCAATCAGGTCGAGACCAAACCTATCAAAGGTACAGTACATCGTTCAAAATTTGCTTATGAAGATAAGGCGCTGGCAGGTTTGTTACTTGAAAGCGAAAAAGATCGTGCTGAAAATATAATGATTGTTGATTTATTAAGAAATGATATTAGTAAAACCTGTCAACCCGGTTCTGTAAAGGTGCCAAAATTATTTGCGTTAGAAACTTATGCGACAGTGCATCATTTGGTCAGCACCATCACGGGTAAGCTATCTGAACATTATCATGCCCTAGATCTGTTGCGCGGTTGTTTCCCAGGCGGTTCTATAACCGGCGCACCCAAATTAAGATCTATGGAAATTATTGAAGAACTGGAACCTCACAGACGATCAATTTATTGCGGCTCGATTGCCTACATCGGATTTGACGGAAATATGGATAGTAATATTTGTATTCGCACTATCATTCAGTGTGATAAAAACTTGTATTTTTACGCTGGTGGTGGACTAACATGGTACTCCGACGTGAACAAGGAATATCAGGAATGTTTCGATAAAGCAGCCGGGATAATCAAACTTTGCCAGGCAGGACGAAAAGAAGTCTCTTGAAACTCTCTATTATTAAACTCGGTGGCAGTTTAATCGGCTCAGATGAATTGCAGCATTGGTTATCAGCCATAGAGCGCAGGGCAAATAATGAAAATATTATTGTTGTGCCAGGTGGTGGACAATATGCCAACCTCATTCGCCACGAGCAGCGTCGACTCAATTACAGTGAACTTACTGCACATCGGCAGGCAATATTATCAATGTGTCAGACCGCATTTCTTTTTCAGGAATATTTTCCTAGGCTTAAGGCAATATATGATAGCTGCGACGCTCATCAGTTTTATGATAAAGGTTTGCCCCTTATCTGGGTACCATTTGAATTACTGGAAAAGGGAAACCTGATAGCTGCAAATTGGGATATAACTTCTGATAGCCTTTCGCTTTATCTCGCTAGCAAACTGAGTGCTGACTACCTGTATCTGATTAAATCAATAGTAATTAATCAACAGGAACATTACCTAAGTAATTACATTAAAAAAGGAGTAATTGATAAAGGATTTCAGTCACTTATAAAATATAATGAAAGTAATATATACATATATTCCAGTTCAGATTTTGAATATTTTTCCGATCTAGTAAAACGTGAACAGTTTCGACTACTAACAAACTGACTTATATACGCTAGTTAATCTTCCAACTTTTGTATTTTTACTTATTTATGCGTAACCTAGGTGGTAAGAAAGGATGAAGTGTTTGCCTTACTTTATTTATATAAAGTTTATACGTTAGCTAGTGACGCTTTCATTAGTAAATATATAAAACGGGATTCAATATTTTTTGAATCCCGTTTTAGGAAATAAGAAGGCCTGGCATCCGGAAGAGGCTGGAGACACCAGGCAATAGCCGAGCTTCCCTCTCGGCTCCCGCTTATGCGGACTTGGTAAACTGTTAAATTAAAAAAAATGTCTTATGAAAGTATTCAGATGGGTGCAGCACTAGGCAAAAAGACTTTTGGAAGCGCAGTTTACAAGTTGGTAAATGAGCATCTCGAAAGTCTTTTTAACATAGTAATTTGCCATTTGAATGCTTTCCTAACTAATTAATCCCATGTTAATGCGCCACCTGTTTGATATTCGGTCACGCGTGTTTCAAAGAAATTCTTCTCTTTACGCATATTCGCTTGTTCATCTAGCCAAGGCAGGGTTGATTCTGCACCAGGGAAAGGTTCATCATTTAGACCAAGCTGAATTGCGCGACGGTTAGCAATGTATTGAAACTGTCCTAAATGTGTTTCAGCAGAATAACCTAGGATCGGATCGCGCAGGATATAACTGGTGTAACCTTTTTCTGCTTCATAGGCTTCATCCCACATATTGCGAATCGCTTTTGGATCAAGTTTTAGATTTTCTTCACGCAGAATTTGTTTCACAACACGAATACCAAAGGCTGCATGCATGACTTCATCTCGCATGATGTACTGCAGTTGTTCCGCAGTACCTTTCATCAAACCTCGACGTTGCAGTGCGAAGATTGGGCTAAAACCATTGTAGAACCAGCAACCTTCAAAGACAGCTGCAAAGAACATATAAGACATTACAAAGTTATGTAGTTCGTCTTCATCATTCAAATCGATATCTGAACGTAACACTGAATTTAATCGGCGATTTGCCATCGCAATTTTTTGATGAATCTCTGGCACAACGCGATAACGATTATAGATTTCACTTTGGTCAAGACCAATAGTCTCTATGCAGTGTTGATAGGTCCAGGTATGCAATGATTCTTCATATACCTGACGCGCTTGATAAATCTGTAATTCAGGCGCAGACATTTTTTCCATAACTGCCAAACCAATGTTACGCATGGCAAGAATGTCTGAGGTAGTCAGATAAGATAGTACGTTCTCATATACATGTTTTTCATTAGGTGTGAGCTTATGACGATAGTCAGTCACATCTTGCGCCATATTAATATCCAAAGGCGTCCAATGGTTTTTATTGGCATTAAGAAAGAAATTCCATGCCCATGGATACTTAAACGGCGCTAATTGATTAATGTCAGTATGACCATTAATTACACGTTTGTCTTCCGGGTTTACCGGCGCAACATTATGTGTTTTAACAGGCGCTTCAATACTTTCAATGGCAATATTCCCCTGCTCAGCCTGATTTAAAACATTTTCAACAACAGCAGGTTCAACGCTTTTCGTTTTGCTTGGTTGTTTCGCTAACGGGTCATTCCAATCCAACATAATTTTACCTCTTACTAATTACCGTTACTGACAAGCTTCACAATCAGGGTCGAGAATAGAACAGACCTTTGGAGCTTCTTCTATGGACTCTGGTTTAACTGAGTTATTAGCGGCGCTTTTTTCCATATGAGTTGCACCCAGAGAGCGTAAGTAATAAGTTGTTTTTAAACCTCTTACCCATGCAAGCTTATAAAGGTTGTCGAGTTTCTTGCCGCTTGGTTCAGACATATATAGGTTGAGTGACTGGGCCTGATCGAGCCATTTTTGTCTGCGTGATGCTGCTTCCACTAGCCAGCGTGGGTCAACTTCAAAGGCACTGGCATAGATGTTTTTAATATCATCAGGAATACGATCAATTGATTGCACACTGCCGTCAAAGTATTTCAAATCATTAACCATGACATCATCCCAGACACCCAGCTCTTTTAAGTCGTTAGCAAGATAAGGATTGACTACCGTAAATTCACCGGACAAATTCGATTTCACAAACAGATTTTGATAAGTCGGTTCGATAGACTGGCTAACACCACAGATATTGGAAATAGTTGCAGTTGGTGCAATCGCCATACAATTGGAGTTACGCATACCAACAGTTTTTACTCGTTCACGCAGACTATCCCAATCAAGATTTTGTTCGATATTCACTTGTAAATAATCACCACGAGTTTCACTCAGGCGATCCATTGAATCAATTGGTAAAATACCTTGACTCCAGAGCGAACCTTGATAAGTTGAATAGGTGCCACGTTCTTCTGCCAGCTCGGTTGAAGCCTGAATCGCGTAGTAGCTCACCATTTCCATGCTGCTATCTGCAAACTCAACAGCTTCTTCCGAGGCATAAGGCAAGCGTAATTTATATAAAGCATCTTGAAAACCCATGATACCCATACCAACGGGACGATGACGCAAGTTAGAACGTCTTGCCTTGGTGACACTATAATAGTTGTAGTCGATAACGTTATCGAGCATACGCATTGCAGTGTTAATGGTTTTTTGAAGTTTTTCTTCATTCAAGCCATTTTCATCAACATGTCTTGGCAGGTTTACCGAACCAAGGTTGCAGACTGCAATTTCATCATCAGAAGTGTTCAGTGTAATTTCAGTGCAAAGGTTTGATGAATGAACAACACCAACATGGGGTTGCGGTGAACGCAGGTTGCAAGGATCTTTAAATGTGATCCATGGATGACCTGTTTCAAACAACATTGATAACATCTTGCGCCAAAGCATTGTAGCAGGAATGGTTTTGAAGTTAGTTAATTCACCATTTGCTGCCATTTGTTCATATTCAACATACTTTGCTTCAAATTCAGCGCCATACAGCTCATGCAATTCTGGCACGACATGCGGCGAGAACAAGGTCCAGTCTTTTTCTTCCGCCACACGTTTCATGAACAGATCAGGAATCCAGTTTGCAGTATTCATGTCATGAGTACGACGACGATCATCACCGGTGTTTTTACGTAATTCGAGAAACTCTTCGATATCCAGATGCCAGGTTTCAAGATAGGCACACATTGCGCCTTTACGTTTGCCACCCTGATTTACCGCTACAGCAGTATCGTTAGCAACTTTCAGAAAAGGAACCACACCTTGTGATTTACCATTAGTACCTTTGATATGAGCACCTAATGCACGTACACGACTCCAGTCATTACCCAAACCACCAGCATATTTTGAAAGCAAGGCGTCATCCTTAATTGAACCGAAGATGCCATCAAGATCATCAGGAACAGTAGTTAAATAACAGCTTGATAACTGTGGACGACAGGTACCAGAATTAAATAAGGTTGGTGTAGAGCTCATGAAATCAAACGATGACAAGAGTTCATAGAATTCAATAGCACGTCCTTCTCGATCCAGCTCGTTAATAGCAAGTCCCATGGCAACACGCATGAAGAACGCTTGTGGTAATTCAAAGCGAGTTTCTTCTGAGTGGATGAAGTAACGATCGTAGAGTGTCTGTAAACCGAGATAGGTAAATTGCGTATCGCGTTCCGCAATTAATGCATGCCCGAGTTTATCCAGATCATATTTAGCCAATTCATGATCCAGTAATCCAAGTTCTGCGCCACGGAAGATATATTTTTTGAAATAATCCGGATAACGCTCAGCCATTTGTTTCTGTGTCGCTTGCGTAGACATTTCTTCAATAAAAGTCAGCGCCTCGCTTCGCAGCTTATCGAGTAAGAGACGAGCAGCAACATTGGAATAATTGGGTTCTTTTTCAATCAGCGTGCGGGCACTCATGACCACCGCATTACTGATATCAGACTCATTAACGCCATCAAACAAATTTTTCAGTACATCATTAAGAATGATGTTTCTATCAACTCCTTCAATGCTGTCACAGGCCTCATCAACAACCGACTGGAGTCGGTTGTTATCCAGAGGTACCTTGCTACCATCTGCAAGGGTGACATTAACAGGTACAGAATGTAATTCCTGTTCGGAAATTTGTTGCTCTATGGATGCCTTACGCTCTTTAGAACGTTCTTCGCGGTAAATCACATATGCGCGGGCTATTTTCTGTTCGCCGGCACGCATTAGCGCGAGCTCTACCTGATCCTGAATATCCTCAATATGTAAGGTGCCCCCATCAGGTAAGCGACGGGTTAGAGCAGATAAAACCTGATCAGATAAATCATCAACTTTTTGATGAATTCGTGTCGATGCTGCTGCAGTACCACCTTCAACGTTGATAAATGCCTTGGTCATCGCTACAGAAATCTTGCTTAGATCAAAAGTCGTGACCTTGCCATTACGACGTATCACACGATAATGATTTAAGGTGTCCATCACCGCATTGTGATTATTCGTATTCAACTTGGTAGGTGATTTTTGATCCCGTTGATTACTAGCTACACTAGCTACAATGTCTTTGTTAGCAGTGATTTCTGCTCCCATTTACCCCTCCAAATTATTACTACATTGTTTCCATGCCCGCCAACCGAGCTAGAAACTAATCGATTTTTGTTATGAAATAAACTTATAACACCACAACAAAATGTGGTCAATAAGCTCCTTAAACACAATATGATGTGGAATAGATTGTGTTTTATATCCGGATTACCTGTGGATAAGCTGGGTGTAAGTCTGAGTAAAATTATAAATAAAAATAAAATCGTATATTTTCATTCTCTTAGAATGATTGCTGCAATACAGTATGTTGCCGTATAAGATTGTTTAAAACTGTTGAAATTAAATTAGTAATAGTAATAATTAATAATAATTATTGTTTTTCTGGACAAAAAAATAATTAGGCTAGAATGGTTTAGGGAAGGTAGAAAGAGGAGCAAAAGAAGCCATTGATGCCGTCTTTAGTCACATAATGAAGCCTTGTCACCCCATTGATGTTTAGGTTTGTTGGTAAATCCGTCCGCGGTCTTTAAGAAATACTAAGAAAAACATTATTTTAGGCGGTAAATAACTTCACGCAAGGAATTGAGACTGTGTGCGGGCAGGATATTGTCGACATAAGGACGTGCAGCTTTGGCGCTGGCATCCTCAATGTAGCCTTCGCGGGCCACCATGGGGTTAAGCCAGAGAACTTTATCGGCTCTAGATTTCAATAACTTTAGCTGTTTTGCTAGTTCAGATGGTTGTTCAGTATCAAAGCCATCACTAATCAATATCAGCGAAGTCTTTTTATTGAGCATCACATTTGCGTAATCCTTATTAAACGTGGAAATGGATTGGGCAATACATGTCCCGCCAAGCCAAAGATTATTAGTCGCTTCCAGTTGCTTTTTCATGGAGCTAATGGAATGTAATTTAAATATCTCGGTGACATGGTGCAATTTCGTATGAAAAACAAATGCCTCGGTATTGTGAAAAACATTTACTAGTCCGCGAACAAAGCGAAACAATAATGGGTTGTTCCATGTCATGGAATGCGATACATCATGCAGAACCACTAGTTTCGGGGGTTCGCGTGTTTGTAATAAAAAACGCGGTTTGATCGGTATACCACCCTGAGAAAGGTTATGTCTTAACGTATGCCGGACACTCAACGTGCGCCCACGATTGGCAATAACTTTTTTACGCCGCAAGGAACGTTTTAATTGTGTTGCTAATGTTTCCGCCAGATTCTCCGCTTCCTGCATGGCTTTAGAATCGTTTAAAAAACGAAAGTCTGCTTTACCAATCGTATTTTGCTTACCTGCACCAACTCCGTTATTGATATCAATCTCGGCCGGATTGATCTCCTGACTACTTCCAGCCAGACCACTTAATCGGCCACTAGTTTGATTAATATTTAGTGACTTTGTCGGGATGGCCAAAGTATTGATTTTACCTAACCAGTAATTATTGAAGTGCTGATGAAACTGTTGCCATTGCGATGCTTCGCGACAAAATAAAGTACGAAAATAAATTTCAGAGAGTTGTTTGTTCGGTTCGTTTAGGCTGGAAATGGCATGAAGGCTATCACTAATATCATTTGAACAAATTGAATATCCCTGCTGGCGTAGATAATCACTAAAGCCAAGTATACGTTGACTTAATGAACTAGCGTTCATAAGGAGATGCGAATCAAACGATCTAGTTCGGCGGCATTAATAAGTTGTTTATCTTCACGGGTTTTTAACAAACAACCAAGACTATCTAGAATAGACTGTCTTTCAATACTGATATCTTTAATACCTAATCCTAACAATGCCATTGCCCAATCGAGTGTTTCAGCAACACCAGGAAGTTTGCGTAAATCTTTCTCACGCAAATGTTGTACAAAGCTAACGATTTGTCTGCTAAGTGTGTCATCAATATTTGGTACACGTGATTTAATGATCTGCATTTCACGCTCCGGATCAGGGTAGGGCATGTAGTAATACAAACAACGACGACGTAATGCATCACTCAGGTGGCGAACGCCATTGGAAGTGAGAATCACCATCGGGATGGATGTCGCGTTAATAGTACTGTATTCAGGAATGGTGATTTGATATTCAGATAGCAACTCTAAAAGAAACGCCTCAAAGGCTTCATCGGCACGATCGATTTCATCAATCAACAAGACCGGTGAATTGATTTGTGTAATGGCTTTTAAAAGAGGACGTTCAAGTAAAAAACTTTTATCAAAAATTGTAGAAAGATCTTCTTTTTTTGCATCGAGTTTTTCCTGCATATTAATCCAGAGCAACTGCTTGGAATAATTCCATTCATACACAGCACTTTGGCTATCCAGCCCTTCATAACATTGCATTCGTATTAATTCGCAATCGGCAGCATTTGCCAAAGCCTGAGCAATACTGGTTTTACCGACACCGGCTTCACCTTCAATTAAAAGTGGCCGTTGCAATTGTTGCATTAAATTCAGAATAGCAGCCATCTCACTATTAGCGATGTAGCCGACCTTTTCGAGTTTTTGTTGTAAGTCTTTCATAAAGCCTTACTTTATCACATTTAGTTTTTTAGTTTTTTGAATTTATGGTGCTCGAAACTGTTCACCCTATGATGCAGTTGCATGGTTTGATTCACTAACGAAGCTATCCTAGGTTTTAGTTGTGTGTTAACGGTAGTATTATTAAGACATAATTATAGAAATTGAGAATTTAGCAATAATAATGACAAATACATTAATCTCACCACTCTCTGGACTAAGACGTCTCATCGAAACTGGTCAGATTGGACCCAATGAAAATAAATTTCTTGATGATAAAGACCCTGTTTGGTCGCCACATAACAAAATCATCAACGTGACTCCGGGTCCTGCATGGGGTTCTGAGCTAGTGGATCAATTTTCATCAACTCAGACACGAGGTATGCGTGGTCCAGACGTTGCAAGATTTTTTACAAGTGTTCGCGCTGATTACGGCAGAATGGTAGGTATGCAGGCAGGTGGTAGATCACTATTCTTCACTGGGTCTGGTACTACTGGGACAGAAGCAGCTGCAGGTTCATGTCGTTTTCCTGATGAAGCTGAATCCGATATGCCTGCTGTTGTTACCATGGAAATAGGTGCGTTTAGTACAGCAATGGGTAACTGTGTTGAAAATCTTGGTAGAAAAGTTGTTCGACTGAAAAGTGACCTCGGTGAAGATCTTCCTTTTGACCAATTAAGAGAAGTCCTTGAAAAAGACACAGAACATAAAATCCAGTTAGTTATGCACCCGCTAAATGAAACGGGTACAGGTGTTACTACTGATCCAAAGAAGGTGCGCGCAATATTGGATGAGCTAAATCACTCGGCACTGCTTGTTGTTGATGGTATTTCTGCCATCGGCAGCATGCCTGCCAACATGACTGATATGGGTATCGATATGCTGATTGGCTGTAGTCAAAAAGGCATTATGGGTACACCGGGTATTGGCATGCTTTCTATTAGCCCTAAAGCATATGAGAGAGTTTATGAAGCCGACAAAGCATTAGCAAATGCAGGTATTAAAAAAGGCCAACATTACTTACATTTAACCAAAATGATTGATGCGATGGATTCCATGGGGTTACATCTTGAAACGCCAGGAAACTATGCTCAATTTGCTGTGGCATTGGATACGCTTGCCATTGAAGGTATTGATCGTGTTTGTGAACGCCATAAAGAGTGTTCTGAAGTTTATCGTGCTGCCGTACTTGCTGCAGGCCTGGAGTTAGTAGCAAAACATGAACACCTTCGTTCAAATGCGGTGACAGCAGTGAAAGCGCCGGAAGGTTTTGGTGTAAAGAAAATTACTGAAGTACTTAACATCATGTTTTCTAAACATGCTGTTGAAGCTGCAGCTATTCCAGGCGCGCCTGACTTAGGTTGGCGACTATGTGCAACTGGCGGCATTCAACCACAACATGCTATGGCTGCTTCTATAGCATTCTTAATGGCATGTGACGAAGCAGGCGTGCCTGTAGACGTTGAGGCAGGTGTTGCAGCTGCCACTAGAAAATATAGGGAAGTTGTTAAATATCACAGACCTTTACCGGGGGTTGATGCTTACGGAAGATAATAACTAAATAAGAACGTTTAAAACACAAAGTCAGTCAAGCTGTATTTGCTGTATATTTGAATACAAGATAACCTACGGTGTAAAAGTGGGATTAGTGGCAGAAAAAACTATGTTTCACTTTACTTAATCCACATAGTTAATTCGCTGCATTTTTACTGCTTCTTATGACGATGCTGCGAACAATCACATAAAATACTGGTGTTAGAAATAATCCAAGTAACGTTACACCTAACATTCCACTAAATACTGTTGTGCCTAATACCTGTCGCATCTCAGCACCAGCACCTGTTGCTAACATCAATGGCACAACACCAAGAATAAAAGCAAACGCCGTCATTAAAATAGGACGTAAACGAATTTGAGCTGCTTCAATAGCAGCATCTACATGATTTTTACCTTCCCGCTCAAGATGTCTAGCAAATTCCACCATTAGGATTGCATTTTTACTCGCGAGGCCAATAAGTACGATAAAACCAATCTGCGTTAATATATTGTTATCCATACCGCGAAAATGAACACCTGCTAGCGCAAACAAGATACATAAAGGCACAATTAAAATAATTGTGATTGGTAATGACCAGCTTTCGTATTGTGCAGATAACAGCAGGAATACAAACAACACACTTAATGGGAAAATAATAATACCGACGTTGCCGCCAAGTTTTTCTTGTAGTGCTATTTCTGTCCATTCAAAACTGATGCCGGCAGGCAAAATTGCGGCTGCCAGCTTTTCCATTTCGATTAATGCTTCGCCAGTACTTACTCCGGGAACTCCACTGCCTTGTAATTCCGCAGAGGGGTAAAGGTTGTAACGTACAATTCGATTTGCACCTTGCACCTGTAATACTTTCAGGATTGATCCCAGTGGCACCATGTCGCCATTAATGTTCTTGGCACGCAAGCGCAAGATATCAGCTGGGTCTAGTCGAAAGGGTGCATCCGCTTGCGCAATCACCTGATAGGTTTTGCCAAACAAATTAAAATCGTTGACATAAGTGGAGCCGAGATAAACCTGTAATGTTTCAAAAACATTTTCCACTGGCACATTAAGAATTTCTGCGCGATTGCGATCAATATCAAGATTATATTGTGGTGTCGATGAATCAATCGTGCTGAATACCTGAGTCAATTTAGGATTCTGATTTGCAGCACCTGCAAGTTGCCATGCTGCTTCTTCAAGTGCTTTTAAACCAAGTCCACTTTTATCCTGAACGATCATTTTAAAACCACCACCGCGACCCATACCACGAACAGAAGGAGGTTGCACTACAAAGATGGAAGCTTCTTGGATATTGCTAAATGCTGCATAGAGCTGACCAACAACAGAACTTGCCTTTTCTTCTTTTGAGCCAGAACGTTCTTCAAATGGCTTTAATAAAACAAATACAGCTGCCGAGTTACTGGCATTAGTAAATGTTGCCGCATTAAGTCCGGCAAACGCGACTACATTAGTAATGTTTGGATTTTGTTGTGCAATTTTAGTTGCCTTTTGTACAACTTCATCCGTTCTTTCTAAAGAGGCACCTTTGGGGAGTTCAATAATACTTATTAAATAGCCTTGATCCTGTTGTGGAATAAAGCCACCTGGTACACGTTGAAACATTAAATAGGTGCTGCAGATTAAAATGAGAAACACCGTTAACATAATGATAGGGCGACGGACAAAAAACGCGATAAGCTTACCGTATTTTTTGTTGCCAAAATTAAATACGGCATTGAAAAAGCGATACAATATATTAGGTTTTACATGGTCGGGGGCTTTTAGTAATAGGCGACCCAATGCCGGGCTTAAGGTTAATGAGTTAAATGCAGAGATAACAGTTGCAACAGATATTGTTAGTGCAAATTGTTGAAAAAATGCGCCGGGTATACCACCAAGAAACGCGCTTGGAATAAATACTGCCACTAACACCAATGCCATGGATATTAAGGCACTACCTACTTCTGTCATAGTTATTCTAGCAGCATCACGTGGCGCGACACCGTTTTCAAGATTTCGTTGAATATCCTCTACTACTACAATCGCGTCATCAACAACGACACCAATCGCAAGCACAAGTCCGAATAGTGACAAACTGTTTAATGAGTAGCCCATCGCTGACATGACAGCAAATGTGCCAATCAAGGAAACTGGGATTGCGGCTATAGGAATAATTGCAGCCCGCCATGACTGCAAAAATATAATGATAACCAATACAACAAGAATTAATGCCTCGACAATAGTGAGATAAACCTTATTAATCGACTGCTCGATAAATTCTGTAGGGTTATAAACAATTTTATATTCAATACCGGGAGGGAATGATTTTGAAAGTCTGTCGACGGTATTTAGAATTTTTTCAGCGGTTTCTAATGCATTACTGCCAGGGCGTTGAAAAATCGCGATAGCAACTGCACTTTTTCCATTTAAATAACTATTTCTTACATATTCTTTACTGCCGATTTCAACACGTGCGATATCTTTTAGGCGTGTAAGTCTTCCATCTTCACCACGTTTAACAATAACGTTACCGAATTGTTCCTCATCGATAAATCGTCCTTGTGTTGTGATGGTATATTCAAATGCACTATCCAACGGCATTGGTGTTTGTCCGAGTTTTCCTCCGGCAACCTGAACGTTTTGCGCGCGTAGCGCACTAACCACATCTGTAGCCGCTAATTTAAATGCAGCCATACGTTTGGGATTAAGCCAGATGCGCATACTGTATTCGCGCGCACCAAAGACGATGAGTTCGCCAATGCCATCAATGCGAGCAAGTTCATCGCGAACCTGTAACAGGGCATAGTTACTGATATAGAGTTCATCCTGACTTTCATCGGGGGATAGCAGATGAATTACCATCATGAGATTTGGCGAACTTTTCCGCGCAATTATCCCTAGTCTTCGTACTTCTTCTGGTAATTTAGGTTCAGCCTTGGCAATTCTGTTTTGCACCTGAACCTGTGCCGTATCTAGATCGGTACCTTGTTCAAAGGTAATTGTTAATGACATTGCGCCATCGCTTGTTGATTGCGACGTCATGTATAGCATATTTTCTATGCCATTAATTTCTTGTTCAATTGGTGTGGCGACGGTGTCGGCAATAACTTGTGGTGAAGCGCCAGGATAATTAGCATTAACAACAATGGTTGGCGGTGCAATTTCGGGATATTGGGTTATTGGTAATCCTATGTATGACAGAGCGCCAATAATGACAATAATAATTGATATGACAGCAGCGAATCGCGGCCTGTCTATAAAGAAATGACCAAATTTCATCGCAGACTATCCTTTCGTTTCTATTACACTTTCTTCAGGTGTTACTTTCATGCCGATACGTACACGTTGCAATCCATTTATAACGATACGATCTTCCTTGTTTAAACCATCACGAATTACACGAAGGTCGCCATGCTTGTTGCCAATTTTAATTATTCGACGTTCAACGATATTGTTTTCGTCGACGACATAAACAAATCGTTTTGTTTGGTCGAGGTTAATCGCTGAATCTGGCAGCAATAACGCTTCATAAGGTCCTTTACCAAGTAACTTTACATCGGTAAACATGCCGGGCACGAGTAATAAGTCCGGGTTGTCTACTAATGCTCTTCCACGCATGGTGCCGGTAGACATATCAATCTGGTTATCGACGAAGTCCATGTGTCCTTCATGCATATATTCTTCTTCATCGGCTAATCTTAAATACACCGGATTTGGAGTTGTACGAGAAGATTCTCTACTGCCTTCCATATCCATACGTGAGTAATGCAAAACTGCCTGCTCATCAGCAGTGAAATATACATATATAGGATCTAGCGAAACAATGGTTGTTAGAATGTTTGAATCATTATCACCATCTTTAATCAGGTTACCTTCAGTAACGTTTGTTCTGCTAATTCTGCCAGTAATAGGTGCTTTTATTTGAGTAAATTCAACATCAAGTTCGGCGGCAACTACTCTTGCTTTAGCAGCTTGAACTGAAGCTATGGCGGCAGATTTTTGACTTCTTCTTGAATCCAGTTCTTCTTCTGGCATGACGCGTGTTTTAAACAGGCGTTCGGCACGGGCAAGATCATTTTCAGCAAGTTGTAATGTTGCTTTTGCTTTTTCCAGTTCAGCTTTGGTTTGATCAAGCACAGCTTTATACGGTCGCGCATCGATTACATAAAGCAGGTCACCTTTATTAACAATTCTACCTTCAGTGAAATTGACTGATTCTAGATAACCGCTAACTCTGGGGCGTACTTCTACAGATTCACAAGCATAGAGTCGACCAGTGAATTCATCCCAATCTGTGACTTGTTGTATTAATGGTGTGGCGATAGTGACTGTGGGTGGTGTTGGTTCCTGCGCTTGAGGAGCGGGAGTGTCTTTTTCGCATGCAGTTAGTAAAAACATGAACAAAAAGAGGGGCAGGCTGTATACGCCAGGATTTTGTTTGCGAATGGAAGCAATCATTTATTAGTGACCTTGCTGTAGCGGTTAAGCGTGATTGATATATGTGTGATGATAAATAAGCCATCTATTGTAGGTTGAATATTGAGATAAACAAATTATTTCAATTTGTTACAAATTGAATCACTAAATCGTTATACAAAATCAATAATCAACCCGATTCGTAATGACAATCAGATAATTGCTATATTGAACATTATTCAGCGTATTATCCTGTCTGCCAGACATAATAAACAATTAGCCCTTGAGAATTGACTAAAATTAATCGAATTAACCATATATAAAACAATGGTTAATTAAACTATTTAATTAAATTACATTAATTATAAACTAAAATATTGGCGAATATTTCCAAGCGATTTTGCCTATCGCTCCATGTTACTATCCAGCAAATTCAATATTGAAGAGGAGCAATTTTGAATGGGGATCTCCTGAACGATGGTTTGAATCTAATGGCATACGGCATGGGTACCGTATTCGCTTTTCTTGCATTGTTGGTTATCGCGACCAGCATCATGTCTTTTGTAATTGGTAAATTATATCCCGCTAGTCTTACAGACAGCTCTAAGACGTCATCTCAATATCATGGTATTGATCCGCAGATTATTTCGGCAATCATGCCAGCAATCAAACTGCATCGTTCAAAACATAAATAATAACTATAAACGGTAATCAAACATGAGCATGAACAGCAATAAACCAGTAGGAATCACTCACGATTGCGAATTTTCATAAAACAGTTCTATTGTTAAATCAACTAAAAGAGCATGGTATTAAAATATGTATTGATGATTTCGGTACAGGTTATTCAGCTATGAAATATTTGCAAAATATTCCGGTTGATAAATCATTTGTGGATAATATTCATCATGACACGGGTTCGGCCTCATAGTAAAAGCAATCGTTACTTTGGCGCATAGCATGAGGTTATGTGTGGTAGCAGAAGGGGTGGAACGTGAGGAACAATATGATTATCTGTCTGAGATCGGTTGTGATCAGGCGCAAGGATATTTTCTCAGTCACCCATTGCCCGCAGATGAGGTGATTGCTAAGATTTTGGAAATTAATTCCAAAGCTAGTTGAGTATATGAAAACATCAGTTGTTATTGCCGCCCTGTATAAATTTGTCAGACTTGACGATTTTGAACAATTACAACCCAAATATTTGCAATTTTGCCTTGATCATATGATTAAAGGCACATTATTACTGGCGGAAGAGGGTATCAATGGCACCGTGGCAGGAAGTCGCGAAAGTATTGATTGTCTGCTTGAATTCCTGAAATCAGATGAACGCTTGACGGATCTGGAGCATAAAGAGTCATATGCAGATGAAGTGCCTTTTCTACGCACCAAGGTGAAGTTGAAAAAAGAGATCGTGACTCTTGGGCAGCAAGGTGTTAGCCCGATAAATGGTGGTGGTACGCGTGTTGATCCGAAAGACTGGAATACAATTATTTCTGATCCCGAGGTGGTTTTGATAGATACGCGAAATCAATATGAAGTCGATATTGGTAGTTTTAAAAATGCCGTATCACCCAAAACGACTAACTTTCGTGAATTTCCTGGATATATCAAGACCAATCTTGATCCGGCAAAACATAAAAAGGTGGCGATGTTTTGTACTGGTGGTATTCGCTGTGAAAAGGCAAGTGCCTATATGTTGCAAGAAGGATTTGAACAGGTATATCAACTTAATGGTGGTATTCTGAAATATCTTGAAGAAGTTAATAAGGATGAAAGTCTGTGGGAAGGTGATTGTTTTGTTTTTGATGGCAGGGTATCTGTTGATCATAATCTCGAAGAAGGAAATTACGAACAGTGTTTTGCCTGTCGACGACCAATATCTGATGAAGATATGCAATCAGAACATTATCATAAAGGGGTGTCATGCCCACATTGTATAGATGAGAAAACAGATGAGCAGCGTGATGGTTTTCGCGAACGCCAACATCAGGTTGAGCTTGCTGAGCAACGCAACGTAAAACATATCGGCGCTAAATTCTAATCAATCAGCTATCCCTAATGGATTTGCCGATTCTATATTCTTTCCGTCGTTGCCCTTATGCCATACGCGCCAGAATAGCTATCTATCAGGCTAATATTAAATGTGAATTACGCGAGGTCGTCTTAAATGACAAACCGGACGCAATGTTGGCATTATCAGCTAAAGGTACAGTGCCAGTTTTGCAAACGACCAATGGAGAAGTAATCGAGCAGAGTCTGGATGTCATGTTATGGGCATTGAGACAACATGATCCTGATGATTGGTTGAGCGGGTATAACGATGATGCAAAAACATTGATAGATGAGAATGACGGACATTTTAAACATTATCTTGATCGTTATAAATATCATGTAGCTTATCCTGAACATTCATCAGAATATTATCGAGATAAGGCGAGTTTGTTTTTACAGACACTGGAAGAAAGTTTGCAAAGTAATCCATCAGGTTTTTTGTCCGGCAATAAACTCGGTTTGCTGGATGTAGCTATCTTTCCTTTTGTCAGACAATTTGCCAATGTTGATATAGACTGGTTTAGGAAAAGTTCATTTCAGCGGGTAATTAACTGGTATGGGCAAATTGCAAGTATGGACTTGTTTCAACATTGCATGGATAAATATGAACAATGGCAGCAGGGCAATGCGGTAGTCTATTTTCCAGCATGAAGTTAAATAGAGGGAAGTATTATTAAATATCTTTGGATAATTATCTTTGCTGCTGTATTACTTTGGTCAGGTATTGAGCCAAAAGATCGGCTTACCTGTGTTTTGGAAGTTGCACCTGCAGTCATTGGCTTTACACTCGTGGCAATTTCTTTTCATTCTTTCCGTCTCACTTCATTACTTTATTTCTGGATATTGGCATATTGCATAGTATTTATGGTCGGCGATCATCACACCTATGCCGAAGTGCCACTGTTTGATGGTTTGTTTGGTGCTGAACGCAATAATTATGACAAGGTGGGCATTTCTTTCAGGGCTTTGTGTCAGCCTTGTTAGCAAGAGAGATACTGGTACGCAAACATGTCGTCAACGGTAAAGCCTAGCTTAATGTCATTATTATTTAATTTGTCTGGCATTCAGTGCCTTTTATGAATTGATCGAGTGGTGGGTTGCATTAGCTTCCGGTGAAAATGCGGACGCGTTTTTGGGCACGCAAGGCTATGTATGGGATACACAATCAGACATGGGCTATGCCATGCTCGGTGCAATTAGCTGTTTGATACTGTTATCAGGTATTCACAACAAACAATTAAATAACATTAATCAAGTTTGATGATGTTAAGTTCCTGCTATTAAGCAGGCACATGAGCATATTCCAGTCTGATGCCATTAGGATCACGAAAGAATACTGCGTAAAAACCGGGTACGTAATCATATTCTGCTGGTGCATCGACAATTTCAGCATTCATTGTTAACAGGGCCTGATATAAGTCATCAACTGCTTCTCGTGAAGGTGCTTCAAAGGCAAAATGATGCAAACCAACATTATATTCTTTAAAGTTGTTTTGCTTATTTTCAGGAAGTGCTTCCCATATAGAAAACATGAAGCCATTGCCGGCAAAGATTAATATTTTACCATCCGCATTACGATGTGGGCCGCCTTCAGTTTCGATGATAGGTTTTGCACTAAGTGCATCAGCCAGTTTTTTATAAAATTCTTCAGATTTATCCCAGTCATTTACAGATAAGGCGATATGATGAATTCCTGTCGCGGACATATTTAGACTCCTTATTTTAATAATTTGACTTAACTATAAGCTAATATGATCAATGATCAAGTTGCCATATAATTAGCTAATAGCAAGTTTACATAGTTAACCAAAGTGCATAATAAAAAAGACACTATCTATAAAGAGAACAATTCAACGATAAAACCATTCGAGTTTGATCAACGTGTTGTTGATGTATTTCCGGATATGATTAAACGTTCTGTGCCGGGTTATCCCATGACGTTGGCAATGATAGGCGTTATTGCTGATAAATATTTTATTGAAGATACAGCGATATATGATCTTGGCTGTTCACTAGGCGCAGTTACATTTTCACTGGACAACAGTTTATATAATAAAAATGGCAAGATAATTGGTGTTGATAACTCAGAGGCAATGATTCATCAGTGTCAGAACTTATTGAATGTGCATCAAAGTCAATTTGAGATTGAATTTATTCAGGCTGATATTACTCAATGCGATATTCAAAATGCATCTATTGTGATCATGAATTTCACTTTGCAGTTTGTACCACTGGCGCAAAGAGAAGAGTTGCTTAAAAAAATATACGATGGACTATTGCCCGGGGGAGTATTGATCCTGTCAGAAAAGATCAAATTCGATACAGAGGAAGAGATGCTTTTAATGCAAGAGCTTCATCATCACATGAAAGCCTTGAATGGCTATGATGATATGGAGATTGCAAACAAGCGTGATGCTCTGGAAAAGGTGTTGTTGCCAGAATCTCACGATATACATTTGCAACGTTTGCAGTCCGCAGGGTTTCATCCCGTTTCACAGTGGTTGCGATGTCTTAATTTCGTTTCTTTTCTAGCAATAAAACCAGATTGATGCAGTTTGAAAAATTGTATCAATGCCTGATAGAAAATGGCATGTCTGACTGGCAACAAGAGCTTGCCAGACAATTAGACGATTATTTTACAAACGTGAAGCATGGTGATTATGAACGATGGCATAAAGCCATCAAACAATTACCACAAATCAAAACGGATTATATTCATTTTGATCAGGCTGCTGTAACGATTGGTAAAGCCTCAGAAATTTCCGATTCTCAACGTGACATACTGATTAAATCATTAAAGGAAATGATGCCCTGGCGTAAAGGGCCATTTAATCTGTTCGGAATTGATATCGATACCGAATGGCGTTCCAATCTAAAATGGGATCGGGTTAAACCCTATATCAAACCATTAACTGACAAACTGGTTTTGGATATTGGTTCTGGTAATGGTTACTACGGTTGGCGCATGTTAGAAGAGGATGTGAAATATATTGTCGGCATCGATCCTACATTATTATTTTATATGCAGTTTCAATTAATGAAACACTATCGCCCGCAGTCAACTATTGATGTTTTACCATTTGGTATACAGGCATTACCTGAAGCAGGTTTTAAGTTTGATACCGTATTATCTATGGGCGTCATCTATCATAGAAAGGATCCTTTGCAACATCTAGAGCAATTAAAGTCATGTCTTTGTACCGGAGGTGAACTGGTACTGGAAACGCTGGTTCTGGATACCGATAAGGAAAATATACTTAACCCTGAAGGTCGTTATGCGAAAATGAATAATGTTCACGCGATTCCCAGTCTGACCAGTTTAACCACGTGGGCACAGGATGCTGGCTTTATCAATGTGCAGATTGTCGATGTTTCCAGTACCACTACTCATGAACAGCGCCGCACTGAATGGATGCAATTTGAATCTTTGTCCGATTTTTTGGATAAAGAAGATAACACTAAAACTATTGAAGGATATCCTGCACCTATGCGTGCGGTACTAATTGCAGAAAAACCATAAAGGATTACAAACATGAATATTGTCACTTTACTAATATGTTCTTTATTTACACTGAATGTTCTGGCTGATACACAGCAGTTCAAGACACAGGATTACACAGTTAACGCAGAACAAATTACCGATAGTCTGCAACACCCATGGGGAATGGAGTTTTTGCCTGATGGACGTATTCTGGTTACGGAACGTCCGGGTTATTTAAGAATTATCGAGGATGGTAAGTTATCCAAACCTGTGCGTGGTTTACCTGACATACAGGCGTTTGGTCAGGGTGGATTACTGGATGTTATGCTGGATCCTGATTTCTCTGCGAATCAGACTATTTATCTAAGTTATGCCGGCCCGGGACAGGGTGGAGTAAGTACTGAAGTGGTTAGAGCTAAGTTAGGTAATAATGAATTAACTAACGTAAAACGTATTTTTGCTTTAGAAAAGAAAACCGATACAGGCTATCACTTTGGATCGCGTTTACAGTTTGATCGTGATGGTTATTTATATATTTCCTTAGGTGATCGTGGCGATATGGATCGTGCCCAGGATATTTCAGATCATGCCGGTTCCCTCATTCGTATTAATAAAGATGGCTCTATTCCCGAGGATAACCCGTTTGTGAATAATGCGAATGCCAAGCCTGAGATTTATACGTATGGCAATCGCAATATGCAAGGAATGGCAATGCATCCGGTTACAGGTGATATATGGGCGATAGAACATGGTCCTCAAGGCGGCGATGAATTAAACCTGATGAAAGCTGGTACAAATTATGGCTGGCCTGTTATTACTTATGGTGTGAACTATGTGTCAGCAACAAAAATAGGTGAGGGCACTGAAAAAGAAGGCATGGCGCAACCCATACACTACTGGGTGCCCTCTATCGCAACATCAGGTTTAATGTTTTATGACGGTGAGTTATTTCCAAAATGGAAAAACAACGCCATAGTCGGGTCATTAAAATTTGGGCAGCTAGCACGTTTAACGATGCAAGATAATAAAGTGATTAGTGAAGAACGAATTTTGGATAACGAACTGGGGCGTATACGTGATGTAATGCAAGCTCCGGATGGTTCAATTTACATACTTATTGATCATCAAAATGGCAAATTATACAAAATCACACCTGTTAATGATTAGATAAAACGCATAGCGCCTTTGCCAGCTCTGCAGGTGAGTCGTAAATAATATCTGCGGGTATTTTTACCTTTTTAATTAATCGATCCCGTGTGTCGAATCCATAACTGGCCATTAGTATGGTGTCATATGAACTTATAGATGCAGCATTATAGTCTCCGACTTCATCAGCAGTGAAAATGCAGCGTTTATAATGTTTTGCCTTCATACCTTCCAGAATATTGATCTTTTTAACGCCTACCGATACCGGAATCACGAAATCCAGCGCATTATGATTGACCTCGCTATTTGCCAGCACTTGTCGAATCGTTTTTCCGGGATGAAAGGTAAAGTTACGACTGATGATGCCAACGTGAACCATTGGATCATCAATCATACTATTTAATGTAGTTACGAATTCAGGAAAGATTACGCCATCTTTCTGATAGTACGATGTCAGGGCTTCACGGATGATCTGATTTTTAGGCAAAGTGATATTGACGAGATTGCCGATAAACTCCTTGCCACCACCAATATATTTCAAAAACTTGCGACGGTTTTTGAAACATTCCTGATCACCAATATTTAGACCAAATTGTTTGAAAGTATTTTTTAACAGGCTGTAAGAATCAATTAACAACCCGTCGAAATCAAAGACTACGAGTGTCTCTTTCAAGCAGTGGCCTCTACATAACTAGTCTTCTCGCTCAGTAACCTCGAGCAGGTGGTAACCAAACTGTGTTTTAACAGGACCAAGTACAGTATTAATCTCACCACTGAATACAACTTCATCAAATTCCTTAACCATTTGACCAGGACCAAATGAACCAAGGTCGCCACCTTTGCGGCCGGAAGGACAACTTGAATGTTCTTTGGCGATTTCAGCAAAATCTGCTCCATCTTCAATTTCTTTCTTTAATGCTTCACATTGTTCTTCTGAACTTACCAGAATGTGTCTTGCGCTTGCTCTGCTCATAAACTCACCTTTCTTTTGTTAATTATTTATTACAAAAATGCCCTGCAGAAACAGGGCACATAAAAAAACATATTCTCATTAATTATTCAGGCACGATACGGTGTTTTACATAACTACCGGGTGCATCTTCAATCGGTTTTAAATTACTGCCGGGTTTTCTGGCAGTAATCTTTTTACCTGATTGTTTACTTACCCATTTATGCCAATCCGGCCACCAGGAACCTTCGGTATAAGCGGCATTTTCCAACCACTTGTCCGCATCTTCCTCAATCGCATCGTTAGTCCAGAAACCGTATTTGTTTTTTACTGGTGGATTGATGATGCCGGCAATGTGACCAGAACCACCTAATACAAAACGAACTGGGCCAGACATTAACTTTGCGCCTTCATATGTCGATTTCCAAGGCGTAATGTGGTCTTCTCGGGTAGAAATAAAATAGGTCGGTACTTTAATCTTGTTTATATCGATAGCCGTACCATTTAATTCAATACCACCCGGTTCTTTTAACAGGTTCTGCAAGTAACAGGTGCGTAGGTAAAAACTATGTGTTTTTGCCGGTAAACGAGTCGAATCCGAGTTCCAGTAAAGCAAGTCAAATGCTGTAGGCTCTTTGCCTAATAAATAGTTATTAATAAAGAATGGCCAGATTAAATCATTTGCACGTAACATATTAAATACAGTTGCCATGCTACTGCCATCCAGATAACCATCTTTTGCCATGTCAGCTTCAAGCGCTTTTAACTGCATTTCGTCAATAAACACACCAAGATCACCGGGTTCTTCAAAGTCGATCATGGTTGTGAAATAAGTCGTAGTGTTGATGGGACGTTTACGTTTTTTTGCAAGATAGGCATTTGTTGCTGCCATCAAGGTACCGCCAATACAATAACCGATGGTATTTACAGTGCTTGCACCGGTTTCTTCTTTCACCTTATCAATCGCGGTTAATAGGCCTTTATCCATATAATCTTCAAAGCCATAATCTGCATAAGTTTCATCAGGATTAACCCATGAAATTACAAATACGGTGTGACCCTGATCAACTGCCCATTGAATAAAACTGTTTTCCTTGCGCAAATCCAGAATGTAAAACTTGTTAATCCACGGCGGGCAAATTAATAATGGTGTTTCAAAAACTGTTTTGGTGGTTGGTTCGTATTGAATCAACTGGATTAAATCATTTTGATAAATCATTTTACCCGGTGTCGTTGCAACGTTTTCACCGACTTCAAATGATTCATAGTCAGTCATGCGTGTCATCAATTTCTGACCTTTACCTCTGGCAAAGTCCTCAATTAATGATTTGGCACCCTGAATCAGGTTTTGACCTTTTTGATTAATGGTTTCATTCAATACCTGTGGATTTGTTGCAGCAAAGTTTGCTGGTGACAGGGCATCAAGCCATTGTTTGACGTAAAAGTCATATTGGCTTTGCACCTTGTCATCGAGATGCGTGGTGCATTGCGCAGTTTCCATCAGGTATTTTGAGATTAATAAATAAAATTGTTTAATATGATCAAAGACAGCATGTTCGTTCCAGCTTTCATCAAAAAATCGACGATCACCTTTTTCGGGTAATACAACCGGATCAGGCACCAGACCAAAACTTCTCATAGTTGTGTAATTAAACAGGCGAAGCATGTTGTTGGCGAACATCACATTTTCATTGAAACATGTTGTATTTTTTTCAAAGAAATTCTGCCATCGTTCTATGACTTCTTCACTGAATAACATAGGATTGACCTGATTCATGGTTTCCAGACTTTGTGTGAAAAATTGACTGGTAACAGCTTGCTGTGTCTCGGAGATTTTGCCGACAGCATTTTGAAATTCGTTTTGTAACATGTCTTCCTCTAAAGCTCATTTATTTGAATTATGGCGCATTGTAACGAAAATTGTGCAATGCAACAAGATTTGATGTTTATAAGTAATTATTTAAAATATTCGTATAAGTTATTGATATTATAGATTAAATAATTCAAATGAAATGAAGCTTATCAAATCGTATATACCAGGATTATTATCCTTATTTAGACAGATACGAATCTCTTCAAGAATATGCTTGTGGGTAGGAGAGTCAATAAATTCACTATGAAATACGTCGTCGCTGATCAATTCAGGGTGTTTGCCGGCAATATGAAAGGTTCTTATAGAAGTTGAAACGCCGTTTATTCTCGGAAAATAAACATCCGAGACCATCAGTATTTTCATAGTAAGATGTCATCTTGTTGTTTTAACAAGGTTACACAACAATCGTGACAATTAGATGACAGGATAAATTGGCTTTATCCTGCCATCCGGGAAAAACTAAAAAGCGTATTGCCATCCACCAGTGATGGTTAAATCGGTTTCCATCTGCGGACCATTTAGATCACGATGTAAAGGAATACCTGCTTCCAGCGCTACACGATGACCACGAATAGTACCCTGTTGTCCTACCAGATTAATACCAAGATAAAGAGTTACTATTTCGCCACCATAATTATCTGGATCGGCAGTTTGAACCGGCAGTGTAATGTTTGAATCAATACCATCTATTTTTCCTGTATGGGAATAATTTAAACGTAACGAATTACTGATCCATGGACGCCAGCGATAACTTAACCATGTGTTTAAATCATGTTTATTGCCTAGCGCATATCCTTGATCCTTGCCGGTGCGAATATTTCCCATATATTGAGCTCCCCAGGCATATTGACCCTGTTTGCCGGTATAGGTAATACCGGGCAATAAATCATATGTTCCGGAACCAAGTTGCATTGCATAAGGCAATCTTACATTTGGCGTTGCGCCAGCAGGCGTGAGAATGTTGTCTCGCTTTTTATTGCTACCTGTTGGCAAGCTTATACCAGCATTAAGATGTATTTTATGAGTATTATCCTCATATAATTTAATCAAACCACTGACACTGGTATCTCCAATGCCTTTACTCCTGGTCGTAAAAGTACCTCGTCTTGTTGTACCAGCTATCCCGGCAAAAGTGATGTGATCCATACCTTTTTCCTGATACATGCCCATAACCATTAACGTTAGCCAGTCTGTCGGGGCATACATGGCGCCAAACATATGCATGTCCATATCCATTTTTGTTGGTACGACACGTAATGTTGCGGGCGTTCCAAAACGATTGCTGACATTTGAAACGATAAACTCGGGTGAGACCTGATTGTCCCCGATGCGATTGCCTTCCATTTCCATATGCATAAAGCGATATGACAACATCCACTCACCTTTGCCATGTGTATGATCACCCATAACACCAATCGGCGCGTGTCCATCTGCGTTTATCGGTTTTAAACCATCATTACCATAACTCATGCCAGTGTCATGATGATCACCATCTGCAAAAGCAAGAGAAGATAAAACTAATGCGAACACACCAATAGTTATGTGTCCGTTAAATAACGAATTCATAATTTGCTCCAATAAATAAATAAAAAATCGTGCAACTTGATTTGCACGCGTTTGAATTGTTTTATTAAGTGAGCAAGACAGGTGGAGAGCGAGAGTGAGAGTAAAGATAATTTGTACGGGGAACTAATAAATGCAAAACCTTATTTGCTGCGCTGTATGAAAACGCGGTCGAAAGATTAATTACATCCTGATTTAATGCTAATGAAATACTGCTGGCCGACCAGAAATGACAAGCTGTGAAACCATGTTCGACAGCTGATTGATCATTGTCGTCGTCATCATGATGATGCTGGTGATGTTTTTCTTTAGATATTGCATTGATGCCTGCAGGCCCATCACAAAGTGTGATCGTAAATAAACCATCATCAACACTGGTATCGACCATGAAACCGACCGCAATCAATGATCGCAGGGTGATGCTTAGAACTAATAGCAGCAATAGTTGTTGATGATGGTTTAGTTTTCGAATGCGTTGCATGACGTGATTATAAAATAATGTTTCTTAAGGACAATCTATTCAGGAAAATATTTCTATTGTTATATGTATATTCATTGAAAAAAAATCATGGTTAGCTTGTGCGGAAATACTTAAAACAATAATAAAAATAAAATCAGGAATTTAGAAATAAAAATTAAATTAGAGCTCAACAAACACAAAAATGTAGCGTGAAATAAACCTGCAAATATAAAAAAATGAGCTACACTTTTTATTAAGGCGATAAGCCTATTATATATGCCATTACACGTGGCACGACCCCCGCGAGTAGCTCAAACGGGGGGGGTATAATGGAAAAAATTATTCTTTACTCGCCTGTCGAAAGGCAATAAACGTAAAATCATCAGGGTGACATAGACGGTCGTCACCTTTTATCAGCATATTGTTCTGACAAGTCCTTTTCATTTCTTCAATACTTTCCAGTAAAGGACCTTTACGTATGTGTTCCGATATTTCATGTTCATACAGGTTGTCTGATAAGGCATCACTTGCAATTATCAAAGTATCAAGTGAAGCTAATTCTATTATTGGTCCGATATGAATAAACATTTCATGACAACCGACGTAATTAGTAATAAGGTTTCGCTCTAGATGTTTCATAGCAGTGGCATGATCGATAGCACCACACTCGAGTGCATAGCCTATTGGTGAGTGTGCCATCGACACATATTTAATATTGCCATGATTGCTGGTAAGTAAAGTTAATGAATCACCGACATGATAATTGCGAATTTGTGTGCCTGATATTTCTGCAACAGAAACGGTAGAACCTGAGCCATTTTTTAAGTCCTTAATTTTGGCGTCGGCGATATCAATTCCTTCAATAATGGCATTACGTATTGTCTGACTTTCCGGTTTTTTACTTAAGATATTTGATAGTGAATGAACAATAATTTGTGATGCCTGTTCACCTGCGGGCATGCCGCCCATACCGTCGGCAACCACGAGAACCAATGTATGATTATCAACAGGTATGATCGCTAATGAATCTTCATTGGGAGTGTATTTGGCAGGAGAACGCGTGGAATAAAAAGTTAGTTCGCCATGCGCCATGGTGATATGTTCTGCCACATCCATTGTGCCATCAGAAATAATAATCGGTTTATCTGAAGTTCTGGTCATGTCAGGTTAAGTGAATATTTTCGATGTATTGTCGTAAATGTCCGGCGCTTTTGAATTTTTTTAATGCAATAGAATGTTTTAGACCACAACAGATATCTTTTACAACTTTTGGTTGTTTTGCATAATATTTTTGACCGCCTAGTGAGTCATAGAAGATACGAATCAAATCCATCACATCAGAACGTATATTCGATGAACGTGTGTCATTCCATTGAAACATATCAATAATCTTTAAACTATATTCCAGTCCCACATGTTGCACGATGATATTGTCGGCATGTAGATCACCATGGTATTCACCAACTGCGTGAATATTTTCCAATCCCTGCGCTAATGCATGTAACAAATGTAATGCCTGAAATGGGTGTAGTCGTCGACCTTTCTGACGTTTTATGTATTGTGTTAATAATTCACCTTCAACATATTCCGACACCAGAAAAGAGATGCGTTGATTCCTGAAAATAACATGGTCTTGAGTTGAGTATTGCGTAACAATCGGACACTTACGAAGTTTATGCAGTTTACGTGCATAGTATTTCAGTGATTTCTCTCTTACATTTCGCTGCGGGAAAAAGAACTTGGCTGTTCGTTCAATGCCTGTGCGTTTTTCATGAACAAGATAAACTTCAGCCTCCCAACCCGCTCCCAGCATTTGGTCAATAATATATTTATCTGCAACGACCGTTCCTGATTGAAAACGAAAAGATTCGATATTGTTTTTTTTCTTGCTCATACATTAATCAGAAAGTTTTCGATAACGCATGCGTTTTGGCTGGGCTTCATTACCTTTGCGTTTCTGAAAGTCTTCATGATATTCGCTAAAATCACCTTCAATAAATGTCGTTGTGCCGTCATCTTCAAAGGCAAGAATATGAGTCGCTATACGATCAAGAAACCAGCGATCATGTGAAATCACCATGACACAACCAGGAAAGGAGAGAATCGCTTCTTCCAAAGCCCGCAATGTTTCTACGTCTAGATCATTGGAAGGTTCGTCAAGTAGTAAAACATTACCACCCTGTTTAAGTGTGTTGGCAAGATGTAGTCGACCTCGTTCACCGCCGGAAAGATCACCAACATGTTTTTGTTGATCGGTACCTTTAAAATTAAATCGTCCAACGTAGGCGCGAGAACTTATCTCATAGTTACCAATCGTTATGTTATCCAGACCATCAGAAACGGCTTCCCATACAGTTTTTTTGTCATCCAGGTTCTCACGGGTTTGTTCTACCCATGCAACTTTCGTGGTATCCCCCAGTTTGATTTCTCCGCTGTCAGGTTTTTCCTCGCCTGCGATCATGCGAAACAAGGTAGATTTACCAGCGCCATTACCACCAATGATGCCAACAACCGCACCTTTGGGGACATTGAAGTTGAGGTTTTCATAGAGCAAATGGTCATCAAATTTTTTGCTGACATCTTTAAATTCAATAACGACATCGCCTAAACGCGGCCCCGGTGGAATGTAGATTTCATTAGTTTCACTACGTTTTTGGAATTCTTGTGAAGACATTTCTTCGAAACGGGCAAGGCGAGCCTTGTTTTTGGCATGACGACCTTTTGGATTGGTTCTTACCCATTCTAATTCCTGCTGAATGGCTTTTTGTCTGGCAGTTTCTGCACGTTCTTCCTGTTCCAGTCTTTTTTCCTTGTTTTCCAACCAATCAGAATAATTGCCTTCGAATGGAATACCTTCGCCTCGATCCAGTTCCAGAATCCAGCCGGCAACATTATCTAGAAAGTAACGATCATGGGTGACGGCAACGACTGTACCGTTGAAGTCGGCAAGAAATCGTTCCAGCCAATAAACTGATTCTGCATCAAGATGGTTGGTAGGCTCGTCCAATAACAACATATCAGGTCTGGATAGTAATAAACGGCATAATGCCACACGTCGTTTTTCACCACCTGAAAGTTTATCTATTTTTGCATCCCAGGGAGGTAATCTTAAGGCATCGGCAGCACGTTCAAGTGTATTTTCAAGATTTTCTGCATCCCATGCCTGAACAATGCCTTCCAGTTTTTCCTGTCTTTTTGCCAGTTCATCAAAGTCAGCGTCGGGTTTAGCATAGGCAGCATAAACTTCATTCAAACCAGCTAGTGCATCTAATGGTTCACGTACACCGTCTTCAACATTACCTCTAACATCTTTATTGTTGTCGAGTTGCGGTTCCTGCGGTAGATAACCAATCTTGATATCAGGCATAGGACGGGCTTCACCGATAATTTCCTTATCGATACCAGCCATGATTTTTAACAGGGTTGATTTACCTGCACCATTTAAACCTAGCACGCCAATCTTGGCGCCGGGAAAAAATGAAAGATATATATCTTTAAGAATTTGACGTTTCGGAGGCACGATTTTGCCAACGCCATTCATTGTGTAAACATATTGCGCCATAAAGTATTGTTCCAGTTTAGTCGTACGATAAGAAATTGCGCCATTATCGTTATTCGTGTTTTTTAGCGCAACAAGTTTGGTTAAATTAAAAACTATTTGCTTTATAGTTGAATAATATCAGTTAGAAAAACTTCAATTTCTTTTTCGACTCCCGGAGTAACATGTGAAGCAAGGCCAAGCAAATCACCGCTCTCGGGTTTGCCAGTACCTGTATTAGAAACTCTTGCAATGATTTGAACAGATGAAAAGTCATGGAGTGAAAGTGACTTGTCGATGATATGGGAGTTATTCAGCTCTAGAGAGATAGGCCATTGTGTAATAGGAAAGCTTGCTCCCGCAACAGGTGTCATGCTGTAATCTTCTGTACGGGCATAAATATAGAGTTCGGCATTTTCAGAAATAAATTCTTTTAATTCGGGCTTTATATCAACGACGAGTTTAATATGATTGGCTTTATCCCCATTTTTTTCTATCCCATCGATCTTTGCCTGTACTTCATTCAGCATGTTTTTTAATACTTGTTTATCTTCTGAATCAGTTTCAAGCGTAGCTAATAAATCTTGCCAATGATTATAAACCTGCTGCCATTTACCTTGTTGCCAGGCCGCAATACCTGCTAGCCACATAGCAGTTTGATTGTCTGGCTCTATTTCTAACAAACGATCTATCATTGTATTTGCTTGAGCAGTTATTTGTTGCTGATTTGCCATAGTTGATGCATCAATAAAATGAAGCAGGTTGTCAGCAGTTTCACCTTGTAATTCGATTAATTTCTCAGCAGCAATGATGGCTTTTTCATATCTCTTTAAAGTCATATTAGAACGATAAAACATTTGCCAGCCTTCAATATCATCAGGACTATCCTGTAAACGTTTTTCTAGATTAATTACCATCTGTTCAATCTGTGCAGGTGTAATATTGACCTGACCTTGATTTGAAGCATTGATTAAATCTGGTCTGCCAAGAACGAGATAAAATAACGCTACAAATACGGGTATGAAAAATACAATTCCGAAAGTGCTTATTTTATGTAACTTAACTGGGTTGAATTCGATTAATGCTGAGGATTTTTTAATTTCAGTTTGAATATTCATTTCCTTCAAACTTAGCTCGGCATCTTCTGCTGTGATAACTCCATTTTCAATATCCTGCTTTAACTCAAGCAATATTGCTTCCTGATATGCGGCCAATGTTTCATTATGGTTAACCAAAGCATCTTCAGTTCTTGATAACGTGCGAACACATATTAATAGTGTGAAACCAAGTGATATGAGAGTTATCAGAAAAAAAATCAACATTGCCTTTAACTAAACTTATAGGTTAGCGTTTAATGACTGTTTTCTTAACAGGAAGATAGCGACACTTATTCCTATTATCATAAAAATAAAAGGTCCCAGCCATAATATCCAGGTGTTTTTCTGTAATGGCGGACGATATAAAACGAAGTCGCCATAACGTTCGACAAGAAATTTTTTGATATCCACTTCTGATTGATTGTTATTTATCATGCTTTCAATCTCATGGCGTAGGTCTTGTGCTAGTTCAGCATTCGAATCGGCAAGAGATTGATTTTGGCATACTAGGCAACGAATCTCTTCCAGTAAAGATTCGTATAATTCTGCTTTATCAGGATCAATAAATTGAAGGGGTGTATCTGCTGCATATATCTTCAATGAAGATACGAGTAATAAAACCAAAAAGTATTTCATGATGCTGATTCCAGCTGTTTAATCAGAGGCAGGATTTTAGTCTCCATGTCTTCCTGTTTTATGGGGCCAATATGTTTATAGCGAATAATTCCTTGCTTATCCAGCACGAATGTCTCCGGCACGCCATAAACACCATATTCAATACCAACTTTACCGTCCTGGTCGTAAGCGCTTTCTTTATATGGATTGCCAAGTTTATTTAACCAACCTAGTGCATCTATGCGTTTATCTTTATAATTTAGCCCATAAATTATCAAACCATTATCTGCAGCAGCATTAACAAGCAATGGATGTTCTTCTCTGCAGGAAACGCACCAAGATGCCCAAACATTAATTAAACTTGTCTTACCTTTTATATCTTCAATGCTGATAATTTTATTTTCATCATGAAGTGTGCCGAGTTGAAAAGCAGGTGCTGGTTTGTCGATAAAAGGTGAGGGCACCTTGCGGGGGTCATTTTGTAAACCAAATATGAACAGCACGACAAGTCCTGCGAATAACAATAGTGGTAAGCTATAACGGAACATCAGGGTTTTGCTAATTCATTTTGTGAATCTGTCTCTGTTTGAGGTCGTTTTACTTGCAAACGATATCGACGATCAGTAGCAGCAAGGAATCCACCTAAAGCCATAAATATTGCACCTAACCAAATCCAGCGAACAAAGGGTTTATAGTAAAGCCGCAGACTCCATGCTCCACTATCTAAAGGCTCGCCTAATGAAATATAAATATCTCTGGTCAATCCAGCATCAATCCCAGCTTCTGTCATTGGCATATTTCTTACAGTATAAATTCTCTTTTGTGTATTTAATGTTGAGATCGCCCTGCCATTTTTAGAAACATCTAAGGTTGCTTCCGTTGCCTTGTAATTTGGACCGGGTACTTGCTCAAGATTTTTAAGTAAAAAATCATATCCAGCGAAAGAAACGCTATCTCCTGGCGCCATTCGTTTGTGCACATCGACACTTTGATTGCTAGTGACAGTAATACCAATAATTGTTATTGCAAATCCAATATGGGCTATGGTCATACCATAAAACCCACGTGGCAACATATTGAGTCCCAATAGTTTGTTTTTACGGTGTTTTAATCGCTCCATGACACTATAGATACTGGAGTAAATAATCCATGCAGCTGAGATAAAGCCTACAATGCTGATAAACAGTTTATTCTCAATAAATAAAAGTCCTGCTGTTAAACCCGACAGGACACTAATAATAAAAACAGCAATAAGTGGTTTACCAATACGTTGCCATTTATCATTGCGCCAACGCACCATCATGCCTATACCAATAATTAAAACGACGGGAATCATAATGGGTATGAAAACAGCATTGAAATAGGGGGCTCCAACAGACAGTTTCCCCATTCCTAAAGCTTCCGCAATAAGTGGATACAGTGTTCCTAATAAAATAGTTAGTGTTGCTACGACCATGAATACGCTGTTAAAGAGTAGAAATGTTTCACGAGAGAATAGGGCAAAGCGACCACCTTTCAACGTCGTTGGCGCACGCAAAGTGTATAAGGTTAAAGCCCCACCAATATAAACACCTAAGAGACCCAAAATAAAAACACCCCTAGTGGGATCAGTTGCAAATGCATGAACAGAAGTGATTACGCCTGATCTGACAAGAAATGTACCCAATAGACTTAAAGCAAAAGCACTGATGGCAAGCAATACTGTCCAGTTCTTGAAGACATCACGTTTTTCTGTTGCAGCCAAAGAATGTATTAACGCAGTTCCCACTAACCATGGCATAAAAGACGCATTTTCAACGGGATCCCAAAACCACCAACCACCCCAACCAAGTTCGTAATATGCCCACCAACTTCCTAATGCAATACCAACTGTTAGGAATAACCATGCCATAATCGTCCATGGACGTGACCATCTTGCCCAACTGGTATCAAGCCCACCACCTAATAGCGCGGCTATTGCGAAACCATATGCAACTGAAAAACCAACATAGCCCATATACAACATAGGGGGATGAATAATTAAACCCGGATCCTGTAATAATGGGTTCAGGTCTCCACCATTAATTGGTGTGGGGACCAGTCGTTCAAACGGGTTGGAAGTCAATAACATAAATAATAGAAAACCGATACTGATCGAACCCATAACACCGATAACTCTGGAAATAAAAACCAGCGGCAAACGTTTACTAAAAATAGTAACAGCACATGTCCAGCCCGAGAGAATTAGTGCCCACAACAACAATGAACCTTCATGCGCTCCCCATACGGCAGAAATACGATAGGCAATGGGTAATAAAGTATTTGAATTGTTAGCTACATAGGCTACTGAGAAGTCATGCGCGATAAATGAGTAAGTTAGTAACAAGAAGGCAGTCGATATAAACACGAATTGTAAACGGGCTGTAGGTCGCGCGAGCACCATCCATGGCAAGTAATTAATATGAGCACCAATAATAGGTAATACTGTTTGCACAATAGCAAGTGCAAGCGCGAGTACCAGTGCAGCTTGTCCAAGTTCAGGGATCATTGAGTTCCGTAACTATGCGGCATTTCTATATCGGATTCTGAATTTGCCAACGCTTCAGCTACTTCCGGCGGCATGTAATTTTCATCATGTTTTGCTAACACTTCACTGGCTTGAAAGATGCCGGTGTTATCCAATTTGCCATTAGCAACTATGCCTTGACCCTCTCGAAACAAATCAGGCAGTATGCCTTCGAAATTGACTGTGACCGTTTGTTTATTATCAGTTAAATCAAAACTGACTTTTAGGCCATCAGAAACTCGTGCAACACTGTTAATTTTAACTATACCACCTATTCGAAATGGTTTGCCAACTGGTGCTTCACCCTTGCTAACCTGAGTGGGGCTGTAAAAATAAAGTAGATTCTTTTCAAATGCAGTCAGGATTAATCCTGCTGATGCTCCCATTCCCAAAATAATGAGACTAACAATTGCGAGTCTTTTTTTACGTTGTGCATTCATTGTTTATTATTTGAGTCTCAGGCGCTTAATGAGTTCATGTTTGTACTTTTTTTCATCTGCTTTTGCACTGACGTAATTATACACAATTACAACTAACCATATCGCATAGGCAGGCCAAACGAACTTGCCATATCCTCCCATTGCCAACCATTCTATCATGTATGATCTCCATTTCTTATCAAGGTTTCTTTTACCCAGGCTGTATTACTTTCATATGCAAGTATTTCACGACGACAACGAATCAGCATGACGGAGAAAAAATATGCCTTGCAGGCAATAGCCATTAATAACAAAGGTATCAACATATCAATATGTATAGACGGCGCATCAAGCTTACTAATGCTCGCAGGCTGGTGCAGAGTACTCCACCATTCAACGGAGTACTTAATAATAGGAATATTTACCACACCAACCAAAACGAGCACGGCTCCTGTTTTAGCAGCAATGCGCCTGTCTTCAAATGCGGATTGTAACGCGATAAAACCAAGATATAAAAATAACAAAATAAGCTCAGAAGTTAGTCTTGCATCCCAAACCCACCAAGTTCCCCACATGGGTTTTCCCCAGATGGAGCCGGTTGCTAATGCAAGGAAGGTAAATGAAGCACCTAAAATAGCTGAACTTCTAATAATAATTTCCGAGATTTTGACGCGCCAAATAAGAAGAATGGCAGCATTTATAGCCATAAATGTATAAATAAATAATGACATCCATGCGGCTGGCACATGAATATAAATTATTCTGAAACTATCACCTTGTTGATAGTCTGCTGGAGCCAATACCAATCCGCCTATCAGCCCGGAGATAAAACAGATTAAGGCAAAGCCCATGATCCACGGACTGTACTTTAACGAAAACTCGTAAAAGTATTTTGGCGATCCAAATAAATGAAATTGTCGTTTTAGGTTCAACTTAATCTAATTCTCAATGAGGCAGCCGTTGCTAAAGGCGCCAGGGTTAATGCCAATACCAATATTCCGGTCAGAAAATATAGTTCAGCTTCCACAGATAAGTTCTCACTCGCATGATTGACAGCTAACATGGAAAAAATCAAAACCGGCATATACAGGGGCAGGATTAATAAGCTTAGTAACATACCACCTCTTAATCCGATTGTTAATGCAACAGCGACAGAACCAATCAGGCTTAATATCGGCGTGCCAATTAACAAAGTAATAAAAAGTGTTGATATGACATGTATATTTATCGATAAAAAAGCGGCAATGCTACAGGCAATAATTATCAATGGCAGTCCGAAACTTAGCCAGTGTGATGTGATTTTAGCCAGAACAATCAAAATAAGGGATTGATTGGCAAGCGTATATTGTTCTACTGTGCCGTCTTCAAAATCAGATCGAAATATTGAGTCCAGCGATAATGTTGATGCCAGTAACGCAGTTACCCAGATCACGCCGACATTGATATTTTGCAACAAGGCTGAATCTGTTCCTAACGCCAATGGGAACAAGACCATGACGATAATAAAAAAAACCAAGGGATTGATTAGATCATGTCGATTTCGATATGCCAGTAACATGTCGCATTTTAAAATTGTTATAAACATGGACAAGCTAGTCATGGCGTTCACCACCGAGGTGAATATGTCTTACGTTTTGTCCTGCCACTTCAACAGGCTGATGGGTGGCAAAAATGACCATGCCTTGGCGACGGCATTGTTCATCGATCAAGGATTCTATAATTTCTTTTCCATAGACATCTAATGATGTGAAAGGCTCATCAAGTATCCATAATCTGGACGCATTAATTAGTAAACGACACAGTCCTACACGGCGTTTTTGTCCGGCAGACATTTTTCCAGCAAGTATTTCATCCATTCCTGATAATCCAAGTCGTGAAATAATGTCTGCATATTTAATTGTTTCAGTTCTGCCAGACAAAGCATGCATCAAAACAAGATTTTCTCTAACAGTTAACGATTCTTTTATACCATTTAAATGACCGGAATAGGTAAGTTGTTGTTGAAACTCCAGACGCTGATCTTTAATCGATTTGCCTTGCCATAATACATCACCTTCAGATGGCAAGGATAAGCCGGCAATCATTCTTAATAATGTGCTTTTGCCGCAGCCATTTTCACCATCTATTTGCACCAGTTCACCCTGATTGACAATAAATGATAATTCCTGAAAAAGCAGATTATCTCTACGAATAGCTTCTAATTGTTGAATTTCGAGAATTGGCACGATATATATGGCGTTTTAGTTTGGTTACTATATTTTTCAAAATATTGAAGAAAACATTATAACTTAGCCTGCAAGTCAGGTCATAAACTATCATCTGTAGATGATTTTATATTTTCTTCACAAACCTGCTTATAATTAAGTTATGCGTCATCTAATTTTTGTCACAGGATGTTTTTTTATAACTCCTTCATTATTAATAGGATGTGGTTCTTTTGCCGCATTAGAGGTCATAGGCTCAACCATTACTAATGCCTCTTATAATTCTGCTAATCGTGATTTGAATAGCTCGGCATATAGTTCTGATCAAAAAGCCCTAGAAATTGCTGAAGCGAATTATAACCTTGGTGTCGAATATTTACGTCAGGGAGATAATGAGAATACATTAATTAGGTTAAAGCGGTCCATTGATGCAAAAAAAGATTTTGCTCCGGCCTATAATATGTTGGGGGTTCTGTATCAACGTTTGGGTGATAACAAGGCCGCTGAGACGTATTTTAAGCAAGCGATAAAAATCGATAAAACGGATTCTTCGACTTTAAATAATTATGGCCTTTTTCTATGTGCTCAAGATAGACGTGACGAAGCTGAAAATATATTTTTACAAGGAGTAAATAACCCTTTATATGAGAAACCTGAGTTGGCTCTAACCAATTTAGGTATATGTTTTATACCTGTTGATGAAAATAAATCACAAGATTATTTTGTATTGGCTTTGAATAAAAACAATAACTTTTCACCTGCGTTATTAGAAATGGCAGAGCTGTCTTTTGGTAAAGGCGACTATGAAAAGGCAAATTATTATTTTCAGCGTTATCGATTGCTATCCAGACAGACTCCCAAAAGCATATGGTTGGGTATAAGAGTAAGCGAAAAGATGGGAGATGAAGATAATCTTGCTAGTTACAAATTATTGCTACGTAACCAGTATTCCGATAGTGATGAAGCCAGATTGCTACAGGAGTCAAAGCTTTAAGTAGCCATGTTTTCTTTTGTAAAATATATTTTTATATTTTTGTTAGTTTTTCTATCTGCATGCGGTAAATCAGATTTTGAACTCGCGCAAGAAGCGTATCTTGCTCAAGACTATGAATATGCCATTGAACAATTAAGCCCATTAGTTAAAAAAGATAATGAAAAAGCGATTCATTTATTGGCTGTTATATATGAAAAAGGACAGGGAGTTGAAGCCGACGAAATAAAGGCGATTGAATTATTTCAACATGCCGCTGATCTTGGGCATGCTGAATCACAGGTGAAAATTGCCAGTCTTTATCTGCTCGGCAAAATATATAAAAAGGATTATTGGGAAGCGATGAAATGGTCCCGTAAGGCTGCATTACAGGGTAACGCGATGGCGCAAGCTAATATTGCCTACATGTTCCATGATGGAATAGGTGTAAGTCAGGATTATATTGAAGCATTAAAATGGTATAAAAAGGCTGCAGAACAAGGACTAGCAAGTGCACAACATGATCTCGGCGTAATTTTTCAACAAGGAAGTGGTGTAGAAAAGGATTATTCAATAGCAATCAGCTGGTATCGCTTATCGGCAAATCAGGGATATTTAGCATCACAGGATGCGCTTTATACTCTTTATCGAAATCGCATTGGTATTCCTTCTGATGATGAAAGTTTTTATAAATGGATACTTGAATCTGCCAAGCAGGCAGATGTGACGGCTCAATATGTATTGGCAAGTATTTATTTACAAGGTGTATTAAAAGAAAGAAATATCATATTGGCATATGCTTGGGCGGGTATTGCCTCAGCAGGAGGGCATATTTTTTCTCGTAACCTTAGAAACAATCTGGAAAAAAGTATGACGCTGTCAATGATAGAAGAAGCTCGTGCCAAAGCCAGAGAACTATGGCTAGAATATGGTAATCAGTCATATAAAAATGAGAGTGACAAGGCTTGAAAATAAAGGTTTTACCCCTATTTACTTGACATTGATGTCAAACAGTCGGATATTCGCTAACCATGAAATCTCTACCAACATATAAACAGATTCAAATGTGGCGCCATGCATTTTGTATGAAGTCCATGTTTGCCTGCGTGTATGGAAAGTATTGATGTAATTTATTAGTAATTATTTTTTTCCAAGAAAAGCCGCAGGTACCACCTGCGGCTTTTTTTTTATCTCCATGGAAGGATCATTTGTCGCGAGAGGGAAGGAGTCATAAGCGACTGCAGGGATAGCTTTATAACGCTTAGCACATGGATGTGTATGAAAGGCGCTTACTCTAACTTAACCAAATAGGAGGCTCAGTCACATGAGTTAGAAAAATGAAGATACAAGCAATATTAATTTTAATTGGCATATTAATCGCGTTTACTGCGCATGCAAATGAAACCGATTATACAACTCGTAATTTCACTATCGCATCTTGCGAACTATTTGCGAATGATGTTTATCATGCCGCATATAGTTTCACAAGCGGTGATCAATTAACCGAGGTTCTGAAATTAATTGATCAAATGCCGATAGCTGATAGTAGAAAAAACCGTTTATTCCAGGCTATACAATTTGTATGGAAGCATAAATTTGATAATCCGGTATTGGCGCAGAGTATAGCTATGGGCTTGTGTCTAAAACCTAAACAAGTGATGGCACCTATGGATGAGCCATGGATTACATCACCAAGGACAAGTAAGGACTTTTTCTAAGTCAGTTGCACAGGGATGTGCTTTAATAAAGCTTCATGTATTTCAAAACAGGAATCCAAATGCAGATATGGGTCGATGCAGATGCTTGCCCTGTAGCCATTAAGGAAATTCTATTTCGTGCTGCGGATAGAACAAAGACACAAGTGACCTTGATAGCTAATCAATATATTACTGTGCCGCGTTCAAACTTTATAAAATCTGTTCAGGTTGATAAAGGATTTGATATTGCCGATAACGAGATTGTTAAAAGATGTTCACCGGGCGATCTGGTAATCACAAGCGATATTCCTCTCGCTGATGAAGTGATTAGTAAAGACTGTTTGGCGTTAAGTCCCAGAGGAGAGTTGTTTAGCAGAAATAATATCAAAGCCAGACTCAATATTAGAGACTTTATGGAAACAATGCGTAGTTCTGGTGTGCAAACTAAAGGACCTGCAGCATTAAATGCAAGCGATAAGCAGGCATTTGGCAATCAACTGGATAAATGGTTAGTAAAAAATACATGATCACTTGTATGCAATACAGCATAGACATGCCTCATAATATGATCAGCATGAAGCTCTGGAATGGACTACCTCTCTATTAATTTGTTTGCTAAGCGGCGTGCTTTTAGCTTTCGCTATACTGTTTTAACTTGACGTAGTGTATGAACGCCAGCTTGAACGTACGAAAGATAACAACACTAACTAATATTGGTTCGGCAACGTATATTCGAGCAATTACATCAAGTCTTAAGAGTCGTCAGGATCATAGCCAAGATTGGGAGATAACCATTTTTCTACTTCAGATGATTCCATCTTTTTTCGTAGCGCATAATCTTTCACCTGATCCCGATTGATTTTGCCTAAGCCAAAGTAACGGGAATTTGGATGAGAGAAATATAGGCCTGACACAGCAGCAGCTGGATACATCGCATGAGACTCTGTTAATGATATGCCCGTATTTTTTTCAACATCCATTAGTGACCATATTAATGATTTTTCAGTATGATCGGGACATGCCGGATAACCTGGTGCAGGTCGAATACCTTGATATTTCTCGTCAATCAACGCTTCGTTATCAAGACTTTCATTGTTTGCATAGCCCCAGAATTCCTTTCTAATTCTTACATGTAAACATTCAGCAAAAGCTTCGGCAAAACGGTCAGCTAATGCTTTTAACATAATTCCATGATAATCATTATGTTCGGCTTCAAATTGTTTGACACGATTTTCCATGCCAAAACCACAGGCAACAGCAAAAACGCCAATATAATCATATTTGCCAGAAGATTTAGGCGCAACAAAATCGGCTAGCGCATAATTAGCCTGACCAGGTGGTTTTTGCGTTTGTTGTCGCAGACTATGAAACGTGGTTAATAATTCAGTTCGAGATTCATTAGAATAAACCTCAATATCATCATTAACTGTATTAGCCTGGAATAAACCATAAACGCCATTTGCACTAAACCATTTTTCATCAATGATTTGTTTTAGCATTTGCTGTGCATCATTGAATAGTTTTGTAGCTTCTTTTCCTACAATCTTATCATCAAGTATACGTGGATATTTACCTGCCAATTCCCAGGCGACAAAAAAGGGCGTCCAATCAATATATTCTGCTAAATCAATTAATGGATAATCAGTTAAAACATGTACGCCTATTTCTTTTGGGGCAGGGGGGGTGTAATTATCCCAGTCTGGCTCAAATCGATTATCTCTTGCCGCTGCCAACGTTAACCAGTTGATTTTAGCTTGTTTACCCTTATGGCGTTCTCTTAGTGTGTCGTATTCTTCTTTTATTTCATTAGCAAAAGCAGGGCGTAAATCGTTACTGACCAGTTTCGTGGACACGCCCACTGCACGTGAAGCATCCTTAACATGAACTACTGGTTGATCATAATTTTGATCTATCTTTACTGCAGTATGAGCTCGAGAAGTCGTTGCGCCACCAATCATGAGTGGCAAAGTAAATCCCTGACGTTGCATTTCCTTGGCAACATGGACCATTTCATCAAGTGATGGTGTAATTAATCCACTTAAACCAATAATATCTACATTTTCTTCTTTAGCTGCATCAAGTATCTTTTGCGCAGGAACCATGACGCCTAAATCGATAACTTCAAAGTTATTACATTGCAATACAACACTGACAATATTCTTGCCGATATCATGTACGTCACCCTTAACAGTCGCCATGATGATTTTTCCTTTGCTGCTTCCTGTATCTCCTGTACGTTTTTTCTCTGCTTCAATATAGGGAATAAGATAAGCAACGGCTTTTTTCATTACGCGAGCACTTTTCACTACCTGTGGTAAAAACATCTTGCCTGCGCCAAATAGATCACCAACAACATTCATACCATCCATTAATGGTCCTTCAATGACTTCCAAAGGCTTATCAAATTGTTGACGAGCTTCTTCTGTATCTTCCTCAATGTAATCAGCAATACCTTTTACGAGAGCATGAGTTAAACGTTCCTGAACAGGTGTTTCACGCCAAGCAAGATCAGTTTTCTTTTCTTTTGCATCGCCGATTTTTACTGTTTCTGCAAACTCAACCAGTCTGTCTGTCGCATCATCACGTCGATTAAGTAATACATCTTCAATGTATTCAAGCAGGTCTTTGGGAATTTCATCATAAATACCTAACTGTCCTGCATTGATAATCCCCATATCCATACCGGCCTTGATAGCGTGATATAGAAATGCAGCATGCATGGCTTCACGAACAGGGTTATTGCCGCGAAACGAGAACGAGACATTAGACAAACCGCCACTTACCAATGCGCTTTGCAGGTTATCCTTGATAAGTTTAGTAGCCTCAAAAAATGATACGGCATAGTTATTGTGTTCTTCCATGCCTGTTGCAACGGTAAGGATATTTGGGTCAAAGATAATATCTTCAGGCGCAAAGCCTACTTTTTCCACTAGTAGATCATATGAACGTTTACATACTTCAAAACGCCGTTCAGTTGTGTCTGCCTGACCTGTTTCATCAAATGCCATAACGACAACAGCCGCACCATATCGTTTAACCAACTTGGCTTGTTGTAGAAATTTATCTTCACCTTCTTTTAGACTGATAGAGTTAACTATACCTTTACCTTGTACACAACGTAGTCCAGCTTCGATGACTGTCCATTTGGATGAGTCAATCATGATAGGAACACGACTAATATCTGGTTCGGAGGCAATCAGATTTAAAAACTCGGCCATGAGTTTTTCAGATTCCAACATACCTTCATCCATGCAAATATCGATAACTTGCGCACCGTTTTCAACCTGTTGCCTAGCAACTTCTAACGCTGCTTCAAGATCCTGTTCTTCTTTAATCAAACGCAGAAATTTTGGAGAACCGGCAACGTTGGTTCGTTCACCAACGTTTACAAAATTGGTGTCTGAAGTGATATTGAATGGTTCAAGCCCGCTTAGTCTTTGAACCTTATCTACCGAGGGAATTTTTCTTGGTTTAATATCACTAACGGCTTCGGCAATAGCTTTAATATGAGCGGGGGAGGTGCCACAACAACCACCTACGATATTTAATAGTCCTGAACTAGCCCACTCACGTATGTGTTCTGACATAGGTTCAGGATCGAGATCATATTCACCAAACTCGTTAGGCAATCCCGCATTTGGGTGAGCACTAACAAAGGTATCTGAAAAACTCGATAGTTCTTCAATATATTGTCTTAGATCTTTTGGACCTAATGCACAGTTTAAACCTATGGTTAATGGTTTAGAATGTCGTACAGAGTTCCAGAACGCTTCAGTCGTTTGTCCTGTTAAGGTTCTTCCAGATGCGTCTGTGATTGTGCCGGATATCATGATTGGCAGATTTATTGAATGCTCATCATAAAACTGATCGATTGCAAATAAAGCTGCCTTTGCATTCAAGGTATCAAAAATGGTTTCCACCAGAATAATATCTGCTCCACCATCAATTAGTCCTTTCAACGCTTCTGTATAAGACTCAACTAACTCCTGATAGCTAACGTTTCGAAAGCCTGGATTATTAACATCTGGGGAGATAGAGCAGGTGCGGTTAGTAGGTCCTAAAACGCCTGCAACAAATCTTGGTTTGTCAGGGGTTAGTATCTGGAACTCATTAGCAACTTCACGAGCTAGGGCCGCACCTTGTTTGTTTAATTCATATACCAACGGCTCCATTTGATAATCCGCCATTGCAATAGAAGTTGAATTAAAGGTGTTGGTTTCAACGATATCTGCGCCTGCATCGAAATAGGCTTTATGAATCGATTTAATAATATCAGGGCGGGTAAGCGATAATAGATCGTTGTTACCTTTTAAATCAGAAGGGTGTTCAGTGAAACGTTCGCCACGATAATCGTTTTCTTCCAGATGATATGACTGGATCATCGTGCCCATGGCACCATCAAGAATAAGGATCCTTTCTTGTAATAGCTTATGTAATTCTTCGGTTTTATTTTTCATGTCACGCTTTATATCCGTCAATATGCAAGCGGGCTTTAATCATGATTCTGGGTGGACTCGCTTGTTGATTTATATCAAGCGAGCGTAGTTGAAAAAAAATACGGTCTGAGCCTGGCAGGCTAGTATATTTCTAGGCTGTCGCAACGCTCCTCAGACACTATTACAGGATTATAGGGAGTTCAGATTAACCTTTCCAGTCCGATTATTCGTCAATGACGTGGGTCGCTGTCGGTCTAAGCATGAACCAGGCAATAAATCCAATAGGCCAGACAATTAATGGCCAGCTCAGATTCATCGTCAAAAACAGTGCTGCGGCAATAATAAAGATTAAGGGTAATATTGCGCCTTTATGCCCAAGATCACGTGTTGTTGCATCACCGTAAACCCATAAACAGCTGCACACATATGTAGAGCAGAGCAGAATAAAAATAAAGACTTCAGTCGCATTGGTAAATGAAATAGACATCGTTATTCTCCTAAAATTACTCTTTCATGTGATGTTTTGGATTGACTGGTTTCATTAGCGCGTTAGCGACTAAAGCCACAAATAATATTGTTGCCATCAAGTACATCGTGGTGTTGTAAAGGCTAGGTGTTGGATCAACAGTACCTATGGGTGCAATTTCCATTAGTTTGTTAATCGTCACTGTCTTTGCAGCAACTAATTGATCAAGTTGGTCGATACCTGCGCCAAATTTAACTTGAAACGTTGACGGGTCAATTTTATCGACAAGGTCATTTATCGCATTTTTAACTGAAATTTCTCGTAGTGAGGTTATAGCTAAAGGCCCGAAAACGCCAGCACTTGACCAGGCGGTAAGTAAGCGTCCATGGATACCACCAACGTATTTTGTACCGAAAATATCAGCGAGGTAAGCTGGAATTGTTGCAAACCCACCACCATACATGGTGAAAATAATCATGGTTGCAGCATAAAAATAAACCAGCCAAACGATGGATGGATTAACACTGACTTGCTGTGCTGTATAAGGAATCGAGCAATATAAAATGATGCCTAGTGTAAAGAATATCCAATAGGTATTCCTACGCCCCAGATAATCAGATGCGCTTGCCCAAACAAAACGTCCGCACATATTAAATACACTGATCATCAATACATAGGTTGAAGCAAAGCCAAAATCAACTATATCCGGCAGGGTAGATCCGAAGATTTCGTTCATCATGGTTTTGGCAACGGCCAATACACCAATACCTGCAGTTACATTAAAGCAAAGCACTATCCAGAGTTGATAAAACTGTGGGGTTTTTAATGCTTCATCGATATGTACATGATGTTTGGATATCATCGCATTTTGTTTGTCTTCCGGCGGTGGCTCCCAGCCAGCAGGTTTCCAGCCTTCAGCAGGTACACGATAACTGAAAGCGGCGATCATCATGATGACAAAATAAATTGCACCAAGAGTGAAAAACGCTTGTGCGACACCAACAGTTCCTGTGCCCACAACATAAATTCCCGGATCGCCGGGGACTAGCATATTAGCGACGTCATTTGCCCCTACAACAACGACTTCTTTTAATTGACCGGCAATTTCCGCAAAACGTCTACCAGTTTCATCTGTGGTTAATGTGATTGCATCAATCGTCCCTAAATATTCTGGTGCCTTATAGAAAATTTTAATAAATGGTTCGATCATGAATTTTGCAATCATCGCACCTCCACCAAATCCCATAATCGCCAAACCTGTTGCCATACCGCGTCTATCAGGAAACCATCTAATAAGTGTGCTGACTGGGGAAACATATCCCAGACCCAAACCAATGCCTCCGATTACGCCATATCCCAAATATAACAACCATAGTTGACCAGTGAGAATCCCGATGCCACCAATTATAAACCCACCGCCCCAGCAAATAGCAGCAAGCGCCCCCACCATTCGTGGACCTACTTTTTCCAACCATTTACCTGCAACGGCAGCTGATAAGCCAAGAAAAACAATAGCAACAGTGAAAATCCACACGACACTTTTTAAAGACCAGTCATCTGCTGCACTGGTAACCACGCCTAGCCGTTTAATTAATGATGGATTAAATAAGCTCCAAGCATACACAGAGCCAATACAAAGATGGATGCCTAATGCCGCTGGGGCAGTTAACCAACGGTTAAAGCCGGGTTTTGCGACAATATGATCTTTCAGCATCTTTTCTAACATGCCTATACCCCTCACTTATGCCCATGTTGTAGTTATATTGGGCTTATTATTGAATTATTTGCAGATTATAAATCAATTCGACATAAATTCAGAGTTTGTTGTAAATTTATCGATCTTATCCATTAATTTCGTTATTCTATTTACTCTTAATCGTAGCAGGTGCCAGCTGTATATCATGCAGTTGAGTTAAACGGGAAGTCGGTGAGTTTAGTCACAAACAATGCCGACGCTGCCCCCGCAACGGTAGGCGAGTCAAATTCATTGCTATGCCACTGTGTTATATGACATGGGAAGGTCAATGAATTGAAATTATTCCAATTTGCTCGTGAGCCCGGATACCGGCCAGCTACTTACTTTTAACCAGATTACGGGTGGTTATCAGGGGTATTCGTTAATAAATTAACGTTATCTCATTAATGTTTCCTGTTTTCGGCAAATGAGCGCGGTGGGCACTCAGTGAGTCATTATGTTTAGTCGTTCTATTTTAATTGCAGTATTGACTGCGATTTATTCACTGCCTTTATCTGCACAGAACGAAACGGAAAATCTGGAACCGTTGATTGTGAGTGCAACACGATGGGAATCTGTCGGCATCCCAACGGCAAGCAGTATTTCTGTTATCAGCGCTGAAGAAATCAATAACAGTGGTGCAAAAACAATAGCCGAATTACTTCGAGCCAGAAGCGGCGTACAAATAAATGATCAATATGGTGATGGCAGTCGAACCAGTGTCAGCATGCGTGGCTTTGGAGCGAATGCGCAATCAAATAGTTTGATTATGCTTGATGGTCGTCGTTTGAATAATACAGATTTAGCAGCACCTTTTTTAAGAACGATTGCATTAAAAGATGTTGAGCGGATTGAAATTATTCAGGGTAGTTCTACCGTATTATTCGGAGATCAGGCTGTTGGTGGTGTCATTAATGTTATTACAAGGAAGCCGGATGAATTTAGGTTTAATGTTAGTGCCGGACTAGCCAGTTATTCAGCACAAACTCATGAATTGAGTTTAGAAAATAAACTTGATAATGGATTCTCTTACAGAGGATCCTATCAGCGATTGGAGAGTGATAATTATCGCGATAATAATGAAAAACTATTTCATCATCTATTCAACTATCTGGAATATGAATGGCAACAAGGTCAGTTGTTTGTAGAGTTCCAGGATGTTAGTGAAGATATTAATTTGCCAGGTGCTATTTTTGCGAATCAGGTTGAAAAAGATAGAAAACAAACACGCTTTGCTAATGATTACAACAGTGTCGATACTCAAATAGGGCGTGTCGGAACCAGGTTGTCTTTAAATAATGATTGGCAGTTTGCTGCCGAATTTACCAATCGGCGTTCTACAATCACAGGCATGATAACCAATATTGATTTTGACCAAGAGAGACATAATAGAAGTTTCAATCCAAGAATACAGGGCGCCTTTAATTTTCTGGAACGAGATATCAGTTTAACAGCAGGAATTGACTGGGAAGATGTAGATTACGGAATTATATCGCCGTTTGGGGTGACAGATAGTCAACAAAATATTCGCAGCATTTATCTGCAAACCATTTTCCCCGTTACAGAAAAACTTGATTTTATATTTGGTGCCAGAAAGGCATGGTATAAAAATAAAATTTTGGTTGATTTCAGCTTTCCAAACGGGCAGGTCTTTAAAGATGAACAGTTTGTTTCTTCATTGGGGACAGTTTTCAGGTTGACTAACAAGCTGCGTTTCAATTTGAAGTATGAAGAAAACTATCGTTTTCCTTTAATTGATGAGGAAACGAATACACCTATTAATGTGACAGGACTTAATACTCAAACCGGTAAATCTTATGAAGTCAGTATAGATTCAGATTATTTCAATACAAATATCAAGTTGGCTCTGTATCGACTAAAGCTGGAAAATGAAATTGATTTTGATCCTGTTGCTCCAATCGGTTTTGGTTTTACTGGGGCAAATAATAATCTGGAACCAACGAAACGGGATGGTTTAATATTGGAAATATCAAGACAGTTATCAAATAGATTAGGTATTGATTTTTCATATACCTATGTTGATGCCCGTTTTGATAGCGTTGTTTTTGCAGGGAACAGAATTCCATTTGTAGCTGAGCATCAAGCAAGAATTGCATTAACTTATACACCATTAATATCGTTCAATCTGACCCCAGAAATGATTCTGATTGATGAAAGAGTGGCTTCTGGCGACTATGCAAATAATGTTGATCGATTGCCAGGTTACAGCGTATTCAATTTCGCCGCCAGCTTTGAGAGATATGGATTTATTTTTTCGGCAAGAGCAAATAACATGACAAACAAACGATACAGTGATTTTGCAGCAACGGCATTTAATCCGTTTCCCACGGTCGACACAGGTTATTATCCGTCACCGGAGAGGAACTTTTTTCTGACAATAGGTTATAATTTTTATTAGTGAAATACAGGGCGATATCATGAATAAACAAACTATTATACTGGCAATTTTACTTGTTTCTTTTGCGGTGTTATCACGTTTTTTACCGCACCCTGTGAATTTTGCTCCGCTTGGCGCTTTGGGTTTGTATGCTGGTACATTCTTTGTTGACAAAAGATACTGGTTACTACCTGTGGTGGCTTTGTTACTTAGTGATGCGTTACTCGGTTTTTATCATTGGATTTCAATGCTGTTCGTCTATGCGGGATTTGTTTTTGCAGTAATCATTGGGCGCATAGGGCCGGGCAAAAAACTCTCTGCATTTCGATTTGGTATGGCAGTGTTTTTAGGCGCAAATATTTTTTTTATTCTATCAAATTTTGGCACATGGCTAAGTGGAACATTGTATCCCTTAACGCTGGGGGGGCTGGTCAGTTGTTATATTGCTGCAATTCCATTCTATGGAAATACATTGCTTGGTGATTTGGTTTATGCAGGATTATTATTTGGTCTACATTTATCAGCTCAGCACTTTATTGCAAATAAACAGACACTTCATAATTCATTATAAAATCCATGAGTAACAGAATCAGTAATATTGTCACCAAAACCGGCGACGATGGTACTACAGCTCTTGCTGATGGCAAACGTATCGATAAGTCAGCATTGCGCTTACAGGTAATAGGTGACGTTGATGAATTAAACAGCTTATTAGGTGTGCTTGAGGCCAGTGGGGTCAGCACTGATATAGCTGGATATGTTCGTAACATACAACATCGCTTATTTGATATCGGTGGAGAGTTAGCAGTGCCTGGAAATGCTGTTATATCTCACGTATCAATCGAAAGATTAGAAGATTTAATAGAAATTTATAATGAAGATTTACCTTCCTTGAAAGAATTTATTTTGCCAGGTGGTTCATTGGCAGGATCTATTTGTCATTTGGCGCGTAGTGTATGCAGACGAGCAGAAAGAACGTTGGTTAGTTTAGGGCATAATGAATATGTTAACCCGGAAACCATTAGATATGTAAATAGATTGTCAGATTTTCTATTTATAGTCGCAAGATCATTGAATCATGAAAAAGGAGGCAAAGAAATATACTGGGATAGTGAAAGATTAAAACATTCTATTTAATTTTTTTGTTCCAGTTTAAGTAATCTGCCTTCGCGAGCCATGCTAAGTCGCTCCAGAAAAGACATGCCTAATAATGCTATCGTTGGGAAAGCATTATCACTTATCGCGCCTTCTATATTTCTAAACTCAATGTTGCCGATACGCACTTTCTCAAATTTGACAACATAAATATTGTCAATGCCAGAAGCTGTATAGGCCTTACTTTTAATGCCATTTAATTTGTAATCAATTCCTAATCGTTTTGCAGTTGGATTATTAATAAATACAACGCTGGCACCGGTGTCTACAACAAAATTTACCTTGGCACCGTTGATCGAACCAGAAGTTGTAAACATGCCACTAGCATCTGCAGATAATATTAATGTATTTTCAGCCACTGATTGCGAAAAAGCACTGCTAATATGGTCGCCAAGAGTATACGTGTTCTGCTCACCATTTATATCAATAATAGCTGCCTTACTATCTGATTCGATTAGGGTGACGCCCTCAGGTGTTGTTTCCCCCTGTTTCAGCAAACGCTGCTTTCCATCAATCGTTACAATAGTTTGATTTTGAAATAAACCGTTTACGACAAATTTATCGATAGCAAAAAGTTGTGTCATGGTTAGAACACTAATGCTCAATATCAATACTAACTTTTTCGTCATATTTCTATTTGTTATCTGCTTTGTTGAATGCTTTGAAGCTGACTAAAAAATTAAATTAAATAACTTGATCCGTAATAAGCGGAATTGTATCAATTTGCCAATGTTGAATTGCAAATTGCAATAGATCATCCAGATTGTCAAAGTCATTACTTTGTGGAACTGGTTGTCCCAGAAACTTAAGGACAGCGATTATCAATTGTTCCGGGTGTTGAAATATTAAATTATTCGGTTGGTCGCTTTTACTAATCTTTTTTCTATTAGCATCTACAGCAACAGGCAGATGCATATAATCCGGAACAGGTAGGGCCAATATCTGTTGAAGATATATTTGTATTGGTGTCACCTTATATAAATCCGCGCCACGTACTATTTCAGTAATTTGTTGCTCTGCATCATCAACAATAGTTGCCAGATGATAAGCAAATAATTGATCAGCACGTCTAATAATTATATCGCCAATATCATTTTCGATATTTATATTTATAGACTTTTGCAGTATGTCATTAATAGAAATTACTTTTTGTTCTGTTTTAAGTCTTAATGCAAGATTGAAATTTATATCAAGATTTGCATGTCGACATTTCCCAGAATAGGGTAGCCGACCAATTTCTCTTCTGCTGCATTGACAAGCATAGATTAAACCCTTGTTGATCAATTCTGACAGTGCGTTTTGATAAAGTTCGTAACGTCGGGATTGGTAAATAACTTCATCATCCCAACGTAATCCCAATGTCTCCAGTTGATTTAGAATGACGCTATCCGAATGTTGTCTGCTGCGTGTAGTATCAGCATCATCGATACGAACCAGCCATTTTCCCTGCTGCTTCCTAGCTTGAAGATAACTGCCAAGCGCAGCGACGATTGAACCGAAATGTAGCGGACCGCTTGGGGTGGGTGCGAAACGACCTATATATTGCTTTGATGCCACGAGTGACTTGTCTCGTGTATATGAATAAACGCCAGCGTTAACCTAGCTGGCGTTCTTTTATTTCATCTAATGTTTTGCAATCTATACACAGAGTAGCAGTTGGACGCGCTTCAAGTCGACGAATTCCGATTTCAATTCCACAAACCTCGCAGAAACCATAATCGCCATTATCAAGTGCAACCAGTGATTCATCAATTTTACGAATCAGTTTGCGTTCACGATCACGTGTTCTTAGTTCAAGCGCGAACTCTTCTTCCTGCGTAGCTCGATCATTTGGATCAGGGAAGTTAGAAGCTTCATCTTGCATATGACTCACAGTGCGATCAACTTCTTCCATTAAATCACGCTTCCATGTGTTCAGAATCTTTCTGAAATGTTCACTCTGCTCTTCATTCATATAGTCTTCACCCTTGCGATTTTGATAGGGTGCAACTTTTGTTTTCTTGGCAGTTTTGCCAGCAGCAGATTTTTCAGTAACTTTTGTTACAGAAGCTTTCGATTTGCTTGCTTTCTTTTTAGCTGTTTTTTTCTTAGCGACTTTCTTTTTGGTAGTCACTTTCTTTTTAGCTGTTTTTTTCTTAGCGACTTTCTTTTTGGTAGTCACTTTCTTTTTAGCTGTTTTTTTCTTAG
>Ga0181585_10000044_pt1 | contig 70294 bp, 48 predicted proteins | sample 071ome_29_FD_132469 | JGI IMG/M metagenome (GOLD analysis project Ga0181585, IMG submission 132469) | Coastal salt marsh microbial communities from the Groves Creek Marsh, Skidaway Island, Georgia - 071407BT metaG (megahit assembly) | ecosystem: Environmental > Aquatic > Marine > Intertidal...
TATTTCTTTCCTCCTATTACTAATATAACCGGAGAAACACCTTATTGCCTGATCCGAAATTCTCAACAACTATAGTAAAGAACCATATGATGTCGTGCTCCCCCTTTCTAAGCTAGAGTTTCACCTTGTTGAAATCACTGATGAATTGAAGAAATAGTGAGCCTGGCACCTCAACTTGACCCAACCAGGCTAATAGAGGAGTCATGACATAATGCTTGAGTTATGCCGCCTGGAACGAAGTGAAGGCTGCATCAACTGGTCATTATGTCTGACGACGATCCCACCAATGCCAAACAAGCCCTGACAACAAAAGCCTTTCAACGAGCGCTTTTCGCGAAGCCATAAACGTAGGATCCCAAACCTTTGATCCATCTCCAACCTCAACCCACCCATCCCAAACAAACCCTGGCAAAAAACCAGCATCTAGCGCAATCCAGCGAAGCGAGCGATTGCAAGATCCCGGGTCTTGCTCCAATCCTAACCCCTCCCCATCATCCTCAACTAACCAACCAAAGAACCGGTGCCCCGCTCAAACCATACCTATCGGGCATAAACAACCCACCATCCCGAACCCCCGCGCATCCGACGGATTAGATCGGCCAGTAAGGAAAAATCCGGAAGAGATGAGTTTTCAGAGCACAGAAAAACGGGCCTTCACGGAGCTCGTACTGGCAGCGCCAATTCGAGATTCGGGAAGACCCGTTTTTCAAAGCTATGGAAGCTCAGATCGACTGATTTTTCCTTACTGGCCGATCTTTTCAGAGATCCAACTGTCGTACTGGGTTACTCGAGAGTAAACACCAAACCCCTTAGGCTTGGCACAACCAATACCCCAGCTCACAACACCGGCTTGAATCCAGCTTCCATCTTCACCCTTAACGATGAGAGGACCACCTGAATCACCCTGGCAAGAGTCTTTTCCACCTTCAACAAAACCAGCACAGATCATGTTGTCAGTAATAGAGATATCAAACCATGGAGGAGCTATCTCACTAATGGAGCTTTCACAAAGCTGGCGATTCACCAAAGGCACATCCACTTCCTGAAGGACTTCTGGACTTGTAAATCCACCCTGACCGCTACCCTTGGTGTTACCCCAGCCAATCACAGTGGAGACGAGACCATCAGCATCATGAGCGTCAGCAGTTGCCAAAGTCACAGGCTCGATTCCAGTCACAGGTGCGTTCAATTCGATCAATGCGATATCGTTATCCAGCGTATCATCATCATAGTCAGCGTGACTGATGATTTGCTTCACGCTAATTCTTTGGCCATCTTCTTCATTGCTGAGATTGTAGCCACCGATGAAAGCGTCAATATCTTCAGGGTCACTGGTTCCTCCACCCCATGTTGCTACACAGTGCGCTGCTGTAAGAACCCAGGTTGGTCGAATAAGACTGCCTCCGCAGAACTGACCGGATTTGATTGGGTCACCAGCATCTACCAAAGCTACGATGAAAGGATATTCACCTTCATCTGCGTCTTGACCACCAACGATACGGTTAAACATTGCAGGTACCGAAATTGGTGTGCTTTGCAAAGCTTTACGGAAGTCCTTCACTTTTGAAACTTCTCCATCCATAGCGATAGCGCTTCCCAGCACTGCGAAACCAGTTAAGATAGTCAAAATTTGACGCTTCATTTTCTATATTCCTTTTGAATCAATACTAATTGTTGGTCAAAATTTTAGGAAGCCTGGAAAAAGCGTCAAGGGTCAAACTAGTTTGCGCACCCATTTTTTTGATCTGTGCCTTCTACTGAGGAGTATTGTCTTCAAGACCCACTCCAGTTGAATCATCAAATAGGGAATTACCGGAGGGAAGTAAAAATACAGGGCTGCCAGCAGGCAGGCGGGAACGCTGAAGAAGTACATGAGTCCCAGCTCAACTGCCGCACTGTAGGCATGATCCCCGCCAGAGCGCAGGATTCCAATAAGCACAACCATTCCCAAGGACTTTATTGGCAGAACCAGACAGTGAACTCCCAGCAGTTGAAGAAACAATATTGCGTCAAAATAATTGATCGAGTAAACCCAGAATACAACTGGTGTTACCAAAAATAGCAGCAAAATGACCCAAATGCTGTGTTTCAGGCAGGATTTCATGCATTGACGGGAGCGTATCCAAGCTCTGTTTAGTTTTTCATTTCCCAGGTCCTGCCCAATAAGTGTCCCTGCTGACCAGCTCAGAGCCATTAAAACCGAGTCTGCCATTCGATCCATTAGATAGATCAAGTTGTAGATGGCCAGCACTTCCGAGCCATAGCTTGAGAAAGATCGGGCATACAGAAAGATTGCCAATGACCATAGGATGTCCTGAAAGATGAGTATTTTGGCATAACGAATCAACTGCTCTTTCAAATCCTTGCGGATTGTCCCTTTCGTGAATAGAGGCAGGCTAAAAGGAAGAAGATCCTTCTTTGCGCAAAGCGCCAGAATAAAAAGAACTCCAATCATTCGCGATACGGATGTTGCAAAGCCTGCACCGAAAGCACCCCAGTTGGGAAAGGCTCCCAGTCCAAAGATCAGGCAAGCGTTCAAGATTGTGTTGAGGGCCAGGACCAGACCTTTCATTTTCAGCTCCAGGGCATTTAAAGCCGCCGCTCTTAAAGCACTTTCCAATACGATAGAAGCCCCCAGGAAGGGAAGCGACCAGCATAGCCCCCTGGCATAATCCATGGCCGCCTTCTGGCTGGCGTGGTCCAATTCATAACTTTGACAGGCCCATTGAGCGAGGAAGTAGAATAACGGAATCAGGAGTAGACCCAGTAAAAAACAGATTTGAAATCCTCTGGTGACGAGTGTGTCATATTCCTGCTTTTCTTTTGAGCCATAGAGTTGGGTTAGTAAGGGAAACAGAGAAAAAGCGAAAGCCACAAAAATCATCATGAAGATTAGGTATAGGGAGTTCATCAAACCCACGCCAGCTACGGCAAACAAGCCACGCTGTCCCACCATCATCAAGTCAATGTGTTGGAGGGATAACTGAAACAGGTTTTGCAGAATCAGGGGAAAACTCAGCTCCCAATATCGTTTCTTGAAAGAAACTTTTTTCACTTTTCTTGAATTCATGCTGGAAATGACTAGAATGTCTGCTATCTCAAGGTATCACAGCCGGAGGACAACAAGAGAATTCTGCAGGAGGACTACATGGCGAAAATGGGACGAATCGTAACGATGAAGCTCGGCAAGATTGATAAAAAGGCTATGGTTCGCTTTCTGGATGAATCTCTAAAGGGAATGGACGGCCAAAAGGATTCCTTCAATCCCAAAGAATTTGAAGTGGCTCGTAAGACTTTGCGCGGCATTCAGAAGAAGGTTCGCAAGTGTGAACCCAATGAAGAATTCAATTTATCTCAACAAGAATATGACTATCTTCGTATGAGTCTGGACAAGATCGTTGAGTACAACCAGAGTGCTTTTGACAATATGTTCTTTCTCAAGCGCTGGTTTTACAAACTGATGGCCAAAAACTACGAGCATCTAGCTCAAGTGGTGAAGCGCAAGCGAAGCTAGTAAAAACCCTGCTAAAGGCTTCCCTTCAAATAGTTGGAAGTACCGTCCCGTTATTCACTCAGGAATTCGTTGAGACCCCGTGAGGAATCACAGAGGCTCTCTTTGAATTCAAAGGCAATTATTCGTGCAGACTTTCAAAGTTGCTGCTGGGCTCGTAGATTTGCTGGAGAACTTCATCGAACTTTCCGTTTTTACTGAATTCCAGCTTTTTGTAGAAGTTCAGATATCGCTTGTAGTTCTTTTTCTTGGGCCAGAACACCCCGAAACTGTGATGATTGTAGGCATCACCTGAGCCGGCATGGATTCTGACCGCTCGTCTCAGATTGTAGAGGATGTTGTCTCTGTAATATTCCAGCCACTCCAGATCTTTCCTGGAAGCCAGTTTACTCACTGACTGCACAAGCATCTTCACAATGGCATCGAGCCAACCGTAATACTCATCGTAGAAGAGGCGATCAAATTTACTTTTCTGGAGGTAGTTTCCTACTCGAGCATCTGAGGCATAGGGAAGCCAGAGCTCAGCCAGTTTGTTCAGGTCACTTTCAATCTCGGGAACCGAGTCCAGATGATAGAGCTGAAAGGCCGCATCAAGGCGATACTTCTTAAGCCTTTGCTGATAGTGAGCCAAATGTTAGATCGCTAGCTGAGAAAACTCAAATCGATTCCCGCTTCTATCGCTTGTGAAGCGTAATTGGGTAGAACTTGCTCAGCCAGTCCGCTATCAAGCCAATCAGCCACACGAGCAAAAACCTGAAGCATGGAAGTTTGACCTTCGATATCAGAGCCCCACTCTTCATAAAGCGGGATTTCCTCCTCGGGAAACATCGTTCCGTAGACGCCCCCACTCACTCCTTCACCAATCACCAGAACCATATTTCCCCGTCCATGATCTGTTCCCCGGTCTCCATTGGATCGCAGCTGCCTTCCAAACTCACCACCCACCAGAAAAACAGTGTTTTCATAAGAACCAACAGAGTCAAGCTTCAGGCTCTGCTCAAGCACATCTAGAGTCATTCCTGATCCAAATAGATCGTGAAAGTTATGGTGGATTGCCCCGTCTCCTTCATTTTGACGGTCGTGTGAATCCCAGCCACCCAGCTCCAGTGAAGCTACATTGAAGTCAAGAATATCTCTGCACAGATAAGAGTAGTAAAGATTCAAAACCTGTCGCACAAACCAGGGTTCGTGAGCTCTGCCCTCAGGGTCAGAGAAGAGATTGTCAAAGGCCGTTGGACGACGAACATCACCGGATGGCCACTGACCCTCTCGATATTGAGTAAATCCTCCTTGCGGATTGATTTCATTTTCCAGGCGATTTTTGATTTGAGCCCCCAGCTCGCGCATATTTCTTTCGGTCTGCATGAATCTTGCGTAGGGGCTGGAGTTGGAGATTGCCGCTCGTTTGGATCTGTAGTATTGCTCCACAGCTCGACTGACCCCCTGACTGCGATCTATCCAGGCCGGATTCCACCACGGGCTTTGAGTAAAACCGAAGTTTTCCATATTGGGCATGGCAATGACAGCCGAGTTGTCGTGATCCAATGGATTTGTTGGATGCTCACCGTTGCAGAAAAGTCGCACTTCCTGAGTACAGGAAAGAATCTTTTTCCCCGTCAGTTGTGCAATGCGCCCGCCCCAGCCAGATCTTGAAGCGTCGTGTGGGCCAGTATTGAGATCTCCACTATTCCAGACCAGACTGGAGTGATTGTGATCTCTTGTTGGTGAAGCGGCCACGTTTTGAACAAGGGCTACTTCTCCCGAGCGGATTTTTCCAATCAGCCATCCAGCTTCTCTCCAGACACCAAACCTTTGATTCGAAAGCTCAACTATCTCATAGTTTTGTGAAAAGTACTCCTGATGGGCCGCCGCTGAGGAACTATCCAGACCAAATAGACTGGAGCGAGCTCGAAAGTAGGCCGCCCCGTATTGAGTTTGTGGATCGGGAGCAAAGAACTGTCGAAAGTCCGGTCCACCCTCGAGAAATACATTCACGAGTGTTCGGGGCAGGGACTCTTGGGTTGGCGCAGCCAATAAAGAAGGAGAAACCGCACAGGAAGCAAGCATCGCCAGGGAGGATTTGAGAAAATTCCGTCGATTCATGATTACTTTCCTTCCTGCACGAAAGCATAGGGAGTGACGCTGATAAAGGCCGCTGCAGCTGCAATGCGATGGTTATCTTCCAAACTTTGGCGGGCAAATTCCGGGTCTTCACTTCCAAGGTATAGAAACACCCCGTTTTCCAAATCTTGATACAACTGCCTTACCGAATCCGAGTTCAGGATTTGCTCCTCGGCATACATGGCCTCCAAATTGTCACGATCAACTATGGCGGCAAAATCTGTCCCACGATTCATCAATGCGTAGACCTGGGAGCGTTCCACTATTCCAAAGTTCTTCCCACCATCTCCGATAATTCGATCCCACAACCACTCCGCCATCTCTTTCACAAGGTATCTCCCCTGAGTATCCTTCGGACCCAGCTCGGCATAGTCAATAATCCACTCCTTATCATTGTAAGTGGAATTTTCTGACTCACTGATTGTGGAAGCCCACTGACGCACCGTCGTGGTATTCACGGCTTCTCGCAAAACTCGACCGGACTGGCTCGCTTCAATTCCAGTCTGATGACCAAAGACATCATGATTCGGACGAAAGAACTCTACATTTTCTTCACTGAGAAGCCAGGGAAGTGCCATGGAGTGTCCGTAGCTATCCTGATTGTCAAAGTGCGTCATGTTGTGATTTCTCAAGATTCTCTCAAAGCTTGTCCAGTACTTTACACGCTCAGCTCGATGAAATGCTGTGGATATAGCGTAGTTTCTAAGGAAGGTCAAAAGATCTTTACTCTCCATTGCAGCCCAGGCTGTCTGGATTTGAGAAACAACCTGCGATGGCGGTGTATCTTCTCCAAAGTGTTTGATGATGAGAAGAGGCAGGTTCTTCAAACTTTCTGGATGATTGATATCATGCTCAACCAGAGCAAGTACTTTCTCTTGTGCATTTTGACCATCCACCGAGCTACCGAGGATTTCCAGTGGTAACTGATGATGTTCTTCAACACCATAGCGAATCTGGTATTGTTCCCAGTTCACAGCCATATCAGTGAGTGCCCTTGCAGTATTTGGAATGGTCAATTGCTCGTGATATTGGGAATAGCTGTCATAGCGGTCAAAAGAGGGATAGCTTGAGAATGCCGGATCCCCTTCTCCAAGAATTCCAAAAAACAATTGATGGATCTCTCGAGCAAAGTCCTCATTTCCATAGAACTGTCCATTTCGAAACTGATTGTGCTGATGACCGTATTGAACTGCGATTGTGGGTGACAGTGCTGCATGAGCAAGAACCATTTCATAGGGAAGTCTGCGAGCATGGTTTGTCATGATGCCATCGTAGTAGCCCTGCAACTGTCTCAAAGAAGGTCCGGACAGCTGATTCACTGCCATGTGATAGTTGGATTCAAAGAGCCCTACGCGATGAAAAAAGGGGTTGATTCCACGCTTGGTAGCCGCCATGACCCAGGTGTTAAGAGGCACATTCCAGTCATAGCTATCAAGATCGAATCTATCTCTTGCTTGAGCTTCCAGACCGCTTGCTTCACTGTGAAAATGAGCCGCCAGATCGCTGAGCGTGAACCCTGCTAACTGAAGATTGTCTTCATCCGGTGGAGAGAGTAAGAAATTGACTGGATAGAACGAAAGAATTTCCTCTATCGCCTCTCTTGGATTCATGTATGCCCAGCTTTGAATCTGGGCATCACTGGCAAAGCCACCGAATGCAAAAGCCTGTAAGACTTTACGTACAGCCTGGTTGTTCCAAATCACACTATTCACTTCTTCAAAGAGTCCAAACTCTGTGGGCCCCTCGACTCGAAAACTCCAGGACTGGCTTGTACCCAGGGGAATACCACGCAGATTACTAACACCCGGATGTACAACAACCGTATAGCTTGTCCCCGAACTTAGTTTTTCACTCAGTTGAAAACTCAGGACTTCTCCACTAAGTTTGATCTGACCCGGAATGTTCGCTTGTTCCGGAGAGGAAAGCACAATGCTGTCAGGGCGAATGCTGGCGGGGTCGATTTCCTGATGAAATTTGATTTGAACTGCTTGTAGAGAAGCTGGAACAGGGAAATTCTCTAGAAATGGGATTCTGCGAACAATCCTTGGCGGCTGAGAGTTGATCGCTTCGGGGTCGTTGAGTACCAACTGGTGACTCACTGCTTCAAACACCTTACCACTGGCTGTTCTTCCTCGAACTCGAAGTCTTACATTTCTTTGAACACCTTCAAAATCCAAAGCCGATTGCCAATTGATTTGATGGTAATTATCGCCGCTGGAACCAAGATTTTGGACAGCACCCAAAACTGAGTTAACCGCTTGAAAAGTAAGCCCGTTGTCCAGACTATACTCAAACTCCAAATCCAGTGAATCTTCACTGAAGCTCCCAATTTGAAACTCAACATTGAGATCTCCACTGCTTCCCTGAACCCGCAGTCCCTGGATGGGACTTGCCTGAATCCAGTAAGCTCTTTGACTTGAGAGGGTATCGAGCTGGTTCATAGTTTGTACCTGGGCTCGATTCACACGATCTACGGCGCTCCAGACTTCGGCATGAAATTCAAAAATCTGGCTGACTTCCGGATGCTCCAGAAGAAACTCCTGAACTGTCTGATCAGTCCCAGGTACATTGTGCCAACCTGGTGAATAAGCAAAGGCTGCCCCCACTCCAACAGAAAGCACGAGCAGCCTGATGTTGATCCAAAGCATGAAAGCAAAAAGATGAATCAGTCTTTTCACTGCAACCATGACTTTCAGCTTCACCTTCCTCTTCCAGTGCTTGACAGGGAAAGCTTTTGGTGGCCTTCCCTGACTCCCACCTTCTAATATTACATATTTATGAGTGGAAATAAAGGATATATACTTAATTTTTAATTTTAGGCAAATTCGTCGATCACAAACCCTCCTTAAGAAACTCTCATCATGCTCTACAATCAGTAGAGTTGGTTCAAACTCCAGGATCAACTGAGCCAGCTGATCTCGTGAGTTCATATCCCGGTTGGTTAAAGGCTCATCCCAGATCCACAAATCAGCTTTGTCTAACAATGAGCTGGCCAGATCAACCTTGCGCCGCTCCCCGTCACTGAGAAGTTCCTGAGGCTTTTGCAAAACACCATGCCCAACTCACAAACAGCCGAGAATTTCATAGATTCCACTATAATCCCCTTCTGCTTGCTCAAGATGATCTGCAAACAAACCCTTTGTCCATCGGGGGCTTTGAGAGCTTTGACTAACTCGCAGATTGGAGCTCGACCAAATAATCTGCCCCTCTGGGCAAAGTGGCAATTCCTGGTTCATCAAAGCATGAATCAAACTGGACTTTCCAGAACCGTTCGGCCCACCACACCAAGTTTCCAGTTTTGTCCAATATCCAGAGTTAGATTGTTGAAGAGTCTGAATTCCTGATCCGGATATCCAAAAGATAAATTGTGAAGTTGTATGCTAAACATACTTCCTCCTCTCTTTCTGATTCTTTAAATCAGATACGGTTCAATGGGAAGATTCCATTGTGAAGAGAAGGAAAAGATTATAAGGGAATTCTGGGGTCTGCCGTGGTTCACTCAATTCATCTGTTTTCCAACTCTACACAAACTGTGAGTCAGAATCGGATTCATTGACTTAGCTCCACTCAGAGCACCTCCTGTAAATTGCCTGTACAAGCACCGGGAACAAGGGTCTCCTCGCTCGGGGCGCACTAACTTAATGGGATTTTATTCAGGCGTCAACCCCGGCTCATTGTCTTCAGTCCGACAAGCCCTTTTTTTCAATGCAAAGTCACCCAAGAGCGCCGTAACAAAACTGGTTTTCAAGCCCAATTCGAGGGGATTAGCTGCCCATCTTACAAAAGTAACTGCCATTACGATCAGGCGGAACGATACAACGGATGAGTTTGTCAGATTCTCAACACTGTAAAATTCCTGGACCAAAATGATATCTTTCTCGGACCACTGCAAAATTCGGAGATTCTGTATGAAATTTGTACTCTTCCTATTCCTCAGCACTTTCCTGTACGCCGCCCAACTCGAGCTGCTGCACAAACCCCTGAGCAAGACCGAGTTTCTTAAAAAGTACAACAGTCTTCAAGAAATAAACCTTGAAAATCTACCAAAGGAGTTGCACGAAACAAAGCCATCTCAATCCAGCAGTCGCTTGATTGATGCTAATTGGAGTTTTCGATTAACTTCAGCAGGAATTGAGATTTTGGGAACCTTGCAGTTGGATTTTCAGGAAAAGGGCTTTGAAGTTCTTCCAAGATCCTGGATTCCCGCACACATTTCCAACGCCAGGGCTTATAAGGACAGACGGGGAAACCTTTGGATTCACAAAGATACAGAGAATAAGAGCACAACAGTTACCCTCAGCGCGTTTTATCCGAATACTGAACACAGTAGTTTTGTTCAAATAAAAATTCCCTGGATTAGTCACAGTGCTGGAAAAGTTCGCTTCGATCATGGCAAGGAGTTCGAAAGAGTTCGATGGACACTGGGGAATCCAGAGCCTTTGATGCAGATTCCCGGGGAAAACAAAGAACTTTCCTCCCTCTCCACCGTCAGTGAAATCACCGTCGAGGCCCAGCTTCCTGTCAAGAGGTCAATCTCCAAGCCTGTAATCCCCAAGCCAGTGGTTAAGAAGACTCAAAAAAGTATGGTTTTCGTTGATGCCCAGCATAATTTTGAAGTTTCCAGCAAAGAAGTCCTCTACAAAATGGAGGCTAAAATCAGAATCTCACGTACTCCGGTCCAAACTTTGAAGTTAAATCTGCCATCCGGGTTTCAATTGGAAAAAGTGCATGTGAAACAAGGTCATTACTTTCGTCGAAACGGAAACCTTCTTCAGTTTTCCAAACCTGTCCACGATCAGCTGGACCTCTTTCTGAATGGACGCTATCAAACAAAGGAAACTGAAAAGTCCATGCGAGAACTTGCGAGCAAAGCCGTTGGTTTTGAAGGAGTTGAAGAAGACAGGGGTTACATGAGCTTCTCGACCCCCGATGTGGTCGAGATTCAGGAAGTCCTCTTTGAAGACGTAGAGAGTATCCAAAGACTTGATGCGACAGAACTCCCCAGAGAAATGACAGCAGGAACTCAAAATCCAATTTTATGGGCCTTTCGCTACCTCAAATCTGACTCAAAATTTCAACTAAAAACCAGAACTTTTGAAAGCTATGCATTGCAAACGGTTCATGTGAGCAGTTTTCATGGACACAGCTCTTTTAACTCGGACCTTAGCGCTATTCATCGCTACACTTTGCGCGTCAAATCGCAAAATGGAGGGCCCTTCAATCTGCCTCTGCCAAAGTCAGCCAAATTGAAGTACTGCAAACTGAATGGCAGGGAAATCAGAGCCTATCAGGATGCTAACGGTACCTTCAGTGTGACGCTTCCCAAAAGTCCTGCTATCGCTTCACAAGCAAACCGGTCCCTGAATTTCATTCAAAACAACCAGGCTCTCTCCAAGCTTAAAGAGCATACCCTGGAAGTCAGTTTTCACGGATTTGACCCTAAAGATAAAAAGAGTGAAATTGAATTCCATCTACCCCACAGCACTCAAAACATTCATTACCAGTTTCAATTCCACAAATCGATTGAAAAGGCGAAAATCCAGTCCAATATGAATGCGCCCAAGGGAGCCCGGGCGGGTCTCGTCCATGATCTTTGGCCAAATTCAAAACAGGGAAGTCAAGCCACATTGCTCTTTCTACTGGGCCTGATTTTATTATTCCTTGCCTATGAAAAGACCAGATGGTTTCCCAAACTGCTTCTTTCAAGAACCTGGAGAGAGCGCAGACATTATCTCTTTGGAATTTGCGGAGTCCTGATACTCTTCTTTTCAGTCTGGAATCTCTCCACTTCCGTGCCCGTTTTGAAGCCAAAGATTCACGGGGTGGTTCAACAACCTGACTATGGGATTTTTGTACCCTATGGCAGCAATAGCTATCGCTTTGTCAGTTCACAAAAGAAGGAACTTCTTGCCTTGCAAGGGCTTGAGAAACCATTTCGTATCACTGTGGATTTTTCCAGCGGTAGCGAGCCTCTAAAAAACAGTAGCTTGCATTTTCTTTATGGACTGCTCGCCTTTATTCCTGTTTTCTTCCTGAGAAGAAGGAAGCTCAACTTGACTCTTGTGAGTTTGGTTCTTAGCTATTTGCTGCTACACATCGCCTACGGAACCGGCAAGATTGTACCCGGAATCCTCTCCCCATGGGCTTATCTTGTCTACGCCTTCCTCTGGAGCCTTCTCCTTGAGTTGTATTCCCTCAAAAGAACCTTTTTCACAGTCGCAGCACTCTCCCTTCTACTCTCTCCGGTGCAGGAGGCCATGGAGTTACCTGTCTACAATTACAGTAACGGAGAAAAAACTTACCACTTCGTTGAAACCAGACATTTCAAAGCTCTGCAGTCGCATCAAAAAAGGCATTCCAGACCGAGCGATAAAACACTCGCTATCCAAAGAGCAAATCTCTCCTTTCAAAAAACAGAGAAATCGCTTTTGATCCAGTATTTTGTGGATCTGTCGGACTTAGCCGTTTCCAGTGATGTGGTGAAAATTCCAATACCGGTCAAGAATGCACTCGCAACAATCGACAAGACCCAAAGTGCTTCAGCACAGTGCAAACTCCTGCACAACCGATCAACCAATACCCTAAGCCTTGTCAAAGAGTCCCCAGACTGCAAGCAGCTGATTGTGAATCTTAATGCAGAACTCTCTTCTCAGGGAGAATGGTCAGGACATATTGAATTTCCAGGAATTGTCCTTGCCAGCGTAAACCTTGTTCAAAGTCAGGGTTTTGAATGGATTCTCAGCCCTAATCAGTATCAAAGGGTTGAAGACAGTTTTTATCATCTGGATTCTTCCCGGACCTACTCCCTCCTGCTCAAAAGAACAGTAGAAGAGAAGGTGATTGAGAAAGACATCGTGAAGACACGGTCCATTCTGACCGACCGAATGACTCTCGAGGCAAGCCACCAGTTACAGATTGAGGAGAACTTCCTGCTTTCCAACTCAAGTCTTGAAGTGGAAATCACTGGTTCAGGCCATCAAGAGCTCTTCATTGACCTTCCTCCGGATTTAAAGGTCAAGAATGTACGTTGCGACGCTACCTTGAAGGACTGGTTCGTTGATGAAGAGAAAGACATCCTGGTGCTCAAGTTTCAGGAAGAAGAGTCCATGATCATCGGCATCACTGTTTCCGGGGAACTACGTTTTACGGACAAACAGGGTGATCTGGGATCTTTCTTTTTAAGAGGAGCCAGCAAAGTTAAGAACCTTTACATCTTTGAAGCGGACCAGAACCTGGGGTTTGAAGTTCAACCCAATCAGGAAATGATCACTACTTTAATTGATAGAGATTCTGAGCAACTTGCCCAGCCTGTCTTCATTCAGGAAATCCGTCAAAGACCTGGTAACTTCATGGGAAGTTTGAAAATCAAGACCATACCCCGTCAGATTGTCCATACGGTTCAGGCTTTCATCGACAGCTTAAAGGCAACTGCCTACCTGCACTATGATCGTAACCTCTACACTCGCTATCAACTCCAGATTCGCAACAATGGCCAGCAATTCCTGAAGGTAGGCCTGCAGGAAGGTGAGAGGATACTCACAGCCAAGATCAATGGCGAAAAGGCTTATTTGGGACTGGAGGAAGACAAAGTATTGATCCCCATGAAAATGGTCTTCAATGATAAAAATGAAATTGAGCCATTTTTTCTGGAATTTACCACTGTTCGTAAGGCGAGGAGTGAACCAGACCTTCTGGTCGGCTTGCCCGACTTCTCCATTCGAGCCGCCAGCGTTATGCTGGAACTGAGCCTGGGATTCGAAGCCCGTCTACAGTTTGTTATGGGAACTCTGTCTCCCGTGAAAAATACTTCTAAAATGGAGTTTCTTGGCCTGAGCAAGCAAGCCCGGCTACGATCAATACAGGATATTCCACTGGATATACCTGTTTTTAGAAACAATCAACCCCACGTTTATCAGGCACATTTCACAGCGCAGGACAAAGGGTCTCCGTTTGTAAGACTCATCGTTATGGAGCCCTCGCCTGATCACAAGTTCAGTTTTGTCATCTTTATCCTCTGCCTGATAGCCTGCTTCCTGTGGCCCAACCCCAATCCTTTGAGGCAACGTTTTCCCAAATTGATCAAACTCTATTTTGGTTTTGTGATTCTGGCCTCCTTCCACCCCTCCTTCACAAACACCTGTTGCCTGGGCTTTTTAACCGGTGGAGGCTGGATGCTCATCAGTGAATGGCTGCAGTGGAGTTCTCAGACCAGACGAAGCGTAAAGGAGCTCTCATGAGATCTTTATTTAAACTATTCCTTATTCAAATACTCTGCACGGCCCTCGTTCATTCAACTACAATTCAAAAACACTGGTTGCCCCTCGAAAAATGGGAGTCCAGTTCCTCAAGAATCAAATATCTAATGATTCCCAAAGAGGAGGTTCACAAGGCCCGTGAGATTCTCAAGAATGAGGACCAGAAGCAGTCACCAAGTCCACTTGAGTTGAAGCTGGTTCTAAAAGAGATTCAGGACGAAGGTATCCTGGCTCAATATCAGGGTTCTGTGAGTGAAGAGAAGTTCAAGAAACTCAATCGTGAGAAGGAGATATCCTACTTTCCCTTTTTACCGCCTGACTGGATTGTTCTCTCCTCTCCCAAGGGGCTACACTGGCGAGAAGATGGCAGCGGCAGCTGGGAAGTGGACTCCAAAACCAAAAAGATTGATCTGGATGTCCTTATTCCTTTTCAGCGCCAACTCTCTTTGCCAACCGCTCACTCTGTGGTGTTCATCTGGGCTGCGCTCTCCGGTGATTGGGACATTCGGTTTGGACCTTCCAACAGTCGCTTTCACCTTGCTCAATCCAAAGCGGTGAATCTATTGAATCAAAGACAGTTTGAAATCGTTCCAGCTCATCAAATGAAAGCAGCAAAAGTTCTACCAAAGAAGTCAAACAAAGAGCTTGCTCCCAAGCCCGAGTTCAAACAGCTGGCACCGGAGGTATTTGCCAAACCAAGAACCCAAATCAAAGTCCACAAAAACGTCATCCATTTATCCACAATGTTGGAGCTCAACTTTCTCAATGGAGGTGTTGATGAACTGAAACTCAAGATACCTGAAGGTCAATTTTTCAGTGCCATGCGCTTTGAACCGGCCCTTGGTTTTCAGTGGACCGGCACGAGTATTCTGTTCCCCAGAAAGATTGAGGGAAAGTACAAATTTTATTTGAATACGAGTTTAACCACTCAAGGACAATCTCCAGCGAAAATTCAGTTGCCGGCATTTGAAGCGGTAACAGATTTACCCGGAAGAATTCAGATCTTTGCCCTGGAAAATGTTCGTGTTGACGGGCTTGAAGGGAAAGCACTACAAAGTGTGAATCCTGATCAGGGAGATACTCTTGAGAAACTCGATGTACCAGTACTTTATGAGTATCGTTATGAAAAACTTGGTGAAGCGCTCAAGATGAGCTACACCGCATTGCCTGGAGTAGAAGGTTCCAGCTATCAGATCCTGAGCAACGTTCTAACCACTGTGCTAACTCAAGACGGACAGGCAGCTCACTCATGGAAGATTAAAGTACAGAATTTCGGTGCCTACAATCTATCCCTGCCACTTGCGCAAGACGTAGAACTTCTGGGGGCTTATGTACGGGGAAAACCGGTAAAAACCTTTCGCAGTGAAACCGGGAAACTCAACTTGCATCTGGGAAGTCAGGTGAAAAACAATGACACAGAGATTAATGTAGAGGTTAAATACCTGGAGCGCTACACCAGCCTCCCCAAAGCCCTGAAACTTAAAATACCTCAAGAAGTGGACGGCAACTCTACCCAGTGGTCTGTTTACTATCCAGAACGCTGGCAGCTCAAACATGCAAAATCAAACCTTCAGCAGGACTTTTCCATAGAAAAGACAAGACCATGGAGACAGTCAGTCCAACTCGTGATCGACAAGCTTCTCTCTCCAAGCTCTCTCATTCCGCTGCTGTTCTTCCTGCTTGCTTTGATCTACTCATTTTCAGCATTCCTGAAACTTGTCTGGAACTGGAAAAATACAAACTACAGCGTCAAAAACAAAGTACTCTGGGCCCTTCCTTCACTTTTTCTAATTTTTTGTCTGGGGCTCTTTGGAATCACTTCAGGGATTTTTGTTTCGCAGGTTGCTCAAGTGCGCTATAGCGAAGGGCATCTTGAAAAAGAAGTGATGACTATGGACAAGGGAAACTATCGCCAGAATGCCATGGGACTGGTCGGCGGAAGTGGTGGGGGGAGTGCAGAAGGCTTTGCTGACTTTGACGCTTTTGATGATGAGATGGCTGTGCAAAGCGAATTATCCGCTGCGGTCCCTCCACCTCGCATGAAAAAACAAAAGAGTCGACCCGTAAAGAGAAAAGCAAGACACTCTGCAGTTTTTAGCAGCAGGAGCGCTAAAAAAATGGACGTCTTTGAAGAGAAGGCCAGGGAAGCTCGAAGTCCCTATAAAAAGGTACGCCGCAGTGGTGTGAAACCTGTGGAAATTCAATTTCCAAAACTTGCACGTCAGATCCAGTTTCACAGTTCCTATCAAACCCTGGATGCTCCATATCTGGAACTCAGGTGGGACACAGAGCAAAGAATTGGAAACCTGAGGATTCTTGGACTGGTTTTGATGGCCCTCTGGAGTTTTCTTACGATCCAGTGTCTCCTCCGTCGCAAGTATGTTCTTTTTGCTGCTTTTTGCAGTGCCGGCATGATGGCCATTCACAAGGCACTTCCAGACTCTATACCACTGGAAACGCTTCTGGCAGGATTTTTAATTTTGCACTTCCTGTGGTTGTTGCATCGACTCTATTTCAAGTTTCAGGGAGTTCGATCATGATTCGCTCAATCCTTATATTTCTGTTGCTAACACCCTTTGTTCAAAGTTCTCAGTACCTTCAAAATCGTCTGAAGAACGCCAATCAAGTGATGTCTCAACAACTGGTGAACTATTCAGCACAATCCAATTCTGCCCTGGTTGGCTCAGCCCGTCAGATGCAGGTTCAAAATGCATCCATGAATCAATACTCCCAATCAAGAAATCAACAACTCGGCTTTTCCCAGCTCAATAGAATGAGTTTTAGCAGAAGAGATCCGAGGCATGGAGTCGTACAGGTCTATGAACTGGTGGATCTACAATCTTTAAAGAAAATTCATTCGGATTACTACTTTGTAGAAGAGAAGAACCTGAAGAGATTAGAGAAGATTCAAGAGGACAAGGAACTGTCTGCCAAGGGTCAGATTTTTCAGGAGAAGATTCATCTCGAGCCTGATTTTGAAAAGCAACGTCTAAACCTCAGCTATGAATTTGAAGTCTATGGCCAGGGAAAGCTTCTTCTTCTGGAAACCAACAAGGATTTTCAGGTTCATGAAGCTCTGAAGGGTTTTGAATTGTTAGCTCTGGAGCTGGTAAGCAAACCTGATTCCAATCAATTCTTTGTAGAAATTGAGGGCGAAGCAAAAATACATATCAAGGGAAGCGTTGCATTACACAGCATAGGTCTGACAGGAGAGTATGATGCTTATGTTCCCGTAGCCTTTGCCACTGCTCACAGTTTGACTCATCGTCGTAATTTGACTCTCAATGTGGAATTAAGCTCAGGTGTTCGTCACAAACAAAATCTGCATTTCGCAAACTTGTTCAATCCAGTCACGGTTCATTTCCGCAAAGGACAAAAGAAGTCTCGCGCTCAAACTGCAAAACACTCCGTAATTCAGGTTCAACCAGATCAGTTCAAACGCAAAAGAACCCTGATTAACTGGAATGAAGATGTGGAGTGGGACCGCCCTTTTCTATACCGCAGACATGCTGCCTTCGCCAGTAGAGCCAAGCAACTGACCCTGAAACTCAAGGAAACTGATCTGCTCCTGTCGCTGGAGGTCCTGCAAGGACGCAAAACCCTCAAACAAGGGATTGACTTCGGCGCTTTCAGGGATAAGGAAAAGCTGGTCTTGAGTTTTCATAATAATTCAGAGAACTTAAAAATCAGAGCGACCACTTTAAGCAGAATTGCCGGGAAGAAAGTTGAAAACTTCTCCGTGCAGCTTCCGTTCGAAAGCTCTGAGTTTCAGGACAATTTCTATAAAGTACAACTCAAAGCGAAGGAAGGTCAGGTAATTTCAGTGAGCAACCGCAATCAATTGCAACAGTTTGCAAAAACAAGAACTTCCATCTCTGCCCAGCGGCTGGAGCTCAAAGATGTCAAAGATCTGGAATACATTCTCGACCTTGAAGAGCGTTCACTGGTGGAACTATCCTCCGTACGCTGTACTTCCTATGATGTATTTAGTACTTACAGAGGTTCCAACAGTTTAAGAATGAATATTGTTATGTACATTCGAAATACCGGAAGCCAGTTTCTCAAGCTCGAAGTCCCGAATAACTATCGCTTTGTTCACGGTAAGATCTCCAATAGTAAGTTTACTCCCGCAATTGAAGGAGAGAACACTTATCTGATTCCCTTGAAGCTGGTTCGCAAGGGACGTGGATTTCCCATAGAGTTAAGTTTTGATGTGGACTTGAACAAGGGAAGCAGCAAGAGTCTGACAATACCCAAACCTGAGGTGGATGTGGATTCCTTTCGCTGGAAATTCTGGCATGGAGACGTAGAAGTTAAATTTGCCAACGAGAACATTCACTTTGAACTCAAATCCAGTGATATGCACCGTAAAGGTTACAACTCCAGGAAAGGCACTCACAGCACTTATTCAAATTCGAAGTTGGGTAGAAAGCTTCATCTGGCAGAGTCTCAGGGATTTCCACGAAGCCCCTCAATTCAAATTGAAGTGTCAGAACTGAAACAAGGAAAAAACAAAGTGAAAAGGGACTACTCTTTGACTCCCTTCCTGTTCCTGTTATTCACCGGATTTCTCTTTCGACTTGCACGTCATCGGGAAGCCTGGCACCCATGGATTCGATTCGCAGCATTACTCATCATCCTTCTGGCAATGGAGTTTTACTGGTTCAAAGGTATCTTGTTTTCCCTGGTGTTTGGGAAAGTCTCAGCACAACAACATCTGGACTTTCTTTTGTTCTTTGTCTTCTTTTTGATCCAGTACCTCAGCTGGGACTTACTGGAGACTAAACCCAGAGAATTATGAAAATCTACCCACTGCCTATAGAGACGAAGGACTTGCTCATTCGTGAGTTTCAGGATTCGGACCATGAACAAACTTATCCTCTCTATAATGATCTTGAGTTAATGAAGTACATTGGTGATGGCAAAGGGTGGGCTAACCCACAAACTCGAAACACCCACCTTCATCGCCATATGGAGTACTTCCAAAAGCATGGAAACGGATTTCTTGCTGTCTGCCTGAAAGGAAACGGAAAGCTTATTGGTCATACCGTCTTGAAATATCTTGATCAAACAGACAAGTCAGAGGTTGGATGGTTGATTCACCCCGAATATCAAGGAAAAGGCTATGCAACTCAGGCGACAAAACCCTTAATTGATCTAGCCTTTGACCAGGGCGTAGAGGAAGTATTTGCAGTAGCAGCGGAACAAAACATCGCCTCTCTGAAGGTTATGGAGAAGCTTGGTATGGAAAGTCGTGGGAAGGCACATTATTACAATACTGATTGTGCTGTTTACTCCATAAGGAAAGTTTGAACGGACTTCACCTTCATTTATGGAAACCCCGCTAAGCAAAAACAGTTATGGGATTTCAAAAGTTGCCGTCTCTCTTATCTGTAGAGGCTCACTGATTTCAAAGCTCAGAATCCTTAATAATTGTCTAAAATTTCGATAGTTTGATTCCGTGAATTCATACCTGGAAATTATCCAAAGTTTCTCAAAGCTCGGTTTTACTGCCTTTGGCGGACCAATTGCTCATCTCGCCTTCTTTCGTGAGGAGTTCGTTGGCCGAAGACAATGGCTCGATGAAGCGGAGTTCGCCGATCTTGTCGCCTTTTGCCAGTTTCTTCCCGGACCTGCAAGTTCACAAGTAGCTATCTCCCTGGGTTATAAGAGAGCAGGAATAGCGGGAGGTTTGCTTTCCTTCCTCTCATTTTCTCTCCCCAGTGTAATCTTTCTGATTCTCTTCGCTATCGGGGTCTCGAAGCTCAAGGGAGGTTTGCCTCCCACCATTTTGCATTCGCTCAAACTAGTAGCTCTGGCTGTTGTCCTTCACGCTCTATGGAAAATGGGAAACAAGATTCTAACCAGTAAATCGCTGTTCACGATCGCCGGTTTAAGTGCTGCACTACTCCTCTTCTATCCATTCCCGTTGTTTCAAGTACTGATTATTCTGATTGCCGCCTGCTTTGGCGCAACTTTCTATCGAAACTCCGTAGAAATCAGTGAAGTAGAAACAAGATCTGGTTCCGGCAAGAGCAGTTTGATCTGGGCAAGCCTGTTTCTTGCTCTACTTCTCATCACACCTCTGTTTTTGTCCAGTCATCACTGGGTTGAGATTCTTTACGGATTCTATTATTCAGGGTCACTTGTTTTTGGTGGTGGCCACGTGGTCTTGCCCCTTCTGGAGTCCACTTTTGTTCCTCCTGGCTGGATTGAAAGAGACCTCTTCCTTGCCGGGTATGGAATGGCCCAGGCTGTGCCCGGACCTTTATTCACATTCAGTGCATACCTTGGTGCCAGCATTCCCGCTCTTTATAATCCCTGGCTTGGAGGCTTTCTTTGTCTCTTTTCGATTTATCTTCCCAGCTTTTTCCTCATATTCGGGCTACTTCCCCAATGGGAGAGACTCCGCAGCAATCGAACAAGCAAGGCTGTACTCAAAGCAGTCAATGCTGCAGTGGTAGGATTACTATTGAGCGCTATGTATCAACCAATGTTTGTTAGCACAATTCACTCGGCTCAAGATTTTGCTCTTCTCTTGTTACTCTACATTCTTCTCGCCGTGTGGAAGCTTCCCGGCTGGTTTTTAATCCTTGGCAGTGGTAGTGTAGCCTGGTGTTTACACATTCTGTGATAACAATTGAGTCTGAGCTTATGGGGCTGAACAACAGGAGATGAAATGGTAGAAATGGAACTTGAGTATCTAGGCAACTTGAATGTGAAGGCAAAGCATGGACCGAGCGGAACAGAAATAACTACCGCAGCCCCTGTAGACAATCATGGTGATGGAAGCAGTTTTTCGCCATCAGATCTCATGACCACTTCCCTGGGAGCCTGTATTCTGACCATTCTTGGAATTCAGTGCGAGAAAAAAGGCATCTCTCTGGAAGGTGTCAGCGCAAGAGTTGAGAAACACATGCAAGCAGACCCTCGACGAATTGGACGCATCTTCATCGCCTTTCAGTTTACCCAGGAATACGATGCCAATACTCGCTCAAAAATTCAGCAACTGGCCTTCTGCTGCCCGGTTTGTGAGAGCATTAATCCGGATATAGAACTCGATTTCGAGTTTCATTTTCCAGGCTAATCCGAGACCCTGATATTAGACTGGGCTCGACTATAGTGAACTTCTGTGGGGTCCAGTAGCTTTTCCAGTTGTGACCACGGCCAATGGCATTCACCCCGGTAGACTCTTTTTACCTTCATTTGAAAATTAGCAGGACCCGCCTCCACTTTGGCCAACAATTCAGCCCCCGTTGAGTCCAGCTTTAGATCATTAACAAGCAAACTACCGGAGCTACTTTCAGTCCCATGAACAAGCTCAAGACAGGCGGTCAGAGGAATCTGCAGGTGAATATGCCCTGGATTTTCGCTCAAAATCTGATGGCTGAGAATCAGCTCGTCATCAGCCTCAACCAAACTCTGCTTCAAGCGAAGCCCCGTTGATTGCCCAGCTGGCGGACTGGAAGAACGTCCTGTGAGAGTGTATTCCATAGGAACCTTCAAATGAGTGAAATAGATGGCTCCTCACGGTCGCCTCTGGATAACGCCTTTGCTCCAGGCTTAGAATCTCAAACCAAAGTTCCTGGGAAAGCCCGCTAAAGATAGAACTTTGGGAAGCTGAGAATTTCTTGTCGAACTGCTTTATCCAGATCTGGTCCGACAACTCTTTCAAGTGATTAAACCTCAAAATACCACTCAGGATTAGTATCTCCAGCTTACCCAACGCTCCCACTCGATCCAGCCAGGGTCGCCAAATGGTTTCATCTATGGCCTCCCCTCCTCTAAACAGGAGATAAACGGCAAACATTTACTCAAGCAGTTCTCCTTCACTTTGAGCTATATTGAGCAACACTTCCCGGGAGCTGGAAAGAAGACTATCTGATGGCAGACTCTTTCGAATCGACTGGAGAACCCAATACAGATAAAGCGTCACATCAGATGCAGCTTTACCCCCGGAGTCCACTTGAAATCCAGTGGAATTACTATGACGTTGAGAAAGAAATTTCATTTGCTTTCGCTGCAGACCTTGAGCCACAGCTGCCGGGAGACTCATATCAAGAAAATCTCTGGTTTGAAGATAGCTCTGGATGGTTAACAGACGGCTACCCAAAGAGAAACTGTCTCCTCTCGAAGGACGAATCAGATCAGCGATCAGAGGCTCAGTCAGCCTGTAGGCATTTTCTTCGAGTTTGATTTCAAGCTTCACCCCTGGAAGTCCAGCGAGTTCGACCGGAGTTTTCTGAGTAAAGTCAGCTCTACTAACCCTTTGTCTGAATTCTTTGATCACGAGCAAACGAGAGCGGTTCTCTCCCTGGATTTGTGTTTTATAAAGATTGCCAAGAGAGCAGCTCATTGTCCATCGGCCCGGAGCTAGTGCTTCCACCAAAATAGAGACTTTCTGCTTTGAAGTATTCATCAGAACTTTCTCAGGTAGAATTGACTCCAAATGAAGATTTTTTGAAAGCTCACAGCTCAAATCCAGACCTCCACTCATACTTTGAGAAGAAGTGATACTAACTGTCCCCAAAACTCGATCACCAGCATAGAGTTCAGTTGGAAAATGAATAGACAAGTCAGCAACCCAAGCGCTATTGGGGCTAAAGAAAATCAAACAGCAATAAATAGGGATGAGTGTTGCGAGTCTTTTCATGGTTTCACTGACAAAAGGTATCCTTTCCGCTTGCTTTTGGCAATGAGCTCACTGCAATGCAGGCAAGACTTGTTAAGCAGGAGTATAATTGCCTTGTGAAAGAAGTCATTCGCATAGTGTTGGAAAGCAAGCCATTTCAGAATCTGATTCGCTTTCTCATTATTGGCTCACTGTTTTCCTTTTCTCTGGAAACTACTCCCGAACTCAAGGAATGGCACCCCTTCTTCCTGACCATGGAGTGGATTACAGTTATCATCTTCAGCATCGAATATTTCTTGCGGGTCTACTCATCAAAGAACAGACTCGATTACATTCTTTCCTTTGAAGGAATCGTTGACCTACTCTCCTTTGCTCCCTTTTACATCGCTATGGGTACGGACCTGGTCAGCGAGTCTTTCGCCCAGTTCTTTCGACTCATGCGCTTTTTCTGGCTTCTTAAAATCGCTCGCTACAGCAAAGCCTATTTACGATTGGCCCGGGCCTTTCAGGAAATTCGAGAAGAGTTCATCGTCTACACATTTATGACAATTGTTCTGGTCTACATGGCCGCGGTTGGGATCTACATGTTTGAGCGCGACGCTCAGCCAGAAAACTATCGTAGTGTCTTCCATGCTTTGTGGTGGGCAGTCGCTACTTTAACTACAGTCGGCTATGGGGATGTGGTTCCAGTGACGACCGGTGGCAAGATTTTCACAGGTGTCATGCTCTTTATCGGTCTGGGGATTGTCTCTATTCCCTCTGCCCTGATTGCCTCCGCATTGGTCACAGACCGTACCCGAGAAGAAGAAGACAATGAATCCAGTACTCTTTATTTTGGAAACTCAAAAAACCTGAATATCGAAAATCAAAACTTATGGAGCGGACAAAGTCCGTCTATCAGCTCCCATCACGACTCTCAAAAAAAAGATGCCACCCTCAATCAAAACTTACTAGCTCGGCAAAAACCGTCCAATGGCACTCCCAATCAATCGGCTCAATTAATTAAATCCACCGTTGATGAAGGACTCACAGAGCCGTGAGTTGGGGCATTCTCGGATTTTCCCGAGCAAGTTTGGAGTTCTACATCAGTCTACGGGAACAGGACAGGCAGAATGCAATTCTGTACACCAACAACCCGGAAAGTGCTCAAGAAAGAGCCAAAACATTGAACCCTGCACTGCCCTCATTAACGATCTTGGCAAAAGATCAGATTAAGACGCACTCTCATTACTTCATTGGCAGTCAAAGTAAGGATCATCACGAGGACATTCTGCGATTGAAAGAGCTCCCTGGAGCCATTCTTGTGGAAAAACCTATGGTAAGTGACTTGTCGCAGTTCAACAACCTTCCAGAGGACTTCAGAGGCCGGCTGGTAGAAAACCTGTGGCTGGCTCATCATCCGGTTTTGGGTGAAGTCCGGAAATGGTTGCCACGACTTGGTCAAATTCAGCTTGTTCAACTGGATATGGGGATCAAGCTCGATGAGAAGGACTGGCGTTGGGAGGATGGAGGAGTTTTACAAGATCTGGGGATTTATCCATTGCACTTTCTAAAACTCATTGGCTGGCCTGTGGAAAACTCGCTTCATGTGAATGGAATGCAGCCAACAGGGTCAGGAGCGGGAGAGTTTTACCTGGAACTCTACTCCAGGGCGGGGCAGCTCGCCAGAATCCAGCTTAGCTTCTATGAATTCAGCAAATGGGAATGCCATGTGCGAGGAGAGAACGGCTCGCTCACTATTCACCCCAATTTATGGGACACCCAATCCATGATTGTAGAGATCAAGGGAAGCAAACCCCAAAAGATTCCCTTACCCAAAGTCAATCTGAGAGAGATCTCCCTGCAGGGTTTTCTTGAAATTTCAAGGGATGCTCAGAAGATAGGGCAAAGTCTTCAAAACAGTCAGTGGGTCATAGAGCAGGTGGACAGAATCCAGTTCCTCCTGGACCCTGCAAGAGATTAGGATACTATCGAAACCAGATTTCGTAACAAAGCTCCCCTTCAAACGACAAGTCTGCCGACTGATCTGGCTTGCTACACGGATGCCTCAAGCCACTTTTGAAAGAGCTTTCGTTTTCACATTATGATGCAAAACTGGCACTGCTACAGAGATTAAGTTCTCTCTACCCTTCCCGGATGTTGCTTGCATTCTATTCCAACCTCACAAAGAATTCTGAAGTACCCTCAGCTGAACGGAGTACGACGCCCTCCAGGGCGGAGTATTGCCGTTCCAGCGAATTACTTCAATGGTAAGCTACTATCGATAGAGGCTCTCGTAGAGAGCTTTTTTAGGACTACTGATTGCGGCAACAGGATTTTCAGGGACTGGAATTGCCTCTTGCAAAGCTTCTTCACGCATTTCATAACTACTGTGATCAAGCAGCGCCTGAATATAGTGCAAGTCCTGATAAAACTCCTGATTGAGTACCCTGCCAAACTTGAATTTCACTTTCTTGGCATCCATCGCCTTAAACTTGAAATTCAAATGAAAAGCCCATTCCCAGCGATGTCGGGGAATCAGAGCCAACAGATACCCGATCCCATATTTTCGAAAAGCCGGATTCTTGCGAAGCATCGCTCCTTCTTCAATGGAGCTTTTGAATTTTCCAGGATCTCGTTCACGACAAGTCTGATAGAGAAAAGCGACCATCTCTTGAATCTCATCCAGCATGGAAAATATCTCATTTTGCTCGATTCCCTTCTCCTGCGCAAACTTGTGCCAAACTTCCCACATCTCTTCCTGGCTCAGTTTTTGAATGTTATCACTCATCAATCATAATGATTGGTCATACCGAGGGCTATGAGTGACACCTGCGATCAATCACTATGACTGACAATATCATGGGTTATTAACAATAACGCCAATTAGTCACATTGATTAGCAACACCGTGAGCTATGAGGGACATCTCCAGTTCAAATCTCTTGTCAGTGGAAACGCAAGAAAATGGAAGAGTATCCACAAAAAGGGCATATCCTCCAGATCGAAACTTTCCCTTGCATCAATATCTCCAGGCTCGGGAAAACTCTCATCAGCTTCGAGCTGATCCAGTACACTATCTTCATTCTTCATTGGCCGCGATCCTAACACGAACCCAACTCCTCCTATTTTCAAAGCTCAGCAGGGATTTTCAAAAGCATCGGACACGAGGTTCTTTTGTTCACTTCAGTTGATGTTTTCTCCAGTTAGGTTGCCAATTGAACTCTGAAGCCTTAAAGTTCATTCAAGGTTCCGCCAAAATCCTGACCCATGAAACTCAAGTCATTCTTTGTATTATTGCTACTCCACTCCCCCGCGCTACTGCCTGCCAAAACAGTCAACTGGGAAAAACTGAAGAATGACCGTCTCCTCGATCCGCATTCATTGCAGCTCAAGACAGATTACCTTGGCGAAGTCTGTAAAGAGGGATACACCTCCGAGGACAGGGAAACTCTGATACTTGAGCTTCTGTCGCTGCCTGGAATCACTGAACAACCCATCCTGGAATCTTCTTTAAAAACACAGTTCGCCAGTACTTTCCAATGCTTGTACTCCAGGGGGGAATCCAGAAACAATGTGAGACTTCTCTCCTGGTATCTAAAGAATTCAAAAGTCCTGGAAAAGAAGCTCGACGATGAAACCAGCAAGAGTTTGCGCTCTCGATTTACCAATATCGAGAAAAGTACAATTTCCAAGATATTGCTTTATGCATGGGAACTATTTCATGTGGAAAGATTTGGCCATAGTTACAAGCTCGCTAGAAGTCTTGAAAATAGTAATACAAAAGCCTCTGCATTAATCGGGGTAATTTATTTGTACGGACCAAAGACTATTCGCGATTTATCTGTGGGAACAAGCTATCTGCAACAAAGTGCAGATGCTCTTGATTTTCAGGGAATCTATTTCTTGTTGAAGTATCTTAATGAGGGAGCTACCAAAGACAGAGAATGGGCCGAAATCTATCGATACGCCAATATGTATGGACGCCTGCGAAATCAGAACCTGTGGAGTCAATACTCAGGCAAGCAGTATCAAGATCAGGTATTCAGGTGGGGGAAGACTGCTTCTTTGGTCGTATCAGAAGACGAAAAACTCTACATTCTAAATGCACTGTCCACTCTCTTTAAGAAAGAAGGTGTTGAAATTGGCAGCTCAACAGTTGAAGTAAATACCACTCCTGCTCAAAAGAGTCCCGAAGAGAAAAAGCAAGACGCAGTCATCAAGGCACGAATCAACCGTCTGATTCAACAGGTTGAATTTCTTAAAAGCGTTGGTCAGAATGAGGAAGCTAGCAAGATAGAAGCCCAGATTCTCAAATTGAAAGAAAAATAGATGCGACTCATGACATTAGTGTGACATGACTCCGGCAAGCTTGAATCAAGTAGCCATCTAACAAGGAGTCACAATGTCACCGAAAAACAAACGCAAAGCCTTCACTCTCATCGAACTAATGATCGTCATTTCAATCATTGGAGTCCTGGCGGCCATTGCAATTCCCAACTTTCGAAATGCCAGATACAAGGCAAACAAGCAATCATGCCACACAACTCAAAGAACCATTCTGGGAGCTATTGAGATGTACAACCTGGACACGGGAGAGAACATGATTGTTAAAAGTAGAGAAGATCTGGCCAAGCTGGTCAAAGAGAGATACTTGCAGTCTGTACCAGAAGATCCGGGCTGTAGAACTGGCAAGGACAACTTTCAAAGTGACGCGGTTGGCAATGTGTGGTGTAAGTACCACGGCACCCACTTAAAACAGGTCATAGAAGGAGCAGGATCCGGTGATGTTCAAGTGGGAGACGGACACTGTGAGGGCTAAACTACTTCACTTGTTCAAATCCCATTGAAGTCTCCAGTGAGTTCCGATTCCCTCGATTTCAAAGGGACCCCGGGTAACTTCCCAGCCAAGGGAGCTATAGAATTTCATAGCTCCCTTGCGCCCATTGCACCAGAGGTAACTTTCCCCTCTTTCGAGCAACTTTCGCTTCAACTCAAGAAGTAGTAATTTACCCATACCCAAAGAGCGATACTCTGCCTCTACAGCCATACCTCTCAGGCGATAAACACCCTCTTCACTGAGCGCACTCAAAACGGCAACCTGTCGAGAGCCTGCAATCAATTCGAGGTGAATACTCTCTTCACAGTCGTCATAGGGATAGCAACACTCGTTCCGGTCTTGATGGGGCCTTAGCACCTTGTGTCGCATGTCACGCACGGCTTCTGCGCTAGCTTCTCGAACAATCCATTGACCTTCCTGCATAGCACTCCGAATTTTTTTTACGCGACTCTACTGTACTCCAGGGACAGCTCATCGATTAGCGAGTTCAACAATTCATCAAAAGCCATCGCAAAGCCTGAATCCCTTTTACCAAGCTCCATAAGAGTGAGTTCACAAAGGGGAATTTCCACTTGGCGACTCATTCTTTTCTCAACTCCCAGCGACAAGTCCGAAAACTCCCTGGAAAGAATCAAAAGTCCATTGAATTCTTTCTTGAGGAAGTCAGCTTGAAAATCACGATCCTGAATCAAATCGAGCCTTTCCTGCACTCTGTTCTGAAACGCTTGCCACTCTCTCAACCCGTAGGCTACTTTCGAAGACGATCTTGACAGGAATTCCCGAGTCTTTTCAATCCATCCCACAAGGAAATGGAAGTTACATAATCTAGCGTTTTGATGAATCCACTCTACAGGCAAGTCGATTCGAAGGACTTGTCCGATAGCCCGGTGTCGATTTCCCTGCCAGAACAAGGAAGAGTCTTCATAAATGCACAGTCGAAACGATGCATCCTCAGAGGAGTTCATCTGTAGAACACAGGAAAATCCATGACATTTATATATGGCACAGGTTCCCAACTCTGACGATGGATCAAAGACAAATCTAACTCTCTCTGAGCCCAGACTCTCGTCATTGAGAATGATCTCAAGAAGTTCGCTAAACCAAAGAAAGGAGTGTTGGATGTACTTTTTATGAATCTCCTGCATGAGCAAGCCCCGATTAATCGCCCTGTGGAGCTTGGTATCGGGGAAAACTCAATTGATCAGCACAGAAAAACGATGCTAATTCACTGAATTTAGAGCAAAGCGAACAAAAGCAAACAAGATTACTTGTTATTTTGTAGATCTGATTTCAAGGCTTCGTAATCTTCCTTAATATTCGGATTGGAAGGATTCGCCTCTACAGCCTGCTCCATGATTTCAAGAGCTTTCTTCGGATTCTTCGAAATCCATGATATTCCTTCCTGGTGAAGTTGATTGCCTGCCTCAACTCCCAGAATTCGAATATCGTCGAGAATACCCTGATCTTTGGGATCCATCTTTGCTATACGCTTCAAATCCTTATATGCCTGAACGGGATCTGATTCCCAACTCTTTTCAGCCCTTTGATGGAGGAACTCTCGAACCTTTTGTTGAGCTTCATACTTTTCAATCAAAACGTTCTTGTCTTCACGCAATTCTAGTGATTTCTCAAGCATCTCCAAGGACTTGACCGGATTGGTTTCCATATAGCTTTGAGCTTCTGAAGCCAGCCAATGAGAGTAATTTTGACGTGTCAGGGCATACTCCTTAATAATTGCTGCGTCTTGTGGTTGCAGCTTTTTAGCTCTGCTCACCAACTCCATAACCTTTGCAACAACAGGTGGATTCATTTCGTCCGCCTGCTTCATCAAGTTCCAGGCAACTCTCTTGCGCAATACTTCCCTGTCTTCTAGCCTTTCCGGCGTCGACTTGATCTCGATAGCTCGATCTATAAGCGTCAACGCTTTTTCCGGCTCCTCCTCCCAATACTTTTTGAGAGATGACATGTAAAACTGATCTTTGGATTCCTCTGTTTTCACTGGTGGAACTCCGCCCGGTAGCCCCAGTTGGTACTTGAGTGCCAGGTAATCCTCCTGAGCGGTTTTGTAGCCAGGAAAGAGCTCCAAAGCTTTTTCTACCAGTCTGTATGCTTTTTTGGGGTCCTTGTCATAGTACTTCCCGGACTGTCGAAAAATTGCGACTCCACGCTTCTGTTCTGCACTCAGACTTTCGTACCACTCTCTGCTCTCAAAAGCATTCTTGACCCCATCACCCAGATTACCCTGATAGGGCTTGCGTTTGGGAGCCTGAGGTCCCTTGAGAATTCTCATCATGTACTGCAGAAAACTCTCTTTTTTTCCCTCTTCCGAAGAGACTGGTGCCAAAAATATGGAGAAGCATAAACACAGAATTATCGTACGCATGGCTACAATTCTGACAGGATTATTCTGAGTTTGCAAAGCAAAAGATTGACAGTAGTTCACCAAACAGTTAATCTATAAAAGAACAGCTATTCTAAAATTATGGGAAGACCTAGAGAATTTGATCGCGTCGATGTACTGAAACGAGCCACTAATCTTTTTTGGGATCGTGGCTTTGAAGCCACCTCTATGGAAGAGCTCGTCAAGGTTACCGGCCTGAATCGTGGAAGCATGTACAGCCTCTTCAAGAGTAAAGAAGGCTTGTTCCTTGCCACCATAGATAGTTATTTTGAGTTTCTGGAAGCTACCTTTGGAGTAATTCTAGAGCAGGAAAAAGGACTCAAGACGATCGAGGAGTACTTTTACACGGTAGCTGACAAACTGGTTCGTTACGGTAGAGGCTGCTTCTTCGCCAACTCAGTGATTGAGAATCGAAGTGTGCCCCAACTCGCCTCTGACAAAGTCGATGTCTATTATCGTAGGGTCCATGAGCTCCTGAAGATCAATCTTGAAGCGGCAAAAAGTAATGAGGAAATTAACCCTGAACTCAACCTCGATGAAGTGAGCTCTTACCTGGTTTGCCTGACACAAGGCATAGCAGTCATGAGCAAGATGAGTAAAGATTCCAAGACAATTGAAGCAGTTATCAATACAGCTTTGGCACAAATAGTTAAGTAAGTCGTGTACTAAACCCGGGGGGAATCCTATGTCACGCACAATTACGCCTATAGCAATCCTGCTGAGTTTTTTTCTTAGTGGGTACCTTGTCCAGAATCCTGATTTTCACAGCTACCAACGACTGGATTTTAGAACTCCTAATGCAAATGATGAAAGCTTCAAGGAAGAGCTTTCCAGTAAGAATTGCCACGTAAAGGCCAGTTTCTCTGTAACACAATCCTCTCGTGGAAATTTGGAAGTTCCCGAGTTTTCAACGATTTATCTTAGCAACTGCGAGGAACTTGTAAACATGGAAAGTAAGAGCAATCCTGAGTCCTGGACCTTTATGGGCCGCTCCATCTTTCAGGACCTGCATAATCTCAAAGAAGAAGAAGTCTATTTCTTCAAAATCTCACAATATGAGCGCAAAAAAGATCCTGTACCCGCTCTCCAAAGCCTTTTACAAAGTCTGAAAAACAAGGGGTACCACACCAATCTTCGATTGATTCCCTCACAAAGCAATCTTGAAGATAAGATAAACGAAATCAATTTCTTTCACCTTGAGAGCGAAGAGGCCTACAAGCAGATTTCTTCAAACAAAGAGCTCATGAGCAAAGTAGAGTCTTTCAACAGGGAGTACCTGAAGAAGTTTGCCTATCTTCAAGCTCGGGCTTTGGAGACGAGTCAGCGCTAAGTCCCGGAATCATGCGAGTTCTTTCTGGATTTTGAAACTTGAGCTTACTATTTTGCGTAGTTTCTAGTGATGAAAACTCTGATTGTATTTCTTTTAGTCTTTTGCCTGAGAAGCGACGCTGCCGATTACTTCGCAGGTCTTGAACAGGAAACGATTCAGGACGAGTCTGAGTTTACCACCCTGTTTGAGGGAAATTACTTCAGTGGGGTGCTTGACGACTCAAGCTACTTTGGAAGTCCACAGGCAGTACTTGCTTCTGAATCCGATGACCCTGAACTAAGCTCCTATCTACAAAGAGAAGGGTTGAATCCAGAACAGATTTCAGATCATCATCAGGTCCTTAATTTTCTGCAGTCTCAAGAAGATTCGAACGATCCCGCTTCAATCTTTTATTACGCCAAAGCCCTGTTAAATTTTGCACAAAAACAGGATCTTTCTGATCAGGTGGAGGGTATGGTTAGACTTGCCCAGGAACTTTTGGGAAAACTATCAGACTCCCGCTATGATGATTCAGACTTTCAGGACAAAGCGGAAACTCTTCTTCGGACCGAGTTTTATCAGTCAAGTTCCGAAGTACTTCAAGAAGTTGAGGAATTGCTTGAGGATCAGAAGGTTGAGGAAGCCTATCGGCTTTTGCGCTTTTTTCTGCACAAAGACAAATTTCGAGACAAGCCAGCCTTGAGGAAGTACGAAGCTGTCCTGAGAACTATGGCCCGGCAAGAAAGTGACCCGGAAATCTCAGCCAGTTATCTAAGTGAGGCCAACTTTATTGCCAAAGGTCTCTATGAGGAAGATCAATGGGAAGAAACTATCGAAGAGGGATCGGATGTAGAAGTTGAACCTCCTTCACAAGAGCCCCCTGACCAGGAAGCAGTCAACAACTCAGTTCGCGAAGCCTTGTCACTTGAAGAGCAAGGCAAGCATATGGAGGCTTTGCACGCTCTCAGACAAATCGTATTGGACACACGCTTTCAAGCTGTTAAGCCCCGCTACTTTCTTGCACTGCAATATTTCAAAATGGCTCAAATGAGCCAGTTTCGTGACAGAGCAACTCAATATGAAAGAATGGGTCAGCTGCATTTGTTTGAAGCCAGAAACAGAGGCAACAAGGATTTGGACAAATACCCCCAGAACAGGGAATGGGCCGAAAAAGCTCAAGGTCTGGCAAAAGATGAAGAAACCATTGAGCCTCAACCGAGTACTGAAGAGAAGGTTAATCAGGCTATCCGTGAAGCACTGGCTCTGGAAGAAGATGGAAAAGGAGGTGAGGCTGTCGAAAGGATGAGGCAAGCTGTTCGAGACAGTGATTCCAAATCGTCCAAGGCTTTGTATTTTCTCGCCAAAATCCGCTACTTTGGCAGTTCAGGAAGTCTTGAACAAGTGAAAGAAGAGCTCGAGCAGGCCATCAGACTTCGCAACAGACACACAGAACTCCACAGCGAAAATCAAATGTGGGCTGATCACGCAAAAGACCTGCTGGATCGTGTCCTCGCTTCCCAGCGTCCACCTCAGAATACACCTCAACCTCCACCAACTGAAGAACCTCCCGAAGAACCCGAGATCGCTGCCCTGACCAAGCCAGTCAGCGGGGTAGTCACTTCCAAATATGGAATGAGAATTCATCCCATTCATCGTACAGAGAGAATGCACACGGGAATCGATATCGGAGCTGCTGAGAAAACACCCGTTTATGCCATGCATCATGGCAAAGTCATCCATGCAGATCGAATGGGTGGCTATGGAAATACACTGATTATAGAGTATGACAATGGCTATCAAAGCCTCTTTGCCCACCTCAAGGATTATCGCGGAGAATCAGGAACCACAAGAAAAAACCAAAGGGTTCGTCAAGGCGAGCAAGTGGGACGAGTCAACAGCACAGGCTCTTCCACCGGTCATCATCTCCATCTGGAATTGAAAAAGAATGGCACCAGAATCAGCCCCGCCCCTGAACTTGGCTTACGAAATGATCGCGGTGAGAGATTCTAGCTTAATTCTATACTTTGCCCTTCTTCTCTTTTTTCATCCTTACTGCTTCACTCAGGAGTTCTTACTTGAGTTCGGAAGTAAACCAAACCATTTGAGCCCTCCCAATGAAGCAGGCTCTACTTATGAACTGCCGTATCCAATGCGATTTCACAAGAGTCATCTTTATGTCCTCGACACTCCCGCACAAAAAATCGTCAAGGTTTTGAAGGCTACGGGAACTGTAGTGCAAACTATTGACTTAAAGAGCAAAGATATTCTCAAGTACGGTCCATTTGATGATTTTCTGGTGACTGAGGAAGGTCAGTGGATCCTCCTTTCCCGAACAAAGGCCAAAGTGGTCCTCTATCGCCTCTCCGACCAAAGAATCAAACTTATTGAGATCGGCAAAAACTCAACTATGGACATGCGAACGCCAGATTCGCTGCATAGCTATCAAAACCGGGTCTATATTCATGATGTTTACCACAATATGGTCTGTATCTTCTCCAAAAGAGGCAATTTTCTGGGCTTTCTCCCAAGCAAGTCAACAAAGTCACTCCCCTACTCCCCTACCCAGATTTTTCATCAGAAGAATTCCAAAGACCAGGCAGTCATCGAATCTGCCAACATTCAGGGGAAACGCAGTCTTTTCTTTGGTGCCAAACCACTTCCCGAAGACGAGTTTCTTCAGTTTGAAATGATTGGTTTGGACGAGAGTCGCAATCTATATATCAATGAACTCAGTGGACCAACTCACGGCATACCAAAGTGTAAAGTTCTCCAGGTCAACACTCTTGGTAAACTCAAATCTGCCCAGATCTGCAAGTTAAACCACAAGGACCTGTTGGAGTTAAAAAAGAGGTTTCTGGTAGATGAAAAAGGAAACACCTATCAAATTCATCTAAGTAAACCAGGGTTTCTTCTCAAATCAATTGAGCTCGTAGATTTTCAGTCAAGCAAACCCACAAAAACTACAAGCTCAAACTAGTTCTTTCTTGTTAATCTCGAAATCTGGTTTCGATCTCCATTTGCTCTTCCCGTTGAAAGGCTTCATCTCCGTTTTTGTGAAAGTATTTGCAATAGCCATCCAGTTCATTGTGACGATAATTGCAAACTCTGGCCTGTCTGCCATTTTCATAGTAGTCAACCAGTTTGCCAAACTTCATTTCTTCACGATAAATCAGCTCCCGCTTTAATTTACCGGTGGGATAATAGATCCGGGCGGGACCGTGCTTGATACCCATTTTGTAAGTATGGCTTTCCAGAACATCCCCGGCCATGTTGTAGGAAACACTCAAACCATTGAGCTTTCCTTCAGCGAACATCTTCTTTTGAGCCAGCTCACCATTCGGATGATAAAAGAGCTCTTCTCCGACCAGAACGTCCTTGGCAAAATACTGCTCCATACGAACCTGTCCACCTTGATAGAACTCTTTGAATAAACCATTTCTTTTGCCATTTTTGTAATGAATCTCGGCCCTCTTCTTCCCGGTAGGAAAATAGCTGATCCAGACTCCTTCCTTGATTCCATTTCGAAAGGAGCTGATCTGCTCTAATTGACCGTCAGGATAAAAGAGGCTCAGAGGACCATGGAACTCGCCATTTTTGTAAGTCCTTTCTTCACGAACCGCCCCATCCTCGTAATACAAAATCGCCTTGCCGTGCTTTTCCCCGTCCTTGTACTCGATCTGTGAAATCAACTGGCCTTCTTTGCTGTACTCCTTGTAAAAGCCGTGTCGGATTCCCTTTCGAAACTCTTCTTCTATATAGATCTTTCCGTTGGGGTGATACTTCTTTTGAAGGCCTTCTTCTTTTCCCGCAATAAACTTGCTGATACGCATAGGTCTAGAAGAAGGAAACCAGGCTCTCAAATTAGTTACTTCACCCTTTACCAATTCCTCACGAACGATAATCTGCTCTTCGGTCCAGCGCCGGCGTTCCACCCGTACGCCTTCCTTGTACAGACTTTCCTCTGCAAGAACTCCATTGGGATGCCATTTGCGCTCATAACCAATTTTTTTACCCTTGTAAGGCCCTTTTCTACAAATGGAGTACTGCCACTTCTTTTGCTGACCCGTGTAGAATTTCTCTACCGCTTCAATTCCAAAATCAACGACTTCGCCGTCAATTCTCTTGATGAGTCTCTTGAGAACACCACTTTTGGTAAATTCACGAGCAGAAACGAGAACTCCATTTTCGTAGTTTTCCCTGGTTTTGAGAAACCCTTCCGGGTAGTTCTCCAAAGAGACCCCATTGAAAACATCCATCTTGTATTCGGCCTCTTTGAGGATCTTGCCATTTTCAAGATATTCAGTGAATATTCCGTTCTTCTTCCCTTCGAAATAGACAGCTCTGATTTTGGGTGTTCCATCGGGGTAGTTGAGACCATACTCACCCTGATACTGGCCTTTGACAAAGAAGATTTCCTTCATTAGAAGTCCACTGTCATTGTAAACGCGAAAGGGCCCATGCATTTTCTTGTCAGCAAAGCCAATCACCATTCTCAGGTTTTTGTTCGCCAAATACTCTACAAACTCACCTTGAATATGTTCCCGGCCCTGTTGATCAACTTTTCGGGTGTATTCAAAATGTGGCGTCCCCCGGGGAAAGGGGATCACCACACGTTCACTTTGTTTTGTGCAGCCTGCCAATAGTGTCAGCAGGCAAGCAATGATAAAAACTGAAACTTGTCTCAGTCTGACTCTCCTAGCCTTTGTCCGGCCCTTTCTTAACTTTATAGTCATGCTTGCGCTTTTTCAAAACGCGAATGGACTCAATGGCATCGCCTTTTTGAAGGGAATCTGCAATCTTCTGGCCTTCAATGACCCGTCCAAAAACAGCATGCTTACCATTCAACCAGTTTGTTGGAACTGTCGTGATGAAAAATTGAGAGCCGTCAGTATCCTTACCTGCGTTGGCATAGCTCAATACACCACGAAGGTGTTTTCGCTTGGAGATGTCCGTTTTGATTGTATAGCCAGGACCACCGGAACCATCATTGCTGGGGTCATCGTCCTTGCTGTTGGGGTCTCCACCCTGAGCCATAAAGTTTGGTAAAACCCGATGCCACTTCTGTCCATCATAGTACTTTTTCTCAGCCAACGTTATGAAGTTTGCCACAGCATTGGGGGCATCATCCTCAAACAGAACGGCTTTGATCTTGCCGCGACTGGTTTTGATTTCAATTTCTGGCAAGTCCTTGTCCTTCTTGCGGTAATCAAACTCTTCTTTGAGAGCTTCTTTCCCGCTCTTGATCATTGTCTTCATTCGATCAACAGTCATCTGCGAAGACGGTTCTACCTTTACCTTGGCCAGGATTTCCTCAGCTTTGTCAAAGCTCATCAACCAAAAGTTTGCCTGACCCAGAGCCAATTCAAATCGTGCTTTCTGCCTCCCTTCCACCTTTTTACTTAAGGCATATTCAGCGATGGTAATGCTCTCCTCAAAAGCATTTACTTTTTGAAGTGCATCGATGAAAGCCAGGGCCTCAGCCCCTTCAAATTTTTTCTTCTTATGCAGATCCCGATAAATACTGACCTGTTCAAGATGACTACCCAACTCTCCCAGTAAGCCGGCATATTCAATCAATTGCTTCCGATCGAGTTTACCCTCAGCTTTGAGCTTCTCGTAATGATCCATCAAGGCAAATCGAGTCTTGTACAAGTCTGGAGCCAATTGATCCTTTTGCTGCTGCATCCTGGTATACATTTGAAAGAACTGCATTGCCTGCGGATTTCTTTGCAGGATCATCATCAATCGCTGGGTAAACGCCTGTGACTGTTGCTCAAATTGTGAATACTTGGAATTGATCGCCTGATAAGCGCTTCGCTTCTTCTCCAGTTCTTCATTTGCATTGACTTGCAGCGAGTATGCCATCATACCTGACATTGCAAGTATGGATAGATTTTTGATTCGAATCATTGTTGTCCTTTCCTGTTTTTACTCTGCTTTAATAATTTTGACTGGCCTTGTGCCGACCGTTTTTTCGTTGGGGTCTTCAAAAAACTCAATACGTGTTTGCTTGTTATCGATTCCATGGGCGATTCTCCCGATTTTCATTTTTACACCGGGATAAACAACTCCCTGGATTTTGATGATGCATGGAGTATAGGAATTAATGATTCCCATCAGTTCTTGCTCCTGATCCAGGGCCTGAAGTCTTTCACGCTCAATCCTCAAAATAGAGCCTTTCAAGCGCTCGATCATTCCTTCAAACTTTTCTACCGGTTCTACACCAGCATCAATTTTGTTCTGAAGAGTTTTGATTCCTTTCCTGGCAAAAAGGATTCGACTTCGAATCTCCTGAATTTCTGCATGGAGCTCTCGAATCTCTTCTCGGCAAAACTCCTGGGGACCCACAAAAAGCCTGGTTGGCATCGCCATCACCGAACCTACATTGTGAGCATGAAGCTCTTTCTTCACGTAAACGGTGCTTCCCTTGATCGAAGATTTTAAAAACTTCATTGTCAAAATGCCATGAACCCAGACAGTACAATTGATCAGTTCTCGACGCACTTCCAAGTCACCCATGACTTCAACCAAGCCACCATTGCAATGACTGAGCATGCAATTTTTACCCGCCTTGAGATGACCCTTTTCGCCTCCGGTGAAACCTCCACGAATATGGATATCACCACCAGCTTCAATCTTGGAGGACTCCACGTACCCTTTCACAAATACATTCCCAACAGCGTTGATGGTAAATCCGCTCTTTACACTCCCGGTAATATGAACATCTCCCTGAAAATTAATATTCCCAATATCCATACCCAGATCCCCTTGTACGAAGAAAATCTCCTGAACGCTGACATTTCCTTTCCTGTCCACTGCAGGTCTTCCCCCGGCAGTAGCAAAGAGCTCACCATTTTCGTTAAGCTCCGTATTTTTACCAGCATAAAGAGGGGCATCTCTTCCGGTAATCGCAGGGATTTTTTCACCTTTTACATTGATTCCATACGGGCCCAAAATCGGCGGGATTTTTTCTGCCAGCATCATGCCTTCACGCACAGTATTGACTCTGTGCTGGGATCGATGATCCACCGCATCCTCTTCATCTTCCAGGCCATCAGAAATCTTAAGCAACTGACCCTTCTCAAAATAGAAGTTAACGATTGCGGGCTGTCCCTGAATTGCTTTTTGACCCCGTGCTATCAACTCTTTCACGACAGGAATCCCCTGCTGTACGCTTTCAATCACTGCCTCCAGGTTTCGCTCAATAATTCCAAAGCGAATTCCTCGAAAACGAAGCATTCTGTCTACATAATCACGATCGAAATTATCAATAGCTCCAGGATCAACGCTGATGCGAGCCTCCATCAAGTCATCACTTAAATCCAGGACACTCGGGGGCATTTTGTCCTTACCACCACCGGGTCTGGGTGCATTCGGATCAACCTTGGTCGGAGTTGGTTTTAGAGGCTCATTCTCTTGCCCTTTTTGAGGCAGGCGCACCACAGATTTTGGCTTTTCCTCCTCTTGCTTGTCTCCAAAAGCCTTGTCTTTCTTCTCTTGCTCTTCGAGCTTGTCGAGCATTGCATCAAGAGGATGATTTGCTTCCTCTTCCTCGATTTCAAGGACCTCATCCAGAACACCAGCATGAGATAGAAGATCTTTTAAACCCTCCAGGCTGTCACGGCTGTTTCCTTTGGACACAACTTACCTTTCTGCCATGATTTTTTCGATTTCATCCACTTCTTTGGGAATGTCTTTTGTCAAGACAATTGGACCATCCACATCAATCACGATATTGTCCTCGATACGAACACCGATTCCATCATAGGGAGTCGTCTCACCGGAAAAATCAGGGTTAAAGTAAAGACCAGGTTCAATGGTAAAAGCCATTCCACGCTCAAAGCTTACTGGCTCACCTGCAATGTCATATAAACCAACATCGTGAACGTCCATCCCCAGCCAATGGGAGGTGTTGTGCATGTAATATTTTCCCAGATCGCCCGACTCCATTTGCTCCTGCAGGCTGCCCTTCGCAACACCCAACTCCACCAATCCTGCAGCCAGAACTTCCAAAGCCGCCTTGTGAACCTGCTTCAAATCAGATCCAACCACAGCCTTTTCGATTGCCTTTTTGTTGGCTTCAAGAACGATTTCATAAACCTTTTTCTGGTTTGGAGTGAACTTTCCACCCACTGGATAGCACCGGGTAACATCAGCAGTATAAAACTTGTATTCACATCCTGAGTCTATCAGTAGTAGTTCATCAGATTTCATTTGGCAGTCATTATTTGTGTAGTGCAGAATCGTTGCGTTTTCACCGCAGGCCACGATATTGCCATAGCCAGACTCACCACCATTGCGTCGGTACTCAAACTCAAGAAGCGCTTGCACTTCTCCTTCATTCATTCCCGGTTTCAACTCCTGCATCACTTTGTGGTTTGCTTCGCGGGTGATTTCAACAGCCTTGCGCATGAGCAAAATCTCTTCGGGCTTCTTGATGTGTCTCATTTCACCAAGGTCTCTTCCGTAAAACCGGATAGTCTGTGGAAAGAGTGGATTCGTGCGACCTCTCTTGGTAAAGGAATCAAGAGAACTCAAAATAGTGTCATCCAGGGAGAGGTCTCGATTGAATTCATAGAAAAGTACGTTTTCATCTTCCAACTCTTCCTCGAGAACTTCTTCAAGCTTTTCGTTGCTGTGTGCTTCATCGAAGCCAAAGTGCTCAATGGCGCCCTGCACACCTGCCCGCTTGCCTTCCCAGATTTCCTTCACCTTGTCCTTGGGTGGAACCAGCAAAATCGAGCGAACAGAGCTCGCATTCTTTTTCAAAATCAGGACCGAGTCCGGTTCATTGAAGCCGGTCAAATAAAAGAAATCGCTGTCTTGTCGAAAGGGAAAGTCCACATCATGATTGCGAACCTGATGGCGGGCACTTGCCATGACAAGAACACCGTCTCCGAGAATATTCATGAGTTTTATCCGTCGCTCTTTGAATGTAGCGAAATCTGACATAAGAAAGCCTCCCTGAACGTAAATATCTCGCATTATAGCGAACTCCCAGCCTGGTGTATGCAGGGATTTTGCTACAGGAATACCGATTAGTGTAAAATTTCACAAAAAGGGGCTAAGGTGACAAGTAAATTCGAAGATCTGAGTATGCACCAAAGAATGCAATATCTTCATGACTTAATGATGAGAATCAGAGAGTCGCTCACTCGGCGACAGCTCAAATTTCTTGGGCTTGAGGAGGCTCCTCCACTGGAACTTCTGAAGCACAATCAGTTCTTTCGAACCCTGGCTTTTGCAAGAGCACCTGAGAAGTCACACAAGATTCAAAAAATCTACCGGATCATTTCTCCACGAGACCCTGTCCCCTTACCTGATCACTGCCGGGACAAGAGTATTTTGATGATGCTCGTCATCTCTCTCTTCAATCAGTACTATCCCCAACTGACATCCGATCGGATCATTGAAACTGCCGTCGTGGGATTGCGTGAATTCGGAGCATTGAGCAATTTGGAAGCTCAAAAGATCAACGAAGCCGTTCAGTTTGAACAGGAGGGTCGCCTGTTATACTTCAGGTTTCAGGAAGAAGCGTACCGTTGCATGTTAAATCCACACAACGGCTATGGCTATGAAATGACTACTTTAAGGAAAAGCTAGCGTCCAAAGATTCGACCAACCATTCGGCTTACCCCGCGAAATGGATTGGGGAAGCGAAATCCACCGCTTCGTTTTTTCTCTTGGGGCTCACCATAAGCCCGACTCAAGTCGGATCTTAACTTTTGGCGACGATTCGACTGAAAGTCTCTTTCTGCCATCTGAGGATTCTCGCCCTGTCCATTCATTTCATTCTGGAAGCCACGAGCTTGTGATCGAAACTGTGCTGACTGTTGTTCCTGACTTGATCCCCATTGACCTTGCTGCCCCTGAGCGTGATTCGCTGGAGTGCCTTTTTCATCAAGACTGTAACCCGTGTCCTGGGAGAACTGTCTCACAGGAGCAGAGTTCGCCTGGCCCCAGCCTCTTTGGGAACTCTCTTGAGCAGAGTTCCAGTCGCCCTGTGAAGTCTCCCGGGCATATCCCTGTTGACCCCACTGAGCTGCCCCCTGAGAATATTGGGAGGCAAATCGACTCTGACTTCCAGCCCTGTTTTCCAGTCTTTCTGTGTGATCATTTCCAGCTGCTGAATTTTCATATCTTTCTCGATGATCAAGACCTGCAGTTGAGTTTTCAAAACGCTCACGATAATCCAGTCCTGTCGCTGAATTTTCGAATCTCTCTCGTTGATCCATACCGGTCGCAGAGTTTTCAAATCTCTCTCTGTTGTCGTTGCCGTGGGCTGATTGGTAACTACCGTATTGTTGATGGGCTCCACGAGCTGAATTCTCAAATCGCTCCCGATGATCCAATACACTTCTGTGAGCATTCGAAGCCTGGTTGGAATATTGGGCTACGGCACCTTGGGCACCCGCCTGATACTCAGTGGCCTTCCTGTTCCAGTCTCCTGCAGTTTGTCGAGCTTGTGAGTTCCAGTCAGAGCCTGCTTGTCGCGCCTGCGCATTCCACTCACCAGCTTTCTGACCGGCTTGTTGCCTCCAGTCACCGGCAGTTTGCCCCGCTTGCTGTTTCCGATCTCCAGCAGCTTGACCCGCTTGCTGTCTCCAATCGCCCGCAGTCTGCCCAGCTTGCTGCTTCCAGGCTCCTGCCGTTTGTCCTGCCTGTTGTTTCCAGGCACCTGCTTGTTGATTCAAGGATGAAGCCGCTTGTCTCTGATCCCAGGCATTGGAACCCGAAGAGAATCGAGAAGTTTTGCTGGCCTGATCATGAAAACCCACACCAACTCTTGAATCTTGTTGGGGACTTGCTTCTCTCATTTGACCATTTTGATCCAGATAGATTTTTTTCCCGGTGCGGTCATTGATCACATAATTCATATCTCGGGATACAGAAGGCTCTTCTCTTGCAGAGCGAAAGCGATCCAGTCGATCGACCATTCTTTGACTTCCCATATGACTACCGGTGTTGCTACGCGCGGACTTCGGTGCTCCTGAGGTACCTTCCGCTGCAAAACTGTAGTCGTCATATTCCTGGGCATAACTGGACCCGAGAAATCCACAAACCAAGGCCACCGTTGTGATTGCTTTCCTTTTCATGGCTGCTCCAAATTGAATAAACTGTTCCTTCCTACAAATCTGCATCGGTCAGGGTTTCCAAAAGATTAACAATTAATCAACTCAAGACAGGTTTTTTGTTTGATGGTGTAATTCCCGGGGAACTGATATTTGCTCCTAATGGTCAAAGAACAGCAAGTAAAACCGGAGATGAAGAACACAAAGTAGAGAGACTGATTTTCACTCAAGTCGCAAATCCTATATAATCAGATTCTTCTTTGAAGAAATCTGGAACTGAACCCTCCGGGAAGTCGTGGTATCACAATGAGCAATATTCAGGATCTGCAGGAAAAACTTAATAACAGCGACAATAAAGTCCGCCTCGAGGCCATCAAACAGGCTTACACGGTTGGAAGTCATGAGGCCTATGGACTACTTATGTACGCCGCTCATCACCACTTTTCTCCAGAAACACGTCGAGCAGCTCACAAGGGGGCTCTTCTATTACAGAAAAAGCTTTTTGAAAAAGGGACTCCCGTCGGAACCGCGGAAGCTGAGCAGGCAGATCCGATCGAAGACAGCATTCGTGAAGCACTTGCCAGTCCCGATGCTCAAACCAGAATCGACACAATCAAGAGCATTGCTGGAAATGATCGCAAAGAACTCTATCCTCTGGTTCTAAAACAGCTTCACTCAGAACAAAATCCGCAAGTGCAAAAGTATTTTATACTCGCTTGCGCCAGGCTTGGTGGGAGCGACTCACAACCTCATCTTCGACAATTTCTTCGCTCCGGTGATCAGGAGGTTCGGGCCAGCGTGGTGAGAGCACTGGGAAGTTTTGGGGATCAGGAAAACATCGTTCTCTTTATGCTTTTCAGTCGCGATCCATCACAAAGTGTTCGAACAGAGGCCGTCAAAGTACTGGAGAGTTGCTCCAAAGAACATCTCAAAGCCGCCATAGGGAAGCTGCAGGAGAGAAACAGGGATGTTGAAAAGGACGCCATCATCTTTTCCATCGCACGTTTTCAGATTGAAGACTGCTATCCTATTCTGGAAGAACTGAGCAAGGATCCCTCCCAGAATATCCAGGAACGAGCAGGAAAAGCACTGGATTATGTAAAAAAGTCAGCTGCAACTACTACAAAAGCACAAGCTCCCGTGAAAGAAGACACCGGCTCCTCCGCTGAGGATAAACCCGAAGCTGCTCCATCAGAGCAGGAAAAGGTTGAGAGTTCTCCTGAAGAGGCCCCCACGCAGCCAAGTACAGAAGATGCAACTAGTGAACTTGAAGAAGAGGTTGGTTCCAGTAGTGCTGAAACGGATGAACAGGAAGAAAATATGCTTCGTGTCATTCGTCAGGGAGAAGAGAGTTCTGCCTTGCAGGGACTTTTTGATCTCATCGCACTCAATCGACTCACGCGACTTGCTGAACTGGTTGACCCCATCAAAGAGAGAAACTCCAAGCGAGTCACCGCCACATTTCTCATGGCTGTTGGTCAATCCAAAGACCGAAATCTCAAAAACTTCGTTGTAGAGAGTCTCGAAAATCCTGATGGACGAATCCAGGCCAATGCAGTAGAAGCCGTTCGAATGCTGGACCTGACGGAAGAGCTCAAAAGCCAGATTCTTCCCCTTGCAACACAAAGTGCCAATGATCGCGTCAGAGCCAATTCAATTATTTCTTTGCACAAGACGGGCTTGATTGATACCAAGGCGGAAATCGAAAATATGCTTTCCTCAAGTAAGGACAATCGAAAGCTCTCGGCACTCTATGCCATTCAAGACTTAATGGATCCAGCCATGGTTCCCTTGCTGGAAGGGCCAATCGAATCGCCCAATCCCAAGGTCACGAATAAGACTCTGGAAATCCTCAAGAATTTCTATCTCGACGAAGAAGCCAGCGCAATCAAACTGGTCCAAGACTTCGGACTTGAAGAAGAGATGAAAGTGGAAGAAATTTCTGAAGAAGAAAGCTCGGCTTCTGATGGCGAACAAGAGTCTAATGAACCTGAGAATATGGAAAGTGTTTTGGAATCCATGAATTCGGAAGGCAAAGAGGGCGAGAAAGCTCCAAGCGCATCCGAGGAAGAATCTGCAGAGGAAACTAAGGAAGAGCCATCTAAAGATGGGAAAAAGGATGGTCTGTCGAAAATCAAATCAGCCTTTCAAAACCTCTTTAAGAAAAAGTAGTTTCTGGGCAGAGCATGTGTGAAAAGATAGAGGACAAGGGCTTTCGCTTCAGCAAGAAAAAGGCCTATCGATTCAGCTTCTATCAGGAAAAACTACGCAGGGAGAGAAAGGACTTCTTTGAGTTTTTTGCTTCTCTGCTGGTCGATGAAGGAATTCTGGATTGGGGAGAATATGAAATTATACCCACACCGGGATTCGCTGGAGAGCGACGGCTGAACTGCAAGAAATTGACCTTGCTCTTTCGCTCCTATGTTCACAGTCACAATCGAACAGTTCTTACAGGAACCCAGGTTTTACTTTTGAGGTTTCCCAATGACCCTCATCAAAAATCCCGAATCATTACCCTGCCTTCGGATCTGACCAAGATGTTTGAACCAGAAATTTACTGCATCTACACCCAATGGATACGAATGCAAATCGAATGGGGAAGAGAAAACATTGAGATTCCCGAAGAGTCTGTCGCAGATGATCGTCTCGTAGACGCCTGGCAAATTGAGACCAAATCAAAGAAAGAGACAGAATAAATGGTTCTTGGCTTCGTTTTGTCCTTTGTGTAGACTACCCAAAAACCTATTGATCAGGAGAAATCCAATGTCACTGTTCCTCTTCTTATTCTTGCTTACTTCCACTTTTGCAGGACCTCCTAGTCCGGATCGCTTGCCAAAAATCTTCTTTGAAGCCCAGAGCAACTACAGGGGAATCCAGTTCTTCAAGAGTGAACCGGAGATCAGGATGATTAGCGAAGAAGAAGTGGAAGTTCGTATGGACACTCTGATTCCCACACCTCCGGGTTTAATGTATTACGGACACTATCATCCCAATCAAAATTTCCCCTATCCCAGATTGCGATTTAAAGCCAAAGAGTTGGACAGCTCGGGAAATCAAACAGTCCATCGCTTTCGCATTCCCATGGATTCAAAAACTTACAATTCGGTAGAGAAGCCAAAATATGATGCAGCCAGGGTGAGGGACAGTGGTGGAGTGATTCCCCTGACTTTTTCCTTTTACAACTCCAAAAAGCAGAGCACCGACATTTATCAGACAAGTTTTCGCTACTATAAGGACGCTCAGGGTAAGCGAAGCTTGCAAGCCAATATCATCGCTGGACCGTTTTACGACACCCACAAAGCGTCTCACGCTGTCATCTCCATGGTTTTTGATCAGGAAGCCCGTGGTTTTGTGACTTTGCGTCGACCTGGCACGAGCCGTACCATCAAAAAGTCCTTTCAGGGAAAAAATCCGGAAGTTGTATTTCGTTCTCTGAAAGAAGGTGCACGCTATCTCTACAGCGTTCAAATCGCCAATACTGTGGACGGCAAAGTTGTCTCCCATACATCAACTGAAGAACTGCCCATTCGAATTCCCAACTCCAGATTCAAGCCTTTCTCTTTTGCCTGTATGAGTGACTCAAGAAGTGGTCATGGAATTGGCGAAGTGGAGATGCAGGGAACCAACAGCAAATCCATCAAGCATCTCTTTCGTCTCGCTTATGATCGAGGCGCCGACTTCATCTTCTTTCCGGGAGATCTGATCGACGGATACAATACAGAGCTCTCTGATTATATGCAGCAGTATCTTACCTGGAAGAAGGCATCCACTCCTGTTCATCGCCTCATTCCCGTCTTTGAGGGTATTGGAAACCATGAAAGTTACATCGATCGCTATGTAGTCTCTGAAGACTCTCCCTATCAGCCTATTGCTTATGGGAACTTCTCTTACAATGTCCCTCAAAATCCATCGGAAGTTCTTTTCTCCTCACAATTTGTGAACCCCAAGAATGGACCAGTTAGCGAAGGTGGTCTCACCCCGCCATATGACGAAACGGTTTATTCCGTAGTTCTCAATGGGGTTGGTTTTGTCATGGTCAATAGCAACTATTGGTACTCTTCAGATCCGGAAACCATTGGTGGAAACCTGGAAGGTTACATCATGGACCGACAAATGGAATGGATTGAAAAGGAAATAGATGAGCTCGACCAGCGCAATGACGTTCGCTACATCTTTGTATTCACTCACGAACCTCCATACCCCAACAGCGTTCACTATAAGGATGCCATGTACTACAACGGTGGTGTTCCGGAGAAAAATAGTGGATTTGAGCGCTACTGGGTCGTCGAGAGACGAGACCGGTTTTGGAAAGCACTTTCCTCGAGTCCAAAAACCATGTTTGCCATGTTCGGTGATGAGCATAACTACTCTCGCCTGACCATTCCAGCCAACAAGGATAAAGGCTTCAAACATGAGTTGACCCAGCTAATCTCTGGAGGAGTAGGAGCACCTTATTATAGCGAAGTCACCAATCTGCCCTGGTCCAAACATCTGGACTTTGTTGACTGGAAACAAAATTACGTCCATGTCCAGGTTGCTCATGAAGGTGTCACGGTTCAGGCTGTATCAAGTACCGGTGAAATCATGGATCAGGTCCTCTTGAAAGGGAGAGAATAGATGAGCTCACTCAAATCACTTCAAGACCGTGGAATCGTCGAGTTTGTCAGCTCACAAGAGATTGATCTCGACAATCAGTCCTATACCTTTTATGCAGGTTACGATCCCACCGCAAAGTCTCTTCATGTGGGACATCTATTCGTTTTAATTACCATGACGAGGCTGCAAAGACTGGGTCACAAGCCCATCGCTGTTGTTGGTGGGGCGACGGGAATGATCGGAGACCCTTCCGGAAAATCCAAAGAAAGGGTGCTGTTAACTGAAGAGGTTATTGAAGACAATATTCGAGGCATCCAGGCACAGATCGAAAAGTTCATCGATGTAGAGCAAGGGGGGCGAGTCGTCAACAATATGGATTGGTTCCGTGACTTTCGCTTCATCGATTTCCTTAGAGACGTCGGTAAAATCTTTCGAGTCACAGAGATGATGTCCAAAGAGTCAGTTCAAAAACGCCTGGAGTCCGATGAAGGAATCTCATTCACTGAATTTTCCTATCAAATTCTTCAGTCCTATGACTTTTTACATCTTCATCGGGAGTATGGCTGCAATATGCAAATTGGTGGATCAGACCAGTGGGGGAATATCAGCGCAGGAATTACTCTGATTCGCAAGGAAGAAGGAAGCCCGAGCTTTGGACTGACCCTCCCTTTAATCAAGTCTTCCAGTGGAGAAAAGTTCGGCAAGACTGAGGGTCAGGCGGTTTGGCTTGATCCAGAAATGACATCGCCCTACAACTTCTATCAATTCTGGATTCAAACACCCGATGCTGATGTCATTCAATACTTGCGCTATTTCACCTTCATTCCTGAAGAAGAAATCGATTCCCTAAGAGCTTCGATGGAGTCAGATCCTGGACAGCGCGAAGCTCAGAAGAGATTAGCCTATGAGGTCACCTACTTTCTTCATGGGCAAGAAGAGGCAGAGAAAGCAGTCAGTGCCAGTCAGGTACTCTTTGGCGGAAGTATGGAGGGGCTCTCTGATTCACTTCTTCTGGAAATCTTCAGCGATGTCCCCAGTCTCAACCTCCCCAAGGCTCGTTTGAAGGAAGAGCCGGAACTTTTGGAATTGTTGATTGAAAGTAAAATGGTCCCTTCCAAGAAGCAGGCTCGCAACCTCATTCGTCAGGGCGGCGTCTACCTTAACAACGAGAGAGTCGAAGAGGAATCGCAGAAGGTCGGAGAAGCCAGTTTGGTTGGATCGAATCTGCTTGTGATGCGCACAGGTCGAAAAAAGTACTGCCTGGTAAGGTTTGAGGAGTAATCATGATTTTGGAAAAAGTAGCACAAATACTCTATGACAGAGACATCATTCAGATTCGCAAAGGCGAAGTTCAGGTCGACTTTCAGCAATCCTATGCCTGGCCTCAAGCGATCGACAAGCTAAGCGGCTTCGCTGCCGAAGTTTTGGATGACTATGCTATCGATAGCATCTGCACACTGGATGAGGCACTTCCCTTTGGTGTAAGTACCGCCAGGTATCTTGACCTTCCACTACAATGGTTTGATGGGGAAAAGCTCTATGGTTTTGGACGCCCAGGGGAGGAAATCAAGCGAACCATGTTTATTAGCTTGCTATCCCCTCCACCGGATGGTCGCAAGGCACTGGTTGAGTTTTACAAGTCACAGGGTATCGAACTGGTTGGAATTTTCTCGCTACTGGCTATGGGTGGTTATGAGGAAGACATCACCCGAGACCTCTTTCTGATCAACTTCGCTCAGCTGATTGAACTCTATCACCAAATGTATCTCATTACTCCCGATGAGTATGAAAAGATCAAAGCCTTGTACGAAGGAAATTCTGTTGAAGCATAGACAATGAAAAAGCTGCTTCTGGTCTTCTGGATCGCTATCAACACAAGTCATGCCTTGAAAATTACATGGTATGGGCACTCAGCCTTTCTCGTCGAAGGAGAACAAGGCACTCGAATACTGATTGACCCCTGGATTCAGAATCCCAAAAACCCGATCGGAGAAAGGCTTTTGAAGTCCCTTGGGAAAGTCGATTTCGTCCTGGTTTCGCACGGACATGGAGATAATCTGGGAGACACTCTATCTATCCTGAACCAGACTGAAGCCAAGGTTGTTACCAGCTACGGGCTAAGCAACCATCTCATACGTCTTCTTGACTATCCTGCGGACCGATTTCCTGCAGAGCTTGTTGGTGATGTGGGTGGCAAGATTCGACTCAATAGCGAAGTCGAGGTCCTTCTCACCAAAGCTGTGCACAGCAATGAAGTAATGGACAAGCAGGGTCATCTTCATCACGGCGGTCCCGCTCTCGGCTTTGTTCTGAACTTCTCTGAAGGGCGTAGCATCTACCACACAGGAGACACGGATCTGTTTCTGGATATGAAACTCATCCCTATCTTCAAAAAAGTGGATATTATGCTCACATGCATCGGTGGCCATTTCACCATGGACCCTCAAAGAGCCTCGGTAGCGACCATGATGATCAAACCATCCTTTGTGATTCCCATGCACTTTGGAACCTATCCCCTGCTTGATGGCACCAGCTCTGAATTCAAGACTGCTCTGGAAGAAGCCGGGTATGAAGGAGAGATGATACCCATGAAAATCAACAAAACTCTCGAGTTTTTTGTGCAGTAGCTTCAAGAATTACCCTCTTCAAGAGGAAGTCTAAAGCGCATGAGCACAAAACCTGCACTTCCTGTAGGACACAACCTGTACTTCTTCAATAGGCCCCTGACTGACTAATCATCAATTGGAAACGGCCTGCAGTCCCAAGCAGACTTAGAGCTAACACTGCAACAACTTCAAACTTAGGTCAGTTGCTCGCTCCACTTCGACTTGCAGTTCCTTGTAAAGCACATCTACCTGAGAATATTCTTCTCGGGACAGGTATTGGTGGATTTGAAGGACCTTTACAGCCATAGGAGCGAAACCAAGATTTAAAGCCGCTCCCTTCATCCGATGCAATATCTTCAAAGCTCTGGGATACACCTTGGCCTCGATCAACCCTTCCAGCAAATTACTGTCTGCGAGAAGAGTTGCCTGAAACTCCTCCAGTAGCTGAGTGAAAGCTGATTCAAAATTGTGTGCAAGTGTTTCTCTCAACTCTCCAATACGGGCAGGGTCTAAGATCTCTGATTGAAAGGCAGATTCGAGGCTATCCGAAAACGTAGTATGCGCTGACGTTTCCCGGAAAGTGAAAGGAGCTTTCGCCACCAATTGAAACTCGAAGTAGTTTCGAAGAACTTCTACCACTTTTTGCTGCTCAATGGGTTTCGCCAAAAATTCATTCATACCCTGAGACAAACAATGTTCTCGATCTCTATCAAAAGCCTTGGCAGTGAGAGCAACCACAAGAACATCCCGGTTCAATCCGGTGGAGGCTCGAAGTCTGCGTGTTACCTCGTTTCCGCTCATTCCCGGCATCTGCACATCCATAAAGACCACATCAGAAGAGGTAATTTCGTACTTTTGAGTTAGATCGCGAAGTTCTATACCCATGGCGTCTTCTCGAGTTATGTCCTGGAAAACTCCAATAACTGCGATAGCCTTCCCGTTCTCATCGAACTCAGGCATACCAATCGACTTCACTTTCTTGTAACCCTGATCAGGAGTACGAACCCGGTATAGAAAGGTATATGGCTTCCCATCCTCGATAGATTGCTCCACATAAGAGCGAACAAACTCACGATCTTCCGGGTGGTAAAATTCGATGGCTTCTTTTACTGTTGGTTGAGGATCACTGGGAGACATTCCGTGAATCTTGAAAACATTCTCTGACCAATACAGGGCACCGGAAGGCACATCGATTCGCCAGTAACCAACAGGCACCAGCCTTTCTGAAAGCTTAAGCCAATTGAGTTGGCGATCTCGGACTGTTTCTGTATGGCGGATGCCACTCAGATCGGTCACGTTGACCAAGACACAGCATTTACTCTTCCAGGGGTACAGGTTCAGCCCCACCTGAACAGGAAAGACATCACCGTTCTTTTTTCGCCCCTTCAAATCCAGTAAAGCTCCCATCTCTCTGGACTTGGGTGAAGCAAGGAAAGACTCTCGAAGACCAACATGTTTGGCCCTTGTTTCTTCTGGAACAAGAAGCTCAACCTTGGACCCAACTATCTCGCTCTCTTCATAAGAAAACAGGGCTGCCGCGGATTCAAATCTCAGGATCTCCCAAAAAACTCTTCTCCAGCTTACCTGACCTTGCTCTCATCTCCGAGAGATCGAAAGTGAACGTTTTGCTCAGTGATCTCTATAGGAAAGCTAACCATTCTGGTGTTGCCCAACTTGTCACTCACCGTCACCTTGATCACATCATAAAAGCCTTTCTTGGGGTACAGGTGGTATCCCGTAGCAAAGCCCTGATACTGGTAAATCTTTGTGGTCATGTTGATTGTTGGAAAACGATAAATTTCTTCTACCGGATCAGTGGTTCTAGTAGGATCAAAGTCACCAAAGTCACTTTCGATCTTGACGGTTAACTCCTGCGGAGCTGAACTGTTATCTGTTGCTTCCACCTTGATACGGAAGCGAACGTCCTCCGCAATCTTCACATTAAAGATGTCAGCCCGGTTTCCACTGAGACCAGGATCAGCCATTACCTGCAAACCACCTTCCTTCAAAATGCTGTGAGGATGATAGAGTCGGTAATGACCATCAGGAGCTTCAGGAATTCGACCAGAGGACCAATCAGCCTGGGTAGCGTCTCCATCGTAGTACTTGGTTCTTGGATCTAGAGTTCTCAAAATGACTACGTTTGAAGTAGCGTTCTCAGGGTCTGCAGCAGCGTAATCATGAGCATAGTCATCGAGCAAGAGAACACGAAAGAGCTGGGTTTCCTTGTAGTCAAAGAAGGTAATCTTCACATTCGGAGGTCGATTGTCGGTAACCTTGAAGGTCCCCACAGGAACGCTGGCCAGCCCCGGAGGCATGTCATTGAAAGCCTCCTGTGGTCCCACGTCCTCTCTTGCAATGGGCACCCCATGGCTCTTCATACTGTAACGTGAGAAATCATAGGCCTTTGCATAGATGGTGAAACTGTCCGTTCCCCCCGATGCCGGATTTAAGTAGTAGGGCAAAATTAGCGCATCCTGTGGAATCCACCAGTAACTGATTCGATAAGCCGATCGGGGATCAAAGAGGTGATTGAAAGTACTTTCAGTATCCAGATTAATACTCAAAGTAGAACCATCCATATTGCTATAGAAGTCAGGATCTTCAATGAATTTGTAGAGTGCCTTGTTACTAGGTGCTGCCCCTCCGTAGGAACTTGCTCCCACAGCTGTTTGCATCTGCAAAACATAATGGGCATTACCTTCTGCAGCAAGAGCCTCATTTCCAAGAAGAGTAGGCACTGTAGACGTTTTTGGACTCGTTGGTCGAGCAAACCCTTGATTTCCGGTTTCCATGAAAGGCTTTGTCAAAGAGGCACTGTTAGGTGCATCCACAGTGAAGAACCTTTCGTTATGATCGCTTAGGGAAAAACCATATCGCCCGTCACCTGGATAGCGATAATTACAACCCTTGGCTCTGCTTTGGTCTGCAATTGCATCGGCAAAGAACTCTTCACCAGGGATATTTCTAAGAAGCTGATCCTCCCAGTCATCAAATCCATAGGAGCTTTCTGCATCCGCTGGATTGAGTGGGCGAGAAACAAAGTAGCCCGGCACACAAGGCTTACTTGCCCCTCCTGTTTGCAGACCCAGTCCAAGCAGGTTTCTTGGGTCAGCCCCGATTTCATAGTAGACCTGCTGAACAAATGGAGAATAGGCTTCAACCATACTTGCGTTGAGAGATCCTGCTGAACCAAGATTGGCATCATAGCTTTCCCAGTGCTGGTATGGATTGTTATCGATAGCAGCAATGAACATCCCTCGATCTGATTGGATTTGCCCTCCGGTTACACCGGTAAAGCCGGTCTTGATATCACCATCAGCTGCATAATCCAGGTCCTGTACCGTCCCAAAGTTACCAGTCAAGCTAGGTGACTTATCCTCACTGGCAGCACTCAGTGAAGGTGAGGTGTTGTCTCGAATGATCACATCAAACCAGTGATCATTGCTTCCACCTGAAGGTCGATCATAATCACCTGTTCCAGTGAGACCACCACTCTTGTTTTCATTCGGTGTAAAACTGGTATTGCCAATCTTATAGAGCGGGTCATTCCCCCACAACAACACTGGTACTGTAGAGTTACCAATCGGATCCAATGGAGTTGTATTTCCGAACAAATCTGTCCCTCCAATTCTAAAATCATTGGGTCCGGGAGACTCTGTTACAGAAGGCATCAAATCCATAGGATCAGGCTCCGGGAATGGATCGCTTCCTGTAACTTTTGACTCGGAGGCAGGTCCCCAGTAAACCAGATCAAAGTAAGTCGCTCCGTCTTGAAGAAGATTTGGGTCCCAGTTGATTTGGGTCCCTGATGGACCGTAGCGGATATTGTCGGGATTATCAGCACTCAGACCTGTCTTAAACGCACTTACGCCAACATCCGTCGGATTTCTTGGCATCCACTTCACCCTTGGATAATCCAGGAAAAAGGAGAATTCAAGAGCTGTTGGTTCAGTCGGAATCGGAAAGCGGAATAAATCAACGGAACTAACCGGCATGGTACCGCTTGCAGACTCTGGATCATGAGTACCCAACGTGTTTTTGAGATCAACCACACAATCTTCATCACCCCATTGAAAGGGTCCTCCTTTTCGATGGCACAAGGTGTTCTGCATGAGAGGCACCCGAACCTTGTAGCGTCTCTCCCCTCGTGGTCCGGTGGTCTTTTTTATAAACTCACCATTGGCCCAACTTCCACCGTCAGCACCCTTAAAATGCGTTGGCGCTACATAGGAAGTATCAGAAGAATGTCCAAAATTATGAAGTGCCCAAATTTCGGATAGATTTCCCCGTCGAATCAGGAATGGACCCATCTTGTCACCGGTGACTGGATCTTTGTAACGAACAAACCAATAGTATTTGATTTCCCACCAGTCAAACATAGCCTCACTCGCTGTAGCCATTGATCCGCCTGTGTAATAGGAATCCAGAGAGCGGGTCCCGGAAATATGCTCCACTTCAGTCATACCGGAAGATGATCCTGTGTATCTGGGTATCCCCGCATCATTGGAAGGCTTGTGGGATTCATGGTCATTGGTGGCATCATTCCCCATATCCATTCTGATCTTGGAAGATGGAACGGGATCAAAGTTGGGTGGATGATGATCTGCCCGCTTGTCAATCTTCGCGGGGACTGGATCAGCTGAAGCCCATCCGGCTCCAGGATAGCGATAATCCCAGGCACCCACTCCGTCAAATTTGGCCATCACCTTGCCAGCAGAGCCGGCGTCGTCCATGTATTTCTTGTCAACCGCTCTAAAAAAATCAATAGTTGCCTCGGCCACAACTGGCACTGGTTCATCCTCAACAACCACCATATGATCATCAAAAGTTTGGACCTTGTTATGACCACCCATTGCCGGTCCAACTACTCCGTTATGGGGAGCTGGAGGGTTCGCCCCGGTTGGGCTTTGATTCATTACAAACAGATCCTGAACATAACCATCAGCCTCGACTTGTTTAGGGTGTACGTTCACAATATATCTTGCTACGGACTCGGTCACTTCATAAGTCACCCCGTCCGAATCATCCTCAAAGGTAAGATTGTCCGCTACCCAGCGAAAACCAACCATCGACAGCTTGATTTCATAAACACCGGGATCAGGGAATTCGATCTCGGGGCTGACAACCATAGTCTGATCGGGCACCCCGTCACCGTCAGTGTCTGACAAGCCTGCGTCATTATTAAAGATAGGGATATCCTTGTAACATTCGTAGTAAATCATACCGGGAATATTGGAAGGAGACTCCAGTTCCTTCAAGCCGAAGTTCCCCGCTACCGGATCAAAACACTTGTAAGCCGATGGGCCAGTGCCGAAATGAGCTGTCACATTGGGATGGCCTGTTTGTAAACTCATGGGCGGAGTCAATGCTCTAACAGACCAACGCACCCTCAAGGTCTTGTTTTGCTGAACTTTGCTGGAAGTTAAACCATCATCAGAGATAACCAGCTCGTTCTGGTTATGCATAGGGAAGGCACACCCTACAGAAGGAATATCTGTCCATACAAAGGAAGGCAGGTTCATACCAACAATCCCGTCGTTGTCTTTATAAAGATTACTCCCTGTACCATTGCCGTCATTCGCATCAAGCCAATCCAGAACCACATCGTTTCCAGAAGAAATATAGTTGGTTACGGTCATCACATAGCCATTTGTTGTCTGACCGGAAATCAATGGAATACCAGAGTAGCTGAAGCTTCTCAAGGCGTCGTCAGAATCACAGAAAGTATAGGATCCATAGACCGGATGATTGTCGATACTGTCAGGAGGAGCATTGGGACCAGCGGCAATCAGCTGGGCCGGTGGGCCGTCAAAGCGGGGCGGATTTTCCATGTAAAAGCGGACCTTCTTACCCTCATGAATTTCAGGGACATCAACAATGTCCATTTGAAAAGTACCGGAAGAAGCAGGAGGATTGGCTACATTGATGACAGCCATTTCTACATCGAGGTTTTGCAAAGCTGCAGCCGGAGAAGGACATGTAGCAAATTTGGCTTCATCCCAGGTTCCTATCGCCGTTCTGCTTCCATTTCTGGACTTAAAAGTAAGAGAACAGGCTGCTGTAGCTAAAGGAATGGTACCTACAAGAAACGGCTTACCACCTGTTACGGTTTTAAACAACGCCAAACCAGCATCTCGATTCACCTGAAAATTGATCTGCTTGTCACCGGCATCAGAAGCTCCAGGTGCAAGTTGGGCATCAGTATAGTCCGGGCTACCGCTTACCAGTTTTCCGGAATCCCAAATTTGCTTCCAGGTCGGTGCACTGCCACCCAATTTACTACGCAAGTCTTCGGGAGTTTCTACATAAGATCTTTCGAGCCAATAAACAAATCCGTCTCCATCGGCACCGAAAGCTACTACCTCACTGCCGTTGGGAATGCTAATAGTCTTTTCCTGCACCTTGGCCCCGGTTTCATGATTGTATTGAACTTTGTAAATGCCGGCTCCACCGACTACATCTTCGTTCACAAGGAACCAGTTGATACCTCCAGTTCCCCAAAAAGATTCTGAAACCCGATAGAAACTGGCTTTTGGTGGGTTGGAAAGATAGAGCCAATCCATATCGTCTGTACGCTTGGATGTTTGAACCGCTTTAAGGATGTACTTCCCGCCGTCCAGGTTCACCCACACATTAGCCCATGCTTCCACTATATGGCGCTCATGGCTACCCCGATTTCCTACTGCTTCACCAATAAAAAAGTTGCGCCCGGCCGCAATTCGATCTCCTGAAAGCGCTCCACCATTTTGCTCGAGTTGCTCCACAATTGTTGTACGATTCCCACCCTGAATTTCAAGAACAGATGTCACGAATTTTCCGCTTCGAGTGGATGTCTTGAGAACATACTGCCGTTGCAACTCGTCATTCACTCCGAAGGAAGAAACGGCTCCCACCGCCTTACCCGGTTTGGTTTCCACACCAGGAGCCTGCACCCCCGGAGCACCACACTGGTCCCCACAGTGATTAAAACGAGCATAGGTAGTTTTTGATCCAACCGAAGAAGCAATGGCATCAGCACTTTGATCAATGGTATTTCCCGCAGGCGGGCCATCAAGAGTTGCTGAGGCCGCAAGATGCGGTTTGGAGTCATTAAGAATCGTTAAGTCCGAACCGTCCATGTACTGATCAAAGTAGAGTTTTCGAACGAATTTGGTTACATCACATACCCGAACTGCTGCCAAATTTGAGTTGTTATGACCAGTATTCACCGGGTGCATAAAGAAAGCCCCAATCATTGGATAAAGGGGCCTTCCACAGGGCACTCCCTGGGGCTGATCATCCCAGACAGCATAGTTCGCACCACCGTTTGCAGATCCATCGCCACAATAACCCCCGGCTGAAGCTGTATTAACTTGCAAAGCCGGATACGCACCTGTCCCACCGTAAAAACCTCCATGAGCACTGTAAATAAACCCATACTCACGGGACTTGAACTTGGGTGGCAGAATCTCAAATGCTGCTGTAAGAGACGCTTCGGAACCATTCGGGGTGTAATCGATGTAAATTCCGCTCTGGGTTACATCATAGTACTTAAACCATCCTTCCTTACCATCATCAGAAATAATGTAAACCCATCCTGGTGGCGAACCTTTTTGTGAGTGAATATTGGCACAGCCCGTACCCCCTGAATTGAGAAGATCAATGTCCGTATCGGGAAAAGCATCCAGTGTTTGCACAGGTGATTGAGGATGCACATTGGTTAAATCCAATAGGCTTGTAAACCCTCCATCGGGCACTTCGCGAAAAACATAGACGCGGGCAAACTTGTCCACGGTCAATCCAGAATACTGTATAGAAGGCGCACTAATTCCCGTCTCAGCGGCAAATCCACTCATGTATTGACGCTTGTATTTGTCATCACTTGGATAGTCATCCCCACGAATGAATCGCCAAAGTCCATGGCCCTGACTTCTCTGAGGTGAACCGGTTTTGGGGTTAATCAAAACATAGACATCCCCGTTTCGTTGCTTGATGGCACGAATTGCACTTGGTCGGTCAGTCACAGTGATCGCATTAACTTGAGGGATGAATAACAGAGCAAGAGCTACTGTAATTAAAATTCCTGATCTCATGAATCTTCCTCCCTAAGGGCTCGCACAACCATTAGCAAACGCTGAATCTGCGGTTCCTTGTAATCGTACTTTCGATACAAATTCTTTAAAACATCGTAGGTAAGATCTTCTCCACCGGAGAGAACAAACTGGGAAACCGCACTTCCCTGAAAAATCTTGCTCACATCAGACAGACGCTCAAAGAAAGGTGTCATATCTGATATCTCAGCTTCGAGCTTTACATTGTTATCCTCACCGCTTTTGAGTCTTTGGGGTCTTCGAAGAAACTTCCAGAGCGAGTTCATCTGTACCTGACCTTGCTGAAAGTAAGAGCTTGGTGTAATCCGACGCAAGTCATAAGACCCGGCACTTCTGCTGTTCAGGATAAAAGAGTAGGATTTCTTCTCCCGAATGGCGTCAATGACCTCACGAACATCATCCACAACTTTTTGTAAAAACGCTTCGCGCTCTTCCATAGTCAGGTAATGAATTCCAAAAGACTCATTGTAGATTTTCTTTGTTTCCTCATTAACCTTTAGAATCTCTGCCTGAATTTTGCGCTGATTCTCCTCTTTCAGTTTGCGAAGCTCTTCAAGGTCTTTTTCAATATCCGTGTAACCGGAATTCATCAGCTGTTGCTTCTTGCTGTTATACGATCGTGTCTCCTGATCATACTGTCTGCGAAGTTTCTCCAACTCAAGCTGATTGCGTACACGACTCGATTGAGCTTCGCGAACCATCCGAATCGACTTTCTTTCCCTCTCCTCCAGGTAAAAATTCAGGGGAACCGTCAGGTTTGTTGGTACCGGGCGAAAAACATTGTGAATCTTGAAGTTGTAAACTCTCATGCTGGGGTGAAACAATAAACAAAGTTGAAAATCGACCAGGCCGATACCACCCTGCACATCTTTACCAGAGCGGGCGTCTTCCACAGGTTGGCTACTTGGTTTGGGTCTCGATTTCCAAAGGCTTTCAAATGCAGTATTGTTGGCCAAAACTGAATTCAATGAAATTGAAAAACAAAAAAGTGCTGTCAGGAAACGGGTCATTGGCCTTGCCTACCTTTCTTGAAATTTAGGGGTATTGTCAAACTGCGCATAAAAACCTGCGGTCTGCGAGTCTCTTCATTGGGCATTCTTTCCACTGTTGGAACTTTGTAGTTGTTTGCCTGTTCGCTCAATTCCATCATTTCCTCGGGGAGTAAATTAGATTCGACAGGCAAGACAGGCCATTTGTTCCCGGATAAATCCCCATTTAATGAAATCAGGAATTCTTCAAGTGCTAAAATTTCAGCATCTGATAGTTCTATATCCAGCTGTAACTTGCCCATCCAGCCAATGGCTCCCTTCAAGCTTGGAACATTCCCATCATGAAAGTAGGGAGCCGTTCGCCCCACATTGCGAAGCAATGGAACCTTGAGCTCAGCCTTTTCTCCCTTCAAATAAAGCGACTTTTTATCAAGCCATGGGTACTCTCCATAGCTGGGAAAATCTGCCATCTGCTGACCACCCAGTGCAGGACCATCATGGCATTCAATGCAATTCTTCTGAACGAACAACAAGGCACCCTCGATTGCCAAAGCAGAGATCGCATCATCTTTGCCAAGAACAAACTCATCAAAGGGAGCAGGTGTTAAAAGCTCCCTTTGAAAACGTGCAATAGAATCAAGGACCCCGTCGTAGGCCTTGCGTCCTTGCTGGAGGTTCGTGTGACTATTCAAATCTTTTGGAAAGCTTGCGCTGTAAAGAGTTTTCAAGCTCTCCTGGTAGCCAGGTACTTTGCGAAAAAAATCAACTGCAGCGGGGAGGTCAAATGCCATCTCATGCAGACCTCCCAGAGAAATATCCGCCTGATTTTCAAGATTTGGTGACCGTCCATCCCAAAAGTGTGAAGTGTTAAACACTGAATTAAACACTGTTGGCGTATTGAGCTTGTGCGGATTCGGCTTTCCATGGAGACCGTGAGAAACCTTTAGCCCGTCCGTTCCAGCAAGCCCCGGTACATGACATTTCGCACAGCTTACCATTCGGCTTTTGCTCAATCTGGGGTCATGAAAAAGCTGTCGGCCCAGCTCTACCCGAGCTTCATGGGTTGGCTCCTTTTCAGGGTTTGCCCATTTCTTCCACTTAGTCCTGTCTTTGGGGATTGCCTCAAAGCCATTGTCCTGAAAAGTCTTTCTCAAGGCATCCAGGACTGCTTTGGAATAGTGTGATTGAGCCCTTACGGGTAAACAGAAAAGCAGACCCAGAGGAACCGCTAGAAGAAAAGCTCTGTTAAGATTAGGAATCAAAAATCTCACCGGCTTCCATTCTACTTGGCTTTACTCACTTTTTCTTCCTATCCAGCCACCAGATTTGAAAGGACTACAAAGTTTACCCACTAATCGACTCTTTTGTCTGATCAAGGTAGATTCTGAATTACAGGCAAAAATTGGCTAGCTTCCATGCCATTTTGCTTGTAGACCCAGGCCAATAGATCATTGGTCAAATCCTGAACTTCACCGCTAAATGAAGGTACAAGGGGCTTTCTTTGATATCTTGCGAAATACTTCTTGAGTTCATCTACTGGAATTCGATTTTTCATTGCTGTGTAAAGATCTTTGGAACTGTGTTCGTTTCGCATCGCCTGAAAGTTGGGCTGGTAGGAATAGAGCTTGATTAAAACCCCTTCCAGTCCCTGATTGACACGATAAACCAAATGCTCAAGATTCGAAAAATCAGGCTTTTGGACGCTCAATGTCAGTTTGGTACTCTTACGCAGGATTAACTCAAGTCCACGATTGCGCTGAAGCTCCTGTAGCCCCCTCTCCATCTCCCTTGAAATTTCGCGAAACTTCCTGCGTGAAGCGTTGTAATCCAGAAAGTATTCATTCCAGATTTCCTGCAAGTGAATCAAATAGTCTTCCCTTTTCGACTTGTAACGAGCATTGAATTCTTCCTCAATCGAGCTCATGTACTCATGAGTCTTGGCTAACAGCGCTGGATTTTGTTTGGCTCCTGACGGCATTTTACTCAATGCCAGTCTTTGCTGCTCAACCATCTCCTCACGATTCTGATTATGCGACTGCTTAAACTCCTTCGTGAGGATTCCAATGCGTTGACTTAGCATTTCCATATCCTGAATGTACTGATCCGCTGACTTTTCATTCTTGTAGAACTGCCCTACACCAAAATGAAAAGTCGAGAGCTTGGGGTGCAGCAGAAAAATCTGATTCCAGTCCAAAGTTGCCACTTTGACGGAATCCCCATGAGTAAAAGACACACTTGCAAGCAGAATGATGAGCAGTTTTTTCATTATTTCACCCTGGATTCTTCCCCGAGCTGGCGGAAGTGGACATCCTGTGGAATGACCTTCACAGGGATACAAATCGCTGTAGGGTTTCCATTAACATCCGTGGCGGTCACCTTGATCTCGTCATAATAACCATGCTGGGGATAGAGGTGGTTAACTCTCAAATCAGCAAGATCTCTATACTGATTGGCTGGGCTTTTCTCCCGAGTGGGGATTTTATAGTCTGCATAAACCCCTGTTAGTGGATCCAGACCATAGCCGGTAATATCCTTGCTGGTCCCGGCACAAGTTCCCGATTCAATCTTGATATTTCCCTCCAGAAACTGGGAGGTAACATTATCAGAGAAGGCCGCATGGACCTGAAAACGAGTGTCTTCAGGAATCTCGAAAAAGAAGTCAGAACCATTATCGGGATCATCTGAATACTCACTCACCCGATACTCATTGGGAGTCTTGCGGGCCTGATAGGTCTTGGCGATTTTCGTTGCCCGAAAGTTGTTTCCCGTTGTATCCAGCGGCCCTCTGGGATCAACGTTCCGATAGACATCCACCCTCGGCGTATAACTGATGACATTGTCAGCTCCACCATCTTTTTCCACACTTTGAATCATGGTCACCACAAAATAAGAACTCAATCGAGTCTTGAAGTCTGTGATGCTGACACGCAAATTTGGTGGAGTCTCATCTTCATAGCTGAAGTTAGTCAAATATTCAGCCTCATGAAAATGGGCCTGCTTTTGAGCCTCTTCACGAATTGCGGAGTGGGACGACTTTGAATTGAAGTCAGCCGGATTGGCTGGAGTATTGGATTTTCCTGTCAGACGAAAGTGATAGGAGTTAACAGGCTGGGAAGATGGACTGGGGCCGGCTGCTGTGTAGTTTGCATAGATTCTCGCATCCTGCGCAGCTCCATAAACTCCCCAGGATTTTGAGTAATCGTTATTGAAGAAATGAGGCGCAAATACGCTTCCGTCCTGAACTTCAAATGTCGTTGATTTCCAGCAATTTGCAGGATCTTCCATTTGTGGTAAGGCCGTAGATAGACAGGAAGTCCCTTCATCTTCATCGGTGATCACAATCTTGCGTCGATTCAGGTTGCTACTCTCCGTGGGAAAAGAGAACAGGTTAGTACCTGTGAAATGGGGAGCTAAATATTGATACTTGATTGGTAATGGAGTGCTCGCGGTAGTATCGGTAAAAACTGGATTCATTTCACCTGGATTAGTAAACAGGGATTCTTCATCCACTTTCCTGTTCCAGTAAAAACCCGCTGACTTTTCTGCCGCGTAGTCATCTACCTTGGCTGGATTCATCCAGGTGGCAGAATTAAAAAACCTGTCGTTAGTTCGATTCCCACCGCTTCCCAGATCAAAGGCAAAGAAGTCACTGGCAACCGAGTTCAAATCGTATCCCGATGGTTGCACGAGAGAATTGGACTGATCAGGATAGATTTCCGCCAGTTTCTCAAACCCGGTTCTGGCAAAAGCAGCATTGTTATCAGGATTAAACTCTTTGTGGGAAATGTGAAAAGAGTAACTCTTGGGATCAAGCAAGCCCAAACCTCTCAAATTACGAGGATCAAAACCCATCGCATAGTAAAAATTACTCAAGGTTGGAATACCCTCGTGTTTATCAGCAGCCCCTGTTGGGTCGTAATCCAGCCAATGGGAAAAAGGTGCATTGTCTCGAGCCGTCAAAACAATGGGCTGCAAATTGGCTTGCCCCGCTATCAATGTCTGCCCATCCCCGCTATCCAATGTCAAGGACGGGTTTTCGAGGTCGGAAACAAAGATTTCCACAAAGTGATCGTTTCTGCCTGTAAACGAAGCACTTCCATCATTGGCTATACTGAATCCACCGGGGTCTGAAGCAAGCTGAAGTCCCGAATCCAGTTTGGGTAAACTACCATAACTGTTCTTCAATGTTCCACGAGTCGCCCAGCTAACAATCGTTTCTCCAAAGGTGTAGTTCGCCTTGAGATCAGTAAAATTATCAATTGGTGTCACAGCCCCTGCTGAATCAACCTTTCCCGCGACTACATCGAAGTAGGCAAATTGTCCTGTGGGGTTTCCGTTAGCGTCCTTTACCTCATCTTGCCCCTTGTATGTAATCACAGGGGCAAAGAGTTGAAAACTCAATTCAAGCACAGTTGCACCTGTTGGAATTGGTAACTTCATGGGGTGGATTTTTTCAAGCAGCGATGCCAAGGACTGCCCTTGAAAAGCTGCATCGGTATTTAGATCATCACGAAGCTGCCCGTTCATCTCCTCGGTCACATCACCAGTAAACAGGGCATTATTGTTGAGCAGCGGAATCCTGATCTGTCTAGATCTTGTTGTCGAAAGCCCGGCTCTAATAAGTTGTCCGGCAGGAATAGAAGTTCCGCTACCGGCTAATTCCACTGGTGCAATTTCACGAATAAGATTTTGGTACACACTCTTGTTTCCACCAAAATGGTGAGCATAAAAATTCAGAAGGAAAATCTCGGCGAGATTCCCTGTTCGAATAATCCTTTCCTTCACTTCATTTTGAGGAGTCTTATAGCGCATGAACCACGCATATTTAATGTCATACCAGGTATAGAAACTATACGCGGACTTCTCAATGTTTGGATCATCAGGATAGTAAGAACTCTTGGAAATCGTTCCCTGATGTAAAGCATCAAAATTTGAAGACTCAAGAACTGAGCCATCATTGAGAATCAACCTCGAACTCCCTCGACCCTTGGCAAGACCCGAAGCGTCATTCCCGTAGCCACTGGTGTACTGTAGCGCTCCTGTACTGCTCATTCCCCAATTCGAAGGATGAGTACTTGATTTGTCTACCAACGGCATTCCACCAATCAAGCCACAGCTCCCTGTATAGCTAGCTGAAGAGGGATTCAGTGTACTTGAAGTACATTCGTATTCAAAGTCCCAGGACCCTACCCCTTCGGTTCTGTCCTGCTTGGTGTCATCATTTGGATTGAGAAGGTATCCCGTCTTCGTCAAATTATAAAACTGGATATTGGCTTCTGCGTATATCGGAGTGAGCTGGTCTTGATGAGTAACCACCAGTCTTTCACTCGGATAATAATGAACAGCTTCGACTGGCAAACTTCCCAGTGGCCCATGATAACGTCCATTAGTGTTATTGCTGCCAAACAAAGCCTTGTAATCAGAGGAGCCCAAACGCTCCCCTACTCTCAAGCTTGCCGGCGAAGCCTGATCATTAGCTGCTACCTTCACATCATAAACAAAGGGATTTGGTGCAGGATTCTTGGCACCCACAGTCACCATCTGAGTGTTGTGAGTCACAATAATCATCGCTTGAACAGCGGCAGGATCAGACAAATAAGTAATTCCATCAAGATCAAATCCAAGAGCACCCACCAGCAGGGTCACTTCATAATCACCGGGATCAAAAAACTTGAAATCCAGGTTTTTGGGAGCATAGATTTCCCGACCTTCCGAGTCAGTCGCTATCATGCGATTCATGTCCTGCCAGCAAGTGTCATGCATCAATCCAAAGCGATTGATCAGACTGGGGTCCTCTTTGTCGGGATATTCATACACTGGTTGGGGTCCGGAGGTAATTCTCGCACCAGAAGGGTTCTTGATGGGGACACAATCCACAATCACCTTGTTACTGGTCCCCGGAAGATTATGAGCAGTGTAATCCACCAACGAATGAGGTGGAGAGAGGGCTCGAACCTGCCATCTGTAGCGCATGGTTCTTTGGGCGTTGACGGGACTCCCTGCCAAACCAACCTGCGGATTCATCAGCTCATTCATAGGGTTTGGTTTGTAATCTTCATTCAAAAGAGAGGAAACCATTACACCTTCGGGTGCTTTATCATCAAAGAACAAATCTTCAACAGTTCCCACATCACCATCTGGATCTGAAAGAGGTTGTTCCTTGGCATAATCAATTCCTGTGTCAGAGTAATTGGAAATCATTTCCACGGTGCCCATCGCCTTGAGGATTCCATCCGCAGACTGACCCAAAACTGCCGGAACTCCGGCAAAGTGGGGAGGGTTCTCCATTCTGAAAGTATAGTTTTGATCTTCAATCAGGTTATCGCCATCACATGCCTGGGGAGCACCCATGGCATTACAGGGATAAACAATTTGAATGTCAGTTCCACGTGATCCTGAAGCTGGAGGGTTGGGAACATTAATTACTGCAAGTTCTACGTTGACGTTAGAGAGGTCGACTCCGCCAGCCCCCGAGGCAGAACAAGTCCAGGGGTCTGTACTCGCTGCAGGACGGTCTGCATTAAAAATACAACTACTTATCTCAGATGCAGACAGCGGAAAATAAGCATTGGTCTGGCATGTTCCGATTTCCACATTGGGGATTACGCCCAGAATTCGTGGCTTGGAACCTGCCAAAGGAGATAGTTTTTCTGTAACAAAACCAGCGTATTGCTTGGTTCGAATTGGAATAGTGGAAGGATTTTGAGCGACTCCATTTTGACAGATGTTTCGGCTCCCAACACCAATCTCAGTACAATTTGTTATCCGACCATTGTCGCAGTAGGTGGTAATACTGACCTTGTCTACACCTCCAGAAAACAGGGCATCCATAGTTTCCGGTCGATCATAGGCATCCTTGGAGTGAACAATATAAACATTGCTATCCCCGTCAGCAGCCATCGCCTTCAATGGCATACGATCCTCTTCGCCTACAATATCTCCAGGACGGAAATCATTCAGACCCGTATGGTTGTAAGTACGAAAGCGAATATTGAGGTTTCCACCAGTTTCTTCGGCATACCAAATAGTACCCCCGGTTCCCCAGAAATTGGAGCTTACTGTAAAGTGTGTTGCCGGTAAGTTCGTGTAATAAACGTAGTCAGTGGTCCCATCTCGTCGCTTGGAGAAGCCCAGAGCCTGGGCATAATCTGGTAAACCTGCACTGCTAACACCCAAATCATCAGCAAAGACCTTATAGACAACCTGCCTTGTCAAATCGCTGAAGTTAGAGTCATTTTCACCCAGGTTTTTACCTTCTAGCGGATAATTGTCCAGAACATGGGTGGAAGGATAAGTATTACCGTCTTCCACAAGATCTGCCTGTTGATTTCCCGTAGCAGTCACACGGATTTCAACAACTGTAGTCACAACCTTTTGACCTCCAAAACTGGCTCGTTTGATCATGTACAATTTTTGCTGGGACTGATTTTCCCCGAAGGAACTGGCATAAGCACGAGAACTGGGCGGCGGTGGAGGGGAGGCACTGGAGGCTGATGGTCCCAGCCCACACAAATCACCACAGTGATTCCAGCGACCAGCATCAACACTGAAGCTCACTGTATTCGCTAGAACCTGATCAGAAATATCCGAGTAGCCATTTGCACCGACACCAGAGAAAAAGTCCCGACCAAGATCAAGATCCGTAAAAACGGAAGATGATCCGGCATTGTTCATCATTGTGTTGTTGTCATTCTCCGAGAGAAAAGTATTGACCAACAAAGTTTTCACATTCTTTTTGGCGCCTCGCACATTGGTGGCCGCACGGTAGGTTCCCCAGTCATACTGCCAACTACCATTGAAGTGAGGAATAAAGAAAAAGGCTCCAATAGGTGGTGAGAGTTTTACCCCGGCGGTTGGCCCAATACCCCAAAGCTCTTCACCTACATCATAAGGTATGTCGTACAGAGGAACCGTAAAGGAGAAATTATCCCCGGAACCGGAACAACAGCTGTAAGTATGCGTGACACTAATGATTGTTCCCGGAGCATCAGCGTGCTGAACCCGAAAGCCATCCCGACCACCTTGCCAGAAACCATTGTGGTAGCTCAAAAAGTATTCAAAGGGCATACTCTTGAAATAAGGTGGCAAGATTGTAGAACCGGGTGGTATCAAAGTCGGATCTTCCTGCAAAGTAAAGGAGCCGCTTGTGGCATCCACATTTCCACCATTTACGTCAGTCATCACCCTGCGCCACCCCTCTTTACCATCAGGACTGATTACATATCTCCAGCCAGCAGCAGTAGCTTGAATTGCTGTAGACCCTGGAATATTCATGGTGTTGGTGCCCGTTGGCACAGTTCCAGCCTGTCCCGGATAAGAGCGCGCCAGAATACTGGCGTTCAAGATTGATGTGCTTCCTGTGGGGTTATCAATATCATCCTTGGCTCGAAAAAGCTTCACATGACCAAATTTATCCACAGTAAACCCAACGTATTGATGCAGGTAAGCCTTGACAGCATTTCCAGCGGGAATCACATCCTTTTGAAGATAGTCCGCACTCTGGTCAAACATGTATAGATAGCCAGTACCTGACCCTGAATCAGAGAGGAGCAAGTAAACATCTCCATTTCGCTTGAGCAGTTCGTCAAGCAAGGGGTCAGTGACTGCAAAAACCGGTATATGAAGGATTAGCAAGAGGGCGAAAAGCCGGGCCCATCTTATCGTGTATCGCATGATTCTCCCATTTTCGGAAACTTCCGTATTTCAAAAAGGGCTTGATGAAGGAAATGAGGGTCAACAAAATTCATCAAAACCTAAAAATTGGGTACACCTTCCCTAGCTTAAAGTTTAAATCACTTGTGAAAATTGTCAATCGGGATCTCAGAAATCCCATGGATATTATGGCTTGCTTGGAGCATTGACAAATCCGAGTACCGGGTAATCAATCCAGGAAAGGAGAATAGGAAAAAAACCAAATAGAAAATAAGAGAGCCCGTTCACACTTGGTGAACGGACTCTCTTATTTCGAATATTTTTTTACACGCTCAAAACGTGCAACTAAAGCCTGTAGAATTATTCTTTCTTCTGCTCCTTCACCAACTCCAGGTCGACGTTGATGGTGACTTCGTTACCTACTACAAAACCACCTGTATCCAGAAACTTGTTCCAGGTCATTCCGTAATCTTCTCTGTCGATAACTCCGGTCACTGACACTCCCATCAAAGTACGACCCCAAGGGTCATCCATGGGGCCATTGATTGTTCCCTTCAAAGTCAAAGGACGAAACTTGCCGATCATGGAGAGGGTACCTTCGATTGTCAGGTCATTCCCTTTCTGACTGACAGTCTTGCTTTCAAACTCCATTTTAGGAAAAGTCTCCACATTGAAAAAATCAGGATCTTTGAGGTGATTGTCACGCTTTGTGTTTCTGGTATCAATGGAGTTTGTCATCACCGTGCCGGTCAGCTTGTGAAGCTTGCCATCCGCATCCAGGTGAGCTTTCCCGTCAAAAGTGTTAAATGCTCCACGAACCTTGGATACCATCATATGTGAGATGGAGAATGTGACACTGGAATGACTGGCATCCAGCTTGTAGGGATGAAGAGCTGGCTTTACAGCTTCCTTCACAACTTTCTTCGCTACTTCTTTTTTGTGGTACGAGCCGGAAGCCCAAATCAGATTGGCCAGCAATGGCATCAAAACCAGTAGTTTCATGAGCTTCAACATAAGATCCTCCGTTGAACCCGGTCATTCCGTTTCACCAGACAGTGCTTCTGGACCGAGAGTTTTTCTGTAACAGTGTTCACAATATCTTGAAATTCATTTTCTTTTGCAAGCCCTATCACCAGGAAGATACATTTCTGTGTTCAATCGATTTCACAGCAAACCAGAGATTGCTATACTCTAAATATGCTTAAAGCCATTGTTCTTCTTGCATTTTTTTGCGCTTCCCTGCTCCACGCCCAGGGTTTCACTACTGTAGGACCCTCCACTACAGATTGCTCCCAAAATTATGTGGAGCATGTTCAGGGAACCATGGAAGAGCTGGGAGTCTACAGCGAAGCAGAAATGCCTCCTCATTTCACTGAAGCTGAAGTAGAGAGTCTGCTTGATGTCATTGAAGGAGAAGATCCATCGGACATGCCAGCCTTACTGCAAGGCTTTTTCCAGCACAAGAACTCAATTCGAAGTGATACGGATTTCTATGATAATCAGCGCCACAAAGTGATGGACCTGATTCGGGAGTTGGGAATTCCGGATCATAAAGTCGCCGGCTTGCCCCTACACTTCACAGCTGACGAGTATCAATCCATGGTGGATATGACCTCCGGGACCGACTACGATCAGACTTTGCTACTAATTCGGGGGTTTGTCTCACACAAGGTTCAAAATCCCATCAATGATGTTTGTATCCCTGGGGAAGGCCCGGTGATGGGCAATACAAGCTCCGCTTCCGGATTTGAACAGCCAGCTTACAATGCCGGAGCATCACAGGATCATCTGATGGCACCTGCCAGCAGCTCCCAAAACTCACTCTACTTCAAACAATTTCCAACGATTCGCAAAATCTGGTGAGATTCCTCTCTCGAAGAAAATTTTTAAAGCTTGGGACTTTGAGCCTTGCTTTGGGCCCTCAAGGATATACTTCTGTAAAACAGCCCCCTTCGGATAGCTCCGTGCCGTGTAGTTTCTACGAGCCTGAGCTGAAGCTTGGTCACCTTCTCAGGGACCCCTCCAGGCTCGCCAAGCTTTGGCAAGAAGCGAAAAAGGAAGGTGATGTTGAGGTTTTGATTGCCGGAGGAGGGGTAGCCGGACTGAGTGCCGCAAGAATCCTATCCAAAAAAGGAAAGGAGCTTTTGCTTGTTGACCCAGGAAATGAATGGGGTGGAACTGCCAGCTCCCTGAGTCATAACGGGCTCGAGCTTCCTCTTGGAGCTCATTATCTGGTATCTCCCCCCGATGAAGCTCGCGAACTTCTCGCCTTCCTGACGGAATCTGGAATTATCAAAAAATCGGATAAGGACCTTCCTGAGTTCGACGAAAAGCTCCTTGTCCCGGAAACAATCAATAAGGAACAGAGCTTTGAAGATGGCTTCTGGAGACCTGGGATTAATGACGGAGGCAATGGAGGCAGCTCGAAACTTTCAAAGTTTGAGTCGTTTTGCTCTTTCCTCTCTACCCATACAGGCTCTGATGGCAAGAGATGGTTCGTAGTGCCCACCGGCAAGAGCTCGCGGGACCCAAAGGCGATTAAGCTATTTCAGATACCGTTTCTGGATTACCTGAAAGAAAATGATCTGTGGGATGAAGTTGTTCAAGATGTGGTGGACTACGCCTGCATGGATGATTACGGTTGCCTGGCGAAGGATGTGAGCGCTTGGGTGGGACTTCACTACTTTTCCTGCAGACCCCGGAACTATCTGCAAAGAACCCTTTCCCATCCCTCGGGGAACGGATACCTGGTGAATAAGCTACTGGAAACCATTTCTGAAGCCCGCAAAAGAACAGGCACTATTTTATTGCAATCCCGTAATGAGAGAGGCCATTGGATAAGTCTTCTGAGTGACTCGAATGGAAGGAGTTACAAGGTGACCAGCCAACAAGTAGTATTTGCCGGGAAATCCCACGCTCTTCCAGCCATTCTGGGTAATTCTCCCTCCGGTCTCAAACAAAAATCTCAACTCAGCTGGCTTGTGAGCAATATTTTACTCAAGAAAAGCGCCAAGCACTATGCAAGTAAGTTTTGCTGGGACAATGTGATTAGCAATAGCCCCTCTGTAGGTTTCATCTATGCGAACTTTCTCGATCAGGATCCAGAGAAGCAAGCTGCGCTAACCCATTTCGTTCCTGTGAGCTCCCGTTTGAACTGGGATCTAAAGACCTTTTATTCCCAAAGTCTAGATCAATTACAAGAGCTGGTCCTTTCTGACTTTCAAAGAGCCCTTCCAGAA
>Ga0181585_10000045_pt1 | contig 69407 bp, 62 predicted proteins | sample 071ome_29_FD_132469 | JGI IMG/M metagenome (GOLD analysis project Ga0181585, IMG submission 132469) | Coastal salt marsh microbial communities from the Groves Creek Marsh, Skidaway Island, Georgia - 071407BT metaG (megahit assembly) | ecosystem: Environmental > Aquatic > Marine > Intertidal...
CCAGAACAACGTTCCGGCCCTTCGGACCCAACGTCACCTTAACCGCGTTCGCAAGCGTATCGACGCCCTTAAGCATCTTCGCGCGAGCATCCGCCTCAAACTTTACTTCCTTCGCTGCCATTGTCTTGTTCTCCTACAATGCAGAATTAAAAAAAATAGCCGCCACCCGATGGGGTTAAGCAGCTTTCTTCTTGGAAACCTTGGCTTCGATAATGCCAAGAATATCTGATTCACGAAGGATCACGAGGTCTTGCCCGTCCACCTTCACTTCGGTGCCGCCAAATTTGCTGAACAGCACCCGGTCGCCGGCTTTCACATCCAGCGGGGTGACTGAACCGTCATCGGCGCGCGCACCGGCGCCGGTGGCGACAATTTCACCTTCCGACGGCTTTTCTTTGGCCGTGTCCGGAATAATGATACCACCAGCGGTCTTTTCTTCCTCGTCGATACGGCGGACGAGAACGCGATCATGCAATGGCTTGAAACCCATTGTTTCCTCCAAAATATCTATCCAGAATCCCCGCTTCCCCAGCTGTGCGCCTCCCCCGGGCGGGCATTTAGCACTCGGAGAGCGAGACTGCCGGGGTATTTAGTCCCCTCGTTCAGACAGTCAACCCCTTCAAAACAAAAAACTTTTCAGTTTTTTCGGGATTTTTTTAGCACTCTCACCGGAGTGCTGATAAATCATTGAAAACTATAGGCATTTGGAGGAATCGGGGTATCTTAAATGTGACGTGTCGACTTTAGACGGAGGTTTTATATGCGACCGCGTTCCGTTGAACTGCAGCTCAAGGGCTATCGGCTGACGACAGCCGAGATATTGTACCACCTACCCGATTATCCGGAACTCCTGCAAAGCTTTGTCTGGCAAAACTTGGATATGGCCCCAAGTTTCCCCCGCCTCAAGAAATTCCTCGATCACTGGGAAACCCAGTTGGAAGGCGCTCTGCATTCTGTCCGTGTGGCCAACGCGCAACTGATCAAGCCGGCCGAGTTCCGGATGATCGAGAATAACTGGACGTTGCATTAAGGCCGGTCAATCCAGCTCGGTGGTGAGTTCCCTGCCCTGCCGGTAGCGCCGGTAGAGATAAACGCCGAGCGCGGCGGAGATGACAAAGAGCACGATGCTAACGGTGATGCGCAGTTCCTGCTCCACGCCGATGCCGCTGCCGAGCAACGCGAAGATTACCGTCTGCGGGATATAGCCGAGCGCCGAGCCGGTCACAAAGGCCACCGCGCCCGCCCCGGAGACGCCGGCCACCAGATTGGTGACAAAGTTGCTGCCGAGCGGCAACAGGCGGATCAACAGCGTCGTGGCGAACGTATTCTCCCGCAGGAAATCATCGGCAATTTGCAGCCGCCTCGGAAACTTGCGGGACACATAGTCCCGCCCGGCAAACCGGGCGAAGCTGAAGGAAATGACGCAACCCATGGCCGTCGCCAATAGGGCGAGACCGGAGCCCAGCACCAAACCGAACGCATAGCCACCCATGAAGGAAATGATCTGGCGGGGGAATCCGACCGAGACCAAGGCCGCCGAGCCGAACAGATAGATGAGTTCCCCACGCAAGCCCGCGCCGCGCACATTCGCGTCGATCCACTCTTCGGTAAAAAGTTCGCCGAACCAGCCTTTCTGAACCGCGAACCCGACCCCCACCAGCACGGCGATGGTCACCAAACCGCGCAGTACGTTTTTCACCAGCGGGGTCATGCGTCTTCGGAATCCCCGCCGATCTTGGAAACGTCGGGGTTCACCGGGCGCGTCCGCAGCCAGGCCACACCGCGGATATCCTTTAGACCCACCCACAGCCGGTCAAACGTGCCGTAGTTGGATTTGCCCCGCTCCCGTGGCCGATGGTTAACTTCGACCGAGACCACCCGTCCGCCGTGGCGGATCATCAGGGCCGGCAGGAAGCGGTGCATGTGATTAAACGCGGGAAATGCCAGGAAGTCTTCGCGCCGGAACACCTTGAGCCCGCAACCCGTGTCCGGCGTCGCGTCCCCCAAATAGCGGGAGCGGACGCCGTTGGCGATCTTGGACGACATGCGTTTAACAAACGTGTCCTTGCGGCCCTTGCGCCAGCCGGCGATCAGCACCTTACCGTCCGACGAAGCTTGTTCCCGGTATGCGGCTATCAGATTGGGAATATCAGCGGGATCGTTCTGCCCGTCACCGTCGAGTGTTGCGATCAGCAACCCACGAGCGTGAGAGACGCCAGTATGCACCGCGACGCTTTGGCCACTTTGGCGCGCGTGTTGGAGGGCGCGGAAGTTAGGAATTTCCCGGGCCACGGCGGCCATAACATCAGATGACGTATCGGCGCTGCCGTCATTGACGAACACCATCTCGAAGGCCGGACCATCTTTCAACGCGGCGACGATTTCGTCGACCAACGGGCGGATGTTATCGGCCTCGTTATGCACGGGCACAACGACACTGAGGTCCGGCGGATTGTGTTTGTCACTTTGGCTCGACATGGACTTCCGGTAATACACTCCACGCCCGAGACTGAAAAGAAAATTGCGGCCCGGCGTAGGCATTGTCTGATTTTGACCTTTGTGGCACGCTCACGCCAATCATCGAGCAAGGAGACACTATCGTGGCTGATGGATATGCCGGGGATGTCACCCCCGAAGAAGCCTGGGAAATCCTGAGCACCGAAGACAACGCCGTATTGATCGACTGCCGGACAACGGCGGAATGGTCTTATGTGGGTAACACGGACCTTTCCAGCCTGGGCAAATCGCCGGTAAATATCGAATGGAAAGTGTTCCCGGCCATGGAGGTTAATCCCGACTTTGAAGAACTGGTGTCCGACGCAGCACCGGGCAAAGACGCCAAGCTGTTGTTCCTCTGCCGGTCCGGCGTGCGATCCATCGCCGCCGCGCAAGCCGCCACCGCGCTCGGTTATTCTGAGGCCTACAATATTCTTGAAGGCTTCGAAGGCGACAAAAACGACGACGGCCATCGGGGCTATGTCGGCGGCTGGAAGGTCCGGGGCCTGCCCTGGTCCCAAGGATAATTCGCATGAGCCAAAAATACACCAAATCCGACGCCAAAGACTACGCCCAGGAACATATGCGCGGTGTGTTCGCCGCCAACCTGACACCGTTCACGGAAGACGGCGCAGTGGACGAGGATGGGTTCCGCCGAAACCTCTGCCACTGGATTGACGATCTGAACATCGCCGGCCTGTTCATCAACGGCAAACAGGGCGAGTTCTTTTCCATGTCGCTCACCGAGCGCAAACGCCAGTTCGAATTGGTGATGGAAGAAGTGGGGGATCGCTGCGGCACGGTCATGTCGTGTTCCGACGAAAACCTGGACACGGTCCTGGAGCTCGCCCGGCACGCACAGGACATCGGCGCCGATTGGGTGATCGTGCATGCGCCACCGCTCTATTTCCATGAAAGCGTGGACGCGGTTTTGGAAGAATATTACCGCTATCTGTCGGAGCAATTGGACATCGGCATCGCGATCTGGCACCAGCCCGACTACAACTATGTGGTCGAGCCCGAAGTCTGCGCCGCCATCGCCGAGTTGCCCAATATCGTCGCCATCAAATACAGCGTCGACCGGGAGCGCTATTCAAAGCTCACGGATATGACCCGGGGCAAGCTGATCGTCAGCACGTCCTCCGAAGATTTGTGGCTGGAAAATATTACCGAGCTAGGCTGGCAACTCTACTTGTGCTCCACCCCGCCCTTCACCATGCAGACGGCGGTGGATCAACGCATGAACGAATACACCCGTCTGGCCTTCGCCGGCGAGGTGGAGAAAGCCCGGAAAGTGCGGGACAGCCTTGACCCAGTCCGCCAGGCGCTGAAAAGCACACGGCCCCACGACAAGCCCCAGGCCCAGCAGAAATATTGGCAGGACCTACTTGGCCAGGCCGGCGGGCCTGTCCGCCGCCCGCTGCTCAACCTCACAGACGAGGAGAAGGCCGCCGTCAAAGCAGCTTTCGACGGCTGCGGGCTAAAGCTGGGCGAGGCCAAAGCGGCGGAGTGACGGCTCTCAGTTAGGAGTGACGTCATCCCCGGGTTGCATCTACGATACCGTCATGCGCGGACCGGGCGTCAGCCCGTGATCCGCGTATCCATGTTCACGACAAAGGTGGATCCACGGGTCAAGCCCGTGGATGACGGTTCAATTAGCACATCGGACACGACGGATTACTAGCGCAATCCTAAACCCCCAGCGCCTGCGCGAGGTCGGCCTTGATGTCTTCCACATCTTCTATCCCGACGGAGATACGCACCAGCCCATCGGTAATCCCGACAGCGGCCCGGTCTTCCGGTGACAATCGCTGGTGGGTGGTCGTCGCCGGATGGGTGGTGAGGCTCTTCGCGTCGCCCAGATTGTTGGAAATGTCGATGAGCTGGAACGCGTTCATCACCTTGAACGTCTCCTCGATACCGCCGTCCACTTCGAAGCAGACGATACTGCCGGCATCCTTCATCTGGCGCTTGCAGAGCTCATGCTGGGGATGGCACTCAAGCCCCGGATAGATCACCTTCTTCAACCCCGGCGCGCTGGACAGAAACTTGGCCACCTCGTGGGCGCTGGCGCAGTGGCGTTCCATCCTGATATCCAACGTCTCCAGACCTTTGAGCAACGTCCAGGCGTTGAAGGGGCTGAGAGACGGTCCGGTATGGCGTAGGAACTGCAACAAATCACCATCGGCGAACTCTGTATCATTCGTGATAATCGCCCCGCCCATGGCGCGGCCCTGCCCGTCGATATGCTTGGTGGCGGAATAGACCACCACGTCGGCGCCCAGGTCCAGGGGCCGCTGCAGGATCGGAGTCGCAAAAACGTTGTCGACGACGACCCGCGCGCCTACCTTGTGGGCCATCTCGCAAACCGGCGCGATGTCGATCAAATCCATTTGCGGATTGGACGGCGTTTCCATGAACACCGCGTCCGTCGGTACGCTCAGGGCCTGTTCCCATTCGTCCAGATTGGTGCCGTCGACCATCACCGTCTCCACCCCGAACTTGGGCAGGAACTCGGCGCAGACCACATGGCAGGAGCCGAACAGGGCCTTGGACGCCACCAGCCGGTCACCGGCCTTGAGCCCCGCCGCCAACACCGCCCAGACGGCCGCCATGCCAGTCGCTGTGGCCAGACAACGTTCCGCCCCTTCCAGGAGCCTCATTCTTTCGGTGAACATGCCGACCGTCGGGTTGGAAAAGCGGGAATAGATGAACCGGTCTTCTTCGTTCTTAAAGGCGCGCTGAGCCTGCTCGGCGGACTCATAGACATAACCGGAGGTGATAAACGCGCCCTCGCTGGTTTCGGCGAAGGTGGACCGGTTTGTGCCGCCCCGGACCAGCTTGGTCTGGGGCCGCCAATCAGGATTGTGTTTGTTAACGCTCATAACTTCAAATCTCCTTCAAAGCGCGGCCAGCACTTTCACGGGCGCGGCAACAAAAGCGCCCACAAAAAATCCCCGGCCAAGGGTGGTTGGTCGGGGCTTCCGCGCCGACCTTTTAGCTTGTTTGTTTAACGTGGCCGCAAGCCGGTCGTACGAAGCACCACGTGGCGGGAGAATAGATATTTTTAGGCGAAGGGGTCAAGTCTTCAAATCGCCCCGCCCCCACTTGTCTTGGCAAGGCCAGCGCACAAGTTAGAATGACAGCCACATTCATTCTGCCGCCAGGGCTTATCCCGAGGACGCACCCCATGACCGATATCGCCAAGACCGACGAGTTGTTTTTCACCCGCGCCGGGCTCGATCGGGCCCGCACCGAAAGCCTGGTCGCCGATGCGCTGGGCGGCGCGGATGACGGGGAGCTGTATTTGGAATATGACCAGTCAGAGAGCTTTGTCTTCGACGATGGCCAACTGAAAAACGCCAGCTTCGACACGTCCCAAGGCTTTGGGCTGCGCGCCGTCGCCGGAGAAACCGCCGGCTATTCCCACGCATCTGATCTCAGCGAAGAGGCACTGAAACGCGCCAGCGACACGGTCAAGGCCGTCCACGCGGGCCACGGCGGGGCCATGGCGGACGGGCCGATCCTCACCAACCGATCCCTCTATATCGACGACAATCCTCTGAACGGCACGCCGTTTGAGACCAAGGTCAAACTGCTGGCCGACATCGACGCCTATGCCCGCGGGCTGGATGAACGCATCCGCCAAGTCTCTGCGTCTCTCGCTGGATCCTGGCAGGCAGTGCAGATCATCCGCGCCGATGGCAGCCGCGCCGCCGATATCCGGCCGCTTGTGCGGCTTAATGTCTCTTGTGTAGTTGGCGAAGGGGACCGGATGGAATCCGGAAATTACGGAACCGGCGGGCGGGAAACTTACGAATTTTATCTACAGCCGGATACCTGGAAGTCCGCCGTTGACGAGGCGCTGCGCCAGGCGCTGGTGAACCTGCAGAGCGTGCCCGCCCCGGCCGGTGAAATGCCGGTGGTTCTGGGCCCCGGCTGGCCGGCGATCTTGCTGCACGAAGCCATTGGCCACGGGCTGGAAGGCGACTTCAACCGCAAAAAAACCTCCGCCTTTGCTGAATTGATGGGCGAACGGGTCGCCGCCCCCGGCGTCACCGTGGTGGATGACGGCACCCTAGAAGACCGGCGCGGCTCCCTCACCATTGATGACGAGGGCACGCCGACCCAGCGCACCGTGCTGATCGAAGACGGCATCCTCACCGGCTATATGCAGGACCGCATGAACGCCCGGTTGATGGGTGTGTCGGCCACCGGCAATGGCCGGCGCGAAAGCTATGCCCATGCGCCCATGCCGCGGATGACCAACACCGTGATGGAGAACGGCGATCACGAGCCCGAAGAAATCATCAAGTCGGTCAAAAAAGGCCTTTACGCCACTAACTTCGGTGGCGGCCAGGTGGATATCACGTCCGGCAAGTTCGTGTTTACCTGCACCGAGGCCTATCAGATCGAAGACGGCAAGGTGGGCGCGCCGGTCAAAGGCGCGACCCTGATCGGCAGCGGCCCGGAAGCGCTGAAAACCGTCTCCATGATCGGCAACGACATGCAGCTTGACCCCGGCGTCGGCACCTGCGGCAAGGACGGACAGGGCGTGCCCGTGGGCGTTGGCCAGCCGACCATGAAGTTGGACGAGCTGACCGTCGGCGGCACCGAGGTCTAAGCCTGCGCCATGTCGAATTTGAAAAACCGCCGCTGGGTGCTGGCCGACTATCCTGACGGTATGCCCGATGAAAGCCACTTCCGCCTGGAAGATGGCCTGAACGTCCCGGAACCGGGCGACGGGGAGATCCTGGTACAGGCCAAGTATCTGTCCGTCGATCCGTACATGCGGGGCCGGATCAGCCCGGCCGCCAACTATGCCGCCGGCGTCGCGCCCGGAGAGCTGATGCAGGGCGGCGGCGTGGGCGAGGTGATTGCCTCCAACAACCCCGACTTCGCCCCCGGCGATATTGTCGAGTCCCGGGATTTGGGCTGGCAGGAGTTTGCGATCCTGGGCCCAAAGAGCGGAATCAATAAGGTCGATCCCGGCATCGCGCCGATCCAAAGCTCGCTAAGCTATCTCGGTATGCCGGGCATGACCGCCTGGGCCGGGCTGTTCCGTGTAGGTGAGATCAAAGCGGGGAAAACTGTGGTGATCTCAGCCGCCTCTGGTGCTGTCGGTCAGGTCGCCGGACAATTGGCCAAGGCGCACGGCTGCAGGACGGTGGCGGTCGCCTCCACCCAGGCGAAACTCGATTGGTGCCGTGAAATCGGCTATGACGTCGGGATCAATTACCGGGAAGCCGAAGACCTGAGCGCGACCATGGCGCACGCCTGCCCCGACGGCGTGGATTTTTATTTCGACAATACGGCCGGCCCCATCCATGACGCGGTGATGGAGAACCTGGCGCTGGGTGCACGGGTTGGCATTTGCGGCACGATTTCACTCGCCGGGCAATTGGGCCAACCCGATATCGGCCCCCGCTATCACCGGCAAATCCTGGTGGCCCGCGCCCGGGTGCAGGGCTTCTTGGTCCACGACTTCGCCGATGATTTCGACGCGGCCCGGAAGCACATCGTCGGCCTGATCGACAGCGGCGAGTTCAAATTCAAGGAAGACGTCTCCGACGGGCTGGAAAGTATGTCGGGTGCTTTTCTCAAACTCCTCCACAGCGAGAATTTCGGCAAGCAGCTGGTGAAGGTAGGATAAGCTTACTTCCCCCTTCCCTTCCGCGTCGCCCCGAGTTGGCGAAGCCAATTCTCGGGGGTCCAAGCAGCAGCAGCCATGGCCCCCCGACAACCGCTTCGCGGGCCGGGGGTGACGCAAATGGAGGACAAGAGTCGGGCATTGATAAGATGGGTCCACGGATCACGGGCTGACGCCCGGTCCGTGGATGACTAAACTTTTTATCAGCCACCTATTTTAGTCTTGCGCGGACCGCGCCGAAGGAGCGTGATCCGCGTACCCATTTTAAAAGATATGCAATAAAAAACGGGCCGCCCGGGATGGTGGGCGGCCCGCCGCCGAAATTGAGCCCTCAAGAGCGGCTCAGCCGGCTAAAGCTTACTCTTCCAAACCTATTCGGCCGGGGCGAGTTGCTTTTGTTCGTTGGCCTTCTTTTCCTTAATGGCCTTCAAAACCTTTTCCGCCGTCGCCGGCAGAGACGTGATCCGCACGCCGACCGCATCATAGATAGCGTTACAGATGGCCGCCGCCGTCGGCACGGCCGTCGGCTCGCCCACGCCCTTGGCGCCGAACGGGCCCGTGGGGTCAAAGTTCTCCACGATGTCCACGTCGATATCCGGCATGTCCAGGCTGGTCGGCATGATGTAGTTGGTCAGGTTCGGGTTGATCTGAACGCCGTTCTCGTCGAAAAGCATTTCTTCCTGGAGCGCATAGCCCACCCCCATGGAAATGCCGCCCTGAATTTGGCCTTCGACCAGCATCGGGTTGATCGCCGTGCCACAGTCATGGGCCGCCGCCATGTAGATCACGTCGACCTCGCCGGTTTCGTCATCCACCTCGACCTCGGCAATCTGGGTCGCATAGACGTAGGTGCTGAACGGCTTGCCCTGCCCTGTCTCGGGATCCATTTCCACCGTCGGCGGGTTGTAGGATGCGCTGCCGATCGGCACCTGTCCCTGGATGAACTGAGCCTGCAACGCCACCTCGCCGATGGGCAAATAGCGTTGCGGGAAGCCCTTCACCTGGATTTTCCGGTCAACCGCTTCCAGCTGTTCCGGCTTTACCCGCATCATCGGCGCGGCCACCTCGAACAGAATGTCCTTGGCCCGCTCCGCTGCTAGTTTGATGGCGTTGCCGGTGACATAGGTCGTCCGGCTGGCGATGGCGCCCGTATCCATTGGCGTGGTGTCCGTATCGGCGGAGACCACATGCACATCATCGGTGGAGATGCCCAATTCCTCGGCGGCGATCTGGCCCAGGACGGTGAGCGATCCCTGTCCCGTTTCCACGGTGCCGGTCAAAAGGGTCGCCGTGCCGTCCTCGTTCACCTTCACGGTCGCGGCCGACGGGTTGGCGGCCACGGTGAACCCGATCGGGTACCACATGCAGCCGATGCCTTTTCCTTTACGCTTCATATTTGCGGTCCTCCCAGCCGAAACGCTCGGCCGCCATATCCAATGAATCCTGAACCACGACACTGTGCAGCATCTGCCCTGTCGGGCTCGACGAGCCTTCGTGGAAGGCGTTGCGCCGGCGAATTTCCAGCGGATCAATGCCCAGATCATGGGCGATATCATCCATGTGGGATTCATAGGCGAAGCACACTTGCGGTGCGCCGAAACCGCGCATGGCGCCGGTCATGGTCTTGTTGGTATAGACCGCATAGGCCTCCACCTCGAGGTTATCGATATTATAGGGCCCCGCCGACAGGATGCTGGCCTTGCCCAATGTCGTCTCCGTCCAGGAGCAATACGCCCCGCCGTCGCAGACCAGCCGCACCTTGCGGGCGACGATCTTGCCGTCCTTATCCACGCCGGTCTTGTAGTCCATGATGAACGGGTGACGGGTGGTGGAGGACATGAATTCGTCCTCGCGGGTATAAACGCCCTTCACCGGCCGACCGGTTTTCTTGGACAACAGGGCCAGGATCGGCTCCGTGGTGATCTCGTTCTTACCGCCGAAATTGCCGCCGACCACGGTCGCGATGATACGAATGCGGTTGATGGGCAATTCCAGAACCCGCGCGATATCCGCCCGGCCAAGGGTAATCCGGCCGAGGCTGGAATGCAGAGTTATCCGGCCGTTGCCATCCCACTCCGCAATCGATGCATGGGGTTCCATCGGCACGTGCTCCACCATCTGTGTGGAGAAGGTGTTCTCGTAAATCCGATAGGCGGTCTTGAAGGCCTCATCCACGTCGCCCTTCTTGATTACCTTGGACGAATAGATGTTTGAACTGCCCTCATGCACCTGAGGCGCATCTTCCTTCATGGCCTCGATCGGATCGTAGACAGGCTCCAGCGGCTCGTACTCGACCTTGATCTTTTCCAGCGCGTCCAACGCCAACTGCTCGGTCGTCGCCGCGACGGCGGCCACCGCATCACCGGCGTGATAGACCATGTCCTCGCAGATCAAGGGCTGATCCTGGAAGCTGGGCCCGAAAGAGTTCACCGGGATTTCGCCGCCGACCAGGGTCGCCATCACGCCCGGCATCTTCTCGGCCTCTGACAGATCAATACTTTTGATCCGGGCCTTGGAGATGCCGGCCCGCTTGATCTTGGCGTGCAGCATGCCGGGGAAGCTCAGATCGTCGATATACTTGGTCTGGCCGAGCCCGTGCAGGCGGCCATCGGGGCGCGCCGCGCGCTGGCCGACCGCCGGGGTCTGGGTCCGTGCTTCGGGCGTCGCCGTTTCAATCGGATAGGACACATGTTCCGGCACCGCTGGTAGGCGCAGATTGTCATCGGCCTCCCGCAGTTCCTCCAGGGTCGCTTCCCGGTCTTGGACTTTTACGTTGTCATCCATTCTCTTTCTCCTCAGCCGCTTGCGTTAAGCAGCCTGTTTGTCGCCGCGCATTTCGCGCGCCGCATCAGCAACGGCTTCGACGATTTTGGTATAGCCCGTGCACCGGCAGAGATTGCCGGACAGTGCATCTTGAATTTCTTCCTTAGACGGATCGGGATTGTCGTCCAGCAATTGCTTGGCCGACAGGATCATCCCCGGCCCGCAGAACCCGCATTGCAGCGCGCCCAATTCCTCGAAATTCCGCTGCAGCGGGTGATAGCTATCCAGGCTGGCCATCCCTTCGATGGTCTGGATGGTCTTGCCCTCGGCCTGACCGGCCAACATCAGGCAGGCGTTGATCGCAATACCATCGACGATCACCGTGCAAGCGCCGCAATCGCCCACGTCACAGCCCAGCTTGGCGCCGGTCAGGTTTAACTCTTCCCGCAACATTTTCAGAAGCGTGGTTTCCGGCGGCACCGAAGCGGTTTTTGTCTCGCCGTTAACAGTAACAGTTACATCCACAGTCTTGCCCTCCTAGGCTTGGCTCGCCTGCGTCACGCACGCCTGCAAGGTACGCCGCGTCAGGACTTCGATCAAATCGTTCCGGTACTCCTTGGAGGCTCGGAAGTCATCAATGGGTTTGCATTCGGTGACCGCCTTTGCGGCAGCCTGATTGATCAGCTCCTCGCTGACGGCCTGGCCCTCCAACATGGCCTCGGCCTCGGGGCAGCGGATCACCACCGGGGCAACCGCACCCAATGAAATCCGCACATCCTTGAATTTGCCGCCGTCGATCCAAAGGCTTGAGGCCGCATTGACCAACGCCAGCGCTTGGCCCTTGCGCAGACCGAATTTCAAAAAGTCCGTCGGCTTGCCCAGGTTCTTCTTCGGGATAATCACCTCCAACAGAAGCTCATCCGCCTCCAGGCTGGTCTTGCGCGGTCCGACAAACAGCTCGGTCAGCGGGATGCGCCGTGTGCCCTTGGCGCCCAGAATGGTGACCTCGGCCTCCAGCGCGACCAATGTGGGACCTGAGTCCATGGACGGCACACAGGTAATCAGATTGCCGCCGAGGGTGCCCAGGTTCCGGGTCTGGACCGCGCCGATTGTGTGCGCGGCATGGATCATCGCCGGCACGTGCTTGGCGATCAGCGGATCGTTCATGATCTCGGTATGGGTGACACCCGCGCCGATGCGGAGGCCGTCGTCCGTTTCCTCGATGCCTTTCATCTCCGCCAGGGACGACACATCGACGATGGTGCCCGGCGATTGGCTTACATGTTTCAGCTCGACGACATAGTCTGTACCACCGGCCAGAATCCGGACATTGGGACTGTGCGCCGCGAGCGCCGCGACCGCTGCCTCCGTATTGTCCGGCTTGACGAAATCAAAAGGTTTCACGTTGCCTTCCTCTCACTAGTGATGCGTCTGTTCTCAATTAATTCTTACGGCAGGATCAGGGTCGAGCCTGTCGTCTTGCCGGCTTCAAAATCCTCGTGGGCCTGGACCACGTCTTCCAACTTGTAGGTTTGCCCAACTTCCACCGTGATCGACCCATCGGCCACCTTCTCGAACACTTTAGCCGCCGACATCAACAGGTCTTCACGCTTGGCCGTATAAGTGACCAGGGTCGGGCGGGTGAAAAACAGCGAGTCCCGCTTTTGCAGATCGGCCGCCTGCACCGGCGGCACCGGGCCGGACGTGGTGCCGAACGACACGAACATGCCGCGGGCCCCCAAGCAATCGAGCGTGGTCTCGTACGTATCTTTACCGATGGAGTCATACACCACCGGCAGGCCTTCGCCGCCGGTCAGGTCTTTGACCTTGGCGACCAAATCCTCGCCGGCGTGGCGGTCGACGCAAACCTCGTAGCCGTTGTCCAAGGCCAGTTGGCATTTCTCGGGTCCGCCGGCGACGCCGATCATGTGCGCACCCAGGGACTTGCCCCACTGCCCGGCGATCAGACCGACACCGCCCGCCGCCGCATAGAACAGTACCCATTGGCCGGATTGCACGGGATAGACCCGCTCCAGCAAATATTCGACGGTCATGCCCTTCATCAGAGAACTGGCCGCCTGTTCATCGGTGACGCCGTCCGGCACAGGGACCACGCGGACCGCCGGCATATTGCGATAGTCGCCATAGCCGCCCGGCAGACCGCCGCCATAGGCCACCCGGTCGCCTTCTTTGAACTCCGTCACACCGGCGCCGACCTTGGCCACCACACCGGCGGCCTCCGTGCCGATGCCGCTTGGCATGTCCAGTGGGTACGCGCCGGAGCGGTGATAGACATCCAGGAAATTCATCCCCAGCGCTTTCTGATGGATCAACACCTCGCCCTCGCCCGGATCCGCGAAGTCGACGGTCTTCACCTGCATGACGTTCGGTGCGCCTTGCTGATCAATCTCAATATATCGGCCTTGGGTCACGTGTACTTCTTCCCTTGGTAACTAGTCGACGATGGGCCGGCTTTCCAAAACGGCAAACAGCCGGCGTTGTGATTTCGAAACGTGCGCGCCGATCAGCCGCGCCGCCTTGGTTTTTTCCCGCGCCTGAATGGCGTCAATGAGGTCGCGGTGTTCTTTCATCAGCTTGTCCGCGCTCGCCCCGCTGGGGGCCTCGGATACGCCGACGAAGGTCAACCGATCGAATTGATCAATCACGTCCTGGGTCATTTTGGCGAGGCGCGCATTCCCGGACGCATCGGCGATGGCCCGGTGGAAATCCCGGTTGTAGGTCACCCACTCCGCCAGCTGGTCTGTGGCGTCAGTAGTGCGGAACTTATCGAGCGCGTTCAACGTCTCTTCGGACGCGGTCTCGATAGCGCGCTTTACACAAGATTTTTCCAGCAGGATGCGGGTCTCATACAGTTCCTTCGCGTCCGCCAGGGAAATCGGCTGCACCCTGTACCCCCGGCGCGGCAGCACTTCGATCAGGCCTTGTTCCTGTAGGCGCAGCAACGCATCACGAACGGGGGACTTACTGACGGCATAGCGGGCCGCCAGGTCTTTCTCTTGGATAATGGCGCCGGGGGCCAAGGCACAAGTCAGGATGTCGGCGCGAATCTTGTCATAGACGCCGTCCCGGATCAGGCCGGAGCCATTGCCGCTCGCACCGTTTTCAGGCATTACGCCGGATATGTCTGAATGATCGAGCATCCCGCCTCAAAAATATCTATTTTTTACAAAATATGACAATCAGATATTTTTGTAAAGGGGAGTTATTTTGTTGTTTTTCAATAGGTTGAATTTTTAACATCTGGATTTTTAATGGATTTAAGACGAAAACTGATATTTCAGTACTGAGCTACAGTCTCATAAATTAGTCATGCGCGGGCGGCGACGCAGGAGCCTGACCCGCGTACCCACATTCAATATTCAAACATGGGTCCACGGGTCACGGCTACGCCGGCCCGTGGATGACTAAAAGAGGAACCTGAGCCGACTACCCCGCCGCCAAATCTTCGCCGGCGAGGACCCGGGCGATGAGCGCCTTGGTCTCTTCGATGCCGTAGAGCGCGATGAAAGAGCCCATGCGCGGGCCGGTGGACTGACCCAGCAGCGTCTCATAGAGCGCCTTGAACCAAGCTTTTAGGTCCTCGAACGCGTGGCGCTTGCCCACTTCGTAGACCTGCGTCTGGATATCTTCCGCCGCCGCATCCGCCGGCAGGGCCTCCAACGTGGCGATCAAATCCTGCAGCGCCGCCGTCTCCATTTCCGTGGGCAGACGGTACTGCTTATGCGGCTTTACGAAATCCTGGAAATACGCCACCGCATACTCGGTGAGCCGATCCAGGGTCGGCGCGTTTTCCGGCGTCGCGTCGGGCCGGTAACGGGAAATAAAGTGCCAGAGGACAGCCTTATCCTCGGTGTTACACACGCCGGCCAGGTTCAACAGAATGTTATAGCTGAGATGCGCATCCTCGGACGGCGGCTCCCCGCCATGGATGTGCCAGGCCGGATTGGTCAGCCGGGTCTTCTCGTCCTGCTCCGGATATTTGGAGACATGGGTGAGATACTCGTCCACGTTCTTGGGGATCACATCAAAATACAGCCGCTTCGCCTGGGTCGGCTTTTGATACATGAACTGACTGACGCTTTCCGGCGGGGCGTAGCGCAGCCACTCCTCCATGGAGAGGCCGTTGCCCCGGGACTTGGAAATCTTCTCGCCGTTTTCATCCAGGAACAGCTCATAGGTAAAGCCGGCCGGCGGATTACCGCCCAAGATGCGGGTGATGGCGCTCGATAGCTTCACGGAGTCGATCAGGTCCTTGCCCGACATTTCGTAGTCCACATCCAGGGCCGCCCAGCGCATCGCCCAGTCGGCCTTCCATTGCAGCTTGCAATGTCCACCAGTGACAGGCACCTCGGTCTTCGTGCCGTCCGCTTCTTCATAGACAATGGTGCCGGCGTTAACATCCCGCTCCAGCACCGGAACTTGGAGAACCACACCGGTCTTGGGGCACACGGGCAGGAAGGGTGAATAGGTCTTGCGCCGCTCCTCGCCCAGGGTCGGCAGGATCACATTAATGACCTTCTCGTACTCGGCCAGGATTTTCAGCAGCGTGGCGTCGAATTCCCCGGCCTTGTAGCACTCAGTCGAGGATTTGAACTCATAATCGAAGCCGAACTCGTCCAAGAACGCCTGCAGCCGGGCATTATTGTGTGCACCGAAACTGTCATGGGTACCGAATGGATCGGGGATGTCGGTGAGCGGCTTGCCCAGATGTTCGGTCACCATTTCCTGATTGGGGATATTGTCCGGCACCTTACGGAGTCCGTCCATATCGTCGGAAAAGGCGAACAGGCGGGTCGGCAGATCAGACAACAGCCCGAACGCATGACGCACCATGGTGGTCCGCGCCACCTCGCCGAAGGTGCCGATATGGGGCAGGCCGGACGGGCCGTAACCGGTCTCGAACAGGATATAGCCCTTCTCCGGCGTCCGGTTCCCCAGCCGCTTCATGAGCTGGCGCGCCTCGGCGAAAGGCCAGGCGTTGGATTGCTCTGCAAGTTCCCGCATGTCGGACACGTTTGATTCCCGCAACTGAATTCAGAACGGCGGAACCTAAGAGCCCGCCCGCCCGCCGTCAACACCGCTTTGACCGCCGAGATTGCGCGAACACGGCCAACGGGTAGGATTGCCGGATGGACGATACGCCACCCGCCTTTCAGATCAGGCTGCCCGACGCCCCGGCGCTCATTACGGGCCCGCGCGGTGCCGTGTGGCTGAGCGCAGACGGCGAGATTGAAGAGATCGATCTGAAGGAAGCCGGCCGCCGGGCTGGCGCCACCGCCCCCATCCTTTGCCATGCCAAATCCGCCGCAACGTATCTGAAGATCGGCGCATTCCCGGCCTATGATCTGCTGGAGCTGTTTGCCTTCGTGCGCCCGGCGCAGTTTTGCCTGCCGACCATCCGGGGCCTGGCGGATGTGCTCGGCCTTCCCCGCCCGGAGTCTCAGGAAGACGAGGCTTTGTGCCTCATCGATGCGGCCCGCGCGCTGCTGTCGGAGCTGCCCCGCGCCCACGCCTCTGTCGCACCGCTTGCCTGGTCATTGGCGCAAGCTCGCTGGCCCTGGGGCGTGGCGGTCCTGGCTGCGCTGGAACAAGGCGATCCCGCTCGCAAGGCCACAAACCCGCTGGAAGGCTTTCGGGTCTGGACCCGGTTGAAGGAATGGGAAGACACAGCCCCCGTGCCCCAGCCGGGACATGAGCCGGTGTCACCGAGCGAATCCGAAGAACGTCTAAGTCAACTCCTCGCCGACGGCTCGGAAGACCGGCCGGAGCAAATGGAATATGCCCGGCTCGCCAGCCATCCGTTCCAGCCGACGGAGACGCCAGGCGAACCGCAGGCGCTATTGGCCGAAGCCGGCACCGGGATCGGCAAGACACTCGGCTATATCGCGCCCGCCAGCGTCTGGGCAGAGAAGAACGAGGGCCCGGTTTGGATATCCACCTTCACCCGCAATTTGCAGCGGCAGCTGGATGGCGAGCTCGACAAGCTCTATCCGGACCCGGCGGAAAAAGCGCTGAAGGCCGTCGTCCGCAAGGGCCGAGAGAACTATCTGTGCTTGCTCAATCTGGAGGAGGCGGTTGGCCAAAGCCAGGGGCTCGACCTGATTGCGCTCGGCTTGACCGCCCGCTGGGTCATGGCGACGAGGGACGGCGACATGATCGGCGGCGACTTCCCGGCCTGGCTGGCAGACCTTTTGGGCCGCCGGCGGACCATAGATCTCACCGACACGCGGGGCGAATGTATCTACGCCGCTTGCTCTCACTACGGCAAATGCTTCATCGAGAAATCCGTGCGCCGGGCGCGGCGCGCCAAGATCGTGGTTGCAAACCATGCCCTGGTGATGATCCAGGCGGCCCTCGGCGGGGACGATCCGCACCGGCCGACGCGCTATGTGTTTGATGAGGGGCATCATCTGTTCGAAGCCGCCGACAGCGCCTTCTCCGCCCACTTGACGGGCGGCGAGGCAGCCGAACTGCGCCGCTGGATCTTGGGGGCCGAAGGCCGGCGGACATCCCGGGCGCGGGGGCTCAAATCCCGGCTGGATGAACTGATCGCCGACGATGTAAAAGCCAAGGAAGATCTGGACGAAATCCTGGCCGCCGCCCGGCTGTTGCCCGGTCAGGGCTGGAACACGCGCCTGGCGGATGGCGCTCCCCACGGCGCGGTGGAAACCTTCCTGGCCGGAGTCCGCCGCCAAGTCTATGCGCGGGACGCCAATGCTCAGTCGCCCTATGGGTTGGAGACCGATGCACGCCCCGTCATCGACGGGCTGGAAGACGTCGCGGTTGAGCTGAGCGCGTCCCTGACCCGGCTCTTGAAACCGGCTTCCAGTCTGATTAAGTCGCTGCTGAAGCGCTTGGACGATGAAGCGGAAGACTTGGACAGCTCCACCCGCCAGCGGATCGAAGCCGTCGCCCGCAGCCTGGAGCGGCGGATCACCATGAATGTGGGGGCGTGGCGTCTAATGCTGGAAAGTCTGCCTCAACCCCAGCCCGACGAATTTGTTGACTTCTTCGAGGTGGATCGGATCGACGGCCGGGATTTCGATATCGGCATGCACCGCCATTGGCTGGACCCGGCCCGGCCCTTCGCGGAGCAGATGATTGATGCGGCGCAAGGCATCATGGTGACCTCGGCGACGCTTCGGGACGGCACCGGCGATGATGACGCCGATTGGCGGGCGGCGGAAACAAGAACAGGATTTCAGCATCTGCCGGGTGATCCCATTCGCCGCAACCTTCCTTCCCCCTTTGATTACCAGAACCAGACCAAAGTCTTTGTGGTGACCGATATCGATAAGAACAATCTGGATCAATTGGGCGCGGCGTACCGGGAACTGTTGCTGGCGTCGAACGGTGGTGCGCTGGGCCTGTTTACGTCCATCGCCCGGCTCCGCGGCGTCTATGGCCGGCTGATCGACCATCCGGACTTTGCCGAAATGATGCTGCTGGCCCAGCATGTGGACCCGTTGGATACGGGCACTCTGGTGGATATTTTCCGGGCCGAGAAACATGCGTGTCTGTTGGGCACAGACGCGGTGCGGGATGGCGTCGATGTCCCCGGCGAGTCGCTACGGCTTATTGTATTCGACCGGGTGCCCTGGCCCCGGCCCACCATCCTGCACAAAACCCGGAAAAAAGCGTTCGAGGGCAAAAACTATGACGACCTGCTGACCCGGCTAAAACTAAAGCAAGCCTATGGGCGGCTGGTGCGTCGCGCCGACGACCGGGGGGTTTTCGTCATGTTGGACAAGGCCATGCCGTCACGTCTCGCCGGCGCTTTCCCCGACGGTGTCGACGTGCAACGGCTGGGGCTCGCCGAGGTTATCCGGGAAACAACCGAATTCCTGGCCGAATAACCGGGAATCCATTATAGGATCGGCAAGAATCGTGCGGGACCGAGGAACATGAACGCCAGCCGAGAAACCAAAATCTGTCTGATCCGGCCCTCCATCGTGGTGCCGGCGCACAATCAGACGGCCATGTTCACGCCGCCTTTAGGCTTGGTGTACGTAGCGGGCTCCCTGCGCCAGGCCGGCTTTGCCGTGCAGGTCATCGACGCCGTGGGCGAAGGGCTGGAAGAACGCCACCCGGCGGCAAATGACTGTTATCTCTTTGGCCTTACCCATGAAGAAACAGTGAGCCGGATCGACTCGGACACCGCGATCATCGGCATCTCTTTCGGCTTTTCATTCGAGTGGCCGGCCGGCCGCGAACTGGCGAAAAAGGTTCGACACCGATTTCCCAACGCGCGCATCATCGCCGGCGGAGAACACGCCACCGCCATGCCGGCGCAGGTCTTGGAGGACTCCCCCGTCGATATCGTTGTCATGGGAGAAGGCGAAGAGACCATGACCAACATCGCGACGGCCGTAGACGATGGCTCTTTCCAGCCGACGGTCTGCCCCGGCATCGCCTACATGGACGGCAGCGGCGAAGTGCAACACAGCGAGCGGCGGGGCCGGATGCGGGAACTGGATGAAATCCCCTGGCCGGCCTGGGATCTGATCCCCATCCGGAACTATCTGGACCGGGGCTTCGGCTTCGGCGTGAACCGGGGGCGCTCGATGCCAATGATGGCCAGCCGGGGTTGCCCTTATCAATGCACTTTCTGCTCCAACCCGTCCATGTGGACCACGCGATGGATAGCCCGAAATCCGGACTTGCTGTTGGATGAGATGACCTCATACATCGAAAACTACGGCGTGGAGAATTTTGACTTCTACGACCTGACGGCCATCGTCAAAAAATCCTGGATCGTGGATTTCTGCCACAAGATTGAAGAACGGGGCATGAAGTTCACTTGGCAGCTTCCGAGCGGCACGCGCACCGAAGCCATTGACGCTGAGGTAGCGCAATTGTTGTACCGGTCTGGCTGCCGCAACATGTCCTATTCGCCGGAGAGCGGATCGCCCTCCGTCCTGGAGAGGATTAAGAAGAAGGTCCATCTGGACGCCGTGGTCCAATCCATCGATCAGGCAAACCGGAACCGGATGAACATCAAGTGCAATCTGATCTTCGGCTTTCCCGGCGAAACGGTGCCGGAGATTTTTCAATCCTACAGGTTCACCGCGCGCATGGCCTGGGCCGGCGCATATGACCTGAGCATCTGGGCGTTTTCCCCTTATCCCGGATCGGAATTGTTCGACGAGATCGCCGCCGGGACCTCTCTGGTCATGGATGATGCATATTATGACAGTCTCCGATCTTATGCGGACACGTCATCTACGGTCTCGTACAGCGAGCATGTCAGCGATAAGGCGCTCAAATACTACCGGACCTTCGGCGTAATGCTTTTTTATCTGGTGAGCTGGACGCGGCGGCCGAACCGGCCGTTCAAGATCATCCGGAACTTGATGCGAGGCACCCAGGAATCCCGCGCGGAGCAGGGACTGCAAAATCTGTTCCGCCGCTGGCGTCTGGGCCGGCAGGAGCGCGCAGAAAAAGCCGCTTAACGTTTCACCGGCCAGGCTTTGACCTGCCGCCAGCCCGCATCTTCATTTTTCATCAGATAGCTGACATGATCCTTGAGCGGCTGGCCGAGCAACTCGTCCAGGCCCGGCAGAAGTGAATGGACCAGAACATAGTCCGGCTTTGTCCGGGTGAGCCACTCTTCGACCTTTTTGATATCGGTCCCGCGAAAGGCGCTAAACACCCCGTGATAGCCGTGGTCCCGGCTGATCCGGTATTTGGTGATGACCCCGACTTCTCCGTTACCCTGTGGATCAAGAATCAGATAGTTCGCGCCCTTGGGCAAAATCTCTCGCAAATCCAACGCCACGGCCTGATAGTGAGGCTTCAGGCCTTCATGGTCGAACCGGATTTTCTTGGCCAGCGCCACCGGCGCAATCAGCAGGATGGCGACCGCCGCGTAACCCAATCGCCGACGCCAGACCGAAGATCGGGAGACCCGCCAGCGGCTCCACAGCAATCCGGCCCCTGCGACACCGACGGCAATCCCAAAAAAGCCTGCATGGATATTGTAGCGCCAGAACGAAGCGGCGCGGAGCGCATCGAACTTTCCGAAAGCCGCCAAATAACTAAAAAACAAAAACGCGTTGTAGCCGAGGAACATCAGCGCCGCGATCAAGGCAAGCCGGTCAAACCTTGTTTCCAACCGAATTGTCGCCCTGATTCCCAGCGCCAAAACGATCAACATCAGCCCGAAATAAACGCCTTTCTTCGCGGCAACCTTGATCATCGCCAGCAAGATATCGGGGATCAGGGATATATGCCATTGCTCCAGCGGCAGGACAGTAAACTCGGCCCCTGCCAGATGCTGCGCAACGTGAAAACGCCACGTCACGTAGATGACGACGGCCGGCACGGCAACAATCGCCAACAGCGGGAATAATTTTCGAGCCGGTATCCGGCGATCCCGCACCCCCACCAAGGCAAGAGCGACCAACAGCACGACAAACAGAACCAGGTTCGCCTGGCGGACATTTATATGAACGGCCAGCGCCAGGGCCGCCTGCCAGGCAAAAGTCTTGGCCCGGTCATCATCTCCGTCGGCCAACGCATTCAGCATCATCCAGGCCAAGATGCCGGCCAAACCAATGGTCACCGCTGTTGAAGTTTCCGAGTACGCCGTGAACACCAGCTTCTGGACGAATGTCGGGTTGAAAGCGGTAACCAGCAGCGCCGCCACAGCGACATACACCCATCCATGCAAAGGTTTTTCCGCAGATCGGCCGTTCGATTGCTCAGCAATCACGGTGATCAACACCAGTCCGAAGGTCAACAACCCGAACAGGTTAAGAAGCGCACCCGCGTTCTCGATGAACCCGCCGGCAAGCTTGGCCGAAAGATACAGAAGTAGCGGCCAGCCGTAAGGATAGGCCGGGAATGATGCGCCTGTGACTTTGTTGTCGGAGTCGGGAAAACCATCAGCATTCAGCAGGAATTGCGTACTGGGCAGCCAATGGGAAAACTCATCCCATTGGGACGCCACCATCGCCGACGCCATCAACCACAAAGGTGCGCTCAGAACAAACAGCTTTAGAAAAACTGGCGGGATCAAATAACCGTCCCGCCTGCGGACATAGACAGCACTGCCCACGGCGAAGACCGCTGTCACGATGGACAACCAAGTAAATGGAATGGCCGGAAATACGCCGCCAAATGTAAAAAGAACGGTCACCACGGCCCATCCGTAGAACGGAGACGCCTCAACCATGGCGTCCTTGCCGGCAACGGCTCGGCCGATGAAGGATAAGCCTAGCCAAACGACAAGCGTGGCAAAGAGGGACTGAATTTGATCCGTCCCGCCGTAAAAATATGAAAGATAGTCGAGCATCGGGATGCCTTATGTACCGAGCTGGCGCATGGCTTCAAGAAAAATCCGCCAGCCCAAAAGGAAATGGCCGCACCCGGGAGCGCGGCCATTCCTAAACGCTTTGGCTTTTGGGCTTACATCATGCCGCCCATACCGCCCATGCCACCCATGTCCGGCGGCATGGCCGGGGCCGCCGGCCTGTCGTCCGGCTTCTCCGCCACCATGGCTTCCGTGGTGATCAACAGACCGGCGATGGAAGCCGCATCCTGCAGCGCCGTGCGCACAACCTTAGTCGGGTCAACAATACCCGCCTTCACCAAGTCAGTGTAGGTCTCCGTCTGCGCATCAAAGCCCATGGAGCCGCCCTTGCCTTCGAGAAGCTTTCCGGCCACAACAGCACCGTCAACGCCCGCATTCTCCGCAATCTGGCGAACCGGCGCCTGAAGCGCACGGCGGACAATGTCCACACCAACACGCTGGTCGTCATCTTCCACCTTCAGCTTGTCCAGAACCTTCGTGGCATACAGAAGAGCGCAACCACCGCCAGGGACAATCCCCTCCTCGACAGCCGCCCGCGTCGCATTCAACGCATCGTCAACACGATCCTTCTTCTCCTTAACCTCGACTTCCGTCGCGCCGCCGATGTTCAGAACGGCAACGCCGCCCGCCAACTTCGCCAAACGCTCCTGAAGCTTCTCACGGTCATAGTCGGAAGACGTCTCTTCAATCTGAGCCCGGATCTGGTTGCACCGGCCCTCGATGTCCTTCTTCTTGCCGGCCCCTTCAACCACCGTCGTCTCTTCCTTGGTGATCGACACCCGTTTGGCCGAACCCATCATGTCGAGGCTGACGTTCTCAAGCTTGATGCCCAGATCTTCGCTGATCACCTGACCAGAGGTCAGGATCGCGATATCCTCAAGCATCGCCTTCCGGCGGTCGCCAAAGCCCGGCGCCTTAACAGCAGCAACCTTCAGACCTCCGCGCAGCTTGTTCACCACCAGCGTGGCCAGAGCCTCGCCTTCGATATCCTCGGCAATGATCAGCAGCGGACGGCCCGACTGAACCACAGCTTCCAATACCGGCAGCATCGACTGCAGGCTCGACAGCTTCTTCTCGTGGATCAGGATATACGGGTTGTCCAGATCGCAGGTCATCTTCTCCGCGTTGGTCACAAAGTACGGGGACGTATACCCACGGTCGAACTGCATGCCTTCAACAACATCAAGCTCGCTGTGCAGGCTCTTCGCCTCTTCAACCGTGATCACGCCTTCATTACCAACCTTCGACATGGCGTCGGCGATCATGTTGCCGACTTCCTTGTCGCCGTTGGCCGAGATCGTGCCAACTTGCGCAATCTCTTCCGACGTGGACACCCGCTTGGACTGCTTGGAGAGATCGGCAACAACCGCCTCAACCGCAAGGTCAATGCCCCGCTTCAGATCCATCGGGTTCATGCCCGCCGCAACCGCCTTCGCGCCTTCACGCACGATCGCCTGCGCCAGAACCGTCGCCGTCGTCGTGCCGTCACCGGCCTCGTCATTCGTCTTGCTGGCCACTTCACGCACCATCTGGGCGCCCATGTTCTCGAACTTATCAGAAAGTTCGATCTCCTTGGCCACCGTAACGCCGTCCTTCGTAATGCGCGGCGCGCCAAAAGACTTATCCAGAACAACGTTCCGGCCCTTCGGACCCAACGTCACCTTAACCGCGTTCGCAAGCGTATCGACGCCCTTAAGCATCTTCGCGCGAGCATCCGCCTCAAACTTTACTTCCTTCGCTGCCATCTTGGCTTACTCCTATCTTTAATATGCCTGAACGGAAGGTGCAGCCTTAGCTGACGATCCCCATAATGTCGGATTCCTGCATGATCAGCAGGTCTTCGCCGTCGATGGTGACTTCCGTGCCGGACCATTTGCCGAACAGAACCTTGTCACCCTTTTTGACTTCCATCTTGGCGTAAGAGCCATCCTTCTTGCGGGCGCCGGGGCCGACAGCCACGACTTTGCCCTCGGACGGCTTTTCCTGCGCCGTATCCGGAATAATGATGCCGCCGGCAGACTTGGTTTCCTCGGAAACCCGCTTGACGGCGACGCGGTCATGTAAAGGTTTAAAACCCATAATCCTCTCCTCTTCGAGCCCCGGACTTGGCCGGCGCCAAAGCTGTTTGAACAAAGAAATTGGCACTCCCAGGACGAGAGTGCCATTCATTTAGGTCGGGAGACCAATCCCGTCAAGGGGATTGTCGAATTAGATCTGTTCGAGGGCCTCGGTCCGGTCATTTTCCGCTTGAATAGCGGCCATACGAACGGCTTTGGAGACCTTGTTAAAGGCCCGGTTCTCAAGCTGACGCACCCGTTCGCGGCTGATGCCATATTCTTGGCCCAGTTCTTCCAGAGTAATCGGGTCCTCTTTGAGGCGTCGCTCGATAAAGATATGCCGTTCCCGATCGTCCAGTTCATCCATGGCCAGCTTCAACATCTCGTGGCGGATGCCGTCTTCTTCGGCGCGGGCGACAATGACCTCGGGAGAAGGAGTGTCGTCTTCCAGCGTATCTATGAACTCCATACTGTCTTCTTCAGTGTGGGAGACAGGGGCATTCAAAGAGAAATCGCGAGCCGTCATCCTGCGGTCCATATGCGCGATCTCATCGGCCGGCATATTGAACTGATCGGAGAGCGCCGTCGCCTGTTCTTCCGTCATGTTGGAAGCATCGGCGATCTCCAGCCGGCGTTTGGCCTTGCGTAGGCTGAAGAACAGTTTCTTCTGCGCCGACATGGTGCCCATCTTCACCAGGGACCAGGAGCGCAGGATATATTCGGTGACCGAGGCCTTGATCCACCACATGGCGTATGTGGAAAGCCGGAACCCTTTATCGGGATCGAACTTCTTCACGGCTTTCATGAGGCCCAAGTTGCCCTCGGAAATCAGATCGGCGACCGGCAGGCCATAGCCCCGGTACTGCATGGCGATCTTGGCGACCAGGCGCAGGTGGCTGGTGACCAGTTTGTGGGCCGCCTCCGACTCGCCGTGGTCGAGATAACTTTTCGCGAGCATGAATTCTTCCTCGGCGCTCAGCACCGGGAATTGTTTGATCTCGTTCAGATAGCGGGACAGGCCGCTATCGCTAGACAATACTGGTAATGTGGTAACAGTCATTTTTAATCTCCCGTTTACTTAACGCAGTCTCATACGGAATTCAGTCGTATAAAACCGCTGACACAATTTACGGACCATTCCGCAATGGTGTCGGTGTTCAAATCCGGACCTTACGGCCCGGCAACAATGCCTAAACGGGACTCTTCAAGAGAGCTTTGGTCATTGGTCATATCCTCCTATCGAGCAACATGCCTGTTTCATAATAAGCCGCCTATCGACCGGCTATCCACCGGTGACAAGGCCCCTTTCTGGCGACCTCTACCGGCTGTGATGGGTAAATATTAACAAATCGACCGGAAAAAGCAAGAGAAATCTCCACGCTATAGCCAACATTACGAAAATTTAATGTTAGATATCAGCGTGTTGAAGTTCGCTTTAGAACGATCCTCAATCTCGCAATAAGTATGCCCAAACGGTCTAGTTCGACGCGATAAAGGCGATCACCGCAATGACCACGATGATGCCGATGCCCCAAACCATGGGCGACATGCCGCCGTGTTCGGGGGCATTATCCGCCGGCGCCGCGGCAGGCGAAGCGTCGGCTGCCGAAGCAGCCTCAGCAGGCGCCGCCCCTTCGGCCGGCGCCGCATCCGCGCCACCGCCAACGATATCGGAAAACTTACCGAAAAAGTCATCTGCCTGCTTCTTGGCGACGCCTTCCACCAGCCGGCTACCGACGCTGGCCAGCTTACCGCCCACTTCTGCGTTGGCTTCATAGTTCAGCACGGTATCGCTGCCGTCCTCGGTCAGTTTGACCGTCGCGCCGCCCTTGGCAAAGCCGGCGACGCCGCCTTGGCCTTCACCGGAAATCTTGTAGCCGTTGGGCGGGTCCAGATCGGAGAGGGTCACCTTGCCGGCGAACTTGGCCTTCACCGGTCCGACCTTGGCGGTGACCTTTGCGGAGAATGAGGTATCGGAATCTTTATTGAGTTCCTCACAGCCGTCGATGCACTGCTTCAAAATTTCCGGATCATTCAGCGCCTCCCAAACCTTGTCTCGGGGCGCGGGAATGCGATATTCGCCGGTTAAATCCATCTTAGGGCTCCTCTCACTCTCAACACGAAATTTGACGCTTTATAGTATTCGGGCTCGTGACCTGTCCAACCGAAACTTATACCATGGAGGTATAGAACAGATCGGGAGACTTAGATATGCCGAATGACGGTGACACGCCAGGGCAAGACACAAATGTTTGGGATCAATACATTTCAGAGCGGGACCGGGAAATCTTTGACGCCGCCGGGTTCGGCGCCCATGCGGGCTACGGCAAGCGCCCGGTTCTAATGATCATTGATGTCAGTTATGCGTTCTGCGGCGACAAGCGGGAACCGGTTCTCGAATCCATCAAGCGATGGAAACTGTCCTGCGGCGAAGCCGCCTGGGACGCCCTGCCGGTGATCCGAAAGCTGATCGACACGGCCCACAAGAAAGGCATTCCAGTCATTTACACCACCGGCTATGCCCGCGAAGACCGCTGGGACCGGGGAAGCTGGACTTGGAAGAACCCGCGCGGCGAAGGCACGGACGACAGGCCCCCTGCCCCGCCGCCGACCAATCGGGACGGCAACGACATCATGGACGAGATCGCACCGGGTCCGACCGACATTGTCGTCTGGAAGCAAAAACCCAGCGCCTTTCACGAAGCGCCGACGCTCAGCTATCTCAATCTGCTGCAGGCCGACAGCATCATCATGACCGGCACGACCACGTCGGGCTGCGTGCGCGCCTCCACCGTCGATGCGTTCAGCCACAATTACCGGGTGAGTCTGGTGGAGGACGGCTGCTTCGACCGGGCGGATGTCTCTCACGCCGTGTCACTGTTGGACATGCATGCCAAATATGCGGACGTGGTCACCAGCAACAGCGCACTTGAGTATATGGAGTCGCTGCCCGACGGCCTTTTTGAATTGCCCAAGGGAGCCTAATCATTTCCACCCGCCCCCGCGCGCTCATCATCGGTGGATCGGTGGGCGGCCTGTTCGCCGGGCTGCTGCTGCGCCAATCCGGCTGGGACGTTAGCGTGTTCGAGCGGTCCCAGGGCGAACTCGCGTCCCGGGGCGCGGGCATCGGCATCTCCCAGGAACTGATCGATCTGTTGGAGAGGGTTGAGGCGCCTCTGGATACCAACAGCGGTATTGTGCAGCACTCCAGCCTGTGGCTCGGCCAGGACGGCGAGCTGAAATACGAACTGGCGGGCGGCACGTCGGGGAGTTCCTGGGCCCGGGTCTATTCCACACTCCGCGCCGGCTTTCCAGACAAAGACTATAACCCGGGCAGGGAACTGGTAGACATCGAGCAGGACGAACACAGCGTCACCGCGATCTTTGCCGACGATTCCCGGGAGACCGGGGACCTGCTGGTGGCCTCCGATGGCAATACGTCCACAATTCGGCAGAAGTTCCAACCAAACGTAGAGCCGCAGTTTCCGGGCTACGTCGCCTGGCGAGGCATTGTCGACGGCAGCCTGGTCAAAGGCGATGCACAGAAGATCGTCCACGACCATATCATCTTTTCCTTTGTCGATAGCGGCTTCATGTTGACCATGGAGGTGCCGGGCGCGGCAGACGCCACGGGCGATGACGCACAGCGATTCTATTTTATCTGGTACCGTCCGACCGCCTCCGATGACGTACTCCGCGACATGTTCACCGATGCAAGCGGCAAATATCACGGCGTCGCAATCCCCCCGCCGCTGATAAGACCCGTGTTTATTGAGCAGATGAAGGCGGACGCGGCGGCCGAGTTCTGGGCGACTGTGGCCGAGCCGGTGATCCGGGCGCCACAACCATTGCTGCAGGCGATCTCGGATATGGAAAGTGACCGGCTGGTATTCGGCAGGGTAGCCATCATGGGCGATGCGGCATTTATCGCGCGGCCCCATGTGGCCAGCGGCATCACCAAAGCGGCCCTAGACGCAGAATCGTTAGCAGACAGCCTGTCGGCGCACGGCGACCTGGAAACGGGATTGTCGGCGTTCGAGACTGCGCGCCTCTCCTTCGGACGGGAGATCGTCGCACACAGCCGCCGGCTCGGCTACTATATCGAACACGAACGGATCAAAGACGCAGATGCCGCGTTGAAAAAATTCCGAGACCCGATCCACGTCATGGACCATTACGGCGCACCGCATTTGCTTCGTGCGCCGGATATGCAAAAATCTTCCCGCTGATCAGGAGGGCCAACTATGCCGGACGATATTCCAAATTTCGGATTCAACGGAAGCATCCACGAGGGCATTCCCGTCTCCGATGAAAAACTGGACGAATGTATCAAGTTTTACTGCGACGTTTTCGGGCTCAAAATCCTACCCCGCCCGCCGGCGCTCGACGAACTTGGGCGCGGCGCCTGGCTTGGCGACGAGGAAGATACCGTCCAGTTCCATCTGATTTCCAATGACGAGACCTATGTCCCTGGCAGGGACGCGGGCATCCAGCCTGCCGGTCGGCACACGGCCTGGCGCATCAAGGATGTGGATGCTTTCCGGGCCCGCATGGACGCCCTCGGCGTGGACTATCATGAAATGTCCAACTTAATCGGCGAGCCGCAGCTCTTTGTCTTGGACCCCGAAGGGCATACCTGGGAATTCCAGGGCCCGCCCGGTTCCACATAGTCTTTAACTGGGCCTGGCAGGCTCGACTAATGGGCCTGCTGGGCAAGCTGGAGAATCAAATCCGGCCGTTCGGTCAGGAGATAGTTGATCTCTTCCCGCGTGGCGGGACGTTCCTTATTGCCGACTTCCCGGATGTGGAGATTGCCTTGACGGTCCATTCGATATCCAACGATATTGGGCAATCCGTACTGCATGGCGTCTCTCCTTCCGGTATGTTCTCGTTCAGGGGCTAAATAACATTATAAAAATCAATGGCTTGCAGATTCCACCTTATCCTGCCGACATATTGATTAATTTGTATTCACATATTTTATTGATCAAATATTACGCAATTGTAAAAAGTTAATCAACCCTGACGTAATGCCATCATGGTGTTGTCATGATGACGTCACATCCTGCTTCTATATAGACGCCTCGGATCAATTCGCTAGCGACTGAGGGTGGTTATGTCTCAATACAACCTGAAAACCAATCAAGGCCAAGATTCTAGTCTCGACGTTCTTTTGGATGACACGAGCGTCAAACTGCTGATGGAACAAGACGGCGTGGAGGCGCAGGAGATTACTGAGCTGTTCGCCAAAATTCGCGCCCGGCGAATCGCCAAGCGCTGGCGCAACGCCGCCTGACTTCTAGAGACTGGTGTCGTTAACCCCGGCGATGAAGTTATTCACGCGGGTGCGATTCTTGTAGCCAAAATCCGTATCCTCGTCGGCACGGAAGTAGTAGCTGGCGACGGTCGCAGCCAGAAACTTCACATCCCGCGCCCGCGCAAATTGCGACGCCGGAATCGGATTGAGAAGCTTCATGAGCTTCTTCTCGTCATTGATTTGTCCGTTCTTCATCCGGCGCATGGCGGCAACGATAAAGCCCTGGGTCTGGCGGCTGATCTCTTCGATGCCCCGCTCGTTGAATTTTGAATGAATCATGTCTAGAAGCGCCTTGGCCTCCCCATCGATACGCGACGGATGATTGGCGCTCTTTAGGCTGCCCGCGATATCCAAATTCTTCACAAACCATACCGGCGCCAGCATTGCCAGACCGACCAGTGCGGCAATCCCCTGCATGACCGGCCGTTCCCAGAACACCGACACCGCCACACCTGCGGCGAGTATGATCAACACGCTCAAGCCGATACGCGCAAATATTTTCATGGAGAACCCCCAAAATCCCCGAACGGGTTTTTATGGGCGCGATATTAGTCCCGGACGGAATCGCTTCGAATACGCAATTACCGAAAGATCGATACGTAAATAAGGAAGGTGTGAAAATGCCTCGAGATCGGGTGGCTTACCCCGCCTGGTAGTCGCCTTTGATGAACTGGTTCAAGCGAAGCCGGGTCTCGGAATTTTCATCGGCTGTCAGATAGTAGCTAGTCAGCGTCGCCGCCAGATATTTGATATCGCGCACTTTGTCGAATTTGTCGGCGGGCACCGGCCGCAAAGTTTTTAAGAGTTGCTCTTCCCCGTCAATCTCACCCTGCTTCATCTTAAGCATCATCGCGGCGGTCAGGCCGTGGGTTTGCCGGCCGATTTCCTTGATGCCCTTTTCATTAAACTTTCCGTGGATGTACTCGAGCAGCGCTTTGGAATCTTTGTCGAGCCGCTCCGCCTTTTGGGAGTTGCTGCGCATAAAGCTCTTCAACAACCAAAGCGCCCCGATAGCGATCAAGGTGATAATCGCCGTGCCGATCTGCATGGCCGTCCGGCCGGAAAAAAAGAAAACGAGACCGCCGCCGATAAGAACGAGCACAACGCTGGCGGCGATGCTGGTCTTAGTATTCATGTTAAGGGCCTCGCATATTTCATTGTCAGACGGACTAGCCGACTTTTCCCAACTCGCGCAAACCCTCGAACACCTAAGTAATTTCCCTATAGTACGAAAAAGCGGGCAAATAATCCAGAGGGCTTACTGGATAAACTACTCCGATCCGGCATTCTCGTAAGTCAGGTGAATCACTTACTCGGCCGCTTTTTTCCCTGATTTTCTAGCCCGCGCCGCGGCGGCATAGATTTTGACCGATTGGTCCAGAGTCCGGCTTTTATCCAGCGTCTCACGGGTTTCCTCTCGTAGGGGTGTCTCGTCCAACAACCGGAACGTGTCGGCCGCCCCCTTATGCATATTGGGCGTCACACCGGCGTCGCCGAAAGTGCGCGAGATTTCATCCATTTCACCTGCCCAGCGACCCGCGTCAGCTGCATAAAACGGAACACGCTTATTCATGGCGTCCCAATGCCAAGGCTGAGACTCTTCAAACTCGGCCCGCAACTCATCGCTGACGCCAAGCAGCTCGGCCGCCGTCAGGACCGACGTATGCAGGGTCATCGTTCCCTTTGTCAGCCCGGCATAACACATCTTGATCGCGGCGGCTTGGGTGAGGTCGTCGCCCATGGACCGGTAGCTAATCCCGTCGCCGTCCAAGAATGCCAGCTTGTCGGTGTCAGAACCGCTCGCATAGAACTTGGGGCCTGATCCCGTACCGGGCCGCCCGCCGATAATCCCGATTTTGACAAAGGTCGCCCCGACAGTTTCCATCACCGCCGCGATTTCCATAGTCGCGCCCGGTGAGACCGCGTTGCAGTCGGCAAAGATCGGCGTGTTGCCGGCAGCCCTCATCGCCGCCGCCAGATCCTTGGCGAAGTTCAACGCCAGTTCCGGCGGCATGATGGACAACACCACTTCGGACTGGGCGACTAACTCCTCAAGCGTACCGGCGTCTTCCATGTTCGCGCGGGCGGCGCGTTCGAGAGTGATCTCGCTCCGGCCCTTCAGCAGGGTCAACACCCGATAGCCTTTCTCGACGATGGCGCCGGCCACGCCATGCCCCATGTCGCCGGGGCTCATCACCCCGATTGTGCCTTTGTTCATGATCTGTCCTTCCGATGGCATTCCGGTTTGGCTCGATTATGGCGACTGCGCCCGCGGAGTCCATGGCGCAACGCTGCTATTGACGAATGCCAGCTCTTATTATATTTAACTATTTTGTTAATTAACGTTGTTATTAAATTATGACACCTGACCTCAATACAACCTTCAGCGCCCTGGCCGATCCGACCCGGCGCGCCATCATCGCGCATCTCGCCAGAGATGGCGAAGTCACCGCAGGCGAGCTGGCCGCACCATTCGCCATGTCCGCGCCCGCCATCTCCCGCCACCTGAAAGTGCTGGAGGCGGCGCGCCTGATCGACCGCAAGACCGATGCCCAATTCCGCAGGCTGAGCTTGAACCCCGAAGGCTTCAAGGCGGCCGCCGATTGGCTCAATGAATACCGAAATTACTGGGAAGATCAGCTCGGCGCGTTGGCCGACTACCTCAACGAAATCCAACAACCAGGAGACAGGAACGATGGAAACGGTGCAAAATCACGACCACCCAAGCGAAAATCAAACGGGAGGCCCAAACGCCGTGGCTGAGAACGAATTTTACCTTCGACTTGAACGCACGTTCGACGCGCCCCGGGACCTGGTGTTTCAGGCCTGGACCGATCCGGCGCACCTATCAAAATGGTGGGGACCGGAATACGTGGAGATCACCCACTGCGAGATGGATGTCCGGGTAGGCGGCGGCTATCGCACCTGCATGGCGGACAAGGACGGAGAGGAACACTGGACCCGTGGGGACTATCTGGAGATTGATCCGCCGTCGAAATTGGTCTTCACCTGGTGCTGGGAGATTGATGGCGATCCGAACAACACGACCAATGTCACCCAAGTAGCGATTACATTGAACGAGACGGACAACAGCAAGACGAACCTGGTGATGATCCACTCGGGCTTCGACACCGAAGACGGCCGCAATAGCCACAATAGTGGTTGGACCAGTTCCTTCGATTGTCTCGAACAATATTTGGCCTCGGTTTAAGGAGACGCACTCATGTCAGATATCACCATCTACGGCTTTGCCCCGTCCAGTTATACTTGGTCAGTTCGTATGACCTGCGTGGAGAAAGGCGTCGATCACGACCTGGTTGGCGCGGACTTTGCCTCCGACGAACTGCTGGCGGTACATCCGTTCAATAAGATCCCGGCCATGCGCCACGGGGATTTCATCCTGCACGAATCCAGCGCGATCATGCACTATATCGACGACGGGTTTGACGGCCCGGCGTTGCAGCCGGCGGACGCCAAGGGCCGGGCGCTGCAGGAACAATGGATCAGCGACATTATTGATTACATGTATGACTGCTGCATTCGGAAGATCGTCATTCAGCGGATCGTCGTACCGATGCGGGGCGGCGAGCCGGATGAGGCGATGATTGCCGAGGGCGTTCCCTTGGCGAGGCAAGCCATGGAGGTCACCGACAAACGTCTTCGGGAGAGCGATTACCTCGCCGGGGATGACCCCAGTCTGGCGGACTTTTTAATGATCCCCATTGCCGTCTATCTCACCAAAGTGCCCGAGGGTGAGACGATCCTGGACGGGCTCGATGGTCTTACCGCCTGGATTGGCCGCATGACCCGGCGGCCCGCCTTTGTGGAAACCGTGCCCCAACCGCCAGGCCAATAGCGACGCGAATAACGATCCCTACCCACCTCGCAATTTGGTGATGGTGGTGAAGGCCGAAATATATTCCAGGCTGGTCTTCACTTCGACCAGGGAGGGACCATCCACGGCAAAGGCGTCCCTGATCACCGGCGTAATATCGTCGTCCGAGGCGATGGTGAAGCCGCGGACGCCATAAGCCTCTGCATACTTGGCGAAATCCGGGTTGGTCATATTGGTTGCCAGCGTCCGGTCTGGATAGCCTTTCTCTTGGTAGAGCCGAATGGTCCCAAGACTGCCATTGTTGGAGACGATAAACCGGATCGGCAGATTGCGTTCCACGGCCACGGAAATTTCCGCACCCGTCATCTGGAAACCGCCGTCGCCGGCGAAGGACACTACTTGCCGGCCCGGAAAGCGCAGGGCCGCCGCAACGGCAGACGGCACCCCCATGCCCATCGCCCCGGCCGAGCCCGCCATCTGCAGATTTTTGGTCGTGTAGGGGAACAGGCGCTGAACCCAGGTGGCAAAGTTGCCGGCGTCCATAGCGGTCACCGCGTCTTCGTCCATTACCTCGATCAAATGGTCGATGACGTTGCCGAAAACCACGCCGTCATCGGCCTGCCGCCAATCCCAATGGAGATTATCCACCGCCAACGCGTGGGTCTTCTCCACCCAGGCCTGTCGGCCCGCCGGCGGTTCCGGCGCGTTCACCTGCGCCATGGCTTTCAAAGTTTCCGTTGCGTCCGCCACCATGGGCAGATCGGTCTCGAAGGTTCGGCCCACGTGGTAGGAATCGGGATACACATGGATCAACGGCTGCTTAGGCTTGGGTGCGAGGGGCAGCTGAAAGCCCTGCGTAGTCACGTCACCCAGCCGCGTGCCAAGCGCGACGATTAGGTCCGCCTCATTGAGCGTATCCCGGATCGCCACCGGCGCGTTAAACGCCAAATGAGTGACAAAGTTGGGATGGGTGTGGTCGAACACGTCCTGGCGGCGCCAGGCGGCGGCCACGGGCACGTTCCACTTCTCGGCAACAGCGAGGAGCGCGTCCCGCCCCTCTTCCCGGTTGATCTGTCCACCGGCAATAATCAACGGCCGTTCGGCCCCGGCCAGCATATCGCACAGCTGCGAAATTCGCGCCATTTCTGGCTGCGGCAACGAAACCTGCGCCGGCGCCAAAGCGCCGTTTTCCGTATCGTCCAGCAGCATGTCTTCCGGCAAGGAAACAACCACCGGGCCGGGCGTACCTTCTTGCGCGATGTGAAACGCCATGCGAACGGATTCGGCTAGCTTGTCGGCGTCCCTGATTTCCACCACCCATTTGGCCATATCGCCGAATGTCTGGACGTAATCCACTTCCTGGAACGCGCCTCGGCCGATATCTTCCCGGGCCACCTGACCGATGAACAGGATCATCGGCACACCTTCCTGTTGCGCAACGTGCACGCCGATAGAGGCATTGGTCGCGCCCGGCCCCCGGCTCACAAACTCCACGCCGGCTTTACCGGTGCATTTCGCGTCCGCCATTGCCATGAAACCGCCCCCGCCTTCGTGACGGACAGTGACGACGTCAATTTCCGGCGCATCAAAAAGGGCGTCGATTGCGGCCAGATAACTCTCTCCTGGTACGCAAAACACCCGGTCGACGCCTTGGGCTTTTAGACTATCGACTAAGACATTCGCGGCTCTCGCCATACGCTCTACTCCTTACGCTCCGGCCCCTAAGACTCAAGCCAGATTAAACAGTTTTTCCGCGGCCCCGCCAAACACCGTTGCTGGCAGATCGCCGGGCAAGGTCTCCACCAGTTCTTTCAGTTTCGGGATATCCGCCGCGTGGGGGTAGTCTGTGCCGAACAGCACCCGGTCCGGTCCGGCCAGATTGACCAGGGACTGAAGTCCATCCTGCTGATAGACGATGGAATCATAGTAGATATTGCTGAGGTAAACGCTCGGCAGCTCGGTGATCTTCTTTTCGAAAGTCCCAGTGCTAAAGAACAAATCCAGCCGGCCGGAGATATAAGGCAGATAGCCGCCACCGTGTGAGGCGATCACCTTGACGTCCGGAAACTTGTCGAAGAAACCGTCCATCACCATGCGGGAAATCGCCAAGGTCGTATCAAATGTAAAGCCCACCGGACCCAGCAACCGGTAGGTCCCGAGATCCATTTCTGCCGAACCCAAAGGCGTCGTCGGGTGAATCAGCACTGGCAGGCCCGCGCTTTCAATCGCCTTCCAGACCGGATCGAAATGAGGGTCGTTCAAATGCCGCTTGCGAATATTGGCCAGCGTCATCACCCCGACCGCGCCCAGTTCTATCGCCCGCTCAAGCTCCGCCACGGCCCGGTCGGGGAACTCCCACGGTAAGCTCGCCAGGAATCGGATGCGGTCCGGGTAGGATTTCTGCGCCGCCGCCATATCGTCATTGATGACCTTGGCCGCTGCCGCGCTCACTTCTTCGGTTCCCCAAAAAGCGTTGGGCGATGTCAGGGAAACGACGGCGATATCGATCCCGAACGTATCCATGTTTTTGATGCGGAGGTCATAGTCAAACATATCCGGCACGAACCCCATGGAGGGGGTGCCGTATTCGATCATGAATTCCGAGCCGTTAGGCGCCGTACCGATTTCCAAATCCGGTTTGCCGCGCCGCCGCACAAGGTCGAGAAACCCATCCGACAGCATGTGCGTGTGAATATCGATGACCGCCATTCTTCCCCCGTGGTGTGCTGTAAGGCCAGTTCAGCCTTTTGCTTGATCTGCCCAGTTCTAGTGTCTGAACTTCCGGATTTCTACTAAATATGCCGATTTTATCCATTCCTTAATATTTAGACCCGCACATTAGCCTCAAAATAGACGAAAACTCTAGGAGTTTGGTGATGGGAACATCATTGCGGCGGTTAACCGCCCTATCCGGCATGACGGCTGTCTTATTATCAGCAAGTCCCGGTTCCCTGGCACAAAGCATTGACCGCGCCGGCGGTGCTGAAGTCGCAGCGGTACAAAGTCTGGCCCCTGTCGCATCCATGGTCACGGGGATACGAGTCGGCAAACATCCCGGAAAAACCCGGGTCGTGATTGATGTCTCTCAACCCACAGATGTCCGCTATGACGTATCTGCCGACGGCACGGCAGTGTTTATCGAACTACCCACGGTAAACTGGTCGGCCCAACCATTCTCCGCCCACCACGCCAAAGGGCAAGTGGTCGATTATACCTTTTCAAAGGACGGCGCCGGCGGTCGGCTGAGCATCCTGACCAGCGGCCCCGTACGTATTAACAAGCCGTTCTTCGTCTCACCCGGCGGCAACCGTGGCCACCGTATTGTCATCGACATTCTGCCCACCACGATCAGCGAACCGGGCCACGGCAATTTCCGGCAAGCGAGCACATTTACCCCGGTGTCCCTGAAAACCAACCAACCGGGTGGGGTCATGGTTGCCTCCACCGCCAACATCGGCGCCCCGGCCGGTGATCCAAGCCTGGAGCCCGAACCAATTGTTGCAGTTCGGGCCGAAGAGGAGCTGGAGCTGGCGCAGATGCGCGCACCCAACAACCAGCCGATGCAACAGCCCGCGCCGATGGCGCCCCAGCAACAGATGCAGCCTCAAATGCAGCCTCAGCTGGCCCCTCAGCAGATGCAGCCGCACCAGCAGCCGAGCATCTTGGGTTTTCAGAACATCTATCTTAAAGCCGGTCTCGGGGTGGGCATGGTCCCCGAATTGACCAGCACCGGCAGCGGCAACGAAAACACCATGGAATTTGATCCCGGTTTCCTGTTCAACGGCGGCTTGGGTATCGACCTGGAAAACGGATTCCGGATTGAAGGTGAGATGAACTATGCCTTCAACAGTTTGGGCAAGGTCACTGGCACGGGTAACGGCAATTCCTTTGGCACCACGTTTACCGACGGCGATATTACGATCCTCTCGTTCATGGCCAACCTGGCCTATGATTTTCCCGAGCAAAACGGCTTTACCCCTTTTATCATGGGCGGCCTCGGATTAACGGGAATCTTCGTGAATGACCTGACCGCCGACAGCACCGTCATCGCTGACAGCAGCGACTGGGTGTTCGGCATGCAAGCGGGCGGCGGGATATCCTACAAGTTGGACGAACTCACCACCTTGGAAGCACTCTACAGGTACTTTGAAACGCAGGATCCGGAGTTCGGTGATCAGCGCGGCATCCCGTACGAATCCGAATATTTCAGCCACAGCTTCATCCTTGGAGCCCGCCTTAAGTTCTAGGATCCGGACCCTAAGCTAACTTGGCGTGACAGCGGGGGATGGGGTCTGCTAGCGTGATCGCGCAGACCCAAGCCTATCCCTACCTAATCAGAGTACGCGCATGATTCCTGCCGGGCACGCCTCTGGACTAACATCCCGGCCGTTCTTGCTGGCCGCCGGATTAACAGTGTTCAGCAACTTGGTCTTCATCTCGTCTCACGGGATGGTGCGCCACGTTGGGACCGATCTGCATCCTTTTCAGATCGCGTTTTTTTCGAACCTCTTCTCGGCAGTATTTTATATCCCTGTCCTTCTGAAGAGTAATTTTCAAATTCTGCGTACGGAGAAGCTTAAAACTCATTTCGTTCGCGCCTGTTTCAATGCCGCCGCCCTGACCACATGGTATGCCGCCCTTGCGCTTACGCTATTGGCCGACGCAACCGCCCTGGGGCTAACCGGGCCCTTGTTTGTCACCATCGGCGCCGTTCTCTTTCTCGGGGAAGCTATTCGCGGGCGTAGACTGACCGCGCTCGTCATAGGCGCCATTGGGGCCTTGGTCATCATCCGCCCGGGCTTCGAAGAATTGAGCATCGGCTTTATTCTGGTTCTGCTCTCCGCCGCGTTTGCAGCCGGCACCAAGATCATGGCCAAACATCTGCGCAACACTGACAGCGCTATCACCTGCAGCGCCTATGTCGCCATCCTGCAGACGCCGATTACCTTCGTCTTCGCCATATTCGTTTGGGAAACCCCAACGTTGGTTCAACTGGCCTGGATGTTTGGAGTCGGCATGTGCGCGGCTATTGCGCAGCTCACCATGGTGCAGGCCTACAGCTACGCCGACGTCAGCGCGCTTGAGCCCTTTGTTTTCACCCGCCTGATTTGGGCCGCCTCCATTGGCTGGCTTGCGTTCGGCGAAGTTCCCGCTTTCTGGACCTGGGTCGGCGCGGCCATCATTGTCGCCGCCTCGACCTATATCGCCCAACGGGAAGCGGCGGCTCAGCGCGTGCCGGCGCCGGACCGGTCCACCACCGGCCTCTGAAGAAATTTGTGCTGGCAACCACCGGAAACGAAAGGATATGGTGGTCGAACAGACGCATCATGACTCATCGGACATCACTATGGCAGGCATAGAAAAAGCCAACGGCCACCGGCCGAGCGGCCTTCTACATCTTCTCGACCCTTCTCTAAAACTGGCGCCCCATCCGAAACAGGAAGAATACCAATTCGACCTGGACACGGCCCTCTCGTCGGTTGTCAGGCTGACGGCGGAGGTGCCGGAAGATGCGTTCAGCGCTCGCACTCTGGGCACTGAAAGGCAAGGCAACGCGGTATTACTGAACGACGACGGCATGCTGCTCACCATCGGCTATCTGGTGGTGGACGCGCACACGATCGTCTTGAACGCGCCTGGCGGCCAATCGGTCAATGCGGAATTGGTTGGCTATAATCACGAATCCGGTATGGCGATTATTCATGCGCTGTCGCCGCTTGACATCCCGGCGATGCAACCGGGCACGGCGGAAGACCTAAAGGAATCCGATACGGTGATCATTGCCCCATACGGCGGTGTGGATCATGCCATCAATGCGGTTGTGGTGTCCCGGCGGGAATTTGCCGGATCCTGGGAGTACATGCTCGACAGCGCCATCTTCACTGCGCCGATCCACCCGAATTGGTCGGGCGCGGCCCTGATCCGTCAGGATGGCACCCTTTGCGGTATCGGCTCCCTCTGGGTCAATGATGCGGAGGACGACCGGAGCGACAGCCCCGGCAATATGTTTGTCCCGATAGACCTTCTCAAGCCGATCTACGACGACCTGGTCTCAACCGGCCTGGCGCAGGCACCTCATCGCCCCTGGCTTGGCATGTATACAGCCGAGGCCATGGGCCGGCTGTTTGTTTCGGGCATCATTGATGACGGACCGGCGGACGTCGCGGGCGTGGAGGCCGGCGACTTGATCGCGGGCATTGAGGATGAAGACGTCCAGACCTTGCCGGAGCTTTACAGAAAGCTTTGGTCGGTCGGCGAAGCCGGGGTTGATGTAACCCTGAATCTCCGGCGTGACGGGGAGGATATCGACGTCACGATCACCTCCGACAGCCGCTACAGCTTTATGGAAAAGCGCCGCCGGCACTGACGGGTCCAAGCTTACTTTCCTCTGGTATTCGTGCGGACCAGCCTGTATTGCTCTCCGCCGGCTTCGGCCCTGTTTGACCACATATCTCTTTTCGCCACGACCCATGAACGCCCTGACCCAACATATTGAAACCCGGCGGACATTTGCCATCATCTCCCATCCAGATGCGGGCAAAACAACGCTCACCGAAAAACTGCTACTATTCGGCGGCGCCATCCAGATGGCCGGCGCCGTTAAGGCCCGAGGCGATGCCCGGCGGGCCCATTCCGACTGGATGAAGGTCGAGCGGGAGCGTGGCATTTCCGTCGCGTCGTCGGTCATGACCTACGACTATGACGGCCGGACCTTTAATCTGCTGGATACGCCGGGCCACGAGGATTTTAGCGAGGATACCTACCGGACACTGACGGCGGTGGATTCCGCGGTCATGGTCATCGACGCCGCGAAGGGCATCGAACAGCAGACCCGCAAACTGTTCGAAGTGTGCCGGCTCCGCGATGTGCCGATTATCACCTTTATCAACAAGCTGGACCGGGAAAGCCGCGATCCGTTCGAGCTACTGGACGAAATAGAACAGACCCTGGCCCTGGATGTTACGCCGGCAAGCTGGCCTATCGGCATGGGTCGCGACTTTAAGGGCTGCTACGATATTCTTGGCGACCGACTCATTCTCATGCCCAAGGGTCACGCGACCGGCAGTGTCGACGGCTCTGAAGGAGAGATTATCAGTTTCAACGGGCTGGACGACCCTGGCCTCGAAGATGCACTAGGCGCTGATGTCGCCGCGAAGCTCCGCGAAGATGTGGAGATGGCGAAAGGTCTCTGTCCGGAGTTCGATCTGGACTCCTATCGCGAAGGACATTTAAGCCCAGTCTTTTTCGGCAGCGCGATTAACAACTTCGGCGTCCGGGAGTTGCTGGACGGTGTCGCCGGTATGGCCCCCTCACCCCGGCCGCACAAATCCGACAGCCGGGAAATTACCCCGGACGAAAATAAAGTCAGCGGTTTCGTCTTTAAGATCCAAGCTAATATGGATCCCAAACACCGGGACCGGATCGCCTTTTTCCGTCTGTCGTCGGGACACTTCAAGCGCGGCATGAAGCTACATCACGTCCGCAGCGGCAAGGCCATCAACTTGCACAATCCGGTGCTGTTCCTGGCTCAGGACCGTGAAACGGCGGAGGAGGCCTGGGCCGGCGACATTATCGGCATACCGAACCACGGCAACTTGCGGATCGGCGACACGTTGACCGAAGGTGAAGAAATAGTCTTTTCTGGCATTCCCAGCTTTGCACCCGAACTACTGCAAACTGTTCGCCCGGAAGACCCGATGCGGGCCAAACATCTCGGCCGGGCGCTCCAGCAAATGGCCGAAGAAGGCGCGGCCAGCGTGTTTAAACCCCGGATCGGATCGGACTGGATCGTCGGCGTTGTCGGCGGGCTACAGTTCGATGTTCTGGCCGACCGCATCCGCACCGAATATGACGTGCCGGTCCGATTTGAGAGCACATCCCTTTACACCGCCCGCTGGGTCGAAGCGGACAATCCGCAGACGCTCAAGAAATTTATCGACGCCAATTCCGCCGCGATTGCCGACGATCATGACTCGGCGCCGGTGTTTCTGGCGCGAAATGCCTGGCACCTGGACCGGGCCAGCGAGGACTTCCCCGACATCCGCTTCCTGAAAACCAAGGAACAGACGCTCTAACATTCGTTCAAAAAAGAGTCCCGGAACCGGACACCGCCGATTAAACTATCCCGTCACCAGGGGAGAACATTATGGCGGCCCGTAAATCCACCAAGGTAAAAAAGAAAAAAGCGCCGGCGCGCGGCAAGCCGAAGCGGCCTTTCATCATCGATTTCCACGGACACATCGTGAATCCGGAGATTTTTGCGCTGACCGCGAAACACACGCTGCACGCCCGCATCGGACTCGGCAAAAAGACGAGCCTGGGCAACGCCAAGAAATCCGAAGAGACCATGGCGCGGATGGTGAACAACGATCTCCGCATCAAGGACATGGACAAGATGGGCGTTGACATGATGGTTATCTCGCCCAGCCTGATCCATCACAACACGACCTGGGCGGATGGCGCGACGGCGGCAAAGATTGTCCGGCAGGCCAATGACACGGTGGCGGAGGCGGTGGACAAACACCCGGACCGGCTGACCGGCCTCGGCATTGTGCCGCTGCAAGACCCGGCGCGCGCGGTCAGAGAATTGGACCGCCTGGTGAACAAGCTTGGCATCCGCGGTGTACAAATTCCGACTATCCTCGGAAGTTTGGAGCTTGGAGATAAAAAGTTCCATTCGTTCTGGCGTAAAGCGGAGCAGCTGAACGCACCGATTTTCATCCACCCGGCCGGCAATTCCGATGAACGGCTGCGCAAGCATGGGATGGCTTTCACCGTAGGCCAGCCCTACGAGGAAACTCTGGCCATGTCTTCGCTCATTTACGAAGGCGTCATGGACAAGTTCCCCAAACTAAAAGTTCTCGTTGCCCATGGCGGCGGCTATCTGCCCTATTACGCCGGCCGTCAGGACCATGCGTACAAGTCCGGCAGCGATGGCGGGGTCCTAAAGCGAAGCATTAGCGGCTATCTCCGCAAATTTTATTATGAGTCCGTCGTGTTTAACATCGATATGCTGGAATTTCTGGCGACCAAAACGCCCATTAGCCACATTGTCATGGGCACCGATTACCCGTTCGGCGAAAAAAAGCCCTATGAATTTGTACGTAGTGCCAAGAGTATTTCAAAAGCAGACCAGGATGCTATTCTTGGAAAAAATGCGGCACGGCTCTTAGGGATCAAAATTTAAGCGGTAAATAAGCTGCAATTTATGAAAGAAACTGACAAACAATGCTGCCACCTTTACCTTTAGCGGCACCCAAACTCAGGAGAGCATAATGAAAAAAGGACTTATGTATGGTATCGGCGGCGTGATCGTCATTGTCGTCGCCGTTGTCGCGGGCGTGTTTCTGTTTTCCGGCGATATTATCAAAACCGCCGTCGAGGAAATGGGGCCCAAGCTGACCAAATCCGAAGTGAAGCTGGCCAAGGTTGATCTGTCTCTAACCTCCGGTGAGGCGTCGCTCTCGGGGCTGAAAATTGGCAATCCGGCCGGCTTTAAGACGTCTCACGCCTTCCAGCTGGATAATATCAGCGTCAAGATCGACACCGGCACGATCACCAGCGACACCATTGTGATCAACGAAATTTTGATCAATGCGCCGGATGTCATCGCCGAGTTCAACAAGTTCAGCTTCAATCCGTTGAAAGCCAGTGAATCGGTGAAGGAATCGCTCAAGACTTCCAACTTCATCGCCATCCAGAACAATGTTGATGCGTTCGTAAAGGCCAATAGCGGCGGCGGTTCCAGCAGCGCGCCGGCGTCGTCCTCCAGCGACGGTCCGCAAAAGAAGCTGATCATCGAGAAATTCCGCATGACCGATGTGAAGGTCAAGGCGGTCGCTCATGAAGGCCTGAAGCTTGACCAATCCCTGCCGCCGTTCTCCATCTCGCTCGATAATATCGGCAAGAAAGAAAACGGTCTGCCGCCGGAAGAAATCGCCGCCGTGCTGATCCCCAAGGTTTAGGACGCCGTGATTGACGCCATGATGGGCGACCTCACCAAATCCGCGACCGAAATGTTCAAAAAGGTCGGCGGTATGGTGGACGGCGCCGTGAAGGGCGTCAGCGAAGGCGCGGGCGCCGCCATGAAGTCCGTTACCGAAGGTGCGGGCGGTGCGGCTGAAGGCGTCGGTGACGCTGCCAAGAAAGCCACCGACGGCATCAAGGGCCTGTTCGGCAAATAATGCCAAGCTCGGACGCGGCAACGGGCGGGGGGTTTACACTCCATCCCCGCTTGGCCGCGGACACCTATCCGATAAAGGACCTGGCGCTCAGCCAGGTCCTTTTCATGAATGATAGCCGCTATCCGTGGCTGGTCCTGGTGCCCATGCGGCCGGACATTATCGAAGTCCATGATTTGGCCGAGGCGGACCAGTTGCAGTTGATGACAGAAATATCGGCCGCTTCCAAAACTCTCGCCACACTCTTCGAGACCGATAAGATCAATGTAGGTGCGCTCGGTAATATTGTGCCGCAGCTCCATGTACACGTTCTGTCACGCCGGCGAACGGACGAGGCTTGGCCAGGCCCCGTCTGGGGCGTTGGCAAAACGATCCCGTACAGCGACGCGGAACGAATTCAGACGATCAAGAAAATTGCGCCAGCGCTAGAACCTTAATCAGCAGTTTTTTTGGATCGCGAAATTTCTCATAATCCGGGACCACCAACAGTTCCCAACTGACACCGGTATTCGGAAACAGTATAGTTCCGCCAAGCCGGAACCAAGGTTCCACGCACAGGTTCCTTGGCGCTGTCTCCTTCTGGTGATCGGACCCGCTCAGCGCCTCACCGCTAATCGATCAAAATGACCGCTTCGTCGTCGCTGTAGAGTTTTTCCACCAAGGCCGCCCGGCGGGCGATCACCGCCCGCTGATTGAGATACCCCTTGTCCGTGATTTCATTGGCGTCAATGTTAGGCGGTTCATCCATCAGCAGAGCGCGTTTGATACGTGTGCTGCTGCCGGGATGCTCGGTGTTATAGGCCTGAAGACCGGCTTTCAGCGCGTCCCGCACTTCGGGCCGGGCAATCACCTCGGCCAGCGACGCATCGGCTGCCAAATCGGGACACAGGGCCCGGCATCCCGCGATATTCGGAAAAACCAAAATGCCGAGTTCCGCCTCGTCCTGGCCGGCAATGGCGGTATCCTGGATGATGTTTTGGACGGCATTCACCACATTGGTGCGCAAGCCGCCGACAAATACCCACGTGCCGGACGACAATTTAAAATTCTCCGATACCCGGCCATCGAACACGATGCCTTTCTCCGGCCGGTCCGGGTCCTCGAATTTCACGGCATCGCCGATGCAGTAAAACCCGTCTTCATCGAACATTTCGGCGGTCAGTTCCTCGTTCTTCCAATAGCCGGGCATGACATTGGGGCCACGCACCCGGATTTCCAGCTTCTCTTCATTGGGGATGAGCTTCAGCTCGGTGCCGGGGATCGGCACGCCGATCACACCGGCCTTGGAGATCGGCCAATGGACATGGGTGCAGTCCGGCGCGGTTTCCGTCGCGCCCCAGCCGGATACCAGCATCACCTTCTCGCCCAAAGACTGAACGGACAAATTTTCGATCCGCTCCCACGCTTGCTGGGTGAGCGCAGCCGCCGCATAGAAGATCACGTCCAGGTCCTTGAAGAAATTGTCGCGGAGGGCCGGGTCCTTCTCCATGAACGGCAGCAACATGTCAAAACCCCGAGGCACATTGTAGTAAAGCGTCGGCGAAATTTCTTTCAGGTTGGCGACAGTCTGTTCGATTAAGCAGGGCGCCGGCTTACCGGCATCAATATACATGGTACCGCCGTTCCGCAGCATCATGTTGATATTGTGATTGCCACCGAACGTGTGGTTCCAGGGCAACCAGTCGACCGTCACCGGCGGATGATCCTCCAGGAATGTCCACACCTGAGCCATACCTTGCTGGTTGGAACACAGCATTCTCTGTGTATTGATCACGCCCTTCGGCTGCCCGGTAGAGCCGGAGGTAAATAGGAACTTGGCAATCGTGTCCGGCCCGACCTTGGCCGCCGCCTCGTCCACGGCTTCGGTCGGCGCGACAGAGAGAAGGTCATCGAACGCGGTTACATCCATTCCGTCCGGCGGATTTTGCGCGACCACGACTTCTGCACCGTCCAGATCGACACTGCTGAGCGCCTTGGCGAACTTGGAACCGTCTTCCACATAGATCAGACCAGGGGTCACCACGCTCAGGATGTACTTCAGCTTGCCGAAATCCTGGGACATGAGGGAATAGGCCGCCGACACCGGTGTCACCGGAACGCCAACATGCATGGCACCATAATTTAACAGCGCGTGATTGACGCTCGCATCAGATAGAATCATCACGGGCCGGTCCACGGACAGACCGCGATTAAGAACCGCCTGGCCAATGCACTTCACTTGCTGGAAGAAATCGGCATAGCCCACCCGCCGCCAATCCCCATCTGCGCCCGACCGGTCCGCAACAAACGTGGTTTCCGGCGTCTTCGCCGCCCATTCCGCGATCCAATCGCTTTGGCTGTCCGGATAGGCCCCCAATTCCTGCGGCGAGCGCAGGATCATCCCGCCACCGCCGATGCCTTCGACGATCACACCGGGTTCGGCCATGGATACGAGTTTGATTGGTGCATCAGCCATAAATTTTCTCCCCTGATCCAGCGTTTTTTGTACGCGCCGAAAGTCATCTGTGCAACGAACAAGCTCCCAACAAATCTTGGAATTCCCTGGGCCGGACATTTATACTGCTGGGCCTTCATGCACCACGGCTTCAGGGAGACATCCGCATGACACAATACACCTATCGTATAATGACCATTGCCGCTGCTGCCATACTGGCCAGCGCCGTCTCCGTCTCCGTCGTTCAGGCGCAGACGACGACCTATCCGTCCTGGACAAATCCAAACGCGCCGCAATCAACGACGGCGAATAAACCCAATGAAGAGTTGGTGGATGAGTTGAACAAACTGATCAGTCAGGCGGAACGAGACCGGGCGGCCAGTCCGCAATTCCTCCGCGATCTCCGAGACCTGGCCCGGCGCTACGACAATCCCTGGCGAGTCTCCCTACTCAAAGACGATTTCAGCGACGGGGATTTCACGCAGAACCCGGTTTGGAAGGTCACCAAGGGCCAATACCGGATCGAGCGGAATTTCGGTCTTCGCGGCTTTTTCGACAGCACCTCTACTTCCACCAATAGCTCAAGCGGCGGTTCTCAAAAGGCTGATCCTGCCGCGCAACTGCTGGGCGCGATCCTGAACCAGGCGTTGGGTGGCGGACAAAGCGGCGGATCATCCCAATCACCGCAGAATACGTCACTTCCCGTGGCGGCGATCCACACCGCCAAGAACATCACCAATGCCTTTTCCATCAATCTGGAGCTGACAAGCTGGAAGAATGAGGGCTTTTTGGAAATCGGCCCTTATCAAGGCGGCAACCGGGAGGCGGGCTACCGTCTGCGCTATCACACCGGCAAGAACCCGTCGTTCGAACTATTGCGCGTGTCGTCTCGCGGCAGCGGCATCATAGATACCCACAATGCCGCCATCAGCCTGGAAGACAAGAAAACCCACGCCATATCGTGGACCCGGGATCAATTCGGCGAGATGAGAATCAGCGTAGACGGCAAGCAGATCATGAAGTCGACCGATCAATCCTTCCGGAACGCCTTTGATGGATTCGCTGTGAACAATCACGGTGGCGACTACATCATCAGCCGGATCACCATTGACGGCGCTAAATAGGCGCATAGAGAATATGAGCAACCTGGACACCGATGTCATCATTGTCGGCGGCGGTCCCGCCGGCCTGACCCTGGCGAATGAGCTGGGCTTAAGAAATATCCCGGTCATTTTGCTGGACCAGGACGAGGCAACTTCCATCAATCCTCAGGCCAACGCCACCCAGGCCCGGACCATGGAGCATTTTCGCCGCCTAGGCTTCGCCGACGAGGTGCGGAGTGAGGGCATGCCGCCCAATTACCCGACAGACATTGTCTATTACACGCGCTTCAGCACGTTCGAGCTAGCGCGGTTTCAGCTACCGTCCGCTGCCAAGGCGCGGGACCTGGCCAAAACACTATCCGGTTCTTGGAGCGCGGCTGAACTGCCGCATCGGGTCTCCCAAATGTATGTGGAGAAGGTCCTCTACAAACACGCCAAGAAGCGCCCGAGTAACGATCTCCGTTATGAACATCGGGTGACCGCCATTGCTGATCACGGCGATCACGTCTCCGCCACGGCGGAGGGACCGGACGGCGAGATCACGGTCACCGGGAAATATCTAGTGGGCTGCGATGGTCCCCGAAGCCTCGTCCGCCAGCACCTGGGCATCAAATACCAGGGCGAAACCGGCGCGGAACGGGATTTTGTCGGCGGCCATATGCACGCGATCTACCTCCGCTCCCCGCATATCTATGACGCGATGGCGGGTGATCCCGGCTGGATGCATGTGAATGTCCATGTGGATCGGCGCTGTTTTTTCGTCGCCTTGGATGGCAAGGAGGAATTTGTCTTCCACACCCAACTCAAACCCGGCGAAGACAAGGACAATATCTCAGAAACGCTGGCGCGCACCATGTTCGCCCAATGCATGGGCCGGGAAGTCGACCACGAAATTATCACCCGGTCGTCCTGGACCGCCGGCTTTACCCTGGTCGCGGAGAAACTATCGGAAGGCCGGTTATTCATTGCCGGCGACGCGGCGCATCTGTTCACGCCGACAGGCGGGCTCGGCTATAACACAGCGGTGGAGGACGTGGTCAACCTAGGCTGGAAGCTGGCCGCCCGGATCAAGGGATGGGGCGGTGATCACCTCCTCGCCTCCTATCACCTGGAACGCCATCCGGGCGCGGTGCGCAACACCAACTATGCCCGCGGGTTTGCGGATTCCTTGGGCTTGTTTAAACCCTCGCCGCACCTGGAAGATCAAACCCCCGAAGGGGAAAAATTGCGGGCGGAAGCCGGCGAATATTTCGGCAATCACGGCCGCACGGAATTCAATATTCCCGGCATCACCTTCGGCACCCGGTTCGACGCCTCCCCCATCATAGTACCGGACGGCACGGATCCGCCGCCCGATCTGGTTAACGAATATGTGCCGTCAGCCTGCCCCGGTGGCCGCGCACCCCACACCTGGTTGGACGAGGATCGCTCGCTCTATGACGCGTTTGGACAAGAATTCACGTTGCTCAGACTTGCGGGTGCAGGCGGATCGAACGATTTAGAAAAAGCGGCCGCCTCGGCTGGCCTGCCCCTTCAGATATTGGACGTGCCCGGCGAGGACATCCGCGATCTCTACGAAGCCGACATGACCTTGATCCGCCCGGATCAGTCGGTCGCCTGGCGGGGGAATAAGATTGATGATCCCGAGGGGATTATCGATACGGTGAGGGGGGCTGGGTAGCACCCCCTCCCTCGTGACGCTGTGCGCGCTCGACCTCCCCCATCAAGGGGAGGTGTAAGCCCCTACTCCAAATCGAGATTGTACAGCTTGATCGCGTTGGTGCGGCCGATCTTAAGCTTATCCTCTTCGGAGATGACGTCGGTGGCGTCGTACCAGTCGGCGGCATCTTCCATCCGTTCGAACGGATAGTCAGCGCAGAAGAACATGCGATCGACACCAACCACTTCCAAGCAGCACCTGAAGGCCGGGTCCTGGAAGTTACCGGACGTAGTGATCAGGAAGTGATCCAGGAAATATTCGCCCAACGGCCGGTTGCCGCGATAGGCGCGGCGCGAGAAGCGCATGCGGGCGTCGAGGCGCCACAGATCGTAGGGGATGTGTTCACCCAGGTGGCCGATGACAATTTTCAGGTTCGGATACTCATCGAACATGCCCGAGCCGCACATCCGCAAAGAGTGGATGGAGGTCTCGACCGCGAAGCCCCAGGGCGCACTTTTCAGCCAAGGATGGCCGTCATAGATGGGCGCGCGGGAGGCGAGCTGCATCCGGGGATGCAGGTAGAATGGCACGTCCAGTTCGGACACTGTGCCCCAGAACGGCCGGATCATGTCCTCGTCCAGGTATAACACATTGTCGCCGTCGCCAATTTCCTGGAAGCCGTTGACCATGGCGCCCACGAAGCCGAGCTCCTTGACGCACCGGGTCAGCTCTTCGGAAGCGACATCTGGATTGTGCATGGGAAGGCAGGCCATGGCCGCGTAGCGGTCAGGGTGGCGCTGTACAGCTTCCGCCATCGCATCGTTGGCTTTCTTGGCCACTTCGACGGCTTTGTTCACGTCGCGGATGCCTTGGACACCCGGCGCGTTATTGGAGAGGATGGCGAACTCGATCCCGGTCTTGTCCATCAGTTCCAGCCGATGGTCATCCATATCCAGAAGCTCGCTCTGGAATTCATCCCATTTTCCGGAATCACCGGCAAACGCCTTGGTTTCCTCCAAGGTCTCCGGGATCGCCATGTGCTCTTCGAATGCAATCTTGCCCTTCATTGTTCCACTCTCCTCGACGTGTCTGTTGCGGGGCCATCTTCAATTTATCGATGACGTTAGGCGACATCATACTCACCAGAACCGCCAGGAAAAGCCGAATTGCACCATGACGCCTTGCCAAATTTTCAGGGCAGGATATAACCCCCGGCCATCCGGCCAGAGAGAGACAAAAATGGATATCCGCAACATCGCAATCATCGCCCATGTCGATCATGGCAAAACCACGCTTGTCGACTGCCTGCTGAAACAAAGCGGTACGTTCCGCGAGAACCAGCAGGTGGCTGAGCGCGCGATGGATTCCAATGATATCGAGCGGGAACGCGGCATCACCATCCTGGCCAAGTGCACCTCGGTCGAGTGGGAAGGCGTACGCATCAACATCGTCGATACACCGGGTCACGCTGATTTCGGCGGCGAGGTGGAGCGCATCCTGACCATGGTGGACGGCGTGGTGGTGCTGGTGGACGCTGCCGAGGGCCCCATGCCGCAGACCAAATTCGTGCTGTCGAAGGCGCTCGGCCTTGGTCTTAAGCCAATTGTGCTGATTAACAAGGTGGACCGCAGCGATCAGCGCGCCCACGAAGTCCATGACGAGGTCTTTGATCTGTTCGCCGCCCTGGATGCGACCGACGACCAGCTGGATTTCCCGACACTATTTTCCTCGGCCAAGAACGGCTGGGCGGCGGATAATCCTGAAGGGCCCATGGACGACATGGCGCCCCTGTTCAATCTAATCGTCAAGCACACGCCGGCGCCCGACGTCCAACCTGATGAACCTTTCCGCATGTTGGCGACCACGCTGGAGGCCGACCCTTATCTGGGCCGCATCCTCACCGGCAAGATCTTGTCCGGCGTCCTGACCCGCAATATGAATATCAAGGTGCTGAACCGGGACGGCGAGAATGTCGAGCAAACCCGGGTGACCAAGCTGTTGGCGTTCCGGGGCCTGGAACGAGCGCCCGTGGACGAGGCCTCCGCCGGCGATATTGTCGCCGTTGCCGGCATCCAGGACGCCACGGTCTCAGACACGCTCTGCGCGCCAGAGGTCGATGCGCCCCTGGACGCTCAACCGATCGATCCGCCAACACTCGCCATGACGTTTTCCATCAATGACTCGCCACTGGCGGGTCAGGAAGGCTCCAAGGTAACCTCCCGGGTGATCTGGGACCGGTTGCAGCAAGAGGCCGAGGGGAATGTGGCGCTTCGCGTCAGCCGCACCGAAGACATGAATGCGTTCGAAGTCGCCGGGCGGGGGGAACTTCAGCTTTCCGTCCTTATTGAAACCATGCGCCGGGAGGGATTTGAGCTGTCCATCAGCCGCCCGCGGGTTGTGTATCAAGAAGACCCGGAGACCGGCCAGCGAACCGAACCCATCGAGGAAGTGGTGATCGACGTTGACGAGGAATACTCGGGCACGGTGGTGGAAAAGCTCGCACAGCGCAAAGCCGAGCTGATGGAAATGCGGCCGTCGGGAAGTGACAAGACACGCCTCACCTTCCACGCGCCCTCCCGCGCGCTCATCGGCTATCACGGGGAATTCATGACCGACACGCGGGGTACCGGCGTGATGAACCGGCTGTTCCACGGTTATGCACCCTACAAGGGTGCGATCGGGGGCCGGCGGAACGGTACGCTGATCTCCATGAACGACGGCAAGGCGGTGGCTTATGCGCTCTGGAATTTGGAAGAACGCGGCCCATTGTTCATCGGTCCGCAGGAAAAAGTCTATGGCGGCATGATCATTGGCGAACACGCCAAGGGCCAGGACTTGGAAGTGAACCCCTTAAAGGCGAAGCAGCTCACCAATATCCGCGCCGCCGGCAAGGATGATGCGGTAGACCTGACCCCGCCGCTTCGGATGACGCTCGACAAGTCCATCTCTTATATAGGGGATGATGAATTGGTCGAAGTCACCCCGACATCGATCCGTCTGCGCAAACGCTTTCTCGATCCACACGAGCGGAAGCGGCACTCCCGCCAGGCTGAAGCGGGATAAAAAAAGGCGGCCCGAAGGCCGCCTTTCACGTCTGTTCTTGAAACTTTAGGCGGCTTTCTCATCGGCCTCTTGTTCCAATTGCTCCGATGAGCCACTGTCCGTCCGGACCGTCGCCAAGAACCCTTGCACGACGTCGCTGAGGTTTTGCGACTCCTCGCTCAGCTTTTTCGCAGATTCCTTCACTTCAGTCGCCGCGGCGCCAGTGGTCGACGCTTTTTCGCTAACGGAAGATATAGTCGCCGTCACTTCACGCGTACCGGCAGCAGCCTGTTCCACATTGCGAGCGATTTCCTGGGTCGCGGCGCCCTGTTCCTCGACGGCCGAGGCGATGGTCGTTGCGATTTCGCTGATATTATTGATGGTTTCGGTAATCCCTTCGATCGCCGTCACGGATTCGCCGGTCGCCCCCTGAATGCTGGCGACTTGAGCGGCGATCTCCTCGGTGGCCTTGGCCGTCTGATTGGCCAAATTACCGACCTCGGAAGCCACAACGGCAAACCCCTTGCCCGCCTCACCGGCCCGAGCGGCCTCGATCGTGGCATTGAGAGCCAGCAAATTGGTTTGGCTCGCGATGTCGTTAATCAACTCGATCACTTCGCCGACCTTGTCTGCTGCTGCAGCCAAGCCCTGCACCTTTTCATTGGTGTTGAGCGCTTGCTGCACGGCATCGGTGGAGATGGTGGTGGAACGCGCCACCTGCTCGGAAATTTCCTTAATCGACGCTGATAGTTCTTCCGCCGCCGTGGCAACCGTCTGCACATTATTGGACGCCTGCTCAGCCGCCGCCGCCACCCCGGCGGATTCCGACTCCGCTTCATTGGCGATATTGGCCATGTTGCCGGCGGTATCCTCCATCAGATTCGAGGAATTAGAGACCGACCCCACCACGGACATGACCTGAGCCTCGAAATCATCGGCCAGCTGGTTCATTTCCGCCCGGCGCAACGCCTCTACCTCTGCCTTCTGACGTTCTTCGGCCTCAGCCTGTTCCTGCTGACGGCGGGTCTCCGCCTCGGCCTGCTCACGCTGGCGCTCGACTTCGTCGCGCTGGCGTTGGGCTTCGGCGTCCTGCTCGGCCTTTTGCCGGTTCAGCTCCTCTTCTTGCGCCCGAGCTTCTGCCTCGCGTTGTTTCTCCGCCTGCTCCTCGGCGATGCGGCGCTGTTTCTCGGCTTCCTCGGCGAGCCGCTCACTCTCTATCGCGTTGTCTTTAAAGACCTGCACAGCATTCGCCATGTCACCGATTTCATCACTTCGGTCCGTAGCCGGGATATCAATAGTGGTATCCCCATCGGCCAACGTGCTCATCGCTTCTGTCATTTCTGTAATAGGCGCATAGATGCCTCGCGAGAACAGAAACCCGAGACCAGCAACGATCAGCAAGGTGACGACCGCAATTATCGCCATAATGTTGCGGACCTGATTAACGGGTTCCAGAACCTCCGACATATCGATTTCCGCCAGGAGGCCAAACGTGGTGCCCTGGAATTTGACGGGCGCGTAGGCGGACATCACGGGAATCCCCCGATAGTCATTTACCACGGTCAGACCGGTCTTACCGGCAAGGGCGGCTGTTGTCGTTTCACCTTCGGACTTAACTTTCAGAATAGTGGATTCCTTACTGAAGCGGGAATCGCTGCGCATGAACTTGTCCGCGCCCACGATATAAGTTTCGCCGGTCTTGCCCATGCCGGCAGTCACTTGCATGACTTGGTTGATCCGGTCGATCGGCATTTGGAAAACCAGGACGCCGTTGACGGCGCCACCCTGGTAAATCGGTGTTGAAATAAAACTCGCCGGGGTGCCATTGCTGGGGGCATAAGGTTTGAAATCAAAGAAAGCTTGTTCGCCCTGTTTTAACTTCATCGCGCCGCGGAAAGCGTTGCCCAGATCCGTGTCCTTATACTTCCCGTTCATGACGTTTGTCGCGTAGTCCAACTCCTTGAACACCGTGTAGACAAGATCGCCGTCCGTATCGAACAGGAAAATGTCGTAATAGCCACGCTCCTGCAAAAACTGCCGGATCCAAGGATGATAGGCCTTGTGGACAGCGCTGTAGACCGATCCGTCCGGCGCAAAGTCCAATTTTTCCTTTTCTCCCGTGGGATTAGGATTCTCGGTGATGTAGAGCTTTTGCAGCGTTTCCGTCTGGCCGCTCCCCATCTCTTTCCAAGCCTTGGTGAATTCCACCAAAGCGTCTTTCACGTTCGGGTTTTCCGCCTGGAACCGCAGATCGGAACTGATCGAGGCCAAATACTGTTCAATCGAAGATTTTCTGGTCTGCAATAAGGCCGTCATCTTACTCTCAGCGGCATTGAGAAGTTCGACGCGGCCCTCGTAGTATCCGCCAATGCCTGTTCCCAGGATCGCAATCAAGGACAGGGCCAACAAGACACCCGGCAGTTTGATCGAAATTTTCATGCTGTTTAGAAAAGCCATATCATCAATTCCCTTAAAGTGTCCCAATTTCTAAATCTAGAAAGGGGAATGGTTACCTGCATATCCAGCCCTAGAGGTGGGGACGATTGTGTGCATATCCAGTCTTTTTCACTGGCACCCCCCAATTTTTATGAATTTTGATCACAAAACCGCAGGAAACTGCGTTTCCCGGCATACGAAGTGTGATAAGGAAATTGATCGGTTTACCGCTATCCAGGGAGAAAATGATGTCCACCAGCCTCGACCAAATCGCCGTTCCGTTGTTCAGCCAAACCCTGGCCGCCCAGGCCACGGAAATCGATATGGCCATCAAACACTGCCGGGATAACAATGTGGACCCGGCGACCATCCTGGAAAGCCGCCTTGCCCCGGACATGTTTACCTATACCCAGCAAGTTCAGCGCGCCAGTTTTCACGCCTGTCAGGCCATGGCCAAATTGGCCGATATCGATGTGCCGGAATTCGCCGATGACGAATCCAGTTTCGAGGATTTGAAGGTGCGGATCAAAACCGCGCGGGATTTTGTGCGCGGCGTCGATGTCAGCCTGCTGGCCGGTCGGGAAGATGCCGCGATGCAGGTGCAGACCCGCCTCGCACTGCTGGACTTCACCTGCCGGGACTTCCTGCTGCATTTCGCCATCCCGCAGGTGCTGTTCCACTCCACAACGGCGCACGGACTACTGCGCAACGCCGGCATTGATGTGGGCAAGCGGCATTTCCTAGGGTCCCCCGACGACCGGTAGGATACCCGCCAAGCGTGTCGCAGACCGCAATTCCCCGGGAACCCTTCCTCGCCACCACGGCGCGGCATGCTGGTGAGCTTATCCGGCTCGCCATCCCGGTGATCTTCGCCCGCGCCGGGATGCTGACCATGATGATCGTTGACGCCATTATGGTGGGCCGATACGCCGCGGAGGAACTGGCGTTTCAAGCCATCGGCCTGGCGCCCATGATGTTCATTATGGTGACCGCCATCGGCCTATTGATCGGGACACTGGTGCGCACCGCCCACAATGTGGGTGCTGGCACGCCGGAAAACTGCGGTGCAGTCTGGCACCGGTCCCTCGGATACGCCTTCCTGATCGGCATGACGGGTTTAATCGCGTCCCTCTACGGCGAGGAATTTCTATTGCTGACCGGACAAAGCGCGGAGCTTTCCAGGGGCGGCGGCGAAGTGATCCGGATCATCGGCTACAGCACGCCGGTCATGCTGCTTTATATCACCAGCGCATTTTTTCTGGAGGGCCTGAAACGCCCCAAACCCGGCATGTTCATTATGATCGGGGCCAATCTTTTGAATGTCCTGCTCAATTGGATGCTCATCTACGGCAATCTGGGGTTTGACGCCATGGGCGCTGCCGGCTCGGCCTGGGCAACGCTGGCTGTTAGAGTGGTCAGCGTTCCGGTGATCCTCACCTACATCTGGCGGCTGGCGGACGGCGAGACATACGGCGTGCGTCAGTTTAAGCGCCAGCCCTGGTCCTCCTGGGTTCATCAGCGCCGTATCGGTTACAGTGCCGGTGCATCGAACGGCATCGAATCAGCCGCCTTCTCTAGCATGAATTTCTTTGCCGGGTTGTTGGGCACGATCCCCCTCGCCGCCTTCTCGATCTCATTTAACATGCTGGCGCTAATTTTTATGATCGCGCTCGGCATCGGGACTGCCACCGCCGTCTGCGTGGGCAACGCCCATGGCCGGCGCGACACCCGTGACATGGCCTTCGCCGGCTGGACGGGATTGGGTCTTTCGACCATCACCATGATTCTGGCCGGGATACTTCTGGTCACGTTCTCCGAGGATATTGCCGGCATCTATTCCACCGATCCGGAACTTATCGCCGCTGCAGCGCCCCTGATCGTCCTGGTCGCATTTATCCTTGTCGCGGACGCCGGCCAATCGGTCATGGCCCATGCACTGCGTGGCCGGTCGGAAACTTGGGTTCCGGCGGCCATGCACACCGTCTCCTATCTGATTATCATGATGCCGGGCGCGTGGCTGCTCAGCCATACCTATGGCCGGGGAGCGATCGGAATCCAGGAGGCTGTTTTGATTGCGAGTATTGTATCGGTCTGTCTGCTGACACTTAGATTCTGGTGGTTATGCCGCAGGGACCTGCGAGCGGCTAATACTCTACCCCTGCGCACAGGCTAGGCATCGCGGCGTCGCCGGATCGAAATTTAACCGCTTTTTCTCGATATCCTCGCCGCAGGTGACGCAGTAGCCGAACTCCCCATCCTTAATCCGCCCAAGGGCCGCCTCGATCTTATGCACCTCGACTTCGCGCCGGCGTTCCTGTTCCAACGCCATTTCCTGCACCTGCATGGCATCCATGCGGGACAAGCGCCCCTGGGTTGTCTGATCCAGCTCCACCGGCTTACGGTCGGCCTGGGTCGCCTCAGTCAGACGCCGGATCGACGCCAAGTCCTCTTCCAGCCGATTTTTAAACTGGGTCAGTTCGGATTTCTTGAGTTCCGTCATAGCCTTACAAGGCTATCACAGAGCTGCCTGCTTCACCTAATTTCGAAGGTTGAAATCAGGCCGGGAACATGGTGGATTGGGACGGATCAGGTAGGTAAATTGACATAGATTTGCAGCAGGGAGGATCATCATGGTCAAAGTCACCGATATCGCTTACGGACGCTTGAAAGCGCCGGATTTGGACCGAATGGAAGAATTTCTCATAGACTTCGGCATGGTCCGGTCGGAACGCACAAAAGATAAACTATTCATGCGGGGGACTGACGGCGATCATACGATTCATGTCACGGAACTTGGCGATCCTGACTTTGTCGGAATTGCCTTCCATGCGCGGAATGAAGATGACCTGAAAGAGCTCGCCAAAATGGACGGCGCCTCGGATATCGAGGAGGTGGATGAGCCCGGAGGCGGAAAGCGGGTGCGCCTCACCGATCCTGATGGCCGCCAGATCGAAGTCATTGCCGGCATGAAGCAACTGGATCCCCTGCCGATCCCGGATGTGTTGTTGAACACCGGCGCCGACAAATTAAATCGGACCAGCCTGCAGCGCATTGAATTCGGCCCGGCGCACATCAAACGCAGCGCGCACGCTGTCGTGAAGACGCCCGACCTGCCGAAGCTTCAAAAGTGGTACCATGAGTATGTGGGCTTTGCGCTCACGGATTCGGTCTACATCGACAAGGAAAAGGGCGAGTATCTGGCCCACTTCAATCACATTGATGCAGGTGAGGAATATGTAGACCACCACGTGTTCCTGGCCGTGCAAGCGGACGAAGCTGAGTTCAACCACTTGTCCTTCGAGGTCGCCAATGTGGATGACGTGCTGATGGGCCACGACTATTTGATCCGCAAGGAAAAGTATAAGCATGCCTGGGGCATCGGCCGGCATGTGCTGGGCAGCCAGATTTTTGATTATTGGCGCGACCCGTGGGGCCGGATCCACGAACATTGGACGGATTCTGATATGATTAACTCCGACCATGTCCCCAGCGAATATGCGCCGGAAGAGGCGCTGACCAACCAGTGGGGTCCGGATTTCCCGGAAGAGTTCCTGGACGCGCCGCGTCTACACGCCCAATAAGACTATTCGCCAGTAAGCCAATTCAAATGAAACAGCGTCCCGGCCGGTAAACCCAACCGGCCGGGCCGACTTGAGCCCCGGGGGAGAAACCAACATGACCGTTATTGATATTCACGCCCATATGTTCGGCTATGCCTGGCTGGATATGCTGAAGAAGCATGGCGCACCGAACTACGCCTCGGAGCATTTGGAAGATGACCGGGACTATCTGATGGAGATGGGCGCCCCCGCCTGCGCCTTCGAACCGGAGGCGTTCGACTACGACAAACGGATCGCAATGATGGACGAGGCCGGCATTGATCTGGCGATTGTTTCCCTCACCTCGCCCAATGTGCAGTGGGGCGGTGAAGCCATCAGCGCCGAGACGGCTCAGCTGGCCAATGACGAGATGGCCGCCGGTCAGACCGCCTATCCCGACCGCATCCGCTTTTTTGCCTCTCTGCCCTGGGAATATCCGGACAAAGCAGTGGCCGAACTGGACCGGGCACTGGAAATCGGCGCGGTCGGCGTCTTTGCCACCGCGCACATAGGCCAGCATGACCTGGTCGATCCCCTGTTCGAACCCATCTGGCAGGCGATTGATGACAAAAAACTGCCGGTGCTGGTTCACCCGACGGCGCCCTATGGTTCACCCCAGGCGAATTTCGGCCGGGAGCGTATTCTGATGCCGGGTTGCGGCTTTATGTATGACACCTCGTTGGCAATCTCGCGCATGGCGGTTGACGGATTCCTTGACCGGTATCCGAACTTCAAGCTGATCGCCTCACACGGCGGAGGCTATCTGCCGTTCATTCACGGCCGGCTGGATGTGTTCTGGGATGTGGAAACGCTGGTGAAGATGCCGGTCCAGACCAAGCCCAGCGAGTATCTGGAACGGATTTACTACGACGCGATCGTCTATGACAAAGGCGCTTTGGATTTGGTGATCGACATTGCCGGGCCGGAAAAAGTGATGTTCGGCACGGACCAGCCGATGCCGCACAACGTGCCGAAGCTGAAAGAGATCATCGACACCCGCAAAGAAAGCGGCGCGATCTATAACAAGAACGCCGAGGCGCTGTTTAACCTCTAAGCCAGAAGCCCGCCGAATAGAAGAGCAAAACCCGCTGCGCCGGCGAGGAACACAAGCCCCTGCGCGATGGGCGCATCCATCGCCGCGTCGTGGGTGCTGCGATCATTGTGCAGATTGATGGCGCGGCCAAGCACGCAATGGCCGGATCGGAAGGTTTGAGGCTGGTTCATGTTGTTCTCCCTTAGGCGACGTAGCTTAGCAAAAATCACGGCGGTGTGTGCTCACGTTTTCATGAGGGGCTTATTGAAAGACCGCTTCCCAAATCAGTTTGCACTCAACACCAATCAGCGTCGCCACGACAATCCGGTTGAAGGTCTCTGTGGAGACGCGATCGGTCAACCGCATGCCGAAGTATTGAAACAAAAATAGCGGCAGGACGGCGATCAGACCAAGGTGAATCCGTTCCTCGGTCATCATGCCCAGGTGCACCATAGTGATCAGTTGTAAGACATTGAAGAAACCCAGCAGGATACCGCTATAGAGAACAAACGCGCCCTTCTCGATTCTGAGCGCCAGCAACAACGGCGAGAAAATCGCCCCCGACATGCCGGTGGACCCCTGAGAGAACCCGCCGATCAGGCTCACCAGAGGGATGGTGATCCGGCCCATTTTGCCCTCCAGCTTGTAGTCGGGCTTCAGCCAATTGAAGATCAGAAACACCCCCAACGCAAAGGCCAGCCACTGGACGGTTTGACGCGGATCGATGGCGTGCAGGAACCACACCCCGGCGATGACCGAAACAGCCGCCGGGATGAAAATATCCCAACGGATACGGGTGGTTTTCAGATGCGCCCGCTGGCCCCAGATCAGCCAGGCATTGGACACCAGATTGGGGATAGTCAGCACCACCACGGCCGTTTCCACGCCCAGAAAGATGGCGATAATCGGCACCGCGACAGGGGGCAGGCCGAACCCGGTCAGTCCTTTGACAAAAGCCCCAGCGCCAATCCCGAGGAACATGATGGCCAGGGCGAAAAGATCCAAATTCATGCGGCACGTTCGCCGATGGGACGGGGAATAACAAGGCGAGTTTGCCTCTTACACCCGTCATGCGCGGGCTCGACCCGCGTATCCATGGAGACCGTGGCTGGGAGGCCCACGGGTCAAGCCCGTGGATGACGGAGAGAAGAAGAAGAAAGAGACCTACAACCCTGCCGCCTTTGCCTCCAGGCGCTTGGCGTGCAGGATCGGCTCGGTGTAGCCCGACGGCTGTTCGCGGCCCTTGAACACCAAATCACACGCCGCTTCGAAGGCGATGCTGGTCTCGAAGTTGCCGGCCATGTTGTTGTAAGCCGGATCGCCCGCGTTTTGTTCATCAACCACGGCGGCCATGCGCTTCATCGCCTCCATCACCTGGTCTTCTGTGCAGATACCGTGGTGCAGCCAGTTGGCGATGTGCTGACTGGAGATACGCAGGGTCGCTCGGTCCTCCATCAGCCCGACATTGTTGATGTCCGGCACCTTGGAGCAGCCGACGCCCTGTTCCACCCAGCGCACCACATAGCCAAGGATGCCCTGGCAATTGTTGTCGAGCTCGGTCTTGATCTCGTCCTCCGATAGGTTACGCCCCTTAAGCAGCGGGATGTCGAGGATGACGTCCAAACTGGCGCGGTCGCGGCTGGCCAATTCTGCCTGCCGGTCGGCAACGCTGACCTGGTGATAGTGGATAGCATGTAAGGTGGCCGCCGTCGGCGACGGCACCCAGGCGGTGTTGGCCCCGGCCATGGGATGGCCGATCTTGGCGTCCATCATCTGCGCCATCTCGTCCGGCATGGCCCACATGCCCTTGCCGATCTGCGACTTGCCGCGCATGCCGGTTTCCAGACCGATATCCACGTTCCAGTCTTCATACGCCGCGATCCAGCCGGCCAACTTTATGTCGGCCTTGGGCAGAAACGGCCCGGCCTCCATCGACGTGTGGATTTCATCGCCGGTCCGGTCCAGAAAGCCGGTGTTGATGAACACCACCCGGTCCTTGGCGGCGCGCACACATTCCTTGAGGTTGACCGTGGTGCGGCGTTCTTCGTCCATGATGCCGACCTTCAGCGTATTTGCCGCCATGCCGAGCGCTTCTTCCACCTTGCCGAACAAGTCGCAGGTGAAGCCCGCCTCTTCCGGCCCGTGCATTTTCGGCTTCACGATATAGACGCTACCGGCCCGGCTGTTCTTCAGCGGTCCGGTGCCTTTGAGGTCGTGCAGGCCGACCATGCCGGTGAACATAGCGTCCATAATGCCTTCCGGCACCTCGCTGCCGTCAGCGAGCAGGATCGCCGGGTTGGTCATCAGATGACCGACATTGCGGATCAACAACAGACTGCGCCCCGGCAGGGTCAGCGTCCCGCCGTCCGGCGTCGTGTATTCCCGGTCCGGATTGAGCCGCCGGGTCATGGTGGAGCCGCCCTTTTCGAACGTGTCCTCCAAGTCGCCCTTAAACAGACCCATCATGTTGCGATAGACAATTACCTTGTCGTCGGCGTCGACGGCAGCGATAGAATCTTCGAAGTCCTGAATTGTAGTGATAGCGGATTCCATGACCACGTCTTTGACGCCGGCCCGGCTGGACTTGCCGATGGCGTGATCCCGGTCGATCTGAATCTCGATATGTAAGCCATGGTGCCGCAACAGGACAGACGTCGGATTGGCCGCATCGCCCGTGTAGCCGGCAAGTTGCGCCGGATCAGCCAGACCTGTATCGCCGGCCACCAGCTTGCCGCCGGCAACGCTGTAGCCGGAAACATCAGCATGGCTGCCGCTGGCCAGGGGTACGGCATCGTCCAGCACCTTGGCGGCATAGGCGATCACCGCCGCGCCACGTTTTTCGTTGTAGCCGCCGGAGCGTTCCTTGCCGCCATCCTCGCCGATCACGTCAGTGCCGTAGAGCGAATCGTAAAGGCTGCCCCACCGTGCATTGGCCGCGTTCAACGCGAACCTGGCGTTCATCACCGGCACCACGAGCTGCGGCCCGGCCACTGTCGCGATCTCCGGGTCAACATTGTCGGTGGCAACCTGGAAGTCGCCTCCTTCGGGCACCAAGTACCCGATCTCCGTCAAAAATCCCTTGTAGGCGTCCGCGTCATGATCCTGTCCTTTGCGCTCCAGGTGCCAGGCGTCGATGGTTTTCTGCAATGCCTCCCGATGCGCCAGCAGCGCTTTGTTCAGCGGCGCCATCTCATTGGCGATATCCGCAAACTTGGCCCAAAAGTCATCCGGTTCGATGCCGGTGCCCGGCGCCAGTTCATTCGCCAAGAAATCCGCCAACACGGTCGCGACCTGCAGGCCGCTCTTCTCAATACGATCGGTCATGATTTTCAGCCCTCCCCCCGGAATGAGTGCTCGGGAAATTTATTATTCGATGGCCGGCGCAGTGATCTGGCCGGGCGCGCACAGACGGCATTCTCGCAAATTGCCCCACCCAAGAAAATGGATTTTTTGGGCGGCTGCCCACTCTGTGAACTTACCTTCCGCCAGCGGATAGACTATTGTTAACCAAAGACCAACAATCCGCCTAATAACAGTCGGCTAACCCATGCCCATAGAATCTCTTTCATTGCGCGAGGTCATTATCTTCTTGGTGGCTGCCGGGATCGTCATCCCGCTGGTGCGCAAGCTGAATATCAGTCCGGTACTCGGTTATCTGACCGTCGGCATTGTGATCGGCCCGCACGGCGTCACGCGCTTTGGCGATAGCATCCCTTGGATCGAAACCCTGACGGTCAACAGTATGGAGGCAGTACATACCCTGGGCGAAATGGGGATTGTCTTTCTGTTATTCATGATCGGGCTGGAATTGTCCTTTGCCCGGCTTTGGTCGCTGCGGCGCACTGTGTTCGGCCTGGGCGGCGCACAGGTGTTGATCAGCGGCGCACTGATCGCCTTCATCGCGTCGCTTTTCCACAACACGTTGCCGGCGGCATTGATCCTCGGGGCCGGCTTTGCACTCTCGTCAACCGCGATTGTCATGCAGCTGCTGACGGAGAACCGGCGTCTCGGCACGCCTACGGGTCAGACCAGTTTTTCCATCCTGCTGTTTCAGGACCTGGCAGTTCTGCCAATTCTGTTCATGGTCGGCGCGTTCGGGGCCAGCACCGGCGGATCGGTAGGCCTGCCCTTGGTCCTGGCGCTCGCCAAAGCGGCGGCCGCCATTGCCATCATCCTGGTGATTGGGCGTTTGATCATCCGGCCCTTGTTCCGACTGATCGGCAGCGGCGCCAGCCGGGAGATGTTCCTGGCGCTGGTGCTGCTGGTCATCATCGCGACCGGCATTGCCTCGGAGACGGCCGGTCTGTCCATGAGCCTGGGCGCCTTTCTGGCGGGCTTGCTACTGGCCGAGACCGAATACCGCCACGAGATCGAAATCGATATCGAACCGTTCAAAGGCCTCTTGCTTGGTCTGTTTTTCATGTTTATCGGCATGTCCATCGATCTGGGCCAAGTGGCGGCCCGGCCCGGCTGGCTGTTCGCGTCCGTCCTCGGCCTGTTCATGATCAAGGGCGCGGTCATTTACCTGCTGGTCAGGCAATTCGGTGAGCGCAAACCGACGGCGCTCGAAAGCGCCCTGTTGTTGGGTCAAGGTGGCGAGTTCACCTTTCTGGTGGTCAGCTTAGGCGCGAGTCTCAGCTTGATCCCCGGCTCGACGGCGCAGTTCATGCTGATCGTCACCGGCCTCACCATGTATGCAACCCCGTTTGTCGCCCTTGCCGCCCGCAGGCTGACCAATCTCATGGATGCTGAAAAGCTCGACTACACCGGTGACGAGCCGGAAATTCCATCAGATATCAGTGGCCATGTGATCGTTGCCGGCTACGGTCGAGTCGGCCAGATGATCGGCTCCATCCTGGATGAGCGCGGCATGCCCCATGTCGGCCTGGACTACCGGCCGGACCTGGTTGGCGACTTCCGAAACCAGGGAGCCTGCGTCTATGTCGGCAACGCCAGTCGCATCGACATGCTGGAAAAATTGGGCGCGGAGACCGCCGCCGCCCTGGTCGTCACCACGGACGATCCGGCCGTGGCGGAACGGGTGGTGACCACGGCGCGGGCGCAATGGCCCAACCTTGCAATTTACGCCAGAGCCCATAATGTCAAACACGCCTCCAAGCTGATCGAACTGGGCGCCACCCACGTGGTGCCGGAGGCGACCGAGGCCAGCCTGCAGATGGGCGAGCTGATTCTGATGGGGCTCGGGGTGCCCGACAGTGCGGCGCGGCAATATATTGAATCACGGCGGCAGTCGGAACAGACTTCCGTCGACCAATCGGGCTAAACCAGGGGGACTAAACACATGACCGACGCAGAAATCGTTTACGAGGGCTACACCGCGGCCGGACTGGCGGAGAGCCTGAACGTGGAGGTCACCATCGATGACCTGCCGGCCTATCAACAGGAAAATGGCATGCTCAGCGCGGCGGCGCGGGAACGGCTGCCAGGCAATTGCAATATCTCTTACGGCCCGGAAAACGTACAGAAGCTGGACATTTTTGCCCCGGAGGGCGACAGCCTTCCGGTATTGATTGACATCCATGGCGGCGGCTGGCGGGGCGGCAGCAAAGACGGCCGCAGCATGGTCGCCGAAGCCATCACCGGTGCCGGCGCTCTCTGGGTGCCCATCGACTACGGGCTCGCCCCCGACTATCGGATGGACCAGATCGTCGATCATGTACGAACCGCGCTGGCCTGGGTCTATAACAACATCGCGGGCCAGGGCGGCGATCCCAATAAGATATATGTCTCTGGGAATTCCGCGGGTGGCCACCTGACCGGCACAATCTTGATGCCCGGCTGGCACGGGGATTACGGCGTGCCGGAAGATGTGGTGAAGGGCGCCTGCGCCATGAGCGGCGTGTTTGATCTACGCGCGCTCTATCATGCCGAGGGCGGCTATAAGGTAGAACTTGGTCTTGATCTGCCGACGGCGGAGGCCTTCAGCCCCTTGTTGCACCTGCCGCAAAACGGCTGCCCGCTGATTATTTCCTATGGCGCGCCCGAGTTGGATGAGTTCCGCCGGCAGTCCCACGTCTATTTCGAGGCCTGGAAGAACGCCGGATTCGATGCGACCGAGATCATCGTCGACGACGCGCACCACTTTGCTATGTCCCGGGAACTGGCGAATACCGACGGCGCGTTGCACAAGGCGGTCGTCAAGATGGTGGGGCTTTAGCGAGACGCCGACTGGTCCATGCCGGGCGGTGGCCGCAGGTATTTTGCGGGCGCGTCTATCGGGCCGTCCAAGGTTCTCAGAAACACCTCGATCTGCTTGAACTGGGCGTCGGCCAAGGAAAGCTGCCGCAACTCGGTCTGGCCAACGGTCGCCGACGGCACATCCCGGTACTGCCATATCGCATCTTCCAAGGTCTGAAATTGACCGGCGTGCATATAGGGCGCTGTGCGGGAAACGAACCGGAGCGTCGGCGTCTTAAACGCCCCGACCAGTTCCGTCCCCCGCCGCTTGGCGAAAGTTAGTTCCGCACATTCATCTGCGTCATTGCCGAATTGGCCATGACAATTCGCCGGGTCGGCCAGCAATTTCCTGAGCCCGGCAATTCGTCCTTGCTCTCCCTCTCTGTCGCCGACGATGTGGGAGCCTATATTGTGAAACTGAAAATCCGTGAACATCGGTCCGGAATGGCAGCGGATACACTGGCCCTGGTTATCGGCGATAAAGGCGCGGAGGCCTTCGATCTCGTCCAGGGTGAACTGATCCGCCGGTGCGGGCTGCCGGTTGGCCAGCACCGCTGCGACATACCGGTCGAACTTGGCCGGACCGGGCCTGAGCCGCATTTCGTAGGCAGCGATGACCTTGCCGAGATTGGCGAACGCCCGGTCGATCCCGGCTTTATCATTCTCTGCCGGCAATCCGCCAAAGAGGTCCTCGTAGCGCAGACGGTAATCCGCATCCGTGCGCACCACTCTAAGCACGTGCGCGCGGTCGGTTCCGTGTTCTTCCGGCGCTTCAAAAGGCGCCATGGCCTGGGACCAAAGACTGTCTTTGCGCCCATCCCAAAACTGCCACGGACTGAACACCGCGCCGATCACCGTCGGCGCATTCCGCTTGGTTTGACCGACGCCGATGGCGCGCTTTTCTCCATCGGTGAACATCAGTTCAGGCTTATGACAGCCGGCGCAGGAAATCTTGCCATTAGCGCTAAGCCGGGTGTCGAAAAACAGCCGATGGCCGAAATCGGCCGCCGCTTCGTTCTCGGCGACATCGTTGCCAGGATCGACCGCGCGCACCGGCAGGTTGGAGACCAGAAGCGTTTTCAGAACCGCCCGCTCCTCGGCCGTCCATTCGTTCTCGAAATCCCGCCAAACGGCTGTCCCCACATTTACGGGAAAGACAATCTCATCAGCCCCGGACTTGGATTTCAATCCAACCGTGAAAGTCCATTCACCGAGCCTGTCGAACTTAACCCCCTCGACAACGTATTCACCGGCGCGTTCGCCCCTGGCAATCTTCGGTGTGGTTGGCAGGACATGGGGATGATGCCGCATCCCGACTTGGATTGAGAGATCGCCGGGCGCGGGAAGCTGCCCGGATTTTAGCGTCAGATAGAGATGCCAGTGATGCAGCCGGTTAAACGGCGCGTTAGCGGTGAGTGTTTCCAAAAATGCAGCGATCCGGCCGCTTTGGGACATGGCCGAAATTTCGACGGCGTTTACCGGTCCGGCCAACAAGATAGCCGCCAGCACCCACGCCAATCCACTCGGAACACGCCGGAACATCGCCGCTCCATCTCACGATTCAACGGAAATAGTATACCCGGTTTTCGCCAATTGTGGCTTGATGAAGGTTAAGCCCCGCGGACGGTGTCGATCAGGCCGGCTGGATCGTCCGGGGCAGCGTCGCTGCGCCAGGCCACATGGCCGTCGGGCCGGACCAGGATCAGCTTCTTCTCGTAATACCGAACCACAGCATCCTCGCTGCAATCAACTGTCTTGAACGGCATGCCCACGGCCTCGGCGGCCGCTTCCAGCGCGCCCGTGCCCACCGACGGGTCGGTGCGCACCAGGACAAAGCCATGGCCGTACCAGTCCAATGTCGACGAGCCGTCTTCCAGCCAGGCATGGGGGGCGCGATGACCCGGCGCGGCGGAGTGGACATAGTTCATGGTTTCCAGGGGCGGACCTTTGTCGCCGTTATAGACGATAATCGGCGAGTCTTCGTAACGGTAGCCGAGCACCAGCCCGTCTGTGTCATATTCCCGGTCCATATCGATATCGTGCAGGACCTTCTTGAACTCCTCCCGGAACGCCTCCCCCTCCGGCGACTCCGCCACCAACAACGGCCCCCTGGGCAGCTTGGCGAACTGGGTGAAATTCAGCGCCGCCTCGTCCGTGATGATCTGCGCCGTCGGTCGGCGTTCCGCATCGAAGCTGGCGAGCAGCTTGTCTCCACCCCAGCCCTGCAGGACAGCGGCCAGTTTCCAGCCGATATCGACCGCTTCCTGAATACCGGTGTTCATGCCGAAGCCGCCGGTAGGCGACATCTGTTTGGCCGCGTCGCCGGCCAGGAACACCCGGCCTTTGGAAAACTTTTCCGCGGTCACCCGCTTGCGTTCCCACGGCAGGATGGAAATGACCTCGAACTCGAAATCCGTGCCGACGGCGCGGCGTAGATGCTCCCCGGCCTCTTCGTGGGTGAGATCGGTGCCGTGGGGCAGATGCATAATGGAGAGCCGCCACAGGTCCTTGCCGTTGATGGCGACAATATCCGCCCACATGCCGTTCTCGCCGAACACCCATTGCATGATGGTCCGGCCTTTTTCGAGAAGAAGATCGCGTCTTTCCGAGCGGAAAAACACGGTCTGATTAAAGTTGAGCCCAAAATCCCCCTGCAGCTCGACGCCCAGTTGGTCGCGGATATCGCTCATGGCGCCATCGCAGGCGATCAAGTACTGGGCGCGGACGGTCCGCGGTTCATCGGTGCGGAGATGCCGGATTTGTGCGGTGACGCCATCAGTATCCTGCTCGAAGGACACGAATTCCGTCTCATACAGGAAATCCACGAAGGTCATGCCTCTTGCGTGATCGCGCAAGATCGGATCGAACCAAATCTGGGAGCAGCGCTGTAAGGCCTCGGGTGAATTGATGTGTTTCTCGTCCTTGCGGGCGGGGAATTCATAGCGGGCGAGCTCATGCCCGCCATAGGCCTGGGTGACAAAATGGATATTGCGGGGAAAATCTTCGGGAATGCTTTGCGCGCGCACCTGGTCGATCACGCCCCAGCGCCGGCATATTTCCGAGGTACGGACGCCAACCTGGTTCATTTTCGGATGACCGATGGAACCGTCCCGGCGCTCTACCAGGATACAGTCGACGCCCTGATAGCCTAATTCGATCGCGGCCGCGAGCCCCACCGGACCGCCGCCGACGATCAGAACCGGTACTTCAATGTCCGGCGCGCCCAATTCTTCGAGTTTTTCTTCCAATGTCTCGTTCATGGAGCCCCCTTCAGCGTATTTCCTTGTGACAGCATGCCACGCCGCATCCGGTCGTTAAACACCGGATTTCAGCCGATAATTCGTATTATTGATTTTTTCTATTAATAATCTTTTTATTACCAATTTCACTAACTTCTCCATCTTCCCTACTGTTTTTTCTCAAGGGACACGCGGTCCCAACGCAATTGATCGACAACTTTGAAACGGAAGGAACAGGACAATGACTGCAGGTAAATGCCCCGTCATGCACGCCGCAACGGCCAGCATGGGTACAAACAACAAAGACTGGTGGCCCAATCAATTAAATCTCAGGGTGCTTCACCAGAACACCCAGGAATCCAGCCCCATGGGCAAGGACTTCGATTACGCTGAGGCGTTCAGCAAGCTCGATCTGGCCGCGGTGAAGGAAGACATTTTCACCGTGATGACCGACTCCAAGGATTGGTGGCCGGCGGACTATGGACACTATGGCCCGTTCTTTATCCGATTGGCGTGGCACAGCGCCGGCACTTACCGGACCGGCGACGGCCGGGGAGGTGCGGGTTCCGGCACGCAGCGTTTTGCCCCGCTGAACAGCTGGCCCGATAACGTCAACCTGGACAAAGCGCGCCGTCTGTTGTGGCCGGTGAAACAGAAATACGGCAACGCCCTCTCCTGGGCGGACTTGATGATCCTGGCCGGCAACTGTGCGCTGGAATCCATGGGCTTCAAGACTTTTGGTTTTGCCGGCGGCCGCGAAGACGTGTGGGAGCCGGAAGAAGATATCTACTGGGGCGCGGAAACCGAATGGCTCGGCGACAAACGCTACAGCGGCGAGCGGGATTTGGAAAACCCTTTGGCGGCCGTGCAGATGGGTCTGATCTACGTAAACCCGGAAGGCCCCAACGGCAATCCGGACCCGGTCGCCTCCGGCGCCAATATTCGCGAGACCTTCGCCCGGATGGCCATGGATGACGAGGAAACCGTCGCCCTGGTGGCCGGCGGTCACACCTTCGGCAAGGCCCACGG
>Ga0181585_10000047_pt1 | contig 68962 bp, 53 predicted proteins | sample 071ome_29_FD_132469 | JGI IMG/M metagenome (GOLD analysis project Ga0181585, IMG submission 132469) | Coastal salt marsh microbial communities from the Groves Creek Marsh, Skidaway Island, Georgia - 071407BT metaG (megahit assembly) | ecosystem: Environmental > Aquatic > Marine > Intertidal...
CTGCTGTGGTAACCAGTTCAGGGCAGGAGTTTGTCGACCTGAACACCATTCCGCTGGTGATGACAGATCGAGTCGAAGTGCTAACAGATGGTGGCTCAGCATTGTACGGTTCAGATGCGGTGGCGGGTGTGGTCAACGTCATCATGCGCACCGACTTTGAGGGTCTTGAATTATTTGCGGACACGCAAGGAATTGAAGAGTCCGGCGGCACGTATGAGCAAACCTTCAGCGGTATCTGGGGCACCAGCTTCAATGACGGCGCTACTCGTCTGGTCCTGTCTGCGGAGCAGTTCGAGCGCGACCCGGTGGGTCTGTCGGACGCCCAGTACTTTGATCCAACCCGTATCGTGAACAACGGTGAGGTGGGCGCCTTTAGAGTGAGCAGCCCACTGGGCGCTGGCTTCAATACAGACTACATCGACATGGCCCTGACTCAACAGCAGACCGCTGAAAAAATTGGACTGGGCGAATCTGTATCAGGCACGCGCGGCTTGGTCTTCTCTGACCCATTGTGTACATCTCTCTCCGGCGACCTCGGTTCCTTCTATCAGGATAACCGGTTCACAGGTGTGGGCCGACGTAATGGTTATTGTTACGAAGACAACACCGCGAACCAGTTCATCGCCATAGGCCAGGAGCGGACCAGTGCGGCAATGAGCTTTGAGCACACCTTCAGTGATAGCGCCGAGTTCTACTCGTTCTTCACTTACTCTGACTTGGAGACAATCAGGGAATGGGACGGCATTGCATTTTCACGGACTGCGCACCTTGTCCATGCTCCAACCACCCTGGGTGCACTCTCCACCTACATTGGCAATCCAGCGGTCACTGCGCCCGCCGCCAATAATCCACATCTCGCCTCCAACGGCGGCTTTGGCCAGGGTTATTATGGTGGCGGCGTGCGAGTTGGCTGGCCGCGATCAACCGAAGACATTGCGACGACTAATACCACCTCCGGTGCCCAAATGGGCTTGCGCGGAGAGCTTGACGGTATGGGTTTCAATGACACCCCGCTGAGCTACGACGTGAGCTTTGCCTGGAGTGATTCCAGTATTGAGCAGGATTATGCGACGCTGATGAGAGACCGCACAGAGATGGCTCTCTACGGGCTTGGAGGTCCAAACTGTACGCCTGACGGCACGCCTAATTTGCATTTCGAGGCGATCCCTAGTTTTGCAGCGATGACCCCGCTGTTCGATACTGTATTCCCGGGATATGTACTCAACACCAGAGAGAGCACCTCCTATGCACTGACTTCGACAAACCATGGTCAAGGCGGTTGCCAGTTCTTTAACCCCTACCTGACCGCTCTCACCAATCCAGACCTGGCAAATTCTGAGGAACTGGTGGACTGGATGACCGCCAGAATCAATAGAGCGGACAAACGCAACCAGCTCCTCGTGTTTGATGCCGTGGTATCGGGTGAGATGTTTGAAATGACCGGGGGTACAGCGCAATTTGCGGCCGGCTTCCAGCGCAGGGAAAGAGACGCCTCGGGTATCGCACCTGACATCAATCTGCCAGGGCTCACAGTGATCAAGGGCTATGAGCCAGGCTTATTTGGCGCGCCTAATCAGTTTGAGACAGGCATCACCAACAACCTCGAGTGTGCAAGTTGTATCTTCAACTTCGATGATTCCCGATCGGTGAATGCCGCCTTCGTGGAACTATCCTTGCCGTTTGCTGAAAACGTCGAGACACAGATTGCCCTGCGTTATGAAGATTACGGCGGCAACATCGGCGGGGATCTGTCTCCCAAGGTAGCTCTAAGCTGGCGACCCACCGAAGAACTGTTGCTGCGTGGCTCTTATTCACAGTCGTTCCGTGCGCCAAACATTGGCGTTGTGAATCAGGCCTTCGAGGCCTTTGGCACGACTGTCCAGGATCCGTTGCGTAATCAGAAGGTCCGTGCAGGCTTGCTGCCCGCTACGGATGAAAACGCGATTGCAAATAGCTCCTACACAGCAGGCTCACCTAACCCCAACCTGGGTAATGAGACTGCCGACACATTCAATCTGGGCTTCCAGTGGACGCCTGGTGGTTCTCTTGAAGGTGTGAGTGTTGGTGCCGATGTCTGGAGATTCGAGGTTAGCGACCGCGTATTACCGCTGATCCCAAGAGCCGCCCTGAACCCCGAAATTGCAAAGTTCAACTCTGTGGTGGGCGACAAGTCCAACTATATCCTGAATGACTCACAGCCACTCGACGCCCGTGGACCAGATGGCAATGTGATCGCTTGTGATCCTGATGCTCTGGCTGCGCAATACGGCGCCGATTCTGACGAGCGTTTGAATTGCGTAGTGAATCCGGCTGCGTATAAGGTGGATGGTATTCAACGCTCACTGAACGACGAAAATGCCGGCCTGACAACCATCGTTTTGCCAGCTGTCAATGCCGGTAACATCGAAGTTCAGGGCATCGACATCAGCCTGGGCTATCGCTGGAGTACCGACTTCGGTAACTTCAGGCTGGCAGCAGACTACACACACGTTGATGAGTACCTCGTGCAAGATGTGCCTGGCCTGGAATTGGGACTTCAGGAAACTGGTCGCTTTGACGCTGCCGGCGTCGATGGCGAACAAAACATCGTGCGTGAGGTTCCCGACAACCGGGGTAATATTTCCCTGAGCTGGAGCAAGGACAATCATCGCGTGACTGTGTTCAATCGCCACACTGGATCGTTTGAGGTGCTGGGCCATGCCGACTATCTGGCTAACCCCAACACACCACAAATTGAGAAGGACTATGCCAGAGGCAAGGTTGACAGCTACAACACCTGGGATGTGCAGTACGTGTATTCACACGACTGGGCGAACAGCAGTCTGGGCTCGTCTACCTTCACCCTGGGTGTTATCGATGCCACAGACGCAGACATCCCGCTGTATCGACGCGCATCCTACAACGCTTCGGTCTTTGACGCTCGAGGCCGACGCTGGTATGCCAGGTTGCTGTGGCAGTTCTAGACAGCCAGGCTGCCTAGCTTAGAAACGAAAAACGGCGATGAGTGATCATCGCCGTTTTTTTATGCCTTCGATTTCTGCGATTCCGGAGTCTAGCGGCGCAATTTGTCTTCCACGTCGCGCAGCATACCATCGATAGAATCGCGTCCCTGGGTTGCCGGGTCATGCTGTTCGAACAGGTTAATGGCTTTCTCCGTGCGCCTGCCCAGGGCCAGCACCTTCTCGAAGTAGCTGTCTGCCCTATGCTGCTGAAACAGCACATCTATTACAAAAGCGAAGAACGACAGGGCGCTGAGCAGCAGGTCACGAAAAGCGTCGACATAGAGCTTTATCTGGAAAGTCACGAAGCGTTTGATCTGGGGCCAGAGCTTGATGGATTTCACAGCTCTCACCTGCCTCTCAGGGGGATTGGCAGATTCCTTTTCCATAGGTTCACATTGTCAGTTGATGTTTTAGCGATAGGGAAATAGTAATGGGAAGCACGCCATGATTCGAGCAAAAAAGGGATCAACTGCGGACCCCGGGGATGAGGCCCGCAGTCGAAACCAAGCGCAAACCCGGCACATGAAAACGCGCAACAACGGCGCATTCGGGGTTTCAGTGAATAGACGCGGCAACCAGTAAATTGGTTACCCCCCAACCAGCGGAAACCCGATCGACCTCTGAGAACTACCATTCACAGAACGTGCCAAGCTCCAAGCGCCTGATTTTCCGGGCTTTGAAGGCGAGATGCATGGAAAGCGCAGGAAAAACCTGCTGGAATGGCGAAGAATTGGCGAGATTAGTCACCGAAAGGCACCGCTCACCTGGAAGCAGACAGCGCACCGGAGCGGGCGTAAACCCCGAGCGCAACAGCCAGAGGTTCAGTGCCTGCAGACCACGCTACTCCGCCGCGTCAACCGCAGCAGTGTCATCACTGGCCTCGATTTGATGTGCAGCGGGCTCAGCTTGCTTGATCTCCAGCACCTCAAATCCCAGTCCGGCATGAGCCTGCAGCCGCTGCATGAGTCCATCACCAAACACCGAAGCCGGTGTCCAGAAGCCACCTCCGATTGCCTGTTTGTCCACGTCCCGGTGCAGGCTGATCGCAGCCTGGGACAGCATCTTGGCTGTGGATCCATAACCGGGATCGCGATCCCCCGTTACCTTGACCACGATGGTGTCACCCTGCCCGGTCTTGCCGTGAAACCGGATATCGAAGAATCCATTCAGCTGTTCAGCCGGACTGGGTCCCTGTCCGGGTTTCGGGAGAAAGAAAGTCCTGGCGAGCCATAGCAGGGGTGGAATGGCGAGCACAGCACCTGCAAGCGTCGTTCCGAAGCCCAGGCGCTTTGCCTGCTTCTCGCCCGCTTTGCCATCCCGGGTAAGCACCGCCTCGTCATACACAAATTCCGGGGCATAGGGCGTGTCGCGCAGGGCATTGCTGCGAAGAACGACACGGGTATTGATCGCCGCCATGATGAATGGCCCCACCCAGGACTTGAAGTCCTCATCGTATTCCACGCCAACCATGCGCTGCTTCGCCTCGTTGTTGAGGGGGCGGGGGCAGATGGAATACCAGTCCCGCATCTGGGCGGCGATTTCCGGATCTTCGGCAGCTTCCTTGCGCGCGTTAATGCCGCTGGCGATCGTACCGCCTGAGGCACCACCCCGGGTCGCCTGCACCCGCATCTTCACCTGCGAGCAATAGCGGCCGAGTGTCTTCAGCGCCTGATCCTGCAGGAATTTCACACCGAGATCGGAGGGGATGGAATCGAAGCCACAGCAGTTAACGATACGGGCGCCGCTGGCGCGTGCCGAGTCTTCGTAGAGATCGATCATGCGCCTGGCCCATTGTACTTCACCGGTAAGGTCGCAATAGTCGGTGCCGGCCTCGGCGCAGGCCTTCACCAGCTTCTCACCATACAGCGCATAGGGCCCCACGGTGGAAATTATCACTTCCGCTCGCTGGCACAGACCTGCCATGGCCTCATCATCGCTGGAATCGGCCACGATCACCGGAATGGCTGCCGCCTTCTCCCCCAGTTCTGATTTCAGCGCCTGCAACTTTGCCTCCGAGCGGGCCGCCATCACCCAGGTAAAATTCGGCTCGGTGTATTCATGCACGAGATAGCGACAGAGTATCTGGCCGACGAAACTCGTGGCGCCGAACACGATCATGTCGAATTCCTTGTTGCTTCTCGGTTTGCTATCCATGGGCGGAGACTCCTGTGGTGAATCTGAACTGGGCCGCACTACCCCTGTAACGGTAAGACTGCGGCAGGCGCGCTATGTTAACACCATTCTCTTATGCGCCCAGCAGACGACAGGAGTCGTTGAAAGCCTCGTTGCTGAGGATGGCAAGCATTGCCAGGCAGGGGCGAAACCTCGTTATACTCACGACATCAACCACGCCTGCCGGGAGACCCTCCATGAGATGCACATTCAGTAACAAGGCCCACCTGCTGTCCCCCCTAGCCCTCGTCCCCGCTGCTGCCATTCTGCTTGCTGCCTGCAGCGAGCAATCAACGCCCGCTGCCACCCTCTCCGATGCCACCGATACTACTGAAGCCGCTGTCAGGGCACAGAATGCTGCCGCCATCACCGGCCAGGTAAGCAGTGCAGCCGGACCCGAGGCGGGCGTGTGGGTGGTTGCCGAAACCGGCGAGTTCGACACGTTCTTCGCGCGCATCGTGGCGACTGACGACGAGGGACGCTTCGCCATCCCCGACCTCCCCTCCGCCCGTTACGAGATATGGGTAAGAGGCTACGGACTGGCCGACAGCGCAAAATACAGTGCCGAACCCGGTACGTCGATGCAGATTGAGGCGACGCTTGCGCCGAATGATGCGGTTGCCGCACAGGTCTATCCTGCCGCGTACTGGTATTCCATGATGGGACTGCCCGATGAGAGTGAACTGGCAAACATCGATGGTGGCCTGAATGCCTACCTGACCTGGATGAAGAATATGGGCTGTGTGGGTTGCCATCAGCTGGGTCAGCAATCCACCCGGACGATTCCCGAATTCTTCGGTGAGTTTGAAACCCATGAACAGGCCTGGATGCGTCGCGTGCTCTCGGGTCAGGCGGGGCAAGGCATGTTCAGCCAATTGAGTGAACGCCTCGATGGAGTGCCATTCAGGTACCTCGGCGACTGGACCCAGCGTATTGCGGATGGGGAACTGCCCTTCGCCAAACCCCAGCGTCCCTCGGGGCAGGAGCGCAATGTGGTGGTGACGGTACGCGACTGGTCCAATCCCCGGGCCTACATGCATGACCTGTCGGGTACCGATCGCCGCAATCCCACGGTGAATGCGAATGGTCCGCTGTACGGCGCCCCCGAACTCAGCACCGACGAATTTCCGGTGCTGGACCCGGTCAACAACACCAGCTGGGTGATCAATGCCCCGGTTCGCGATGCGGATACGCCGACTACCGCGGCGACACCGCCCTCCGCTCCCTCAGCCTATTGGGGCGATGAGATACTCTGGGACAGCAAGGCGAACGCCCACAACCCCATGCTGGATCAAGACGGCAGGGTCTGGTACACCGCCCGCATCCGTGCTGCCGACAATCCGGATTTCTGCAAGGAAGGTTCCGATCATCCCTCCGCAGAGTTGTTCCCAAGCAACCGCCCCGGACGCCAACTCTCGGTCTACGACCCGGCAAGCGAGGAATATACCTTCGTCGATACCTGCTTCAGCACCCACCACCTGCAGTTCGCCTATGATGAGGACAATACGCTCTGGACCAGCGGTGGAGGCAACGTGGTGGGCTGGCTCAACACCCGGGAGTTCCTTGAAACCGGCGATGCGGCCGCCGCCCAGCGCTGGTCGCCACTCATCCTGGACACCAATGGCAATGGCCAGGTGGATGCATGGACCGAGCCCGGCGAGGCCATGGATCCTGCGAAGGACATGCGTGTGCCGGCCGGCTTCTACGCCGTCATGCCCAATCCCGCGGATGGTTCGGTGTGGGGTTCCAATGCCTTCGGCTATCCGGGCGCCCTGGTGCGTTTCGACCCGCAGACGGGGCTCGGCGAGAAATACAATGTGCCGCTGCCGGGGTTCGGCTCCCGCGGTGCCGATATCGACAAGAATGGTGTGGTCTGGGTCTCGTTGGGTAGCGGCCATCTCGGCGAGTTCGACAGACGCAAGTGTGAGGGCCCATTGAACGGTCCCCAGGCAACCGGCGATCATTGCCCGGAAGGCTGGACCTTTCATCGTCTCCCCGGCCCGGGCTTTCAGGATCTGCCTGAATTCAGCGTCGAATCCAGTTATTACACCTGGGTGGACCAGCACAACAGCCTCGGCCTCGGTGAAGACGTGCCAATTGTCACAGGTAATCTGTTCGACGGTGTGCACGCCTTCGTGGATGGTGAGTTCATCACCCTGCGCGTACCCTACCCGCTAGGCTTTTACACCAAGGGCTTCGAAGGCAGAATCGATGATGCCGATGGCGGCTGGAAGGGACGTGGTCTGTGGGTGCCCAGTGGCGACCGGACACCCTGGTTGAAGGAAGGTGGCCAGGGCACTAAACCGCTGGTTGTTCACTTCCAGCTACGGCCTGATCCGCTGGCGCTGTAAGCGAGGCCCTGTCGGACACCAGCCCACCATCACGGGCGTGGCGATAACTCATCCAGATCAGGAACTGCAGGCCAAACAGCAAGGTTGCCGCCAGCAGATGCAAGGGCTGCACCAGGGCCGGCATGCCGAGATGTCCCAGGGTTGCGCCGGAAGTTACCGCAACGCCAATGATCACGATCATGCCTATGGTGAGTCGGGTCAGGGTATGCATCCAGCCCAGCGAGTTGATCAGCAGGCGGGCGAGCCACAGGTTAGCGAACAGGACGAAGGCAGAGAAGCTGCGATGTACGTAGAAGAACCAGGGCATGGCTTCGATCCAGGCGGAGCGTAATTCTTCGCCCTGGGAGACACGCAGGATGTCAGTCATCTCCCTGACCTGGGTACCCATGGTGACTTGCAGGATGGTCATCCCGAGTACGATGTAGAGCCACTTTTCAAAACGCGGATCGATACTGGTGACAGGCTGCGCCACCATCAACTGGCGCCGGGACTGCGCCAGGGCATACAACAGGGTTCCCACGATCGCCAGAGCCATCAACATATGCAGGGTAATCATCCCCGGCTGCAGGTTGGAACTCACCACCCTGGAACCTAACCAGCCCTGGAAGCCCACCATCAGGAAGGTGGCAATAGAGGCCCAGGTAATCCGGCGATTGAGACGCCGCAGCGGCCATGAGACGGCGGCCGTTGCAAAGATAAGCAAGCCGATGGTCACACCGACCAATCGGTTCATGTATTCGGTCCAGGTCTTCACCACATTGAAGCGGGTATCGGCATAGCCGAGCTCCGAGTAGATTTCCTGGTAGTTTGCGGGCAGTTGGGATTCATGGGTTGGGGGTATCCAGCTACCAAAGCATGTTGGCCAGTCGGGGCAGCCCATGCCGGCCCCGGAGGCGCGCACACTGGCACCTACCAGGATGAGAAAATAAACCGCGAGTAGCGTGATAGTCGCCAATCGTCGAAAACGGGGAAGAGCCGAATCGGCTGGGTAAGTGGTTGCCATGGCTTACTGCTTGATTACCTGTTTAATTGATGACTTGTTCAGTCACGGGTTTGAACGTCGACTCTGCGAGTCACAGCCTGCCGGATTGATTATACCGTGAGCACCCGCTAGTTGCTGGCGCGCAGGACCGCCAATAACTGGCCGGACGCATAGCCGTCCATGGGCAGGCCAGCGCTGTCCTGGTAGGCCCGGATGGCTGCCCGGGTCATTCTGCCTACCCGGCCATCGGGGGTACCGGAGTCGAATCCACGCTGATTCAACAATTCCTGCAACTCCTGTACCTCGACAACACTCAGTGCCTGTTCGTTTTCCGGCATATTCTGTATGGCTGATCCGCCGGCAAAACGGTCTGCCAGATGACCAACCGTCAGGGCGTAGAAGGTGGACGGATTGTAGGCCATGGTAGCGCGGAAATTGCCATAGGCCAGGAAGGCCGGGCCATTGGCCCCAGCCGGTAATATAACCGACGCCTCCATGCCCGCCACCACCGGGAACGGGTTGCCATCGAGGGTAGTGACACCCATGCCACGCCACTCGTCCAGGGGCTTCCTGACTCCGGTTCCGGATTGCCTGTAGTCAAAATTATCCGGCAGAAGCACTTCCCTGCCCCAGCGCTGATCGCCACGCCACCCGGATTGGGACAGGAAGTTCGCCGCTGAATGAAATACGTCGGGAAGGCTATTCCAGATGTCTATTCGCCCATCACCATCGCCGTCTACGCCATAGCGATCGAAGACACTGGGAAGAAATTGCAGCTGACCCATGGCCCCGGCCCAGGAGCCGCTCATGCGCTCCGGCGCGATGTGGCCATCATCGATAATGCGCAGGGCTGTGAGCAACTCCCGCCGAAAGAATTCTGAGCGCCGCGGGTCGTAGGCCAGGGTGGCCAGCGCCTCCAGCACCGAGAATCCGCCCGTGGCACGACCGAAGTTACTCTCAATAGCCCAGAAAGCCGCCAGATAGTGAGGCTGCACGCCGTAACGCTGGCGCACCTCGTCGAGCAATACCCCATGCTGCTGCAATAGCTGCTGGCCACGACTCACCTGGCCGGGTGTGACACGCAATTCGATGTAGCGGGTGAATGTCTGGACGAACTCGGGTTGGCTATTGTCCAGTTCCAGCACGCGCTCCAGGGGAGCGATATTGTCCAGCGCAGCCAGTGTGGAGGCAGAGATTCCCAGCAAGGCGGCTTCGGCCCGCAGGTCGGCGAGCCACTCGTCGAAAGATTGAACCTGAGCCTGAAGGGGAGATACTGCCAACAGCAGTGTTACTAGCAGAATTCTGAAAACCATGGCGCCAATGATAATCCATCGACGGCAATTTTAGAATCTGCGGGAAACGGGATGCGTGGGTGTGCTGGCCACTCAGGCAGCGGCCGAATGCTCAATATAGTCGCTCACCCTGGCCTCGTCGTTTTCAGACAGGGTGATGAAATTCAGCCCCAGATGATACATATCCTGGCTCAGACGACGGCAGCAGGAAACATTGCAGACGGACTTGATCGTTTCATTGCCGGTGTTCGGCATGCTGAACTCCAACTCGAAATGCGGATACAGGCCTGCTTCCGACTTGAATTGGGACAACTGTTCAATTAGTTGATGCTGGCACTCAATCTGAATGCCGGATGGAGAAATATTCATGAGGTGCCCGCTGCGCACCACATCTGACAGGTACAAGCTTACATCGCCATCGAGGGAAACCCGCGGGAATTTTCTTCTCTCGTTGCTCATGACGCCCCTAGTAATGTTCCACACATGGATTTACACTAATTCAATATAGTAATTCTCTCATCAATTTCACGTGCTTTTTTGATCTAATGCACATTTTTCTTATAAATGCCTTACACCAGATAACAATAAGTTAGAACTGGCTCTCAGTTTAGGACCGGTTGCCATTTAAGCCAGATAAATGTGCAGAAAGACAGAGCAACCGTTTCTTCGGGTACAGAATACTCTTACATTTAAATCGAGAGGGAACCAGGCAGGTCCCAGGCAAGACGAGACGAACAGTTTCAGTGCTTCAGCTTTTCTGATGACCTCGAACCCTGCTTCCATGGCCAGAATGCCGGAAGCGACTTAGCGATGAATTCACGACTGAAAATAGACCCGTCCACAGCAGTCAAGCGAACACGTTCAATATATGGAGAAAGAGTGTGAAACCAGCAAAAAAAAGAAGACCCCTTTCGCACCCACAATGACCAACTCACAGGATTCGAGTACTAGCGGCGTGAACTGTCTGGAGTAAACCGCCACTCAAATTCTGTGACGTCCGGCACCACTTTGACACCAGAACTGAATTTCAAGGGGACATCGATACCACTGGGATAATGCATCTCGATGTAATAGGCGGTATAGCCGGAAGCCGGCGCGTCAACTTTTGCCTGATAAACGCCTGGCGCCACTTCCGCCAGCACGGTGCTCTCGTAGGCACGGCCGATCATGGCCTGGGTGAAGTTCCTGGCATCGGGATTGCTGGCCTGCCAGAACAGGACTTCGAGTGGTGCGTCGAGACTGTGGACAGTGAGGGTTCCATCCTCGGCAAGGTCCCAGGCGTATCGAGGCATGCTGAGGTTGTGCACGATGGCGTGGTACCAGGCGTCCACACTGTCAAGCACATCGGTTCCGCTCATGCTGTGATTGGAATTGGGAACATAGCGCAGGTGTTTCTCACCCACCAGGTCATCCCAATAAAACTGCCAGCTATCCGGGAGGAAAAACTCATCGCCGGTGGAATTCAGCAAATATTTGGGCAGGTTCAATCGATCGCGATATTCATAGGGCTCGACTATGTCCATCAATCCATCCCACTGGGGAGTCCCGATCCAGTTCACGGACTGATTGCTGACGTAGTCAAACACCGCCAGCGAATAGGCGCCATAAACGGAGAAATGATGCTTGAACGACTCGCCCAGGTTCAGTAGGTCGATAACGACGGGCATTATTGCGACCACGCGCTTGTCGACGATCGCGGTGGTCCAGGTAGTCCAGCCACGCTTTGAGCCTCCGGCGACGACAAATTCATCCACGACAAGACTGCCCCTCTCTGGCGCCGCCACCAGGTCTGTCACCGTATCCATGGCTCTCACCGCCGCCTTGGTCATCGGCAGTCTCAAAGGCCATTTATCGTCGGCGGTACGGAAGTATTTGTCCCAGGTATAGGCGATGATGCTGTCCTCGCTGCGGGACACGCCATCGTCGGTGAAGACCAGCGGTTGATTGGGCACCATGTACAGGCTTGTCACCACGGTGTTCGTACGCAAGGCCCTGCGAATGTCTGCGGCTTCAGCCGCCTGCGGTGCATCGTTGTTCTTGCTGCCGCCGGTGATATAGAGAAAGCCGATATTGCTCTCTACTGCATCGGGCACGGTGACCGCCATGTAGTGTTCCCACAACGGCAGGTTCACCTCGGCTTCGGTGAGCCAGCTCTGCGATACCATTTCCAGGATATAGCTCCGGTAACCCTCGCCTTCCACGGTGGACAGCAGCGTATAGCGATAGGCAGGATCCGGAGCGGCCACGTAGCGGTCCAGTGCCGTCAGGCCCAGCCCATGGCCTGCTGTCTGCGCCTGTACCAGGACCGACAGGCCAGTTGACAAGAACATGGTAACGGTCAACAAGACCTCTTTTACTCTAACACCTGACATTTACTTCTACTCCGTATTTGAATTGCCCTGCTGAGGACGACTCTGCTGCCCGCTAATCGGCGCTGCGTAATTTGCCGATGACCGTTTCCATGGCGCGGTCGATGAGCGGGGCTTCACTGATTATCTTCACGCTGCCAGCCTTCATTTCACGCGCCAGACCCATCCTGGATTTCTCCACCACCTTGACGCCCTGGGCATTGACGAAGACAAACTTGTCGATCGTGTCTATCTTCGCGGCCAGCGTGCAACGCACAGTCTGTTCGCCTTCGGCAAGGAATTCCATCCAGATCCCGATCGGCAATCGTTCAACTTCTTTCACATGCTCATCGCTGTCTGCAAGCTCCAGCAGTGATTTGGCACTGGAGGGCCTGGCGTCCGCCATCCATTCATCGAATCCCAGGCTGGACTCGTCGCGCTGCTCCTCCGCCCTGGGCTTGGCGACGAAAGCCGCTTCCTGTACTTTTTGCAGCTCGGTGAGCGCCTCATCAATTTCAGCCTTCTCAAACCCGGCGACATCAAGCGCCTTGCGCAGGTTGATCAGCAGACGCGACTTCAGTTTGTTGAAACGCGGCTTGTCCTCGGGCACTCGTTCAGACTGTACGGTCCACAGCAGCACATCGATGGTAGTCATCACCGGACGCCAACTCACACCGCCGGGACCTTCCCGTAGCAGGATGTGTACCAGGAATCTGTGGAACATGATCTCCAGAAAGCCCATGACGAATTCCGGCAAGGCCGGATCCAGAATGCGCTCACCTATCTTGCGTCGGGCATACTGCTTGATCTCATCCAGTCGCTCTTCCCGCCCATCGGCCTGCAGGATACGGGTTTCGGCTTCCTGTCCGGCCAGCAACTGATGACGCTTGAAGTAGCGGAACTCTTCCAACAGGGACTCTATGTAGGAAGTGCTGCCGTCGAAACCCGTGGTCAACTTGTTCACGGTACTCTTCATCTGGGCATACATCTTGTCGTCTGCCAGATCTTCGGTCTCCGTCCAACTGATACCGGCCGTGGCGAGTTCATTGACCAGCACCCGCATGGGATGGCTGTCGCTGTCGAAGAATTCAGGCTCGGCCAGTGCGATCTTCAGTGCGGTGATCTGGGTACGACCGATGAGCTCCTTGATGGGAATGGGCACCGTGCTGTCATCCCAAATGGCTTCGTAGAGGAGATTGATCAGGTTGATAACGTCAGCCGACTGACTGTCGATTGCCTGCATCACACCCTTGGCACTCATCTGCTCGAGCTGCTGGGCGATGGACTCGGAGAGATTGTCGGCCGCAGAAATGCCCTGGCCAATCTCGTTGGCATTCAGTCTGTCCAGAAGACCGAGTAACTTGTCCGGCGCCAGCACCTGCAGTCGTTTACCGCCCACCATCATGCCGGACTGGGCCGCCCCGGACATGGCCAGATTATTGGATAGCGCACCAGACGCTTCGTTTGATGACACCTGGCCTCCCACACCATGCAGCAGGCCCTGCATCATGGAGAACAGTTCAGAGCCTGAGCCTCCACGTGGCCCCACTGTCTCCTCATCTCTTCCAAACGCACGCTCATCGGGATCTGTTCGCTTGCGGGGTGCGGAACGCTTGTTCTTGTGCTCTTCCCGGTTTCTCGCCGAAATGTCCAGATCGGGCATAACACCCCTGGCAATGAGCATGTCATTGGCTTTTTCCAGAACAGACTCGAGTCTGTGAAATACGGTGCCGTTGAAATGACGATAGGCCATCAGCAGAGAAGCAGGCTTCAGGCCCAGAGGCTGCAGGGCATCCTTGAAGGCCTCACCAATCTGCTCCGGATCCATGGGATTATTCGATTCATCGATGTGCGTGCTGACGAAGAGCGAGCCGAAGCGGGTGCTGAAGCAGAGGTATTGGTGGATATCAGTATTGCGGGCATGTGCGATCATGCCCTCCATTGCGATCATGGCCTCCAGGTCGGCTTCTTCAACAAGCTTCAGGTTGCCATAGTCGAAGACGGACGCCGATTTCTCCTTGAACTCGACCAGGCAGTCGAATGCGTCAATCAATAGTATACTGAAGCGATCCAGCACGCCCTCAACGCCATCAAGCACCTTCTGGCCGTCAATCGCGGTTGCCGTATGGTTGCGCATGGATTTACCGGCGTCCTGCAAGCACTCGGCGATAAGAGGACGCAACTCCTTGTTCATCGCATCTCTAATGCTGTAAACGATTTCTTTAACTTCGGACAAGTGCTCTTCCCGCGCTCAACTTGAAAGATGAATCTGACTAGCGAACCCTCTGCCCACAGGCAGTACGGGGCCGGGTGATTGCTGCCTGTGGATACCAGTGGCCGATGACAAACCGCTACGATGATTGATCAGTGGAAGCTGCTTATTCGCTGGCGGGTGCGTCGCTACAACCCCTGATCTCATTGACACAACTAATGTCTGCGACGACCTCACCATCGATCAGCTCACCGACCCAATCCACGAAGCTTATACCTTCCACTGCATACTGGTAGAAAACCGGAAACCCCAGGATCGTGTGGAAGTCGCCACCCGCCGTGTAGGAATAAAACTGGTCCACGGCGCTCTCAATCTGCAGGTAGTTATTAAGAATACGCTCCGGCAATTTGAAACTCGACGGCGCATCACCCAACAGGTACGTAAAGTTTTTCTGCACATCGTCTTCGGCCGAATTGTATTGGGCGATTGTGAGGTTGGCGTTATGCAGCGCGCTGGCAATATAGAAGTCTTCAAAGGTCAGGCTCTGGTTGGTCTGCCCCGCGTACTCTGGCCATGCAGGTAGAATTTCACTGACATTCCAGGCTTCAAATACCCGGTGCAGGTTTGCTGAACTGTAACCGCCGGCACCGTCCGCCAGCAGAATTACCGGAGTCTGCGGATAATGCTCGGCGACAAGCCCGGCGTAGAACGACGCACCGATAGCCCCTGCACTACTCCCACTCACAACTACCTTCGAGGGTGCCGGAAAATTTTCGTAGACCCATTGCAGTGCATCCTGGCTGTTCCGATAGCCATCGTGGTGGGTTGTCACGGTCACATCGACCCGGTCTGCATTACGATAACTGTAGTCACGCGGGCCGGAGCCTATATGTACATCCCCATTGCAGTAGGAGACAAAAACCATGCTGTAATCTGCGAAGGGATTACGGGGATTATCGAGATCGAAGATACCATCGGCCACAGCCGGGTTATTGGCATCGCTATCCGCCAACGGCGTGTGCACGTTGGGCTGTGCGTTGAGGTCACAGGCCTGGCCAAACCAGCAAGCGCCACCACCGTTAAAGAAAACCAGCAACTCACTGTTGTCGACAGATGGCTTCACATAGAACTGGTACGGCGTACCTGCCGAACAGACGCCGTCGGTCGCCATGGTATTCCAGCCCGCATCCAGGGAGTCCAGACCCGGCAAATCATTCTGCGCGAGCGTCGCTCCTGATACGATCATCAAACAAGAAAACAATAAAACCAATCTGGACATGATACTCCCCCCAATCAGGGCGAATGCTACCTGCTCGCCGCAGACATGTCGAATGACAAGCCCCCTAACACGCCCCTGAAGACGGCGAAATTACTGCTTTTCGAGCCAGGTTGGCAGCGCTTCGCCGGGGCATTATCATGATCCAAACCCGACCCTCACTGAATAACGAGAAAAGACCCGGTAACATGAAAACACCCCCCCTGCTGTCACTCTTCCTCCTTGGCCTCAGCTCTCTCCTCTCCGCGCCGCTGGCCGGCCAGACCACCGTGGGCGACAGCCTGACCCGTGCCAGGAGCGCCGATGGCCGCTACATCAGCTGGCGCGAGCATATTATCGATGATCCGCAGGGTGCCGGATTTGCACTCAGCGGTAGCGATGGCCTGGTGGTCGCGGATATCGATCGCGATGGTTTCGAAGACGTGATCTCAGTCCACGAGTCAGATTCGGAATACGATTCCTCCCAGTATGACCCGAACTTCGTCCCACCCCCGGAGGGGCATGTGCGGATCGCCTTCGGCTCTGGCGATCCGGATCAGTGGATGAATATTACCGTGGCGGAAGGTGAAGACTCGCCGGCACCCGAAGACGTGGACGTGGCAGACCTTAACGGCGATGGCTATCCGGATCTCGTGGTCGCCGCAGAACTCTCCCACCTCATCTACCTGCAGAATCCGGGCAGCACTGCCCGCACCGAACACTGGCCGCGCCTGATACTGCCGATGACCCGGGCCAGGGGTTCCTATATACGAGTCTTTATCGCCGATATTTTCGGAGATGACCGCCCCGAGATTCTCGCGCCCAACAAAGGTGCGCAACGACCCGGCCCCGAAGACTTCGCTCGCTCCACGCCAGTCTCTGTATTCGCCTTCACCGGCGACCCCCTGCTAGCGGATTCCTGGGAGGAGACAATCATTGGTAACTATTCCATACCCCAGAACAGTGAACCGGTCGACCTGGATAGCGACGGTGACTTCGATATCGTGGTTGGCACACGGGGCGAGAATCGGCTGGCCTGGTTTGAAAACCTCGGTAGCAGTTCCCTGCAGCTCAGAGAACATGCCATAGGCATCGTCGGCGCACCCATGGCCGGATTCAATCTGGAATACACGGACCTCAGCGGCGATGGTCGCCTGGATATCATCGGCGCAGCCGGAAGCGGCATCGGCTGGATTGAGCAGCCGGCAAACAAAGGCGATGCCTGGAATGCCTTCCCGATCGGTACATTCCAGCCTGACAGTACCACCGGCATGGAGATAGCAGACATCGACGGCGACGGCGATATGGATGTTATCGCGGGCAGTTACAGCCGCGGCCCCCGCACCGGCGATGGTGACGTCGACAGACAGGACGCCCTGGGCAGAATCGGCTGGTACGAAAACCCCGGTGATGCCAAATCCGAGTGGCTGCGCCACGATATTTCGCGCCGCAAGCGGGGCATGTTCGACAAGTTTGTCGCCAGGGATCTCGATGGGGATGGCGATATCGATTTCATCGGCACCCGCGGCAATAGCGCACCCTTCGATGGGGTATTCTGGCTGGAGCAGGTGCGTAGCAGCAATCCCGTAGCAAGCTTCCAGGCAGCAAGGAGCGATGAGAGCCCGGAGATGCCTCTGCCCTAGGCACTAGGCACATGAAGTCCATTCAAAATTGTGCGGATTCAGCATCGCCCTTTGACTAAAACTCGCCTGACCAGTGACCGGCGCATCGATCAAACAGCACCCAATGCAGAGGGATCCGCACAAAGCAACCCCCGGTCTGACTGTAGCGCCAGACTGAATTAATCAGTCAGGCAAACGATAGGCTACCAACGCTCCCGGAAACTCTGTGCGGGAGCTGCCGATCTGTACCACGATGTACTGCCGCCCGTTATGCATATACGTCATCATGCCGTATTGCCCCGGAGCTGGTAAGGGAACCTGGCCCAGAATCTCGCCGGTGAACTTGTCCCTGGCATTGAGGGTCAATGGCGCATCCGGTTCCATCTGCGCCATGCCTTCGCTGAGGGCACGGGTTTGAATCAGCAGGTCTCCTGCCACCATCTGGATCGACCAGCCTACGCCGCCGCTGTTCGGAATATCGATTCCCTGCAAACGGGGGTTATCCCTGATCTGTTGCAGGGTCTCGCCAACGGGCAGGGACCAGAGTTTCTCTCCACCGTTCATCTGATAGGCAGTCAACTGGTTGTTCATAGGCTTGTATACGGGAAGACCGTCGATGGTGGGCAGACCCCCACCACCACCGGGCAACCAGGCCGCAACGGTGACTCCTGTTGTGGGGGTGCTGTTAGGGGTAGCGCCTCCCTCGCCCGGTTCCGGGTAGTTGGGGTTATCACGATCGACACCATTAGTGGGACGCATGAAACCAGGGGCAAAACAATTACGCCGGTGAGAATTAAACATCAGACCGGTACTGGGGTCGGCAACCGGCGGGTGGGGAATGATATTACCGCCACCGAGACAACCGACGTTGTTGATGTAGTCCCCTTCGTAGTTGTTCGGTAGCGCCGGTACATAGAGGCCACCGATGCGATAACCATTGAGTATGGTGAGGGCTTCTTCCTTGAGTTCTGGTGTGTAATCCAGCACAAATTCCTCGGTAATCCCATCGACAACGATGGGATCGACCGGCTCCGGCCAGGTCGGATAGGGCTGGGTTGGACTCGTATAGTTACCGGGCACCTCAGTCTGGATAACCGGTCTATCTTCGATAGGCCAGATTGGTTCACCTGTTTCCCGGTTAAAGGCGAAGATCAGGCCCTGCTTCGTATTCTGGATGACCGCCGGAATGGTTTGCCCATCTACGGTGAGATCCATGAGCATGGGCGGTGTCGGCAAATCATAATTCCATTGATCGCTGCGATGAATCTGGAAATGCCAGCGCCTCTCCCCGGTCTCCACATCCAGGGCTAACAGGCTGCCGCCAAACAGGTTATCGCCGGGACGATGTCCTGCATAGGACTGCACGGTTGAGGCGTTGGTCACCAGGTAGACCAGACCCAGCTCTGGATCGGCTGACGCGGGCGCCCAGGTAGACATGTCACCAGAGAAACGCCAGGCATCGTTGTGCCAGGTTTCATGCCCTACCTCACCGGGCCTGGGGATCACATGAAACTTCCACAGCCGCTCACCGGTTTCGGCATCGAAGCCCATGATGTCACCCGGCACATTCTCTATACGGGTCTGCCCGTAGCTTGGCTGATGCCCGACAAGCACCACGACAACGCCGTTGACGACAATGGGCGGAGCTGAGGCGGTAACCATGCCCAGCTCGCGCGGGATGCCGTAGTCGGGGTCATAATCACCACCGGCCACCACGTAGTCTTCCCAGGGACCCCAGCCCTCTACAAGATGTGGTATCAGATCGATCGATCCAGTTTCCGGGAAACCACCAACCGGGAACTCGCTACCCCAGTTCTCCAGAGGCCGGCCCGTCTTGGCATCCAGCGCCCACAGGAAAAAACCGGGGGTTGTTATGTAGATGACGCCGCGACCATTGACCTCGGCATAGGCGACACCCTTGCCATAGGCCTGGCGTGGTGAACGCTGATGGCGAATGGTTTCAGGCTCGCGAAAGGTCCACAGGTTTTCACCAGTCGCGGGATCAATTGCAACCACCTGGCGCCTTGGTGTGGCCACGGTATAGAGCACGCCATCCACATAGATGGGTGTAGAGCGGGAGAAGTAGTCCAGGTTCGGGCCGAAGTTATCACTGCGCCAGACCCAGGCCTGCTCAAGGTCAGAGAAATTATCGGCATTGATCTGATTAAGTGGTGAATACCGGGTATGCCCCGCATCCCCGCCCAGGTAACGCCATTCGCCGTTTTCTGTACCGGGCAATCCCTGCGCTGCTACGGCGCCTGCGAATGCCATGAGCAAGACGCTCATCACCGTACGACAGGATTGTCCGATTGAGAGTACCGCTTGGCCTGGCTGAATCATGGCGCTTCTTCCTCTTATTATTGTCATGTTCTACGGAGGCTCTGAAGACATCCGGGCTGTTAGCCGGGCGACACTGGTCGTCTGCTGAATTCAGGCTGCACGAGAAGTAGAGTAAAAGGGATTGCGCTCGAAGTCCATCCAGCCCGCTATGCTAGCGGTGCTTTAGACTCAGCATGATCGGCTCGCTGGGCAGGAGTGTGACCTGGGCGTCTGGCTGGATGGACTTGTCCCGGGATTGGCTAAGCTCATAACTCGGTAATGATGATGAGGGGCTTGTGAAACAGCCTGAATTTTACGAGGCCATGGCCTGCGATGCGCTGCAGAAACTCGTGGGGGGCGCGCTTGAATTCGAGCACACTGCCCAGCAGCCAGTGCCCGGGCACCGCAGGTATCTCCCTCGCTCCCGGTGTATTCTCTATCTGTTTGCTGGCGGACGTCATTGGCGCCAACAATATAATGAATTACGTGGGGATGTAAAATACACCGCTATTGCACTATGCTCTTGCGACAGTGCGCTGCATCTGCGCGCCGCTGAACTCAAGCCAATAATCAGAAAAAATCACCGGAGAATGCCATGCGCTTTATTCCTGCTCGAGCCGGTCTGGCAAACCACCCTGCTGCGACACTGAGCCTGTGCCTGCTGCTGGCACTGGCAGCCTGCTCGCCCCAACAACCGCAAACCACAGTCGTCACCCCAAGCACAGCGCCGCCAGGCGCCGCGCTGGAGTTTGCCAGCCCGGAAGCGGTGGGCATGGACAGCCAGCGGCTGAGCCGGGTAAAGGATGCCATGCAGGCCTATGTGGACGATGGGCTGTTAGCTGGCGTTGTCACGATGGCCGCCCGCGATAACAAGATCGTTCACAGCGAAGCTGTTGGTTTCCGCGACCTCGAAGCCCAGGCGCCAATGACCACCGACGCCATCTTTCGAATCTATTCGATGAGCAAGCCGGTAACAGGCGTTGCACTCATGATCCTCTACGAAGAGGGCAAGTTTCGACTCTCCGACCCGGTCGAGATGTATATTCCGCAGATGAAGGATCTGCAGGTGTATGCCGGCACGGATACCGAGGGCGGCATGATCACCGAGCCACAAAATCACAGGATGACAATCCGCGAGTTGATGAGTCACACCGGCGGCCTGACCTACGGCATCTTCGCTCAATCCCCGGTAGACGAGATGTATGTGCAGGCGGGTCTACTGGATAGCGGCGATACCCTGGAAGAGTTTGCCAACAAGCTGGGCGAGATCCCCCTCAAGCACCAGCCCGGTTCCCGTTGGGAATACAGTGTCTCCGTAGACGTCCAGGGCTACCTGGTAGAAAAACTCTCGGGACAATCCTTCGGTGAGTTTCTGGAAGAGAGAATATTTGATCCCCTGGGCATGACAGACACGGATTTCCATGTGCCGGAAGAAAAGGTGTCCCGATTTGCCCAGGTCTATGGCTATACCGAAGCGGGCGAGTTAGTTGCCCAGGAGGGATTCGCGGATGCCAATTTCCTCATCGATCCGGTATTTGAATCCGGTGGTGGTGGCCTGGTGTCCACGGCAATGGACTATATGCGCTTCAGCCAGATGCTGCTCAATGGCGGTGAGCTGGATGGCGTCCGCATTCTGGCACCACTCACCGTTGACCTCATGCACCGGGACCAGACACCAGACAGCATGGGTGGCTCCATATTAGGGGCACGTGGCACTTCTTTCGGACTTGATTTCGCCATCATCGATGACCCCGTGGAAGCCGAAGGCTATTCCCAGGGCGAGTACTACTGGGGTGGTGCCGCAGGCACCTGGTTCTGGATTGATCCGGTGGAGAATCTGGTCTTCGTAGGCATGATTCAACAATTTGGCAGTCAGTTGCCCAATGTGAGAGCCACCTCCAAGCGCCTGCTGTACCAATCCATCATGGATCCATATGGCATTTGACGGACAAGGGAGCAATAAGACTATGAACAACAAGCATCGACTCCCAATCCTCCTGCTCTCGACCATGCTGATTGGCGCCCCCGCCGTGCTGGCACAGACCGGGGCGCCAGCGGCCATCTACATGAGCGACGCGGAAATCATGCGTTCCCTGGATGAAGCCGCCCGCAACTCGACCTCCGCAGCCGGCGTCTCGGTGACGGTATCCCCCGGCATCTCGGTGCGCCGCCGCATGAGCGGCGTGCTGCAGTATGCGGTCCTGCATCCCTACAGTGTGGAGATATATCGCATACTGGAAGGCAGCGGCACTTTGGTCACCGGGGGCATCCTCAACCTGCCCCTGGCGGATTCACCGAGCGACGATGTGGTGCGCACAGAACACGGCGTGGAAGGCGGCCTGTCGCGCCAGGTGAAAGCCGGCGACGTATTGGTATTGCAACCCGGCACTCCACACTGGTTCAGCAACATCGATGGCGAATCCATCACCTACATGGAATCCAGGGTACGCATAAGCACTGCACCGATTCGCTTCCAGTAAGATGGCACTAACAAAGTTAATTCGCAGATTTCCGGACATTGGCAATTATGTGGGGTGCGAAGGCTCATAGAAGTAATTCTGTGCCCTCGAGCGCAGCTGAGAAAATAGGGACAGATTTATTTTTTAAAAAAATAAATCTGTCCCTATTTTCTCATTTTCTCCAAAAAAAAAGCCCGGGCCTCACGAGAAGCCCGGACTTTTTTGGTGCGCTGAATTAACTACTGGACCTTGTCCGCGATACCTTCCAGGGTGCTGGCAAGAGCCAACAGACGCTTGCCATGCAGGCCACTGCTGTCACCGCCCTCATCGGCAAAACCCTCTGCCAATTCACGCAACTCACGCGCGGTGTTGGGATTGCTGTCCTGGCGATCGAGCAACTGTTGTGCGCGATCGAGTACCCGGGTCAGCTCCACCGAGTCGCTGTTGGAGAGGCGGTTCTCTCTCAGCAACTGATCCTGATAGGCACGGGCCACCACCGGCACATCGGGCCACACCACCCTTTCCTGGGTCTGGGCATTTACGGTGCCTTTCAATTCGGGCAGGGACGCAGCCGCGATTTCATTCTCTGTCATGTAATCGCTGGTTTGCATCTCAAATACATCCAGGCCGCGGGAGATTTCCGTGCCATAGATGCGACCGTTATACCAATAGGTTGACCAGTAGCCCCCAGTAATCAACTCCTCGGTATCGATAGGGCCGCGATCGAAGTAGGCAATCTCAACCGGGTTGGAAGAATCGGTAAAGTCCACCACAGAGATACCGCCCTGGTACCAGGCCTGTACAAACAGGTCCCTGCCTGGCACTGGAATCAGCGAACCATTATGCGCCACACAGTTTTCCGTATCGGTCTGCGGTGCCGACATCTTGTAGTGGCTACGGAACTGCAGCTTGCCATCCACGATGTCATAGAATGCATCGGCTCCCCAGGTGAGAGGGTCCTGTGCACGGCAGCGCGGTCGTCCACCGCCACCCCACTCGTCGGTGAAGATGACCTTGGTGCCATCGTTGTTGAAGGTTGCCGAGTGCCAGTAGGCAAACCCGGGGTCGATCACCTGATCCAGGCGTTGCGGATTGGCGGGGTCGGAAATATCCATCAGGATGCCATTACCCGAACAGGCTCCGGCAGCCAGTCCGATCTCGGGATAGGTCGTGATGTCATGACACTGGTTGGTCTGGCTGGTGGTCTGGGTTCCCTCACCGTGATCGCCGCCATCCCACAGGCCCGCGAGGGTTCCGGAATTCGGATCGGCAAAGATGAAGGGGCGGTTCACGATGCGTGCCGATGCGGGATCGTCCCGTGGAATCTCGATAATCTCGATGCGGAACAGGGCCGAATTCGGATCCTCGAACGGGGAATCATCGGAACAGCCTTCGAGTTCTTCATCGTCCCGTACCCGGCTGGTACCGGATACGTACACATAGATGTTGTCCTCTGTCGCCATATTCTGGGCAACGGTGTGGGTATGGGAGCCACGGCAGGTCTGCACCGCGGCCACCTGCAACGGATTGCGGATATCGCTGACATCGAAGATGCGGATACCCTGGACTCGCTCGTTGCTGACCGATTCCGGCACACCCTGCAGTCCGCAGTCGAGACGGCCGCGTACTTCCTGCACCGACATGATCAGCAGATCGTCTACCAGTGAAACGTCACCCTGGCCGCCGGGGCACACGACGGAGCCCACATGCACAGGATAGGATGGATCACTGATGTCGTAGGTATTGAAACCGTGGTAGTTACCCACCACAACATAATCATCTGCAAACAGCAGGTCGGTGTTGGAGAAACTCAGCAAGGCAGGACGGGGATCGGCATTCTCATCTTCCTCTTCGTCCTCGGTGGGTGTCTCCGGGGCATTGCCTGCCGCAGCCGCGGCCTCGGCTTCCAACTCCTGCAGGCGCCTGGCAGAGAGGCCGGAAGGACGGTCCGGATCGAAGAAACCGGCCGGTTTCGGCAAGGATGACACCAGGGTCATATTCAGGGCCGCCTCCCCGGCATCGCGAAAGCCTGCTGCAAGACCAACCCGCGGATCCGGGTTAAGACTGGCCAGCACGGCATCCATGCGCTCAATTTCCGAGGTCTGGTCAGATGTCACATCGGATGTGAATTCGTAGAGCTGGGGATCCTGTGCCGAACCACGCTGGTCCAGCAAATTCTCCACCATATCCAGGGCACCCTGGTGATGATCGATCATGAATTCCAGGTACAGGCGATCGAATTCCGGACCGCTGGCCGCAGCCAGCTGCGCCATATTCTCTTCCGATAGCATGCCGGGCATTAACATGAAGCCATCGCCGTGGTGGGCATCCTCGGGTGTCACCTCCAGGCCGCGATCTTCCAGCCAGCCCTGCATCATGGCGATCTCATCGTCCTGGGACAGGGTAATGCGTGCCGCCACCGCCAGCACCGCATCGTTGTTGGTGCGACCCTCTGCCAGGGCCGACATCTCCTTGGCCTGGGCGTGGTGGGGAATCATGCCCTGCAGGAAGCGGATATCTCCCAGGGAATACTCCATGTTCGCCAGATCCGAGGCTTCCTCCGCTGTGATCAGGCGGCTCTGCTGCCCGGGCGCGCCCGGCTGCACGATTGGCACTTGCGCCAGGGCACTGCTACTTACAAACAGGACTGCGGCGGCGAAAGCAGGACGCCTGGCCAGGTAGTTCAAGATTGTTGGGTAATTCATTAAAAGACTCCGAGTGTCGGAAAATACGTGAATACCCCGTCATTGTACCCATTGCGGCGGGATTGTGAACGCCTCGGGACGCGCCTGGCGAGCATCCGGTAATTCGCTGAGAAAACCGCTGTAGCGCAGGGGAACCAGCCTGGTGCACGCACTTATTCTCACCGTTAGTTGATATAATTGCTTCTCAGTCTGCAGGATCCGCTGCAAGGCTAACGACCTGAATGGAAACCGGAATTGGCCTCATCTGCATCGAACAAGATCGACCGTAACAACCTGCGCCCGGTGCGCTCACTGAACCTGTTGTCCTACCGGGAGATACAGGCGCTCATGTCCTCCCAGGATCAGGTGCACAAGCTATTCCGGCAATGCGCCCTCGCGGTCCTCAACGCAGGGAGCCACCACGATGACGTCACCACCCTGATGGAGGCCTATGCCGACTTCGAGATCAAGGTCATCCCCCAGTCGCGAGGCCCTATCCTCTCGGTAAAGAACGCCCCCGCATCCGCCTTCGTCGACGGCAATATGATCCGCGGCGTGCAGGAACACCTGTTTTCTGTGCTGCGGGATATCGTCTATGTGAATCATGCCCTCACCGGCACCTATGACCTGGATAGCCGGCGCGGCATAACCGATGCCGTGTTCGACATCCTGCGCAACGCCGATATCGTGCGCCCCAACCTGCGTCCTGACCTGGTGGTGTGCTGGGGTGGACACTCCATCAGCCGGGAAGAGTATGACTTCACCAAGGAGGTAGGTTACCAGCTTGGGCTGCGTGGACTGAATATCGGTACCGGGTGCGGGCCAGGTGCCATGAAGGGGCCGATGAAGGGCGCGGCCATCGGACATGCCAAGCAATTGCACGAACTGCGCCGCTATATCGGCATCACGGAACCGGGAATCATCGCCGCCGAGGCACCCAACCCGATCGTGAATGAACTGGTAATCCTGCCGGATATCGAGAAGCGCCTCGAGGCCTTCGTGCGCCTGGCGCATTGCATCATCGTATTCCCCGGCGGCGCGGGTACCGCGGAGGAATTACTCTACATGCTCAGCATCCTGCTCCACGAGCGCAACAAGGATCATCCATTCGGCCTGGTGCTGGCGGCGCGAGAGGAAAACCGCGATTATTTCGAAGCCGTGGACAAATTCATCCGCACCATACTCGGTGACGAAGCCGCCGAGTACTATGAAATCGTGATTGGTGATGCCGAAGAAGTCGCGCGCCGCGCCAAACAACACGTTATCCATAGCCGTAAACATCGCATGGGCTCTGGCGCATCCTATGGCTTCAACTGGGAACTCTACATTCCCTCGGACCTTCAGTATCCGTTCGAGCCAACTCACGAGAACATGTCCGCGCTGGCGCTTACGCGCTCACTGCCGCCCGATCAATTAGCCTCCAACCTGCGTAAGGCGTTCTCCGGCATCGTGGCTGGCAACGTCAAGTCCTTCGGTATCGAACAAATAGAGCAACATGGCCCCTATTTGATGCAGGGCGATCCAGACATCATGGACAAGCTGCAGACGCTGCTGGACGATTTCGTGGAGCAACGCCGCATGAAGATAGATTACGAGAACTACCAACCCTGCTGGAAGATTCAGCAGTAGCGAAGCATCATTAACTCACTGCAGAGCGCGACTCCGGGTAGTGTGATCGCGAGGCATCTGACGATCAGATTGTGAACCGCCAGTGTCAGACGGCCTTCAGCCGCGTACCGATTCAATCCAGCGGTCGATCTTCGCTTCCAGCGCCTCCATGGGGAGCTGGCCCGATCCAAGCACGGTGTCATGAAAGGCCTTGATATCGAATACATCTCCCAATGCTGCTTCGGCCTTGCGGCGGTAATCGATGATCTTCAGCATGCCAATCTTGTAGGCGGTGGCCTGCCCCGGATTATTGAAATAGCGCCTCACTTCAGAACGCACGGAAGGCTCGGGTCGCGGCGAGTTCTCCAGGGCATACTGCACCGCTTCCTGCTCGGTCCAGCCGAAAGCATGGATGCCGGTATCCACTACCAGCCGCACCGCGCGCCAGATCTCGCCGGATAGACGCCCCATGTCTGCATAGGGATCGTTGTAACCGCCCATCTCCTTGCCCAGCAATTCCGCATAGAGGCCCCAGCCTTCGCTAAAGGCCGTGTACCCGCTGTTGGCACGAAAGCGCGGAATATTCTCCAACTCCTGCTGAATGGAAATCTGCATGTGGTGTCCCGGCACGCCCTCGTGATAGGACAGATTTTCCAGCCGATTCACCGCGGCCGCGCGCATGTCGATCAGGTGCGCATAGAAGGTGCCAGGCCGGGAACCGTCGGCCGTCCCCCGGGCATAGTGCGCCGCCCCACCAGCGACCTCACGAAATGGCTCAACCCGCTTAACCTGCAGGCCTGCCCTGGGCAGAATCCCAAAGAAGTCGGGCAAGCGGGTGTACATCTCATCGAGGATTTCAGTGGCCAGGGCCAGGTATTGCGCCCTGCCCTCATCCGTATTGGGGAAATAAAACTGGTCGTCTTCCCGCAGGAAATTGAAGAACTCCTGCAGGCTGCCCTGAAAACCAACCTGTAAGCGAATCCCCTGCATCTCTTCCTGGATACGGGCCACTTCAGACAGCCCCAGTTCATGAATCTCCCGCGCCGTCATGGGCAGCGTGGTCATGGCCTGCAGGCGCTGGGCGTAATAGGCCTCGCCGTCCGGTAGCTCACTGGCCCCAGTCGCCACCTCCGGCACATTAACCCTGTCTTGCTGCAGCCAGGCGAGGATCTCATCATAGGCCGGCTTGAAACTCTGCAGCAGCGCCTCTCTCGCCTGCGCTTCCAGAGACCTCGCCGCATCCGCACTGGCAAAGCCTTCCTGCACCAGGTTCTCAATCTTGCCCGTGATGTCTTCCCAGATCGCCGACATGCCAGCATCGCTGAAAGGAGCGCCAGATGTCACCCTTTGAATTTCACTCATCGCCCGGTCGTAATCGAAATAAGGCGCACGGATACCATCCGCCACCGAGAGCTGCGCCCGCTCCAGGTATTGCAACATATAGCGATTGGATTGATTGAGGCGGGATATATAGGCCTCCATATCCGCAATGGATTCCACATTGTGATAATTGATGAGCCCATTGGGCAGGCCAGTCTGGGGACCGTTACGACCGAAGATGTACCCATGGCGCCGAAACGGCAGCGCCCGCTCCTCCCTGGCCAACTGGTACTCCCACAGATCCCAGCTCAGTTTGCCCTCGGCGTCCAGCGCCTCATAGTCAAACCCGGCCTGCATGCGGGCCACGCTGTCCCGCCGCCAGGCCAGTTCCCGATCCATGGCCGCCTCCGACACATCGTCCAGTTGCCCGTAGTCGCTCTTGTCGCCGAGGCGTGTCTTGGTGAGGGGACTGAAGTCCAGCAAGGTGGCAAATTCCTCATCCAGCCAGTCGGTCAGGCGCTCCGATTCTGTCATCGCTGGCGCAGCGTCTGATGCTGTCAAGTCATTGGCTGGAGGCGTGCTTTCACTGCAGGAGATGAGCAGTAGCACCAGGCTGAGGAGTAGTGGATTTCTCATACAGGGACCAGGATTGATTCAAATGTGTGCTTAGTTTAGCAATAACTGAGCGAATTTGACCCGAACCCTCAAGTTCTGCCCATTAAGTCAATTTTGCTGTTGTTGGGGTAATGCCTTTGCCGCGCGACGGCCTCATCTGCACATACCTGCCTCTCAACCCTTTGATGTTCAGAGAAATTTTCCACCGGGGCTATCGCCCCGATTCACAGAAGCTTGTCTGCACGGGCTAGATGCGTATAATACGCCGCCTCGGCTGTGTGCCTCTGGCACCGCCGCTGAAGAATCAGCTCTGCAGCTCAGATGTTTAGCTGATCTTCGGTAAAGAGCAGGGTGAGGTCTCCGACCGGCCCAGCTCAGAGTAAATGCAGGAAAGAGATTGGGTCTGTAGCTCAGTTGGTTAGAGCGCACCCCTGATAAGGGTGAGGTCGGCCGTTCAAATCGGCCCAGACCCACCAATACTTCCCCAGTATTGGTACTTCTCTACCTCAATCAATTCCTAGGCGATCGCCTTCTTCCGGCTTTTCACGACCCTGAACCCCAGTAAAACCGCCACGATAAGCCCATACAAGGCGGCTTCCCCCACGTCTGTGCGCAGAATCCAGAGCAGGTGGATAAGCCCGAGAATGGCCGCCGCGTAGATCAGGCGGTGCAACTTCTTCCAGTTCTTGCCGAGTTTGCGCAGCATGAACTGAGGTGAGGTGATGCCCAGGGCCAGGAGGATCATATAGGCGGCGAACCCCACCGTGATGAATGGTCTCTGTACCAGTTCCTCGCCGATGGCGACCCAGCGGAAGGCCAGCAGGAAACTCATCCAGACCAGGAAATGCACCGTGGCATAGAACAGGGTGAACAGGCCCACCATGCGGCGTATGCGCACGAACTGGGGTTTGCCGGTGAGCTGGCGCAGCGGGGTCAGGGCCAGGGTCAGCACCAGGAAGCGCAGGGTCCACTCTCCGGTTTCCTTGGCCAGTTCCTGGGCGGGGTCGGGTCCCAGGTCATTCTGCATGACCCGCAAAACCAGCACGAAAAAGGGAATCAGGGCGGTGACGAACACCGCCGGTTTGAGCAATTTTTGCATGGGCCTGCCGGGTTATCCGGACCTAGTAGTACACCGACAGGTCCATGTCCTTGTACATATGCGCCACCTGATCGGCGTAGCCGTTAAACAGCCGCGTCTCGATGTACTGACGACTGAACAGGGTCTGCGGCAAGCGACGCTCCATGTCCTGGCGCCAGCGCGGGTGATGAACCATGGGGTTCACGTTCGCATAGAAGCCATACTCCTGGGCCTGCAGGTCATTCCAGGTCGTGTTGGGCTGGGTCTCGCGGAAATTGATGCGCACGATGGACTTGATGCTCTTGAAGCCGTACTTCCAGGGCACCACGAGACGCAGCGGCGCACCGTTCTGCGCAGGCAGGTAATTCCCGTACAGGCCCACCGCGATAAAGGTCAGTGGATTCATGGCCTCGTCCATGCGCAGTCCTTCCCGGTACGGCCAGTCCACGATGGCGAAGCGGGAGCTCACCGCCGGCATCATGTCGGGATCCACCAGAGTCTCAAATTCCACGTATTTCGCCTTCGAGGTAGGCTCGAAACGGCTGATCAGGTCGGCCAGGGGAAATCCGGTCCAGGGAATCACCATGGACCAGGCTTCAACGCAGCGCAGTCTGTAGATGCGTTCCTCCAGGTCCAGGGGCTTCATGATGTCTTCGAGGTGGTAGGTACCGGGTTTGGCCACTTCACCGGCAATTTCAACTGACCAGGGATCGGCCTTGAATTCGCTGGAGCGGCGCGAGGGATCGGACTTGTCCATGCCGAATTCATAGAAATTGTTATAGGTGGTGACATCACGGTACGGGGTCAGGGACTCACCCGTATAGAAAGGCTCGCTGTCCGGTGCCGGCTTGATGTTGGCAAATTTTGCTTCCCACCAAGCGGCTGGCGCCGAACGACGCAGCTCCGCTGGTGCCCTCGCCTTAAGGGCATCTCCATCCTGCGCGAAGGCGTTCATCGGTAGCGCACTTGCCGCGGCAGTTCCGGCCACCAGGGTCGCACTCTCCTTCATAAACTGGCGTCGGTTTCGATAGACGGATTCCGGAGTAATCTCTGAAGGTTTGATGTCTGCAGGTTTTTTAATCAGCATGAGTGAGTCTCTGTTTGGCTTTCAATGGGCATTCAATCGAGCGCGTTTGATTGTTGTGGCCTATCACAATAGACAGGATAGCCAGCGCTTCCTTTTCTGACTTTATCGGCTTTTTTCAACAAAGCCATGATACCGCTGCTTATTCAGGCAGATAGACCAATCACTACTACGTCGCGCCTACTGATCCCGATTCACCTGGGCGGGCTTTGGCTTGAATTGCCTCCGATAGACCCAGCTCACCGGCCCGGAGGCCGCATAAATCACACAGATCGTGAGCAATACTTCATGTGGGTTCTGGGCGATTACGACCAGCAATACTACCGTAAACAAAAACACCATATAAGGAACGGTGCCCTTGAACTGCAGTTCCTTGAAGCTGTAATACTTGTAATTGGAGACCATTAACAGGCCGGTGAAAACCGTCAATCCCGCCGATAACCAGGATATCAGGGGCGTGACTTCCACCCCGTAACGGAACGCGACCCAGGGCACGAAGGTCACAAGCCCCGCCGCCAGCGGGCTGGCCAATCCCACGAAGAAGCGCTTGTCCACCGTTCCCAACTGCACGTTAAAGCGCGCCAGACGCAGGGCAGCACAGGACATGTAGATGAAGCTGGCAGCCCAGCCCACATTGCCCAAGGAATCGAAGGCCCAGCTGAACATAATCAGGGCCGGGGCCACCCCGAAGGACACCATGTCAGAGAGGCTGTCGAACTGGGCCCCGAAGGCGCTCTGGGTATTGGTCAGGCGCGCGATGCGGCCATCCAGGCCATCGCAGACACCGGCAATCATGATCGCCCACCCGGCCTCATTGAAATTGCCCGCCATGCCAGCGATCACGGCATAGAAGCCAGCAAACAGCGCGCCAAGGGTGAACAGATTGGGCAGCAGGTAAATTCCGCGGCGGCGGATCTGCTGCCCATCCTCATTCACGAGCTCTTCGTGCTCGTCGATTGGCAGCAGGGATTCTTCCGAATCCTCCACTTCATCCAATTCCGGGTCTGTATTGATATCTTTAGGGTCCATTAAATTCAGACTTCTTCATAGCTTTCCGCTGTAAGTTGCCATTATACAGGGCATTTTCCGTCTCGTGGCCCTAATTGGAAAGATTTTACGGAGGTACCCGAATGCTTTATGATGCGCGCCTCCGCGGAGAATTGAACCCTTGGGCCCCCGGCCACCGATGATGACTGAGCGATTTGGAGCGACTCGATGAACTACTTTAATACCCTGCCTTTGCGACTGCAGTTGGATCAACTGGGCAAATGCCGATTCATGGACCGTAGCGAATTTGCCGACGGTGTGGAGAAGCTGAAAGGCAAGAAAGTGGTCATCGTGGGCTGTGGCGCCCAGGGCCTGAACCAGGGCCTGAATATGCGCGACAGCGGCCTGGACGTGTCCTATGCCCTGCGTGCAGAAGCCATCAGCGAACAGCGCCCCTCCTTCAAGAATGCCACCGAAAACGGCTTCACCGTCGGGACTTACGAGGAACTGCTGCCGAGTGCAGATCTGGTGCTGAACCTGACACCCGACAAGCAACACACCCCCGTGGTCACCCAGGTGATGCCCCTGATGAAGAAAGGCGCCTGCCTGGCCTACTCCCATGGCTTCAACATAGTAGAAGAAGGCATGCAGATTCGTGACGACCTGACCGTGGTGATGGTGGCACCGAAGAGCCCGGGTTCGGAAGTGCGCGAAGAATACAAGCGTGGCTTCGGTGTCCCCACACTGATCGCCGTCCACGCGGAAAACGACCCCAACGGTGACGGCCTGGAAATCGCCAAGGCCTATGCCGCCGCTACCGGTGGGCACCGCGCCGGCGTGCTGGAATCCTCCTTCATCGCCGAGGTAAAGTCCGACCTCATGGGCGAGCAGACCATCCTCTGCGGTATGCTGCAGACTGGCTCCATTCTCTGCTATGACAAGATGATCGAGAAAGGCATCGACTCCGGCTACGCCTCCAAGCTAATCCAACACGGTTGGGAAGTGGTTGCCGAAGGACTCAAGCACGGCGGCATCACCAATATGATGGACCGCCTGTCCAACCCGGCCAAGATCGTGTGTAACGAGTTGTCTGAAGAGCTGAAAGAGCTGATGGCGCCCCTGTACCAGAAGCACATGGACGACATCATCACTGGCGCCTTCTCTTCCGGTATGATGGAAGACTGGGCCAACGATGACGCCCTGCTCCTGGGCTGGCGTGAAGCCACCGCGGAAACCAACTTCGAGAAATCCAGCGCCGGCGATATGGATATCTCCGAGCAGGAATACTATGACAACGGCATCCTGATGGTGGCCATGGTCAAGGCGGGTGTGGAACTGGCCTTCGAGACCATGACCGACAGCGGCATCATCGAAGAATCTGCCTATTATGAGTCACTGCACGAAGTACCCCTTATCGCCAACCTGATTGGCCGCAAGAAGCTGTACGAGATGAACAAGGTGATTTCCGATACCGCCGAGTATGGCTGCTACCTGTTCTCCCATGCCTGTGTACCGCTGCTGGAAGACTTCATGAAGAAGATCGACGTGGACGTGATCGGCAAGGGCCTGCAGCTTGCAGACAACAACGTGGACAACGCCGAGTTGATTGCAGTGAATGACAGCATTCGCTCGCATCCTATTGAGGTGGTTGGCAAGAAGTTGCGTAGCTACATGACTGCGATGAAGAAAGTTATTTAATTCTGGGCTTCTTTTGACCGGTGCGGAGAGCGGAAAAGCAGTATTGCTGCGGCCGCTCTCTCCCCGTCACCTCAAGCTCATGCATCACCGCCAAGCTTCTCTACCACATAGGGCATGATGCCACCCGCCAGGAAGTAGGCTACTTCCAACGCCGTATCCAGTCGTGACTGCAAGCTGCAAGTCTTGCTGCTGCCGTCTGGATACTTCACTTCCATGACCACTTCCATACCGGCAGTGATGGCTTCGAGGCCGCTGAGGGTGATGGCTTCATCGCCTTTGAGCTGCAATGACTTCCGATCTGTTCCCTCAGGGAATTGCAGTGGCAGCACGCCCATTCCCGCCAGATTGGAACGGTGGATGCGCTCAAAGCTCTCGGCGATGACCGCGCGTACCCCTAACAATCGCGACCCCTTCGCCGCCCAGTCGCGACTGGAGCCAGTACCATATTCCTTGCCGGCCACCACGACGAGTGGGATATTCTGCTGTTGGTAGTGCATGGCCGCGTCGAACACGCTCATCGCCTCACCCTTGCCGGCTATTCGCGTGTAACCGCCTTCGATACCGCCGAGCATCTCATTACTGATGCGCACATTGGCGAAGGTTCCGCGCATCATGACCTCGTGATTGCCGCGTCGCGAACCGTAGGAATTGAAGTCACGCTTCTCGATGCCGTGTTCTTTCAGATATACCCCGGCAGGACTCGCCTCGGCGATGCTGCCCGCGGGTGAGATATGATCGGTGGTGACGGAATCCCCGAGCACCAGCAATATCCGTGCGCCTTCTATGTTGCCGGAGGGCTTCTCGAGATCGACAAATTCGGGCTTGCGTATGTAAGTGGATGCGCCATCCCATTCATAGGTCGCTCCACTACCCACAGGCAAATTTTTCCAGTCAGCATCGCCCTCGAAGACCTCTGCATAGTTCTTCAGGAACATGTCTCTCTCGACAAGTTTCACCGCCCTGGCGATTTCGTCGTTGCTCGGCCAGATGTCCTTCAGAAAGACCGGGTTTCCATTCTGGTCCGTACCAAGCGCATCCTTGCTGAGATCGATGTTGATGGTGCCGGCCAGCGCATAGGCCACGACGAGGGGCGGAGACGCCAGCCAGTTCGCCTTTACCTTCGCATGGATGCGCCCTTCAAAATTGCGATTCCCCGACAGCACCGAGCACACAGTGAGGTCGCCCTCTTCAATCGCCGCTTCGATGCTGTCAGGCAAGGGGCCTGAGTTGCCTATGCAGGTGGTACAACCGTAGCCGACGAGATTGAAGCCGAGCCGATCGAGACTCTCCTGCAGTCCCGCCATGGCGAGATAGTCGGACACCACCTTGGAGCCCGGTGCCAGCGAAGACTTCACCCAGGGTTTTCGGTTCAGGCCCAGGGCCAGGGCCTTTTGGGCAACAAGGCCAGCAGCCATCATGACGGCAGGATTGGAGGTATTGGTGCAGGACGTAATGGCCGCGATGACCACGTCGCCATGACGCAGCCCATGCTCGCTGCCTGTGACAGGGACTTCCTGCGACTGGGTATCTCCCAGCAGCGCCTCGAAGCTCTGTTTGAGTTGGTCAACCGGCACGCGATCCTGCGGCCGCCTGGGTCCGGCGAGAGAAGGCACGACGGTATCCAGCGCCAGTGCCAGCGAACTGCTGTACTGCACCCCTTCATCTTCCCTGCGCCACAGTCCCTGCGCCTTGCTGTAGGCCTCAACCAGGGCAATGGTATCCTCATCACGGCCCGAAAAGCGCAGGTAGTCCAGCGTCTTGTCGTCGACTGAGAAGTAGCAACAGGTCGCGCCGTACTCCGGGCTCATATTGGCCAGGGTGGCACGATCGGCGACGGTCAATGACTCGAGTCCCTCACCGTAAAACTCCACGAACTTTCCTACCACCCCATGCTCCCGCAGCATCTGCGCACAGGTGAGTACCAGATCGGTCGCGGTCACACCTTCCTGCAGGGAACCGGTGATCTTGAACCCAACGACTTCAGGGATATTGATCGAGATTGGCTGCCCCAGCATCGCCGCCTCTGCCTCGATGCCACCGACGCCCCACCCCAGTATGGCAAGCGCGTTAATCATCGTGGTGTGGCTGTCGGTACCCACCAGGGTGTCTGGGTAAGCAAACAACTCACCGTCGTGCTCAGAATGCCAGACCGACTTGCCCAGGTACTCGAGGTTTACCTGGTGACAGATACCGGTGCCAGGCGGCACCACATGGAAATTCTGAAACGCCTGTTGTCCCCAGCGCAGGAACTGGTAGCGCTCCCGGTTGCGCGCCATCTCAATGCGCACGTTTTCGGCGTAGGCCTGAGCACTGGCGAACTTGTCCACCGTCACGGAATGGTCGATCACCAGATCGACACGATTGACCGGGTTGATTAGCTGGGGTTTTTTACCGCGCGCGGCCACGGCATCGCGCATGGCAGCAAGATCGACCACGGCAGGGACACCGGTGAAATCCTGCATCAGCACCCGCACCGGCGTGAACATGATCTCGGTGCTCTGGTGCTGGCTCTGCTGCTAGTTGATCAGGTCGTTAACATGGCGTTCGTTGACGGTAACACCATCACAATGACGTAGTTGGTTTTCCAGCAGCACTTTAATCGAGGCTGGCAATTCGAGCACCTGACTATTGCCGCTGTCTGCCAGGGCCTGAAGACTGAAATAGCTGTACTTTCTGCCATTAACTTCGAGACTGCGTTTAACTTGCTGACTTAACTCGCTGATTGCCATTGACCGAACCCCCTGACTCGCCGCACCGGTAAATCGTGAATTACCTAGAGAGTATAGGAAGTCCGGGGGTCATAACCAAGACTGAATGCGGGGAGCTGTGGTGAGATGCGAGGAGATGCGAGGAGATGCCGGAATTGCTGGGCTATGGCGTGAAGAGACTGGCCTGGCAGTGTGGCCGGGGGCTTGAAACTATGCCAGGGAGCCAGGCCAAATGGCGCCAATCCGATCGGATCGACCGCTATTGCATCAGAACCTGTTGATTGGCCCGGAGAGGACCGCTACGCGTCCAGGGCCGGCCCGCGGCGGCGATACCTTCCCGCCGGTAGCGGATACTCGCCCGGCCATCTGCATCGGCACAGGCTTCTATCTCAACGCCCTCTGAGGCGCGCAAGCGAACATCGCGGAGCCCGCGACTGCACACCAGGTCATACAACTCAAAGGTCACAGTATCCTGCCACCCATTCATGACATAGAGTGCTACTGTGGGCTGGTTGGGATCCATCGGAGTGACGCAGGCAGACAACATCACGCCTAGCGATAGCGCGTGAAGTCTGGGATTTTTAAGACCGTTCCAGCGCCACATTCTCAAGGGCTTACCTTTGCCGAACAGGCGCTTCAGATAGTCTAAAGCGCCAGTGTCTTTTCACCACGGGCAATACCCGATACCCCGGTACGCGCCACCTCCAGCACCACGTTGTCACCCAGTGCGGTGATGAAGGCATCGAGCTTCTCGCCTGTACCTGTGAGTTGGATGGTAAATACATTTGGTGTGATATCTACCACCTGGCCGCGGAAGATGTCCGCCGTACGCTTGATCTCCGCGCGCTGGGCACCGACCGCCTTCACCTTGATCAGCATGAGCTCACGCTCGATGTGAGCGCCTTCGGTCAGGTCAACCAGCTTCACCACATCGATGATCTTGTTGAGGTGCTTGGTGATCTGCTCGATACGCGCATCATCACCGCTGGTGGTGAGGGTTAACCTGGACAGTGATTTGTCCTCGGTTGGCGCGACAGTCAGGGAATCGATGTTGTAGTTGCGTTGAGAAAACAGGCCAACTACGCGTGACAGGGCACCGGGTTCGTTTTCCATAAGAACCGAAATAATATGTCTCATTATGTGCGCTCCGTCTTGCTGAGTACCATGTCCTTCATCGCCCCACCCTTGATGGCCATCGGGTAGACGTGCTCGGAGGGATCCACCAGCACATCCACGAAGACCAGCTTGTCTTTCAGGGCGAAAGCCTTCTCGAGCCCGCTTTCCAGGTCCTCGAGCTTCTCGATTCGCATGCCCACGTGGCCATGGGCCTCGGCGAGCTTGATGAAGTCCGGCAGCGATTCGGCATAGGTACTGTGGGAATGACGCCCACCGTACTGCATATCCTGCCACTGCTTCACCATGCCGAGAGCCTGGTTGTTCAGGCAGACGATCTTGATGGGCAGTCCGTATTGCAGGCAGGTCGTGAGTTCCTGCTGATTCATCATGAAACTGCCTTCACCGGTGATGCAGACCGAGATCGCATCGGGGAAGGCCAACTGCACACCCATGGCCGCGGGAAAACCGAAACCCATGGTTCCCAGGCCACCGGAATTGATCCAGCGCCGAGGCTTGTCGAAGCCATAGTACTGGGCGGCGAACATCTGGTGCTGACCCACATCGGAAGAGACATAGGCATCACCCCTGGTGACCTTGTGAATGGCTTGCACGACCTGTTGCGGCTTGATGATGCCGTCTGCAGATGACTTCACCGCCAGGCATTGCTTGGCCCGCCACTGCTCGATCTGCTTCCACCAGGTCTCCAGGGCTGCCTTGTCGATATGCTTGGCTTCCTTCTTCACCAGATCCAGCATCTCCTGCAGGACGGCTTTCACCGGGCCCACGATAGGCACATCCGCGGACACCGTCTTGGAGATGGATGCCGGGTCCACATCGATATGCAGGATCGTGGCATCCGGACAGAACTTGCTGGTATCTGAATTCGTTACCCGGTCATCGAAACGGGCACCAACCGCCAGCAGCACATCACAATAATGCATCGCCATATTGGCTTCGTAGGTACCGTGCATACCCAGCATGCCGAGAAACTGCTTGTCGGAAGCCGGATAGGCACCAAGGCCCATGAGGGTATTGGTAATCGGGTAGCCAAGTTTCCGGGCGAGATTGGTGAGCTCTTCGGAGCCTTCACCCTGAATCACACCACCACCGGCGTAGATCATGGGACGCTTGGCAGCGACGAGCGCTTCCACGGCCTTCTTGATCTGCCCGGAATGACCCTTGCTGGGCACCTGATAGGAACGCAGCTTGATTTCTTTCGGGTACTCGTAGGGATGCTTGATTTTGGGATCGGTGGCATCTTTTGGGATATCGATCACGACAGGGCCAGGTCGCCCTGTTTTGGCAATATAGAAAGCCTTCTTCACCACCATGGGAATTTGCGATGCATCCTGCACCATGAAGCTGTGTTTCACGACCGGCCGGGACACACCCACCATATCGGTTTCCTGAAAGGCATCCGAACCGATCATGCGGTTCTCGACCTGTCCGGAGATCACCACCATCGGAATGGAATCCATATACGCAGTAGCGATGCCGGTGATGGCATTGGTCGCACCGGGACCTGAAGTCACCAGCACCACGCCGGGCTTGCCCGTTGCCCGTGCGTAGCCATCTGCCGCATGGGTAGCCGCCTGTTCATGCCGGACAAGAATGTGTTCAACCTTGTCCTGGCGAAAGAGTGCGTCATAGATGTGTAGCACCGCACCGCCGGGATAGCCGAACAGTATATCTACACCCTCATCGTGCAATGCACGGATGAGCATTTCTCCACCCGATAGTTCTTCCACTTTTACAGCCTCTGAGTTTCTCTGATTGCCTATTTACCTGGCGCAGATGCGCAAATCTGCTGGTATTCCCCGGACTAATTAAATCTACTGAATGCCAAAGGAACCTTCGATGCGCACATCATCATAGTAAAACAGCCCGTGCCTCACCGAGGTCACCAGCTAGAAAATTGTTCCAAATTGAATTTAACGTAACACGATGCAGAAGACTTCTTGCCAGACAGTCCTTTGCTTCATGTCGGCCCTGTTCGCGATAACGTGATAGGGACCATGGCTGGATGTTGTCCTACACCTGGGTAGCAGTCATTGAGTGGGCCAGGTCTTGGCCGTCAGAATCACCACCCCGACCAGATTGCGGGGCTTTCGCTCTGTAGACTGCGGGCGGGGCTAGTGGGATTGACCTTCTGGCCCTGCACAAACACCGCGATTTTCCCACTTTCATGAGGAAAGTCAAGCTCTTATGGGGGATGCAGGGACACGGGAGCCAGGCGGTCAGGCGACCGCCTGCTCCGCAGGCGCCGCAATCTTGCTGAATTGCAGCACCTGCTCGTCGTCGATATCCACGGCGATGGTGTCGCCGGGGCCATACTCGCCCTGCAGTACATGCTGGGCCAGCGGGTTCTCGATCCAGTTCTGGATGGCCCGCTTCAGGGGCCGCGCACCATACACCGGATCGTAGCCAACACTGGCAATATGATCGAGCACGGCATCGCTGCACTTGATCGCCAGCTCGCTGTGAGCCAGGCGGCGATTGAGCAGGTCGATCTGGATGCTGGCGATTCCCCTGATCTGGTCTTTCATCAAGGGGTGGAACACCACGGTCTCATCGATGCGGTTCACAAATTCCGGCGAGAAATGCTTCACGACGGTATCCAGTACCACCTTCTTCACCTGCTCGTAGTTATCACCGCTGAGATTGTCTGCATTCATCATCTCCTGGATGCGATCGGACCCGAGGTTGGAGGTCATGACAATCACGGTATTACGGAAATCCACGGTACGGCCGTGGCCATCGGTGAGACGGCCGTCGTCCATTACCTGCAGCAGGATGTTGAACACATCCGGATGCGCCTTCTCTACCTCATCCAGCAGCAGCACGGAGTATGGTTTGCGACGTACGGCTTCCGTCAGGTAGCCACCCTCCTCGTAACCCACATAGCCAGGCGGCGCACCGATGAGGCGGGCCACGGAGTGCTGCTCCATGAACTCGGACATATCGATACGCACCATGGCCTCTTCCGTATCGAACAGGAATTCTGCCAGGGCCTTGCACAGCTCGGTCTTACCGACACCGGTTGGCCCGAGGAACAGGAAGGAACCGTTGGGGCGGTTCGGGTCGGACAGACCCGAACGCGAACGGCGTACAGCATTGGACACGGCGGTGATCGCCTCGTGTTGCCCGACCACACGCTTGTGCAAGGCGTCTTCCATCTCCAGCAGCCGCTGGCGATCGCCCTGCAGCATCTTGCTCACGGGAATCCCGGTGGCGCGTGATACCACATCCGCGATTTCTTCCTCGGTCACCCGGTTTCTTAACAGTTTCTTCTCGGCGGCTTCTGCCTCGGCAGCCTGCGCCAGCTTCTGTTCCAGTCCGGGGATGACGCCATACTGAATCTCTGACATGCGTGCCAGGTCACCGGCACGGCGAGCCGCCTCCATATCGTTGCGCGCCTTCTCCAGGCTGCTCTTGATCGTGGCCGCACCCTGCAGGGATGCCTTCTCTGCCTTCCAGATTTCCTCGAGGTCGGCATACTCCTTCTCGAGCTGCGCGATATCTTCCTTCAGCTTCTCCTTGCGCTTCTGGGTCGCTGCATCGTCATCTTTCTTCAGCGCTTCCTGTTCGATCTTCAATTGGATCAGGCGGCGCTCGAGGCGATCCATTTCCTCCGGCTTGGAATCGATTTCCATGCGAATAAGGCTCGCCGCCTCATCCACGAGGTCGATAGCCTTATCCGGCAATTGCCGGTCGGTAATGTATCGTTGAGACAGTCGCGTTGCCGCGATGATTGCCGAATCCGAGATATCCACCCCGTGGTGAACCTCGTAGCGCTCCTTTAGACCGCGCAGGATGGCGATGGTGTCTTCCTCCGTGGGCTCATCCACCAGCACCTTCTGGAATCGCCGTTCCAGCGCCGCATCTTTCTCGATGTACTGACGGTATTCATCCAGGGTCGTGGCGCCCACACAATGGAGTTCACCCCGGGCCAGCGCCGGCTTCAGCATATTGCCGGCGTCCATGGCACCCTCGGCCTTACCGGCACCGACCATGGTATGTATCTCGTCTATGAACAGGATGATGGAACCTTCCTGTTTGGAAAGCTCATTGAGGACGGCCTTCAGCCGCTCCTCGAATTCGCCGCGGAACTTCGCGCCAGCGATAAGCGCACCCATGTCCAGCGCCAGGATTTTCTTGTCTTTCAAACCCTCCGGCACTTCACCATTGACGATGCGCTGGGCAAGGCCTTCCACGATGGCAGTCTTGCCGACACCGGGCTCACCGATGAGCACAGGATTGTTCTTGGTGCGACGTTGCAACACCTGAATAGTACGGCGGATCTCGCCGTCACGCCCGATGACGGGATCCAACTCGCTGTTTTCTGCCCGCTCGGTGAGGTCGACACAGTATTTGCTGAGCGCCTGCCAGGACTCTTCCGCCTCCGGATTGTCCACGTTCTCACCGCCGCGCAGATTGACGATGGCATTTTCCAGCGCCTGGCTGGACACCCCAAAGCTGTTGAGTATCTTGCCAGCGCTGCCTTTGTCCTGCATCGCGGCCAGCAACACTGTTTCACTGGAAATGAAACTGTCACCCTTCTGTTGCGCGAGTTTGTCAGCCTGGTTAAGCAGCCTGCCCAACTCAGGAGAGCCGGAAACATCGCCATCGTTATCCGGCATCTGGGGCAGATCATCCACTGCCTGCTGCAACTGCTTGCGCAGTTCAGGAATATTGAATCCTGTCTGTGACAGCAAGGGGCGTACGGAACCACCCTTCTGGTCCAGCAGCGCCAGTAGCAGGTGAACAGGCTGGATCAGGTTGTGATCCTTGCCTACCGCAAGTGACTGGGCGTCCGAGAAAGCCGACTGGAGCTTGCTTGTAAGTTTGTCGAATCGCATATTCATAGTCCTGCCGGCCCAGGCCTCCACAACGGATTTCCGGGTACGACGTATTATTCACTGACTCTATTTATTGGGTTGGGGGCCGGGCATTTCAAGCGTCCGGGAGATTCTCACCAGAATGACTTCGGCAAAGCTTGATCCAGCTCAATCCCGCGGTGATGGGCTACAGGCCGCAGGCTAGCGGATATAGATGGCGTTCAGCATGCGACCAGTCTGGCCGTCGCGACGGTAGGAATAGAAATTGTCAGCATCGCCGAAGGTGCAGTGATCCCCGCCGCTAACCCGGCTCACGCTGGCTGCCTCCAGTTGCAGGCGCGCGATGCCAAACAGGTCTGCGAAGTACCTGTCACCCACGGGCCGGAACTGACTGGCCATAGCTGGGCTGCCGTCTGTCCGCAGAAAGGCCTCGCGCACCTCGGGTCCCACCTCGAAGTGCTCGGGCCCAATGGCCGGACCAAGGAAGGCGCACAGATCTGCGGGTGAACTGCGCATGCTGTCGACGGTTGCCTGCACTATGCCTGCTGCCAACCCGCGCCAGCCGCCGTGGGCGATGGCCACCTCGTCCCCGGCGCTGGATGCGAGGAACACCGGCAGGCAATCCGCGGTCATCACACAACAGGCCAGCTTGTTCTGGCGGGTGACCAATCCATCACCCTGCAACTCGCCAGTGACTTCACTCACCGTATGCACCGACCTGCCATGAACCTGGTCCAGCCACTGCCAAGCGGACACCTCTTCGAATGCCGCCTGCACTATCTCGCGGTTCCTGTTAACCCGCGCCGGGTCATCACCTACATGTTGCCCCAGGTTGAGGGACGCAAATGGCTTCTCGCTCACCCCGCCCCTGCGGCCGGTCACGAATGCCACCACTCGCGAAGACACTTCCCAGTCCGGTCGGATTAGTTGCAGCTCACCCATGTCGGCTAGCACTCTGCCGACCGGTCGGCACGAAGCACTCTCAACAGCTCGGCAAAGTCTTCCGGCACCGATACTTCCCAGGACAGCTCTTCGCCTGATTCCGGATGCAGGAGAGTAAGGCGTCGCGCATGCAGGGCCTGACGGCGGAAATTCTTAAGCAACTCAATCAATGCCGGGGATGCAGCCCTGGGCACCTGCATACGGCCACCGTAAACGGGATCGCCCACCAGAGGATAATTGATATGTGCCATGTGTACCCTGATCTGGTGCGTGCGCCCGGTCTCCAGGTTCACCTGCACATGGGTGTGAGCGCGAAATCGTTCCAGCACCCGGTAATGACTTATCGCTTCCTTGCCATTGGCCTGCACGGCGCGTTTCTTGCGATTCACGGGATGCCGATCCAGCGGCGCATTGACGGTGCCACCCCCGGTGAGCACACCCTTCACCACCGCCTCGTACTGACGGCTGACACTGCGGGCCTGCAGTTGATCCACCAGCGACTTGTGGGCGAGCAGGGTCTTGGCCACCACCATGAGGCCGGTGGTGTCCTTGTCGAGCCGGTGCACGATGCCCGCTCTGGGGAGTGTCTCCAATGCGGGACAATGCTGTAACAGGCCATTGAGCAGGGTGCCGTCCCGGTGACCAGCCGCCGGATGCACCACCACGTTGCTGGCTTTGTTCAATACCAGCAGATGCGCGTCTTCATAGACGATATCCAGTGGCAGGGGCTCCGCCGTCCAGTTGTCGACGGGCTGCATCTCGGCCCGGATTTCCAATGAGGCACCGGCAGGCACCGGGTCCCGGGGCCGTTTCCCCTCGCCATCGACGGACAGGCTGCCGGCCTTTATCCATTCCTGGAGCCGGGAACGGGAAAAATCCGGAAACAATTTGGCCGCAATCTGGTCCAATCGTTTGCCGGCGAGTTCCTCGGGCACCTGGGCGCTGAGGTGAATTGAATGGCTGCTCTCTGACACTGGCGCATGATACTTGATTAGCCGCCCTGGCGTGTATTGGCAGGGGCGGGTATTCAACTGCGTCGACCTGCGCCGATATGGGTTTAGCCCCGCCGCTATGGTTTAATAGCGGTTTTGGGCAGCCAGGTCCGAACCGACTCACGAAACGTGGCTTGAAGAACGGGTAGAACGACTAAACAGCATGATCAACATTCCAGGCAGAATCCTTATCCTGTTCGCCTTATTGATGTCCCTCGGCGGCTGCGGCCTGTTTGGGGGCGGAGATGAAGACGAATTCGCCGGTCTCAGCACCGAAGAGCAGTTTTATATGCGGGCACTGGATCAGCTGGAGAGCCAGAACTTCCGTGGTGCCATCGCCACTTACCAGGCCCTGGAGGCGCGTTTCCCCTTCGGTCGCTTCGCGGCCCAGGCCCAGATCGAACTGGTTTATGCCTACTACCGCAACGGTGACAACGAGGCCGCGCGGGCGGCAGCGGACCGGTTCATCCGCCTGCACCCGGACAGTGACAACGTGGACTATGCCTATTATATGAAGGGCCTGGCCTCATTCACCGATGAGGGTGGCTTCTTCAACCGCTTCCTGCCCATAGACAGCACCAAGCGGGACCCAGGCCAGGCCAGGGAGTCCTTTAACGACTTCTCTACCCTGCTGGCGCTGTATCCAGACAGTGCCTACGCCGCCGATGCCCGGGCGCGCATGGTCTTCCTGCGCAATAATCTCGCGGCCTATGAAATCCATGTCGCCAACTACTACATGGAGCGGCGAGCCTACATAGCCGCCCTGCGCCGTGGACAGTACGTGGTGGAAAACTTCCAGGGCACCCCTGCGGTCGCCGACGGCGTGGCCATCATGGTAGAGGCCTATTTGCGCCTCGGCCTGAATGACCTGGCGGACACGTCCCTGGCCTTGCTGAAAGAGAACTACCCGGAGCACCCGGCTATCGATGACGATGGCGACTTCGTGGTGCGCACCGAGATCTCGGATCCTTCCCTGCTCTATACCGTCAGTTTCGGGCTGCTCGGTGATAACCGCGGCAACCCACCCCTGGCGCCTACCCAGCGCCCCATCAATTCCGGCAGCCAGCAAATCATCGAAGACCAGGTTGCACCGGAAGAGGAAGGACGCTCATTCTTCGACGTCATCACCTTCGGCATCTTCAACTAGGCCGTCGCCTGCCCCTTGCCGTGATCCTAAAGCTTTTTCTTTTACTACCAAACCATTAGCGCGCTTCTTTCACGCTGATAATAATCCCTGCTCGCGGGTAAACCGATCACTCGCACGCGCGTTATAGAGACTCAGGCACCGAAAATTACCCTGATCAGGCGCAGCGGCCAGAAATCCCGGCGCGCACAAGATCGGGAATGGAACGCCGACTAACTAACTGAATGCTGCCATAATCGATGAATCTTACTGCCAGCCTGGCTTCAAGCGAGATGGGGATCTCTGGAGTGGACAACTCAGTCCTGCTCGATACGTTTCTCAAGTCGGAGCAGAACCGTGCCTACCGCATCGCCCAGATTGCGACCCGCAACCCCGAGGACGCGCTGGACCTGGTGCAAGAGGCCATGTTCAAGCTGGTGGAAAAATACGCGCAAAGACCCGCCGAGGAATGGCCGCCCCTCTTCTACCGTATACTCACCAGCCGAATCAATGACTGGCATCGGCGCAACGCCATCTGGAGTCGGCACCGAAGCTGGCTCAGCCGCGACGAGGATAGCAATGAAGATCCAATCCAGACGGCGGAAGACCAATTCGGTCAACGGCCGGACAAGGATTCGGAAATCGATCAGGGTATGGGCAAACTGCAGCGCGCCCTGGAAAAACTTCCCCAGCGCCAGCAACAGGCGTTCCTGCTGCGGGCCTGGGAAGGTCTGGACGTGAAACAGACTGCTGCGGCCATGTCTTGCGCGGAGGGTAGCGTGAAGACCCACTATTCGAGGGCGATACATTTCCTGCGTAAAGAACTGGGTGAGCATTGGCCATGAACAAGCTAAGTGAAGAACAACTGCTCGCCGAAATCCGCCTGCGTCTCGATCGTAGCATCGAATCACTGGATGCCGGGATTGTCCTACGAATCGATGCAGCCCGGGAATCCGCTGTCAGCCTCTCTCTGTCTGCGCGAGCGGTGCTACCTGCCGGCGACGAATCGCAACTGCCCGATGGCGTGCTGGACTCCCTCAATGACAGCCTGCAAGTAAGCCCAGGGATCGAAAAACGGCTCGACCAGATTCGGCGCCAGGCCATGACCCGTCTCTCCGTACAGCAGGAGAGTCGCAGGTCAAACCTGTTCATGCCTAGCTTGCTGGAGAGAGCGCGGGAGTTCTTGTCCAATAGCCTGGACTATCCACTCGGCATGATTGCAACAGCCTGCCTCACGGTGACAGTTGTCTCTCTTTTCTACCTGCGCTCTGTCACCGACCCTGCCATGGCCGTAGGAACCGAAGAGGAAATCCTCCTGCTCGCCTCGGCAGATGATATCGAACTGTATGAGAACCTGGATTTTTACCTGTGGCTGGAAGAAATTGAACAGGCGAACTAGTCAGCGTGCGGTTCGCCGGAGGAGGCACGCTGCCCTCAGGTCCGGGCGACTGTCTCCTTCGCTTACAGTAAGCGCCATACTCTGGATGAGTGCTTCAAGCTACAGCCTCGCGCAGGATGATGAGATCGGCGAGCCGGACCTGGAACTACTGGAATTTCTCGGCTCGTTTGAAACAGATGACGGAGAGTGGATCGCACCGGAAAGCCTGCTGGACAGTAATTTCCAGCAGTTGTTGAACATGGCGGCCCGCATGGATGAAATGTCCGGTACCGCGGGCAGCAATGGCAGTAACACAGAAACCAACGAAGACAGCAGTGATGACACCAACCCCGATCAACAGCAGGACAACTAGACATGTTTAAACAACTCCTGACGTCTCTAATCCTGACCAGCTTTCTGCTGGGAGGACCTGCATTTGCCCAGGACAAAATTCCCTGGGCCGAGCTTTCCCTGGAGGAGCGGCAAATCCTGCGTAGCGTGGAGAACCAGTGGGACGAATTGTCAGGAGAGCGCCAGCAGCGCTTGCGCCGGGGCGCAAACCGGTGGGAACAGATGCGTCCCGCGGAGCGACAGGAGGCAATTTCGCAGCAACGTCGCTTCCAGAACCTCAGCCAGCAACAACGTCAGCAGATCAATGACCGGTTCCGTCGCTTTAACAGCCTCAGCCCGGAACAACAGCGCCGCGTACGCAACATGCAGCGCCGCTTCCAAAACCTCCCGCAGGCACAGCAGGAAGAGCTGCGGCAGCGCTACCAACAACAGTTGGAGGCGCTACAGAGGGAGAATCGGATACAGCGGGAAGCTGGTCAGGAGATTCGGGATTCCAGGCGCCGGGTGCAGCAAATACTCAGGCAGAATACCAACAGCAACTAGGCTGTTACTCGCCCAGCGGCCAGGCATTGGTGATTGGGTAACGACGGTCACGGCCAAATCCTCGCCGCGTCAACCTGACACCCACCGGACTCTGGCGACGCTTGTATTCGTTCAGGTCCACCAGTCGCAGCACCCGCATCACGTCCTGCTCCGCGAACCCCTTGTTGATGATCTCATGCGCGCTGGCATCCTGCTCCACATACAGCTCCAGAATCCTGTCCAGCGTGTCATAGTCCGGCAGTGAATCCTGGTCGAGCTGGCCAGGCGCCAGTTCCGCCGACGGTGGCCGTTCGATGACGTCCTCGGGGATGACTTCACGGGGCGGGTCTTCGAAATGGGTGTTTCTGTATCGGGCGAGGCGATAGACCAGGGTCTTGGAAACGTCCTTGAGGGCATCGAACCCCCCTGCCATGTCACCGTATAGCGTGGAATACCCCACGGCGATCTCACTCTTGTTGCCGGTGGTAAGTACCAGGACACCCTTTTTATTGGAAATACCCATGAGCAACACACCCCTGGCGCGGGCCTGGATATTTTGCTCGCTGATACCCGGTTCGCTGCCGGCAAATTCCTCGGCGAGGGCATTCATGAAACTGGCATAGATTTCATTGATGGCAATCTGCTGATAGTTGACCCCCAGGACCTCGGCCTGCCGGGCCGCACAATCCAGGCTCAATTGCGAGGTGTATTCGAAGGGCATCATCACCGCTTCCACTCGGTCGCTGCCCAGTGCGTCGACGGCGATGGCCAGAGTGAGTGCCGAATCGATGCCACCCGACAATCCCAGGACTATTCCCTTGAAGCCATTCTTGTTGACATAGTCCCTTACACCCATGACTAGAGCCGAGTACACCTGGGCCTCGACGCTGAGCTCCTCATAGAGCTGCTGCGACTCGATCTCACAATCACCATTTGCATCTATCGTCATCTGCAGCGGGTAGAGCCCCTCCTCGAAGCCGGGTGCCAGATAACGGCACTCGCCAGCCTGGGTCATGACCATGGAGCCGCCATCGAATATCAGTTCATCCTGACCGCCTACCAGGTTGACATAGATGATGGGGAAGCTACCTTCCCGACACCGCGCCTGCAGCAATTGTTTCCGATCAGACAATTTGTTGATATGAAACGGAGAGGCGTTGATGTTGATCATCAACTGGGCACCCGAATCCCTGGCCTGGGCCACTGGCCCGGGTTCCCACATGTCTTCGCAGATAGTGAAGCCCATACGCGTCCCGGCAATGTCCAGCACACAGGGTGAAGAACCCGCCTCGAAGTAGCGGCGCTCATCAAACACCTCGTAGTTTGGCAGGCATTGTTTGTGGTACTTGCCCAGAATCTGCCCCTTGTGCACTACCGCGAGGGCATTAAACAACTTGCCCTCGACATAGTCTGGATAGCCGAGCACACAAAAGACATCCAGCCTGGCATCCAGGATCTTCTGCAGCGCCTTCGTCACCCGCAGCCGCATGCTGGGCCGCAGCAGCAAGTCCTCCGGGGGATAACCGGTCAGGGTGAGTTCGGGAAAGACAATCATATCAGCCTGGTGCGTTTCCATGGCCAACCTGGCGCACTCCAGCACCCTGTTCGCATTGCCGTCGATATCTCCTACCAGGAGATTGAGCTGTGCCATAATGATCTTGAAATTAGTCATCGAAACCGGTTTCTTGCCTGGGTCTGGGTATGCTGTCCTGACCAAGCTGGACAGTTACTGCCAAAGAAGTTACTAACAACGGATTACGGGATGAGCATCAGCACTCACCCGACCCTGCTATTGTACGATAAATTAGATACAAGGGGCGGCCCTGTCGTGAAACGCAGCGCCGCACTCGCTGCTCGAAATCATTCTTCAGGGAACCCTACCCGGTAATTTAGCGATGACGAATAAAACTGCGGAATACAGGGAACAGATATCCAATGTATCCGTTGTCTACAACATCTACCGGATAGTCTTGCCGCTGGTGCTGCTGGTTACCTACATCACCAGCCCCGACACATCGCTGCTGGGTAACCTGGACCCAACGCTCTTCGTCCAGGTCAATACCGCCTACGCCATCTACGCGGTGGTAGTGGCCTTCGTTACGCCGAGCGCCCGCCGCATTATGCAGAACCAGTCCGTAATTACTGGCATGCAGTTGTTGGACATTCTCGTCATCACCCTGCTTATCTATACCAGTGGCGGGGTAGATAGCGGACTGGGGCTGTTCATGATCGTAACCATAGCCTCCAGCAGCATCATCATACGGGGACGGATCAGCACTTTCCTGGCAGCAGTCGGCGCGCTCGCCCTCATCTACACGGAATTCTACCTGGCCCTGGCCTATGAAAATGCCTCGGCGCAGTTTATCCAGACCGGCATCCTGGGCATCATTCTTTTTTCCACATCCCTGTACATACAGTATCTAGCCGACCGCATCTACAAGGCGGCACAGCTAGCGGACAAGCAAGCCAGTGACATTGTCGATCTCGAGAAACTCAATGATGAGATCCTGCAAAGAATGCGCACTGGCGTTATCGTGGTGAACCCGGCTTCGCGAATTATCAGCCTGAACAGTGCTGCCCGCTCTCACCTGGTGCCATTCAAGCTGGAGCTGCCCGAAGAAATTGAGAACACCAATATACCGCTGCCCGAAGCCATGGCAGAACAATTGACCCTGTGGAAGCTTAATCCCAAGCGTCAACCGCAACCAATCGTCATCCCGAACTCCAATAAGCAGATCCAGCTTAATTTTGCCTTCCTCAACCCCGAGCCAGACTCAGACATCCTGATCTTCCTCGAAGACAACCGGCAGATTGTGCAGCGTATCAGGCAAATGAAACTGGCCTCGCTCGGTCGCCTGACTGCCAGCATCGCCCACGAAGTGCGCAACCCACTGGGGGCAATAAGCCATGCCAGCCAGCTGTTGAAAGAATCGCAATCCATAGAAGCCGATGACAAACGGATGATCGAGATCATCCTCGACCACTGCAATCGCATCAACCTGATCATCGAAGACGTGCTGGATGCCTCCCGTCATGATGACACGTCAGCATCGCGCCTGGTGCTCAACGAATGGCTACCGAAATTCATCGACAATTACCGCTCCACTCATGAAGTCTGCGATACGGTAGATCTGAAAGAACTGCACCCGGATGTGCAGGTGAGTGTAATTTCTGGACAACTGGAGCAGGTACTCAACAACCTGTTTGACAATGGTCTGCGTTACAGCAAGAAAAAGACCGGCGAAGCAAGCCTGACAGTTGAGGTGGGTCTGGACAAGAGCAGCGGCGACCCGCAACCCTATTTGCACATCATCGACGATGGGGTCGGCATAGAGGAAGAGGCTGAGAGCAGATTATTTGAACCCTTTCACACTACCGAAGCAACCGGCACTGGCCTCGGCCTTTATATATCCAAGGAACTGTGCGAAGCTAATCAGTCGCAACTCGTATACAACCGAACCCCCCAGGGCAAGAGCTGCTTCAGCATCTATTTTAGCCACCCCGACCGTAGTGTTGCCTGACGCCAAACCACGATGACAGCCAAAGTATTAATCGTTGATGACGAACCGGATATCCGTGAATTGCTGGAAATCACCCTCGGCCGCATGTCTCTGGACACAGTCAGTGTTGCCGATCTGGGAGAAGCCCGAGACGCGTTAAACAACGATCACTTCAATCTCTGCCTGACTGATATGCGCCTGCCCGATGGCGACGGCATCGAACTGGTTGAATTCATCAACAGCGACTTCGACGAGATTCCGGTGGCTGTAATCACCGCCCACGGCAGCACGGAAACCGCCATCAAGGCCCTGAAAGCGGGTGCCTTCGACTTCGTATCCAAGCCCGTGGACCTGCAGAAATTACGCGACCTGGTGCAATCCGCCCTGCGCCTCAGCGAGGGAGAGGAAACGAAACCGTCGACATTGGATGAGTCTGGCAGTGAGGCCATCAGCACTATTACCGGACAGTCGCCAAAGATTCGCGCCCTCAGGGAACAGATCGGCAAGTTGGCGCGCAGCCAGGCACCCATCTACATCAGCGGTGAATCCGGCGCCGGCAAGGAACTGGCCGCCAAGGCCATACACCAGATGAGCTCGCGTCGCGAAGGGCCGTTCGTGGCAGTAAACTGCGGCGCCATCCCCACAGAGCTGATGGAGAGCGAACTGTTCGGCCATTTGAAAGGCAGTTTCACCGGCGCCGACCACGACAAACAAGGTCTGTTCCAGGCAGCCAGCGGCGGCACCTTGTTCCTGGACGAAGTGGCCGACCTGCCCCTGCATACCCAGGTGAAACTACTGCGAGTAATCCAGGAGAAATCCGTGCGCCCAGTGGGTTCCCAGAAAGAGATCGCCGTGGATGTGCGATTGCTTAGCGCCACCCACAAGAATCTCGCCAGGGAGGTCGAACAGGGGCGTCTGCGACAGGACCTGTACTTTCGTATCAATGTCATAGAACTGACTGTACCCGCCCTGCGGGAGCGCAAGGAAGACCTACCTGCCCTGACGACGGCCCTGCTGGAAAAAATAGCCATGGAGAATGGCAGCGAAGAATGCAAGGTCAGTGACAGCGCATTGCAGGCCCTGGCCGAATACTCGTTTCCGGGCAATGTCAGGGAACTGGAAAACATTTTGCAGCGCGCCGCTACCCTCTGTGAGAACAGTACCATCGAGCGTGAGAACCTGGAGTTTATTTCTACGCCGGGTGCCGGCCACGCCAATCTGCTGGTCGAACCCGTGCCGACTGTCAGGGAAGAGGCAGACGCGAGTGATTTTGCCGCCGAGTTGGAATTGGCCCTGGATGAGGATTTCTCCCTGGAGAAACACCTCGAAGCCATCGAGATCGAGGCTATCGAGAAAGCCCTCGAAGAGACACGCTGGAACAAGACTGCTGCCGCCAAGAAGCTGGGCATGTCATTTCGTTCGCTGCGTTACCGTCTGAAGAAGCTGGGTCTGGAATAAGCCAGCACATCAATGCTGACCGAACGCCTGTCTCGCGGCCGGCAGATAAGGCTCAGGGTCCAGCAAGGGTTTACGCCCCAGGATCAGGTCTGCCAGCAGCCGCGCCGACGCCGGCGCCAGCACCAGCCCGTTCCGGAACTGACCCGCATTGATATAGAGGTTTTCCCATGGCGCTATCGGCCCGATATAGGGTATTCCCCCCTTGCTACCCGGCCGTAATCCAGACCACTGTGCGATCGGCTCCATCGAGCCGAGTGCGGGCAGCAACCCGGAGGCCGAATCCGCGAGACCGGTGCGGGCTTGTGTGCTTATGGCTTTATCGAAGCCGGTGTATTCCAGAGTACTTCCCACCAGCAAGTGACCATCGCGACGCGGAATCAGGTAGCGGCCATTGTGCAACAGTATCGATTGGACCGGCGGGGAATCAAACTTGTACAACAGCATCTGGCCCTTGACCGGCTCCACTTCTATGGGGCTTTCCATGGCAAGTCCCGAAAGCAGGCGTCTGCTCCAGGCTCCCGCACAGATCACCGTGGTTTTGGATTCGAGCGTGATCGGATTACCCCCGCGACTGGCGGTCACCGCGCTCACCCTGTCACCCTCTGTCTGGATTTCGCGAACCTCCGTATTTTCCAGCACCCTGATCCGGGCATCTAAAGCGAGGCTCGCCTGCAGTGCGCGACACAGGCGTGGATTTCTCACATGACCCACGGCGGGCATCCACAGCCCTTCGCTGAACCCGGGAGCCAGGCTTGCCTCCTGCCTGTAGCAGTCCGCGGCAGACAACACTGCCATGGATTGACCATAGTGTGCCGCCCAGGCCAGGGCCGCATCCCTGTCGGCAGCATCCAGCATCAGCAGACCGTCTCGCTGATACTGCGCATCGACTCCCGTTTCTGCCAGTAAGCTCTGCACGAGATCGGGGTAGAACTTCTGCGCCCAGCCCACCAATGCGGTCACCGGCGCACTGTAACGCCAGGGATACAGGGGCGAGACGATACCGCCACCGGCCCAGGACGCTTCCCGACCGACCGCCCCGGCATCGACGAGGGTAATCTCCGCGCCCGCGGAGGCCAGTTCGCGACTCAACAGGAGGCCGTTGATTCCGGCGCCAACTATCAGGACATCACTCATTTACTGCGAAATTTGGTGTCTTGCACCCGCCCAACTAAACTCAGCGCGCACTCTAACCTGTTACACAAGGAGGTGAAAGGATGGAGTGGCCGAAGGACAATAGACCCAATCCCATTGGGGCAGGCTTCACGCTTCTCGAGCTGCTGTTTACCCTGGGGATACTCGCCACCTTGCTGGGACTGGCCCTGCCCGGTTTCAAGGAATTGCACCGCAACACCGAGATGGATATTCACGCCAGGGAGCTGGCGCAACTGTTGCAACTCGCCCGCGTTGCGGCTATCACCCGCAACAGCCTCGTCACGCTATGCCGGTCGCGCGAGGGTGAAAACTGCAGCGGACGCTGGCAGGACGGCATCCTGGTGTTTGCCGACTATGACGGCGACCGGCGAATCGATGCCGAGGATGAGGCGATACGCTATCACCAGTTTACTGGCTTCAAAGGCGAGATCAGCTGGCGGGCCTTTCAAAACCGAGTATCTGCAGATCACACCCCAGGGTTTTACCCGCTACCAGAATGGCAATTTCACCCTGTGCCCGGCGAACGGGGATGCGGTGTATGCCCGGCAACTGATCGTCAATCGCAATGCGAGGGTACGCTTCGCCCAGGACCGTGATGCCGATGGCATTAGAGAAGACAGTCGGGGAAGACCCCTGCGCTGCCGCTAGGGCATGCAGGTGTACCAGGGCCACTACAGGCTTGCGGGGTAATTGGCAGCCGGGAGACTAGCGACCCCAGCACTCGTCCACGGTACCACCTGTGGCGCCGCGCACTCCGGTGCTGCTGATAGTCAGGGTAGTGCAGGCATCATTGGCCTGATTACCCTGGGGAGTTGCCGTGGCGACAAAACTGGTGGCAATGGCACCGGTACCACCCGCGGCCACGGTGATGGCATAGTGGCCATTCTCGGTAGTGCGGGTAGTCAGATTGACGGGCGTCTCGGCAACCAGCGGCGTGGCATCCGTGCTATAGGAATTATTACTGGAGAAGAAGCGCTCCTGGTCACCGGCAACGATCAACAGTTCCGCCTTACCCTCGGCGCGATTGGAGCGAATCACACTGTCCTGATAGGCCGGCAGGGCAATACTGGCGAGAATGCCGAGGATCGCCACCACGATGAGAATCTCAATCAGGGTAAATCCATTTTGATTACGACGGCTATCTTGGTATCCGTTCATAGTGAACACTCTTCTAGCAAGGGCACCTGCATCTACCCTGATTTTCCACTATCCTGATAGAGATGATGCTTATTCCTGTTTCAAACTAATTTCGACCGCAAACCGCAATTCCTGAGCCTGGTTGAACAAACCAGACTGACCGTGGCAAGCGGACGATCTCTCTTCCCAACCCGTTTTCAGCGGCTCACTGCCAACAAACGATTTAGTCCAGTGCTCCCAGAGGGGCAATACCCTCGACCAGGTTATTGGGTCCCAACACTTCAACTTGCTGCAGAATTCCATCGCGCACTGTGAAGCGTACAACCATACCCAATTCCAAATCGGCGTCCGCTATCGGATCCCCTCTCAGGGTGAAACGGGTAAGTTCATTATCGTAGTTATAGAGCGTCCCGGATATCACAATTTCACCGGGACCATTTCCCAACAAATCCTGAATTACACCCGTCTGTCGGGTACCCAATGCATTCTGGGCATGCGCCGGTAAACTGACGCTAATTAGCAGCAGGCATACAGAGAATAGTCTAATCACTTTAAGGCACTCCCTCTTTGGGACTCTTGATTCTGAAATCATAACTCTTGAGCTATTGCGTCGCGCATTGGACTCTTCCGCTATTCGAGCTGCCGCCAGGACTGGCGGCCATAGGACTGGTCGCCCACACTAATCTGAATCACATCGATATCGCCGCTGGCACCGGATCCGAAGGCCACGTCCTGAGCATCGTCGGCCAGAATGCTTACTGTAGGCATGATACCCACATCCGAGGCTCGACCCGCTGCCAGGGTGTCATCGGCATCGTATTCACCGTCGCCGTTGAGATCGAATGCCGGGAATTCCAGGGCGCCACCGTCGCGGAAATCCAGTTCCATCAGGAAGCTGGTACCACCAAATTCACATTCCACTTCCGAGGGCACCAGGGTGGTAAAAATAACCCGGCCGTTACGCACGATGGCATTACTGATCTGGCGCTCGCCAAAGTTACTGACATTCGCGACACCCTCGATCTGGTCTGGCACCAGATCCAGATACCAACCCTGATGCGAGCTCCAGTCAATCGCATTGTCTGACACGTCCCTCAGAGTAAATGTTTCATCATCCAGACCATCGTCGTTGGTGTCAAAAGCCTGGTCATATTGGTTGGTAATGGATTGCTCCAACAGGTCACCCGTGGTGATACTTGGCACTGCAGACGTGTTCACGTCCCAGATGCCGTAGAAAGTCTGGTCAGATTGGCCGCTGCCCAGGTTGTCGTCTTCCTCAATATAGGCACCCGTGCCGAAGTAGATCATGAACCCACCCAGGTTATCCGGATGGAACGTAGCCTGGGATTGTGAAGTGATCTCCTGTCCCGCCGGGGCACTGAACAGGGGTGCCGGTGAGCCGCCAGATTCCCAGGCAACATCCCAGTTCGCCGGATTCGCACTACTCACATCGAATTTCCACATATTGCCTTCGAAGTCACCCGCGTAGATATAATCCGCGATCTGGTCAGAGTCTTCATCGATCAGCAATGGAGTGGCCAGCCCATTCGGCGTGGCCGCTGATCCCACCTCGGTGTCGATCTTCTTGAGCACATCACCGGTCTCAATATCGACGATGTAGAGCACTGCATGTCCGGTAGCACTGGCGGCGCCATCAGCCTCGGTATTGTTGTAGCCATTACCGAATACCGCCGCCCAGGTGCCATCGTTCATCTTGGCCATCTGTACCTTGCCGTAGGTATACCCCAGATCCTCGTCATCATCGTCTGTGAATTCCCACAGAACTATGTCATCGGCATTGGCCTCATCAAATGTGGTGGGGTCTGACACGTCCAGCGCAAAGATGCCCTGGCCTCCTCCCGCCAGGCCGCTCGCCAGCACAGTTCTCCACAGCCCGTTCGTCGCACTGTCCGGGTCATCCATATTGGGCAGGAACACATCGATGATGTTGGGCCCGCCATCGACAAAGTACCTGTGGATGTAGTCGCTTTCCGCCAGTTCAGCCAGATTCTCGTAGACCGGGGATGGAACATAGGCAATCTCTTCGGTGCCATCATCGGCGTTGAAGCCGTGCAACATACCGTCGTTAGCGCCCACGTAGACTATGCCCTGACGACCAGCATTATCGGTGACAAAATCATTGTAGGATTTGACCTCCATGCCGTCGTCGTAACGGAAGTTGGGCACATCGACGAAATTGGGGTCGCTGTTCACGATGTCCCCGAGCACACTGTTCCTCAAGCGGAAATTCTGTCCCGCCAGTTCGTTATCATCATCGCCACGGAAGTAGTTTACGAGATCCGTGCCGTAGATTTGGTTAGCGGATATCTCACCCGCATCGACGGTCGCAAGACTGTAGGGCGCATTAACCATCAGATCGGTAACCTGGGCACTGGTGAGCTCTGAATCAGTAGGGCTGTTGTAATTGGCCGGAAACCTGAATGGGACACCCGCCCCCTCAACATCGCCACCAACGGGATTGTCCACAGTGGGATTAAAGGTAATGATCTCGCGGCCCGTGTCATAATTCTGGCTATTGATCACGGTTCCGGCGTCCCAGGCGGGTTCCGGCTCGATAGTGCCATCGAGATTGATCTGGAATGCAAGCAGTTGCCCCTTCCAGTCCGAGCTGTCGAATCGCGCCTGGAACAGTTTACTGCCGGCATTCAGGGATCCGGTATTGGTCGCAACGGAAGCCGCCGAACCTACTCGGTCCGCAATTTCCAGCAGAGCCTCACCGATCGCCGACGCCACCTCGGAGGGAGATTGTGCCGACACGAAGTAGGCCTTGCTGTTGAACGCGGCATGCCACATGTCATCGATTTTTTCCGGATCCGTGTTTGGATAACCATTGGTCCAGGCGTCGTCCTCGGCCAGTTCCGGATTCGGATAGCCGTCATCATCGGTATCCACCAGATTGCCTGTCACACCGAAGGCCACGGTGAAGCTCACCATGTGCTGATGTGAGCCCGGGTCGATGGGCGTCGTCGGCACCTGGTCATCCAGCGGACTCAGATCTTTGGTATAGAAGTAGTGCGCCACGTCGGCCAGGGTATCGGCCTGGCCATCGCCATCCTCGTCATCAATGGCAGATGTATAGGGACTGCTGCCACCCCAATAACCATCGGTAAATAGAACTGAATAATTCTGCTGGCACTCGGATACGATGGGATCTGCATAGGCGCCGTAATAGTTATCGTAATAGCGTCCGGCAACCTCGAGGCCACGGCGCAGTGGTGTACCCTGCCCCTGCCACTCGTAGCTGGCCATGGTATCGACGAGCGCTGCGTTGTGCGCCACGTAGTCATCGAGGGCAATATCCGGAACCTCAACGAACACATCTGACCAGTCATTGATCTGGCCATAGCCAAAACGGAAGCTGGGATTGGAGTTTACCACCAGGGCCACGGCACCTTTCGATACGAAATGACGCTTGCGGGCATACTGATACCAGTTAGCGATATTCTGCTTTTCCTGGTTAACGGTCCGCCCCCACTCATTGAGGCTTGCACCGCTGATCGTTGAGCTGCTGGTGGTAGTACCGAAGCAGTCCTCGTAGGGCACTGGGTCATCTGCGTCGCCATCGCTACAGTTACCGTCGGTAAAGCCCGAACCTGCCGCAGGCACATTGTATTCTGTTCTGACGATCTCAGACGCATTGACCGTATAGCGGACATGGGAATCCCACAGATCCACCGTTCCATCGGAAGGGTCGTCATTCGCCGTGGTGGGCCCTTCGACCTCCCCCTGGCCGTCGAGGTCTACACCATGATCATCCACCCAGACCGTGTAATCAAAGCCAGTCAAATTGCGGGTGAGGCTATAGCCATCCGTGTCATCATCGGGGTTACTGCGGGCATTGGTAAACGTCGCATTGCTGTATCCCACCCAGGGACTGTAGGAAACGGAGGGATCGTAGTACAGCACGTTGAGCGAAGAAGAAATGACTCGCCAGTCCCATTCCGATGCCTCTGGCTGGTCCTCGACGGACTCCCGGTCGCAGGTAGTGCCGTAGGTAGAATCCGTATTCACACTGGAAGAGAAGATGTAGTAATAGGTACGGGTGCCGGTGCAAACACCGGAGTTGGTCCGCAGAATCATGTTGCCGTCGCGAAGCAGCCCGTAGGTGCTGCTGGAAGACCAATAGTCGGTGAGCGGGTGGTAAGGAATCGTGAGTATCTCCCAGTCCATGGACCCCGAATCATCCATCATGAAAAATACATTGGGGTCGATCTGGGTACCCAGGAACAGGGGGCTTTCCGCCAGCGCCATTTCCGCTGCCTGGCTGGATGAACCGAAAGCCAGGGCCAGGACCGAGCCTAGCCAGCTTAGAAAGAGTCGAACTTGCAGTTTAAAACTCATTGCCTGCCTCCAGGGTCTTTACCCGGAATCCTTTGCTGGGAATTAATCGTAGGTTTGCACGAAAGTGGCTTGCACCATGGCACGGGTAGTATTGGCTATTCCCCAACCCCGGGCTGTGATGCGATGAAAGATACGTGGCACCGTTGTCTCACCACCGCCGATGGCGATGGACTGACCGGTATCCACTGTCTTGTATTCTTCGATGAGATAGCGAGGCTGCACGGATACACCCGGAACGTTGGCCGGTGCGTCACCGTTATTGGTCCACCAGGTCGCGTCCATATTGGCGTGATCCCACCAGTACTGGCCGTCGTCATTGCCTGCGCCTGCCGGGGTTGGGTCCATGGAGTCCTCTGCCCACACGGTGGTGGTGCCATCGGTGCTGGTGATGGGTAGGGTGTTCTGCAGGATCAACCAGGCTTCTGCCGCCTGCAGTGCAGTTTCCGCCGCGTTGAAGGCCGTCTCGTTATCCACCATATTGGCCGACATGCGCTCTTCCAGGGTGGTGGATTCCATGCCAGACACACCCATCATGGTGAGTACCGCCAGGAATACCAGGGCGAACACGAGAATGGCGCCGCGCTGGCGCTGCAGTCCGGGCCTGGCCTGCAAGCCGCGGAATGTCCTGGTTCGAAACGTTGTCATCTGCATACTAATTTAGGTTAAAACCTGCAAATTTCCGTGATCTGATTCTAACTATTCAGCGAATCGCCTAACCGGGCCAGCTAGGTGCCCAGCGAGCGATTACGCAGGGTCAGGGTGGTCTGGAAGATGCGCCGCACACGCTCATCCTGAGGCAAGGCGCCATTCCCTACCCCGCCGTCGTAGTCCACGCCGTTGAAGGTGTAGGCCTGGGGCTCCGGTACCGTGCCGGGCTCCACAGACTGCATCAAGAGGTTGATCCGGATGGCAATGACCTCGTCCCAGTCGAACACGTCTTCGGCTGTAACCCAGGCGTCAACCGTGGCGCGTACGTCCTGGTCCACGTTCACGCCATAGAGAAGTTGCATGGATTCGACGCCCTCCACCATTTCCTGGGGGGCCGCAATGGTACCGTCGGTGTCCAGGGTCGCACGGAACAGCGAGGGTGGGTTGGTGGCATCATTGTCGCGTTTGCCTACGTAGAACAGTGATCCCTGCAGGCGAATCAGTTCTGCCGGGGCCGCCGAGGTGACGAAGGCGCTAGCGATGTTACCCATGGGACACGCGGTAGACAGCGTGATCGTTGTGGTGACACCTGCATCCACAACGTTGCAGGCCTGCACAAAATCCACCTGCTCGCAGTCGCTGATAATCAGGAAATCATTGACCGCCACACCGGCGTCGGTGGTGGTAGTGATCACGGGATCGGCGCCGGAGTTGTCGATCGCGGAAACCACACTGGCATTGCCCACCCCACCCCACAGGCGCAGGATGTCGGAGTTCGGCACTGCCTGTACCGTGGGGATGTTGAATCCGGCGAAGGCATTCGCCGTCCACTCGGCATTGGTCGAGGCGATCGTGGCAACATTGTTGACGCTGTTGGCAATCTCGCCGGGTGCCGTACCGTCTGCCTCCCAACCCTGCACGCCGAATCCGGGTTGCATGGTGGAATTCACCGGGTGATCCAATGTGTCATTGGCGGAATTGCCTTCCATGGAGCCGAGACAACCGAGATAACCCGCCATGCGGATCTCATTGGCCAGGAAATTCAGGGCAAAGCGTCCATTCTCCTGGATATGCAGGCGCGCCGTCTGACTGCGTTCTGTGGCCGAGGTACCGACGTAGATTTGCACCACACCTGCGGCCAGGGTCAGGCCCAGCACCATGGCGATGAGCAGTTCGATGAGGCTCAGGCCCGCCATGGCCGCGGGTGATGCCCGGAACTGCGCGCTGTGAATTCTTGCTTTGCTCATTACAGTGGCCGCCAATTCGTTGTCAGTCGCTGGTTTGCTGTGCCATCGCGATTGTCATCCCAGAAAATCTTCACGACATAAATCGTGCCGAGGCCATCACAGGCCGGGACTGCTGCCGTGCCATCGTTGCCCGTGGAGTCCAGGCACACAATGCCGACACCACCGGGCAGTGCGGCGGCCAGGTCGGCATCCCAGTCCAGGATGTCCTGGGCCGCCATCTGGTTCGGTGTGCAACCCGCTGCGGTGAAACAGGCGGCTGTTGCCGCGCCTACCGCGTCATCATAGGCATCATTGTCCACTGCGATCTTGTTGGCACGCATGCGCTCGATAATCTCCGAGGTAAGCATGGTGGCCTGGGTGCGAAAGTAGGCAGCCTGGTTATTACGCAGGCTGACCGACTGCACGCCCGCGATACCCAGCATGCCACCGGACAGCACCAACAGGGACACCAACACCTCGATGAGCGAAGAGCCCAACTGCAAATACAGTGTCGATCTGGCCTGTTTCATCCTCATGGGCATACGATTCCCGTTTCAATGAGCCTGCCGCGGCCCGAGGGGCCTACTTCCAGAGACCGGGCATTGTTGGCGTTATTGCTGCTTGGACAAATCTTGAAGGTCTGGGTACCTCCCGTACCGCTGAAGCCCAGGCTGTTATAGGTGAGCATGGGCACTGTCATGGTGATCGTGCTGGAGGAGCCCGCCGCATTGTAGGCGCGGATGACCTCATCGCCGGCATCGATGGTACCAGCGGCACCGTTGGCATCGCCGTTGTTGTCCACAAATATGATGTAACCGTTGCTCCAGTTATTCAGGTCACAATCCAGACCGTCGTCACTGGCGCAGATTGAAACATCCCCACCGCGCTTGATGGCCTCGGAACGGGCCAGGTTCAGCATGGTGCGGATGCGCTTGAATTCGGCATTGGAGGCCTGGGCCTCGATGGTGTCACTGAAATTGGGTAGCGCCAGCGCCATTAAAATGCTCAGGATAGACACCACCACCAACAACTCTATTAGTGTAAAACCGTTGATATTGTTAGTTTTTTTACGCATTTTCACCTTGGCCGGGGGCTTCGCTACAGAACTAGCGGCAGTTTGACACCCTCTCGACTATGACCCCCAAAGCCTGTGCTTTTTATCTATTGTACCTATTGTGTCGGGAAGATAGGGCCGAAGTTCAATGCTTTTTCCCTTTTCCAGCACTGCCAACTCTAGCGCTTTCCTGTCCGGAGAACGTGAAACAGAACGAATATCGGGAAATTCGGCAGAACCGTGTGCCTGGATTGTGATGGGATTCACAGTGGCTCAGGCAAAAATTCCAGTGCTCGGCAAAATTTCCACCCTAAGTTTAAATAGTAGCCACACCAACGACTTTGGAAAAGATTTAGGGCGCCTCTGATGGTACTCTGGGGCTCCGAACGGAGGCACAAGGCAACGTACCCATGGAAATGGATCTCACCGCCATCCTGCTGCTCAGCGCGACCGGATTCGTGGCGGGCATCATCAACACCCTCGCTGGCGGTGGCTCCAACCTCACCCTCCCGGCCCTGATGATACTTGGCCTTCCTGCCGATGTGGCCAATGGCACAAACCGGGTGGCGGTACTGCTGCAGGGCGTCGTGGGCGTAGCGGGGTTCGACCGGCATAACAGCCTGGACCGGCCTGCCGTCGTTCCCATCCTGATTCCCACCTTAATTGGGGGTATTGCCGGTGCCCTCGCTGCCGCCGTACTGCCAAACCTCTTTCTCAAGCCGATCCTGCTGCTTTCCATCCTGACCATGTCGGCCGTGATCCTGCTGCGCCCGTCTGTGATTGCGCCAGAGCCCGGCACACCCACCCTCAGCCCCAAAGACAACAAGGCGGCCTGGTGGGCTTTGTTCGGAGCTGGTGTCTATGGCGGTTTCGTGCAGGCCGGGGTGGGATTCATCCTGCTGGCGGCCCTGGCGGGGGGACTGCGTTATGACCTCCTGCGCGCCAACGCCCTGAAGATGGCCAGCGTGATGGCCTTCACCGTGGTGTCCGTCGTGGTATTTGTGTTGTTTGACCAGATTCGCTGGATCCCCGGGCTGATTCTGGCGGCGGGCACCATGGCAGGCGCACACCTGGCGGTGAAGTTTGCCGTAAAGGCCTCACCCAACACGATCAAATGGTTCCTGTTCGTGATGACCCTGTTCGCCGTAGCGGGCGGTTTCCTGTTATAGCCCGGGCAGCGACCGTATCAAGGCAGGCGTATGCGTACCAGTGCACCACCGAGTTCGCTGGCTTCGATGCTTATTTCACCGTTGTAACTGTGAATGATATCGGAGACCACGGCCAATCCGATCCCCTGCCCCTGGGCCAGGGTATCGGCCCGGGCACCGCGTTGCAGCACGAACTCGAGTTTCTCGGTGGGTACGCCGTTGCCGTCGTCCTCAACGAGAATTTCTGCCGAATGAGTCGTGTCGAGGCTGCTGACACTGATGCGTATCCTGGATTTACCATACTTGAACGCGTTGTCCAGAATGTTGCCGAGCACTTCCAGCAAATCCCTCTCGTCGCCGGTGAATTGCGCCTGTTCATCCATCTCGCTGCTGACCTGCATGGCCTTCTCGGCGTACACCTTCTGCAGGGCCCCCAGTACCTTGTGGATTGTTGCGGCGATGTCCACGTGTCGGGCCAGCGCGCCGGCCGCATTGGACTGCACGGCACGCTGCAACTGGTACGAGACTATCTGGCTCATGCGTTCGAGCTGTTCGTTCACGGTATCCAGTTGTTCGCTACGCTCGGCGCTATCCCCGCCTGCCTGCTTGTCACGAAGCTGCGGCAGCAATCCGGATATCACAGCCAGTGGTGTCTTCAGGCTATGGGCCAGGTCACCGAGGGTCGTGCGATAGCGCTGCTGCTGGCGACGCTCGCTCTCGATCAGCATATTGAGATTGGTCGCCACACCCTGCAACTCCCGCGGATAGCTGCCGGCCAGCTTGTCGCGCTCTCCCCGCTCGATACGAATCAGGTCGGCGGCCATGCGAATCAGCGGCGACAGGCCCCAGCGCAACAACAGCAATTGCATGGCGAGGAGAAGCACGGCGGCGCCGCCCAGCCAGGACCACAGGCTGCGGCGAAAATTGGATATCTCGGAATAATACGGTGCGGCATCCTCGATCACCGTGAAACTGTATTCCCGGATGCCATCCTCCCACAGGATGCCGTAGCTCAGGCGGAAGAAGGTGTCATCCTGTCCCGGCATGACCTCGAAATGGGTTTCTCCCACGGGTACCGCTTCGCGCAGAAATGACGTGTCGGGTGGCGTGAAGGTACGGGCCGAATCGCTGCGCCACAGCTCACCAAAACTGACGCTGCTGATGTAGCCATAGAGACCGGAATTCAATTGACTGAACAGTGGTTCCTGCAGGTCCTGCAGAAAATAAAACTCGCCGTCCTGTTCTTCCACGTTGGCCAGCAAGAGGTAGATCTGAACCTGCAGGCGGTCGGCGGCGCCCGCCTCGATACTGGTTCGAAAGGCCCTTTCCAGCACCGGCCCGGTCAGGCCGAGAAACAGGAACAGCATGAGGCTGAAGACCAGCAGCAGCCTGGACTGCAATGAATAGCCTGAGGCCCCGGCGCCGGTACTCATGATGCCTGCCTGCGACCGAATCAGCTTTCCGCCAGAGAGAAGCGATATCCCTGTCCGCGGACTGTTTCGATGGGTTTGAGGGTTTGCTCGGGATCGAGCTTCTGCCGCAGGCGTCGAACGAACACTTCCAGAACATTGCTGTCCCTGTCGTAATCCTGGGCGTAGAGATGTTCGGTGAGTTCAGTCTTGGAAATGACCTGACCCGGATGCAGCATGAGGTATTCCAGCATCTTGTACTCATAGGCGGTGAGATCGACCGCGTTGCCATCGACGGTCAGCCGCTTCGCGGTCAGGTCCAGGTTGAGTGGTCCGAATTCCAGTTTCGGCTTGGCGAAACCGGCGGCTCTGCGCAAGAGGGCATTGAGCCTGGCCAGAATCTCCTCAATCTGGAAGGGCTTCACCACGTAGTCGTCGGCACCGGCATCCAGTCCAGCCACCTTGTCCTGCCAGTCACCACGCGCCGTCAGGATCAGGACTGGAAACTCCTTGTCCTCAGCACGAATCTGCTTGATGAGGGATATGCCATCGATCTCCGGCAGTCCCAGATCCACGATCGCCGCGTCGTAGTCGTATTCGGTGGCGTAATACAGTCCCGCCTTGCCATCTTCCGCCGCGTCCACAACATAGCCTTGCCTGGTCAGGCCCTGCTCCAGTTGTTGTCGCAACAGGCTTTCGTCTTCAACGACCAGTAATCGCATCGCACTAACCTACTTGTTCATTGTTGATGTTTTCAGGGGCAATCAATTTGCTGCACTGACTGCGACTTAACTGCCGCCAGTCACTTCACCGGTTGTCGCATGGACGAATACCGTGAATACCTTGCCCGCATTCTCCATACGAATCTGGTAACGCTGATTGGGAGGCTCGCCAATGAGGGTAACCCGCAGAATATTGCCAGCGAACTGTTGGCGAGCCAGGTTCACCGCTTGTCTATCAGTGATTCTGCCATTGGCCTGGGGATTGTTGCGTATTTCACGCAGGGGATTGCTGCGATCCAGCTGATTCTGGTCAACCTGGAACGGCAAGAGCTGAGCCTGGCCTTGCGCAGCCAGACTCAACATCGAGAGTCCCAACAAAATCACTGAAATGTGCTTCTTCAATTCTCACCTCAATCCAGACCGTACGGCGACACGCGGTGGACTGGATCTTAAAGTACAGGCTGGACGTCTACCCGCAAACGAATCCTGTCACCGGGATCTGTGTCAGTCCTAACCGAGTATTCCTCACCCTGATAAAGATAAGTGACCTGGTAACCCAGCAGGCGCTCTTCTTCGTGTTGTTCATACGCAGTCTCGCAGCGTTGGACCACTTCGTACTCGCGCACTCTGGAGCGGCTATTGCTGCGCACTATATCACGTCCAATTGAGTGCCCCAATATAGATCCCACCACCGCGCCAACCCGCTTGTTACTCTTGCCATTACCCACGGCGTTACCGATGGCACCACCGATAATGGTACTCACCAGCACCGGCGTGTTGGAACCGCTGCGACGCGGATAGCGGTCGATCGCGATTTCCTCCTCCCAGCACTGCTCCACGGGAGTCTGTACTTCGACCACCTGGTAGATAGGGCGTGATTCGAGAACCTGGGCATATTCATAACTGGTTTCAGCAGTCGCCGAACCAGCGACCAAAGAACCCACGATAAAGAATAGTGCGGCTGACTTGTTCATGATCTGATCTTCTCCTGCAACTGGACTGGCTAAATAGTGAGAGCCTTCAGCTAGACTGAGCCTTCGCTCTCTTCCATTTCACGAGGCTAAATTAGCAAAGCCAAGCTGAATCGAAACTTAAGGCAGATCATTGTTTTAGCTCCGATATGGGCCACTCGTCGAGAGCAGCCAGGCTCTAGTAATGGGGCGGTGGCTCATTGGCCGGGGAATCCCCTGTGGCAGGAATCTGGGACTGCAGATCGCTGATCTGTTCAACCATAAGCTGTAACCTGTTCTGCAATAAATCCATCTGTCGACCCTGGCTCGCCACGATGTCGTTCAATTGCTGCAGGAGATCTTCCTGATGACTGTAGCGGCTCTCCATGTCGATCAATTTCTCCTCTAAACTCATTCACTGCCTCCTGCCCTGTGGGCTCTGCTAATGCCAGGCGCTGCCCGGTCTCTGCCGATAATTCCCCGGTTAAGGAATTCCTGCATTCGTACTATACTGGTCATGAGAGAATTGTATGCAGGTCTGCCGCTACCCACCAGAAAAGGGGTAGCGAATTCATGCAAGGAACTTGTAACTTGAAACTTGTAACTTGTAAAAATCCTGGGCAGACCCCATAAACAGAACAGCACCAGACGGCTAGCAGAGGAGTGATTGCAGTATGGGTAGCAGGGAAAACTTGGTAGGCGGGGCCCCGGACGCTGCGCCAGAGGCACCTGTCAATTGGACCAATATGGTCCTGTTCACCGCGACCCCCGTCCTCGCCTTAACGCTGGTTCCGCTCTACGGCTATTTCTACGGCTATGAGCTGTTCGAGTGGCTATTCTTCATTTTCATGATGGCCTTCTGCGGCTTATCCATCACGGCGGGTTACCACCGCATGTGGTCTCACAAGACCTACCAGGCGCATCCGGTGCTGCGCTTCATCTTCGCCCTCGGCGGAGCCTGCGCCCTGCAGAACGACGTATTGCACTGGGCCTCGGATCATCGCCGACATCACCAGTACGTGGACAGTAATGATCGTGACCCCTATTCCGCGAGCCGCGGTTTCTGGTTCTCTCACATCGGCTGGATACTGCGCAATTACCCCAGTGGCAAGCGGGATTTCTCCAACGTGAAAGACCTGCAGCGGGATCCTATCGTGGTGTGGCAACACAAGCACTACCTCGCCCTGTTACTCCTCATGAACATCGGATTACCGGCGCTGGTCGGCTACCTGTATGGCGATGTGATTGCTTCGTTATTGCTGGCCGGACTCCTGCGACTGGTACTCAGTCAGCACGTGACCTGGCTGATCAATTCCATCGCCCATATGTGGGGCAAACAGACCTACAGTGATGCCAGTTCTGCACGGGACAATCCTGTTCTCGCCCTGATTACCTATGGCGAGGGCTATCACAATTTCCACCACACCTTTCAATGGGACTATCGCAACGGCGTGAAATGGTGGCATTTCGACCCAACCAAGTGGTTGATCCGGGCCCTGTCCTGGATTGGTATTACCAGTAACCTGAAGCGTACGCCCCAGGCGAAAATCGAAGCTGCACGCATCAAGATGCAATACCAGCATGCCAGCGCCCGCTGTGATCTGCTGAACAAGCCCGAGCAATGGCGCAAGGCCCTCGAGTCAGAGTACGAGCAATTTCTGCAGTTGCTGCAACAATTAAATGAGCAGCGACAAGCGTGGTACGAGTTGAAGAGCCAGCGCTTCCAGGAAACGCTCTGTCAATTGGAAAAATGGGAGCAGCTGCAGGTACGAGACCGCTACCGCGAATTGCAGTTCAAGGTAAAAGTACAGAAACGGCGCTGGCAGGAAATGATTCGCAATATTGGCAATCCAATGCCCCTGTCAGCCTGACCCCTGCCGCCGATTCGGGTGGACGGGTCGAAATTCGCTGCGTTATAGTGCTCGCTGATTGTGAGTCAGTTGGTTGCTGGTGCGAGCCACCCAGCCAACGCCATCGAAACCCCAGATCAAAGGAAACGAGCCAAGCATGAAACTCAACTCTGCCCTGCTTTCCGGTGCCGCCCTGCTACTGAGTACATTGTCACTGACAGCCTTTGCCGTTGAAGAAGGCGAGCCAGCCCCTGTTTTTGATTTACCTTCAATCTACGCAGGCCAGCCCAATATCTCCCTGGAGAGCCTGGCAGGCAAGACTGTCTATGTGGATTTCTGGGCCTCCTGGTGCGCCCCCTGCCTGCAATCCCTGCCCCTGTATAATGAGATGTACCACAAGTACAAGGATCGGGGACTGGAAGTGGTCGCAATCACCGTGGATAACCCCATCGAGGATGGACTGGACTTCCTGGAAGATACCCCCCTGGACTTTCTGATCCCGGTAGACCCCGAGGGCGATGCCGCGGAGTTGTTCGGCGTTATCGGAATGCCCTCTTCCTACCTTATCGCACCCGATGGCGAGGTAAAGCTGGTGCACATGGGTTTCCGCAACGGCGACATGGAAATGATCGAAGCCGCCATCCTCGAGCACCTGCCCCAGTAAGACGATCCTGCGTCGCCGATCAGTTAATGAGTTCCAACGGCGGCTCATCCAGGGCCGCCATCTGCTCACGTAATTCCAGAATGTGTTCTGACCAATAACGCTGGGTATTGAACCAGGGAAAACTCAGGGGAAATGCCGGATCACTCCAGCGTCGCGCCAACCAGGCCGCATAGTGCATCAACCGCATGGTGCGTAACGATTCAACAAGCGCCAGTTCTCGCACTTTAAATTCATGAAACTCGTTATAGCCTTCGACTAATTCCAGAAGCTGCGCCTGCCGCTGGTTTCGATCTCCCGACAGCATCATCCATAAATCCTGGATTGCTGGCCCGGTTACAGAATCATCGAAATCCACAAAAGTCGGAACGTCATCCCGCCACAGCACATTACCCGGGTGACAGTCGCCGTGAATGCGCAGGGTCCGCAAATTCTTGACCTCGGCAAAACGCTGCTGAACCTTCGAGACGAGTTCGGCGGAGAGCGTCTCATAGGCGGGCACCAGGTCGCCTGGGAGGAAATCGTTTGCCAGCAGGAACTCCCTGCTATCCACGCAGAAGCGTTCGACACTGATGGTCTCACGCGCCCGGAAGCTATCCTGCTCACCCGCGGCATGAATGCGCCCGA
>Ga0181585_10000049_pt1 | contig 68216 bp, 86 predicted proteins | sample 071ome_29_FD_132469 | JGI IMG/M metagenome (GOLD analysis project Ga0181585, IMG submission 132469) | Coastal salt marsh microbial communities from the Groves Creek Marsh, Skidaway Island, Georgia - 071407BT metaG (megahit assembly) | ecosystem: Environmental > Aquatic > Marine > Intertidal...
ACAACATCAAGGTCACGGTGAAATTGATTGCGCCAATTGCGATGGAAGAGGGCTTACGCTTTGCGATACGTGAAGGTGGCCGTACTGTCGGTGCGGGTGTGGTTGCGAAAATTATCGAGTAATGATCAATGGCTGAGAATCAAGTAATAAGAATTCGTTTAAAGGCTTTCGATCACCGCCTTATTGACCAATCTACTAGAGAGATTGTTGAAACAGCGAGACGAACAGGCGCCCAGATTAAAGGCCCGATTCCTTTACCAACGAAAAAAGAGCGTTTTACTGTTTTGATTTCACCGCACGTAAATAAAGATGCGCGTGATCAATATGAAATACGCACACATAAACGATTAATGGACATCATAAACCCAACGGATAAAACCGTTGATGCGCTGATGAAGCTGGACTTAGCAGCAGGCGTTGATGTTCAGATTAAATTGAATTAATAGGATACAGGTTAAGTAAGCACAATGACTATTGGAATTGTAGGTAGAAAACGCGGTATGACGCGAGTGTTCACTGAAGATGGACAGTCCGTGCCTGTTACCGTAGTAGAAGCAACGCCTAACCATGTTGCTGGTTTGTTGACCAATGAATCGAATGGTTATACCGCTATTCAGGTTGCCTGGGGTTCAAAGAAAGCATCTTCATTAACCAAGTCCGTTTCAGGTAACTACGCGAAAGCTAATCTTGAAGCAGGTGAGGGTATGCTTGAGTACCGTATTAACGAAAGTGAAGCTGAACAGTATGCGGCAGGCACTGAAATAAAGGTTGATATGTTTGAAGCAGGTCAAAAGGTTGATGTAACAGGTACTACTATTGGTAAAGGTTTTGCTGGCGCAATTAAACGTCATCACTTTGCTGGTCAGAGAAACAGTCATGGTAACTCTTTATCACACCGTGCTCCTGGTTCGATTGGTCAATGTCAAACACCAGGTCGAGTCTTCAAAGGCAAGAAGATGGCTGGTCATATGGGGAATAAACAACGCACTATGCAAAACCTTGAGATCGTGCGTGTTGATAATGAACGTAACCTGCTTTTAATTAGAGGCGCAGTCCCAAGCTCTAAAGGTGGCAAGGTGATTGTTAAGCCTTCAGTAAAAGCGCGTAATAAGGCATAAGGCAATGGAATTATCTATACAACAAGCTGGTAAGAAAAAAGCAAGCAAAATCGATGTTGATGATGCGGTTTTCTCAGCAGAATTTAATGAGCCATTAATTCATCAAGTGTTAACTACTTATATGGCTGGTGCACGTTCTGGTACTAAAGCGCAGAAAACCCGTTCTGAAGTTAGAGGTGGGGGTAAAAAACCATGGCGTCAAAAAGGAACTGGTCGTGCCAGAGCAGGAACGATTCGTAGTCCATTATGGCGTAGTGGTGGTGTTACATTTGCTGCCAAACCGCGTGACTACAGCAAGAAATTAAACAAGAAAATGTATCGCGGTGCGATGCGTTCAATTTTTTCAGAGCTTGTTCGTCAGGAAAGATTAATTGTTATTGATAAATTTGATGTTGAAGAAGCCAAGACAAAATTAGTGAAACAAAAGTTAAATGAACTTGGTTTGGAAGAAGTATTGATAATCACAGAAGATCTCACTGAAGCACTATATTTGGGCATGCGTAATATTCCAAAGGTTGATGTGATTGATGCTGATGAAATTGACCCTTATTCATTGATTGGCTTTGAAAAGGTCATGATTACGGAAGAAGCAATTAAAAAGATTGAGGCATGGTTGTCATGAATCAGGAAAAATTAATGCAGATTTTGCTTGAGCCACGTGTAACTGAAAAGTCGACCATGGTGGGTGAGGTAAACAATCAGTATGTATTCAAAGTAACTAAATCTGCTACCAAGCCAGAAATTAAGAAGGCTGTTGAATTGATGTTTGAAGGTGCGCAGGTTGAGTCTGTTCAGATTTCAAATGTAAAAGGCAAAAACAAAATGTTCGCACGTAAACCGGGTAAACGTGCTAGTTGGAAAAAAGCCTATGTGAAATTAAAACCCGGTTTTGATATCGATTTTATGGGCGCATAACAGGTGTAATTATGGCATTAGTTAAACCAAAACCAACTTCAGCAGGACGTCGCTCAATGATTAAAGTGGTTTCGCCTGAGTTACACAAAGGCAAACCATATGAGCCACTGTTAGAAAAGAAAAACAAGCATTCTGGTCGTAACAATAATGGCAGAATCACCGTACGTCATCGTGGTGGCGGTTCCAAGCAACGTTATCGTGTTATCGACTTTAAACGTAACAAAGATGATGTTCAGGCAAAGGTCGAGCGTATTGAATACGATCCAAACAGAACGGCGCATATTGCTTTATTGTTATATGCAGACGGTGAGCGTCGTTACATTATTTCTCCAAAAGGTTTGACAGCAGGTGATGTGGTTGAATCAGGTACGCAGGCGGGTATTCAGGTTGGTAACAGCATGGATCTGCGCAATGTACCATTAGGTACTACAGTTCATTGTGTTGAGTTAAAACCGGGTAAAGGTGCACAGCTGGCGCGTAGTGCTGGCGCAGGCGCACAACTGGTTGCAAAAGAAGGCAGACATGTGACGTTACGTTTGCGTTCAGGTGAAATGCGCAAAGTATTATCTGACTGTCGTGCAACGATTGGTGAAGTCGGTAACGGTGAACATTCGCTAGAAGCTTTGGGTAAAGCCGGTGCGAAACGTTGGCGCGGCATTCGTCCTACAGTTCGTGGTGTTGCTATGAACCCAGTAGATCACCCGCATGGTGGTGGTGAAGGTCGTACTTCAGGTGGTCGTCATCCAGTTAGCCCATGGGGTACGCCAACAAAAGGTTATAAGACTAGAAAGAATAAACGTACTGATAATTTAATAGTACGCAAACGTAAGAATAAGAGAGGTTAATCGTGCCACGTTCCATTAGAAAAGGTCCTTTTGTAGATCATCATCTGTTGAAGAAGGTTGATGCTGCTAAAGAAAGCAACGATAAACGACCAATCAAAACTTGGTCTCGTCGTTCAATGATTATGCCTGACATGGTAGGTTTAACGATCGCTGTGCACAACGGTCGCGATCATATGCCTGTTTATATCTCAGAAAACATGGTAGGTCACAAATTGGGTGAGTTTGCTTTAACGCGTACTTTCCGTGGCCATATTGCAGACAAGAAAACTAAATAAGAATTACGACTATGGCGACATCAGCAACATTAAAATTTACTCATATCTCCCCGCAGAAATTGCGTCTGGTTGCGGATCAGGTGCGTGGTTTGCCGGTAGATAAAGCGATTAATCTGTTAGCTTTCAGTAATAAGAAAGCGGCAACTATTGTTAAAAAGGTGCTTGAGTCTGCGATTGCCAATGCAGAAAACAATGATGGTGCTGATATTGATGAATTGAAAGTAAGCACGATACAGATTAATCAGGCACCAACGATGAAACGTCTGCGCCCTCGTGCGCGTGGTCGTGCTGATAGAATATTTAAACGAAGCAGTCACTTGACCGTGACGGTAGCGGAAACAGGAGAGTAATAAGTCATGGGTCAAAAAGTACATCCCACAGGTATTCGTCTTGGTATTGTTAAAGATTGGACATCGACCTGGTACGCAGACAGCAAGGATTATTCAAATTATTTGCATGCCGATATAAAAGTGCGTGAGTTTATCCGCAAAAAACTGGCGAATGCTTCGGTAAGTCGAATTCAGATAGAGCGACCAGCTGGTAATGCCCGCGTCATTATTCATACTGCCAGACCCGGTATTGTGATTGGTAAAAAAGGTGAAGATATTGAACGTCTTCGTCTTGAAGTTTCAAACATGATGGGTGTGCCAGCACATGTTAGCGTTGAAGAGATACGTAAACCTGAACTAGATGCATATTTGGTTGCTGAAAGTGTTGCGCAACAAATTGAACGAAGAATCATGTTTCGTCGAGCAATGAAACGTGCTGTCACCAACACAATGCGTCTAGGTGCACAAGGTATAAAGATCACGGTTAGTGGTCGTTTGAATGGTGCTGAAATTGCGCGTACGGAATGGTACCGTGAAGGTCGTGTGCCTTTGCATACCCTGCGTGCTGATATTGATTATGGTACTGCTGAAGCATTAACTACGTACGGTATTATTGGTATTAAAGTCTGGATCTTCAAAGGTGAAGTTTTTAGTCACGAAAATGTTAATGATGAAGATACAGCGATTGAAGAAGCACAGGTATAAAGGCTGATATAACGAAAGGACAAAGACGTGTTACAACCGAAAAGAACTAAATTCAGAAAACAAAGCAAACTGCGTAATCGTGGTTTAGCTCAAGTTGGTAATAAAGTAAGTTTTGGCGAATATGGCCTGAAAGCTGTTGGTCGTGGACGTATTACTGCGCGTCAGATTGAAGCTGCACGTCGTGCGCTTACAAGACATGTTAAACGTGGTGCAAAGATTTGGATTCGTATATTTCCAGATAAACCTGTTACCAAGAAGCCTTTGGAAGTGCGTCAGGGTAAAGGTAAAGGTAATGTTGAATATTGGGTAGCCCAGATTCAACCAGGAAAAATGTTGTATGAAATGGAAGGTGTATCAGAAGAATTAGCGCGTGAAGCGTTTGAGTTGGCAGCTGCAAAATTGCCAGTTAAAACACAGTTTGTGGTGAGGACAGTACTCTAATGAAGGCGTCAGAGTTAAGAGAAAAATCGACGGAAGAATTGCAATCCCTGTTATTGGAAGAATTGCGTGCGCAATTTAATCTGCGTATGCGTCAGGGTACTGGTCAGTTGGATAAACCGAGCGAAATGAAAAAGACCCGTCGCAATATCGCTCGTATCAATACCTTAATTAATGAAAAGGCGGCAGGTAAATAATTATGACGAATGAGCAAAAACCCGCTAAGACGGTCACCGGTAAAGTAATCAGTAACAAAATGGATAAAACCATTTCTGTTTTGGTAGAACGTACAGTTAAACATCCTTTATACGGCAAATACATACGTCGTTCGACCAAGTTATTGGCTCATGATGAAGCAAATGAGTGCGCTGAAGGCGATGTAGTTTTGATTGAAGCTTCTCGTCCGATATCAAAGAACAAGGCCTGGCGTTTACAGAAAGTCGTTAGCAAAGCACCGGTTATTTAAGGGTTTAGGAGAGAACAGGAATGATTCAAATGCAAACCATACTTGATGCAGCAGACAATAGCGGTGCTAGACGTCTGATGTGTGTAAAAGTGCTGGGTGGCTCAAAACGTCGTTACGCAAACGTAGGTGACGTGATTAAGGTAAGTGTTAAGGAAGCAATTCCACGCGGTAAGGTTAAGAAAGGTGAAGTATATAACGCTGTCGTCGTTCGAACCCGTAAGGGTGTAAGAAGACAGGACGGATCACTAATTCGTTTTGACGGCAATGCTGCGGTACTGCTTAATAATCAGTTGCAACCGATCGGTACACGTATTTTTGGACCCGTAACCCGTGAATTACGTGGTGAACAATTTATGAAAATTGTTTCACTGGCGCCGGAGGTGCTGTAATGAACAAGATTCGTAAAGGTGATGAAGTAGTTGTAATTACCGGTAAAGATAAAGGTAAGCGCGGTGTAGTATTGTCTATTGACGCTAGTATCAACAAAGTAACTGTTGAAAATGTAAACATGATTAAACGTCATACTAAAGGTAACCCAATGCAAGGTACCCCGGGTGGTATTGTCGAAAAAGAAGCCCCGATTGATATGTCGAATGTTGCTATCTGGAACACAGGAACGAATAAGGCAGATCGTATTGGTTTTCGTTTTTTGGAAGATGGACAAAAGGTTCGTTATTTCAAATCAAACAATGAAGTAGTGGATGTGTAAAGGTAAGACTCATGGCTAGATTAGAAGAACATTATAGAAGTAAGGTTGTTCAGCAATTAACTGAACAGTTTGGCTATCAGTCCGCTATGCAAGTGCCAAAGATCACTAAGATCACAATTAATATGGGTTTAGGTGAAGCAGTTGCAGACAAAAAGGTAATTGAAAACGCGGTAGAAGACATGATCAAGATTGCTGGTCAAAAACCTATCGTAACCAAGGCAAGAAAGTCTGTTGCGAACTTTAAAGTACGTGAAGGTTGGCCAATTGGTTGTAAGGTTACTTTACGTCGTGATCGTATGTACGAATTTCTAGATCGATTAATTTCGATAGCAATTCCACGTATCAGGGATTTTAGAGGTTTAAACCCTAAGTCATTTGATGGTCGTGGTAATTACAACATGGGTGTAAAAGAGCAGATCATTTTTCCTGAAATTGATTATGACAAAATTGATACCCTGCGCGGCATGGATATTACCATTACTACATCTGCGCAAACTGACGAAGAAGGCCGCGCGTTACTGCAGGCATTCAATTTTCCATTAAGGTCATGAGGTTAGATTAGTTATGGCAAAGTCTTCCATGGTTAACCGTGAAATCAAACGTAACAAGTTGGCAAAGAAGTACGCCAGCAAGCGTATTGAATTAAAAGCGATCATCAAAGACACTTCTATTGGTGAAGAAGAACGTAAAGTTGCACGTGAAAAACTGAATAAAATGCCTCGAGACGCAAGTCCGATTCGTGGCAGAAACCGTTGTAACTTAACTGGTAGACCACATGGTTATTACCGTAAGTTTGGTTTGGCAAGAAACAAATTACGTGAAGCTGCTATGCGTGGCGATGTGCCAGGTTTGGTTAAAGCTAGCTGGTAACAGAGAGAGATACGAATTATGAGTATGCAAGATCCAATTTCAGATATGTTGACCCGAATTCGCAATGCGCTTGAGCGTAGTATGCGAGATGTCACTATGCCATCGTCTAAGTTAAAAGTAGCGATCGCAGAAATCCTGAAACAGGAAGGTTTTATCCTGGACTATCGTACCAGTGAAGAAGACAAGAAAATGTCTTTAACCATTGATTTGAAATATTTTGAAGGCAAACCGGTTATTGAAATGCTTAGACGTGTTAGTAAGCCGAGTTTAAAACAATATAAAGGTGCTAATGATCTACCCAAAGTGATGGGTGGTTTAGGAGTGGCCATTATTTCTACCGCTAAAGGTGTTATGTCAGATCGTTCTGCACGTGAACATGGAATTGGTGGTGAAGTACTTTGTGTGGTTTCTTAACGAGATAGAATTATGTCACGAATAGCGAACAGTCCTGTATCAATTCCGAATGGTGTTGATGTCAACATCTCTGGTAATGTTATTACTGTGAAAGGCAGCAAAGGTGAAATGTCACATAACATTCATCCTTTGGTGACCGTGCAGCAGGATGATAATGAATTAAAAACAACTATTGAAAGCAATAGCAAACTTGCTAAATCCTTGTCCGGTACAACCCGTGCTCTGATACAAAATATTGTAACGGGTGTGAGTGAAGGTTTTGAAAAAAAACTGGAAATTGTTGGTGTGGGTTATAGGGCATCTGTTTCCGGTAAAAATCTGAACCTAAGTCTGGGTTTTTCTCATCCTGTGGAATTTCCAATTCCAGATGGTGTAACCATTGAAACACCAAGCCAGACGGAGATTTTGATCAAAGGTAGTGATAAACAACAAGTCGGTCAGCTTGCTGCCAATATCAGGGCTTACCGTCCTCCTGAACCATATAAAGGTAAAGGTGTTCGTTATGCGAATGAACGTATCATTCGTAAAGAAGCTAAGAAGAGCTAATTAATATGAATAGTAAAAAAACAGAGAGACTTCGCCGTGCGAAGAAAACACGTGCAAGAATCAAGCATAGTGGTGAAAACCGTTTAACCGTGCACAAAACACCTAGACATGTTTATGCGCAGGTTATTGCGCCTAATGGTTCAGAAGTGCTAGTTAGCGCTTCAACCATAGATAAAGAAATTCGTGGTCAATTTAAACACGGTGGCAATATTGAAGCCGCAGCGATAGTCGGCAAGACATTGGCAGAGCGTGCTAAAAAAGCTGGTGTTACCAAAGTTGCTTTTGATCGTTCTGGTTTTAAATATCATGGTTGTATCAAGGCCTTGGCTGATGCGGCGCGTGAACAAGGTATGGAATTCTAGGAAAAATATTATGGCATTAGCAAACTCAATCACCGGTAACGAAGATCTTCAGGAAAAACTGGTAGCAGTAAACCGTGTGGCAAAAGTAGTGAAAGGTGGACGTATTTTTGGTTTTGCAGCACTGACTGTTGTAGGCGATGGTAACGGTCGTGTAGGTGTTGGTCGTGGTAAATCACGTGAGGTACCTCAAGCGATTCAAAAAGCGATGGAAGATGCGCGTCGCAACATGGTTAAGGTTCCTTTAAATGGTGACACATTGCATTACCCAATCACTGCTGAGTTTGGTGCTGCAAAAGTGTATATGCAACCAGCTTCAGAAGGTACCGGTATAATTGCTGGTGGCCCAATGCGTGCAGTATTCGAGGTTGTTGGTATACACAACGTCTTGGCAAAATCTATTGGTACCACCAACCCTATTAACGTCGTGCGTGCAACGATTGAAGGTCTGAAATCAATGAATTCACCTGAAAGAATTGCAGCGAAACGCGGCAAAAAGCTGGAAGAAGTGGTGAGTTAACATGACTGGAAATAAACAAATTAAGGTGACGTTGACTAAAAGTACTAATCGTCGAATCCAAAAACACAAAGATTGTGTAAGTGGTTTGGGTCTGCGTCGAATTGGCCACAGTGTAACTGTTCAAGATACACCTGAAAATCGTGGCATGATTAATAAAGTCAGCTATATGCTGGCTGTTGAAGAGGTTTAAGTGATGCGTTTGAATACTATTAAGCCACATCCTGATTCTACCAGTGATGCGAAACGTCGTGGTCGTGGTATTGGCTCTGGTTTGGGGAAAACCGGTGGTCGTGGTCACAAAGGCCAGAAGTCACGTGCCGGCGGTTTTCATAAAGTTGGTTTTGAAGGCGGTCAAATGCCATTGCAGCGTCGTCTTCCAAAGGTTGGTTTCTCTTCACGCGTAGGTCGTGTTACAGATGAAATTCGTTTAACTGAACTTGCGAATCTGGATGCTGAAGTGGTTGATTTGTTAACGCTCAAAGAAGCGGGTCTGATTAATAAAAGTATTTTATTTGTGAAAATTATTGCATCAGGTGCAATTAATAGGGCAGTCACCGTTAAAGGTTTGAAAGTAACGAAAGGTGCTAAGGTCGCAATAGAAACTGCTGGTGGGAAAGTAGAAGACTAATGTCATTATCTAACCCTGCAATACCGGGCGGTCTGTCTGGACTCGGTAAGCTTAAGGAATTACGTCAGCGATTGTTGTTTGTATTGGTCGCGTTGTTTGTGTATCGCGTGGCTACACACATACCTGTACCAGGGATTAACCCTGTCGCATTGGCTGAGTTATTTAACCAGCAATCGGGTACGATACTGGATATGTTTAATATGTTTTCAGGTGGTGCCTTGAGTCGATTCTCAGTGGTGGCATTAGGTATCATGCCGTACATTTCTGCGTCAATTATTATGCAGTTGTTGACAGTGGTTGAACCAAAGTTAAAACAACTGAAAAAAGAAGGTGAAGCAGGTCGTCGCAAGATTACACAATACACACGTTATGGCACAGTGGTATTAGCGACCTTTCAGGCCTTTGGTGTGGCTGTTGCATTGGAGGGGCAGCAAGCGGCCGGTCAGGCAGTTGTAATGGATGCAGGTATTGGTTTTAGAGTAGTTGCGGTGATAACGCTTGTAACTGGTACATTATTTTTAATGTGGTTGGGTGAACAAATAACGGAGCGAGGTGTTGGTAACGGTATATCGATGATTATTTTTGCCGGTATTGTTGCAGGTTTGCCAGCTGCGATTGGAGGTACACTTGAGTTATCGCGCACTGGTGAGATGCATTTATTAGCAGTAATTGGGTTATTTGCTTTAGCTATTGCGGTTACAGGTTTTGTTGTATTTGTTGAACGTGGTCAACGCCGTATTACGGTGAATTATGCAAAGCGACAGGTAGGACGAAAGGTATATGGCGGACAATCTAGTCATTTACCATTGAAATTAAATATGGCGGGTGTGATTCCGCCGATCTTCGCATCAAGTCTGATTTTATTTCCGGCGACGATTGCCGGCTGGTTTGGACAAAGTGAAGGAATGGGCTGGTTGCGAGATATCGCAACTACATTGTCTCCGGGTCAACCAATATATGTTTTGTGTTATGCAGCAGGGATAGTTTTCTTCTGTTTCTTTTACACAGCTATGGTGTTCGACCCAAGAGAAACCGCCGATAACTTGAAAAAATCCGGAGCATTTATTCCAGGAATGCGTCCGGGCGAACAAACAGCAAGCTATCTGGATAAAGTGTTAACGAAGTTAACCTTGGCCGGAGCGGTTTATATTACTCTCGTATGTTTGTTGCCAGAATTTCTAATTCTGGAATTTAATGTGCCATTTTATTTTGGTGGTACGTCGTTACTAATTATTGTGGTTGTGGTAATGGATTTTATGTCACAGGTTCAGGCGCATTTGATGTCGCATCAATATGAAGGCTTGATGAAAAAGGCGAATTTTAAAGGCAATCGTCGATAAGTCGCTGTTTGGAGAAATACTATGAAAGTAAGAGCATCAGTAAAAAAGATTTGTCGTAATTGCAGAATTATTCGACGTAACAGAACAGTACGTGTGATCTGTACAGATCCACGTCATAAGCAGCGTCAAGGCTGATTAATTTAATTGGAGATTTAGACTCATGGCTCGTATTGCAGGCGTCAACATTCCGGACAATAAACATCTGGTTATTTCGTTGACCTATATCTACGGTATCGGTCGCACCCGTGCGGCGGAAATTTGTTCAGCAGTTGGACTAGAAAGTACAACTAAAGTTAATCAATTGAGTGAAGATCAACTGGACACTATTCGTAATGAAGTCGCCAAGTATTCACTTGAAGGTGATTTACGCCGTGAGGTTTCCATGAACATAAAACGTTTAATGGATTTAGGTACCAATCGTGGCATTCGTCATCGTCGTGGCTTACCTGTAAGAGGGCAAAGAACGTCAACCAATGCGCGTACCCGCAAAGGTCCTCGCAAAATGATTAAGAAATAATTCGGAATAATATTATGGCAAAAACAACTACGAAGAGTCGCAAAAAAGTCAAAAAAACAGTTGTCGATGGCGTTGCACATATTCATGCTTCATTTAATAACACTATCGTAACGATTACCGATCGTCAGGGAAATACATTGTCATGGGCTACCTCAGGTGGTAGTGGCTTTCGTGGTTCAAGAAAAAGCACCCCTTTCGCAGCACAGATTGCTTCGCAAAAAGCGGGTGAAGTTGCTAAAGAATTTGGAATGCAAAACCTGGATGTCGTTATCAAAGGTCCTGGACCAGGCCGTGAGTCTGCAGTTCGGGCTTTGAATTCATTGGGTTTCAAGATCACAAATATTACAGACGTAACACCGGTTCCACACAACGGTTGTCGTCCACCCAAGAAACGACGGGTTTAATTCAGGAGTATTTTTATGGCACGTTATCTAGGACCAAAATGTAAACTTAGCCGTCGTGAAGGCACCGACTTGATGTTAAAAAGTCGTGCACGTTCTATCGAATCAAAATGTCAGATTGATAAAACCCCCGGTATGCAAGGTGCTCGTCCTGGTCGATTATCTGACTATGCAATGCAGTTGCGCGAAAAACAAAAATTACGTCGTATCTACGGTGTGTTAGAAAAACAATTTCGTCGTTACTACAAGGAAGCGGCTCGCTTGAAAGGTTCTACAGGTGAAAACCTGTTGCAATTACTTGAGTGTCGTCTTGATAACGTCGTATATCGTATGGGCTTTGGTTGTACCCGAAATGAAGCAAGACAACTGGTTAGTCACCGTTCAATCATGGTGAATGATCGGATTGTAAATATTCCTTCGTTTCAGGTTAAGCCAAGTGACAAGGTTTCTATACGTGAAAAAAGCAAGAAACAGTTGCGCATTCAGGATTCTCTGAATGTGGCAGAACAATATGGACTGCCAGAATGGGTAGAAGTTAACAGCAAAAATATGGAAGGTGTGTTTAAAGCAGTTCCAGAGCGCTCTGAATTGCCTTCTGAAATTAACGAGCAACTAGTAGTCGAACTCTACTCCAAATAATAAGTGTGGAGGTTAATCACGCATGTCATCGACATTAAATGAATTATTAAAGCCTAGAATAGTTGATGTACAGAATATTAATAGTACATCGGCAAAGATCATTATTGAGCCGCTTGATCGTGGTTTCGGACACACCTTAGGTAATGCATTACGCCGTGTATTACTGTCTTCAATGTCAGGTTGTGCAGTAGTTGAGGTAGAAATCGAAGGTGTATTACACGAATATACAACTATTGAAGGTGTACAGGAAGATGTCACTGATGTGTTGCTGAATCTCAAAGGTCTGGCAGTCATGATGCATAGTAAAGATGAAGCGACTTTAATCCTAAAGAAAAGTGGTCCTGGTCCTGTATATGCCAGCGATATTACTTTGGATCATGATATTGAAATCAAAAACCCTGACCATTTGATTGCAAATCTTACTAAAGCGGGTGAACTGAATATCATTATCAAAATCGCGAAAGGTCGTGGTTATAAACCAGTTATTATTGGTGGTACTGATGAAGAACAAACCATTGGCAAGTTAAAACTGGATGCGTCGTTCAGCCCGATTAGCCGCGTATCTTATGAAGTACAGAGCGCGCGTGTTGAGCAACGTACCAATCTGGATAAACTAGTATTAGAGATTGAAACCAATGGTACTATTGATCCTGAAGAAGCTATTAGTCAGGCTGCGACCATTTTGAGAAGTCAGCTGGCTACATTTGTTGATCTTGAAGCTGAAGCTCCGATTGATACAGCGCAACCTAATGAACCAGAAATTGATCCAATTTTATTAAGGCCAGTTGATGATTTGGAATTGACTGTTCGTTCAGCTAACTGTCTAAAAGCAGAAAGCATTTATTACATTGGTGATTTAATTCAACGTACCGAGGTTGAGCTTTTGAAAACGCCTAACTTGGGTAAGAAATCATTAACCGAAATTAAAGATGTATTGGCATCCAGAGGTTTGTCACTGGGCATGCGCCTAGAAAACTGGCCACCTGCGGGTCTCAATGTAGTTAAAGAATCAGCATAATTATTACTAGAGAGAATTATCATGCGTCATCGTCAAAGCGGACGGAAGCTAAACCGAAATAGTTCACATAGAACAGCTATGTTCAGAAACATGGCTGCCTCATTGATGGAGCACGAAGTCATAAAAACTACTTTGCCAAAAGCAAAAGAATTACGCCGTGTTGCTGAACCACTCATCACTATGGCTAAAAGTGACAGCGTAGCAAAGCGTCGAGTTGCATTTTCTCGTTTAAGAAATCGTGATGTGGTAACTAAGTTGTTTGATGAATTAGGTCCTCGTTATAAGGACCGTCCTGGTGGTTACATGCGCATTCTTAAATGTGGTTTGCGTGCAGGTGATAAAGCACCAATGGCGATTGTTGAATTAGTCGATCGTCCTGAAGATGCTATAGAAGCTGAAGTTGTTGAAGAAATTCAGGAATAAGTGACATCATTATCAATATTTAAAGCCGGGTAATGCCCGGCTTTTCTATTTCTGAAGGTATAGTTTTTTTATAATTCGTTGTAACACGTTCTCCTTTGTTCACTTGGTACATCGATGTGCAAATTTGATTCACAATCTGGAATGTATTTCATAGACACATTGTATTTTCAATATTGCATTAGCTTTTTGCATCATAGGAAGGGAAATCAATATATCCATCTTCTCTAGGTGAATACCATAATTCCATATCAGCTTCAGGCGCTAATGGCCAATCATTCATAAAGCGCTCTACTAGATCCGGATTACTGATATAAGCTCGACCAAAGGCGATCAAATCCGCTTTCCCTGATGCAATCGCTTGCTCTGCTGTTTCTTGAGTGTAACTGCCATTTCCAATCAATGGGCCATCGAATACCTGACGAAAATCTTCTAATGTCATTGGATCGCCATGTTCATGATATCCAAATGCCACACCATCTGTTACATGGAGATAAGCGAGATTAAATTGGTTTAGCTGTCTGGCAACATAGTTAAAAGTTTCGCGATAATCCGGTGATCCCATATCGTTAAAGATACCATTAGGCGCAAGACGCACACCGATGCGCTCGGATGAGATTTCCTTTGTAACTGCTTTAAGAACTTCATCTAGAATACGATAACGGTTTTCAATACTGCCACCATATTCATCCGTGCGTTGATTAGTGCGTGATTGTAGAAATTGATCTAGTAAATAACCATTTGCACTATGTATTTCAATACCATCAAAGCCAGCCTGTTTAGCACGTCTTGTTGCTTGTTTATAATCTTCAACAGTTTGTTTTATTTCTCCAATAGTTAGGGGGCGCGGGGTTTCATAATTTTCTTTACCGTTTGGCGTATGAATATAGTCACCATTCAATTTAATTGCCGAAGGTGCAACAGGTAATTCATTGTTTTCATGGAAACTGCTATGCGATGCTCGACCACAGTGCCATAGCTGCAAAAATATCAATCCGTTTTCATTATGCACGGCTTCAACAACTTTTTTCCATCCTTTAATCTGTTCATCATTGTAGATACCTGGTGTTTCATCCCAACCAATGCCGATTTTTGATACTACCGTTGCCTCGGCAATAATCAGTCCGGCTGATGCCCGTTGGTGATAATACTTAGCCATTAATTCATTCGGTATACGATCTTCGCCGGATCGCGCTCTAGTTAATGGTGCCATCACCACGCGATTTCGGATTTGTAAGGTATCGTTAAATTTAAAAGAACTTAGTAATGGACTGTCTTTGCTCATAGACTTCCCTCCGGTTAATTAACGGCATGAAAAATAATTAGAAATAAAAAATGGTGAAAACTACACTACAAACTGTGCAACACCATCGCGGAAAGACCAGTCGATATCATGGTTTTCAGCAATACTTATCAGAACATTTTCAGGTTTTATGCCTGGGTTTTTAGCAAGGTTTTCAACACATTTTGCATAAAATGCTTGCTTCGCCTTATTGGCGCGCCCTGCTCGCATGATTAAAAACATCATAACTCTGTCTTCAGTACGATCCTGATATTCAAGGCAGTAATCTTCCACTTCATGAATGATCTGATAACGATCATCATCTGGAAAACCCATGGTCTCAATAACGGCAGAGTTCACACCATCGGCGATGGCTTTAACATATTCTCGCGGTTTGCCTTTTTGGATAGATATATTAACGAGTGGCATAACAATATCCTCTTTGTAAAATATTTATTTAGAAATTTAATTGCCTGTGTGAATAGTCAGCAAATACTGACTTATATAATTTTAAATGGCGTATATTATCATTGGACAACTGATAACTATCAAATGATATCAAAAAATCATCAATTCAATTTTGAATTAAAACACTTATATTTTTTTCAGGTCCTCACTAAGCAGCTAAGTTTTAGAGGCGCAGCAGACGTGTTGCATATTGTTCAAACTTAATTATCGCACAAATAGCATAACTCGATGGGGTGGTAAGTTGTGAATTATTTAATCATAAAAAGCTTAGAATAAAAAAATGACAGTAGTGGGAGGGTATTTGTATAGTAATGTGCCAAAATTTCTTGAATAATTATAGGATATGGTTTTTTCAACAAAGAAGGTGGCAGAAGTTAATTTAGTTAACCTGAGGTTTAGTTATTCCAGTGCGGCAATGTCAGGTTTTTTGCCTCCTTTGTTAAAAGAATTAAAAACATAGATTGATACGCGTCGATTCAACTTTGTTGAAAATACCACAGATGAATTAATGGGAGATGTAATATCAGGAATATTAGATGCAGCTTTCATTCTCCATCGCCTGAAAAATCCATTAATTAAAATAACACCTATAAAAGCTGATAAAACGGGCATAATTTTACCTGATGACCATCGGCTTGCTATAAAGAAACAGATTTTACTCAAAGAATTGAGGAGGAAAGCTTCATTCTTTTTCTAAGGAAAACTGAATCGGTTATGTATGATGTAATTATCTTTTATTGTAAGCGAGCAGGGTTCAGTCCAAAATCAATTCTTGAAACAGCGCTAAGATTGACAGCTATTGTCAGTTCATTAATACATGCCTATATGAAAGGAACTTTATTTAAACCATTAACGCAACCTGCTCCTATTACTAATTAAAGTTGTATCACTTGATTTGATTGCAAGGGTGTATGGTTAGATATATTGATTAATTATATAAATATGAATCTGGCCTATAATTAACTAAATAATATTTTTTAGTTATCTAGTTTCTTTTTTAGTAATTCATTAACCTGTTTAGGATTTGCCTTGCCTTGTGACTGTTGCATGATTTGTCCAACAAAGAAACCTATTAATTTACCCTGTTTATCATGAGGACTATTCTTATATTGTTCGACCTGTGCCTGATTGTTGGCGATCACATCCTCGACAAGTTTTTTAATCGCCCCACTATCGGTCACCTGTTTTAGTCCTTTTGCTTTAATAATGCTATCTGCATCACCTTCGCCATTCCACATGGCTTCAAATACCTGTTTGGCAATCTTGTTGGAAATTGTGTTATCGATAATCCGATTGATCATTTTACCAAGCAGGGCAGGGGTAACGTTAATGTCTTCCAGGTTTACGTTATCTCGATTTAAGGATGCACTAAGCTCCCCCGAAATCCAGTTAGCACATAACTTAGCATTACCATTCGTAATCTTCACGCATTCTTCAAAATAATCAGCGAGTGACTTTTGTGAAGTTAATAATTCACTATCCTGTTCGGATAACTTGTATTCATTAACAAAACGCTGTTTCTTGATATCTGGTAATTCTGGTAATGTTGATTTTATCTCTTCAATTAATACTGTTTCTATTTCAATAGGTAATAAATCCGGATCAGGGAAGTAACGATAATCATTGGCTTCTTCCTTGCTGCGCATCGGGCGTGTTTCATTTTTATTTGGATCATAAAGACGGGTTTCCTGAACGACCTCATCACCATCTTCAAGAATATCAATCTGTCTTTCTACTTCATAATTGATTGCCTGTTCAACAAAACGAAATGAATTGATGTTTTTTAATTCTGTGCGTGTACCAAATTCTTCTTCACCTTTTAAACGTACTGACACATTGGCATCACAACGAAATGAGCCTTCCTGCATATTTCCATCACAAATACCAAGGTATTGCACTAGCGAATGAATCTTCTTCATATAGCTAACTGCTTCCTCTGCACTGCGCATATCCGGTTCGGAAACAATTTCCAATAATGGCGTACCTGCACGGTTTAAATCGATACCGGTTGAATTGGGAAAGCCTTCATGTAAGGATTTTCCCGCATCTTCTTCCAGATGTGCGCGGGTAATACCAATGGTTTTTTGATCGCCATTGCTTAAGGTGATTGTAATATGTCCCTGACTTACAATCGGTAGTTCAAATTGACTGATTTGATAACCTTTTGGAAGATCTGGGTAGAAATAGTTTTTTCGGGCAAATACCGATCGTTCCGGAATGATTGCATCAATCGCCAGACCAAATTTGATTGCCATCTTTACTACATCTTCATTAATAACAGGTAATACGCCGGGCAAACCCAAATCAACTGCACAGGCCTGTGTATTGGCATCTGCACCATAGACAGTTGCTGAGCCGGAAAAAATTTTGCTTTTGGTGGCTAATTGAGCATGAATCTCAAGACCGATGACTGTTTCCCATTCCATTATTTAAACTCCGCTGGAACCTGTTTGTGCCAGTCAGTGACTTGCTGGTACTGATGGCCAACATTTAATAAACGTGATTCCTGAAAATAGTTACCGATGAGTTGCAAGCCAATAGGTAAATCGCCACTAAAGCCGGCTGGTAATGACATAGCTGGTAAACCCGCAAGATTTACCGAGACAGTATAGATGTCAGATAAATACATACTGATCGGATCATTTAATTTCTCATTGATTTTAAATGCAGGTCCCGTTGCGGTAGGTCCTGCAATAATATCGACTTCTTTAAACGCTTCAGTAAAGTCATCACGGATTAAGTGTCTTATTTTTTGTGCCTGTAGGTAATAAGCATCGTAATAACCTGCAGATAAAACATAGGTGCCGATCATGATTCGACGTTTCACTTCAGGACCAAAACCTTCTCCACGACTTCGACAGTAAAGATCTGATAAGTCTTTTGGATCATCACAACGATAACCAAATCGCACACCATCAAAGCGAGATAAATTTGAAGAACACTCTGCAGGTGCAACTACATAATAAGCAGGTATTGATAGTTCGGTATTTGGTAATTCAATCGAAACACATGTAGCGCCAAGCTTTTCCAGTTCTTTGATTGCAGTCTCAACAATCTTAGCGACTTCAGGGTTTAATGAATTATCAAAGTACTGTTTTGGTAATCCAATTTTTAAACCGGATATTGAATCATTTAATGACGCAGTGTAATCATTAACTGGCTTAGCAGCAGAAGTCGAATCCTTGGCATCAAAGCCTGCCATTGTATTCATTAATAAAGCAGCATCTTCAGCGGTTTGTGTCATAGGACCACCTTGATCGAGACTCGATGCAAAGGCAATCATGCCGTAACGTGAAACTCTGCCATAGGTAGGTTTTAAACCGGTAATACCACATAATGACGCAGGTTGTCGTATAGAACCACCGGTATCGGTACCTGTCGCAGCAGGACATAATCTTGCCGCAACAGCACTTGCTGAACCTCCGGAAGATCCACCGGGCACACAGTCTTTATTCCAAGGGTTTTTAACCGCACCGTAATAACTGGTTTCATTCGATGAACCCATTGCGAATTCATCCATATTTGTTTTACCTAACATGACCATGCCTGCTGCATTCATTTTTTCAACAACAGTTGCATCATAAGGTGCAATAAAGTTATCAAGCATCTTTGAGCCACAAGATGTTTTTATATCTTTAGTACAAAAAATATCTTTCTGCGCGATAGGTATGCCTGTTAATACAGTTGCTTTATTATCAGCGCGAAGCTGATCAGCATGCTTGGCCTGATTCAGTGCATGAGCTTCATCAATCGTAATATAACAATTTAGTTCATCATTAAATTGTTTGCTGCGATCAAGATATAATTGAGTGAGTTCTTCACTACTTATCTGTTTATTATTTAAAGCAGAAACAAGTTCTGCCATAGTTGAATGTATCATTAAAAGCGTTCTGTGTTATTCGATGACTTTAGGGACGAGATAATATCCATCTTTTGTTGATGGTGCATGGCGTTGAAAATTATCTCGTTGATTCGTTTCTGTAACTAAATCAGCACGTAAACGTGAAGCTATATCGAGAGGATGTGCAATTGGTTCTACATTGCCAGTATCGACTTCATTCATTCGTTCTACCAGTGTCAAAATGTTAGACAATTCCTGTTGGTAATTCGGGATGGCTTCCTCATCGATTTTGAGTCTTGCCAGTAAGGCAATTTTTTCGATTTCCGATTTATCTATGGACATAAAAATATAGTTCTTATTTATTGAAAAAATAGGAATTTATCACATTACTGTGCTTGCCCAAAACCTCGCCCGTTGATACAGTTATAACCTCTAAAGCAGGTTAACTGTCAAAGTCAGTACTGTTTATGTGGCTAGATATTATGAGGTGTTCGGTGAAAGACAGACGTAAGGTCATCCTTCCTATTATTTATCTAGCGAGCAGGGTCATCATCTTTCTAAGTTATTGGTTTAATTAATGTTTAATAGAATTAGAGGTCTTTTTTCCAACGATATTTCGATCGATCTGGGTACCGCAAACACTCTCATTTATGTCCGAGGCAAAGGTATTGTCTTAAATGAACCCTCGGTTGTCGCGGTTCGTAAAGATGGCGATAGCATCAATTCCAAATCCATTCGTGCAGTGGGTACTGAGGCAAAACGTATGCTGGGAAGAACTCCGGCACATATTTCTGCAATCAGGCCATTAAAAGATGGTGTGATTGCCGATTTTACTGTGACAGAAAAAATGTTGCAGTATTTCATCCACAATGTGCATGGTTCAAAGCTATTCAGACCCAGCCCTAGAGTTCTGGTGTGTGTGCCTTGTGGATCAACTCAGGTAGAACGTCGAGCGATTCGTGAATCTGCCATTGGAGCAGGTGCCAGAATAGTTTACTTGATTGAAGAACCCATGGCAGCAGCGATTGGTGCCGGTATGCAGGTAGGTGATGCTCGTGGTTCAATGGTAGTGGATATCGGTGGTGGTACGACCGAGATCGCGGTTATTTCTCTGAACGGCATTGTTTACGCTGAATCTGTGCGAATTGGTGGTGACCGTTTTGATGAATCAATTATTAACTATGTGCGTCGCAACTACGGCAGTTTGATTGGTGATGCTACTGCGGAAAGAATTAAACATGAAATAGGTTGTGCATATCCTGCAACCGAGATTAAAGAGATTGAAGTGCGTGGTCGTAACCTGGCAGAAGGTGTTCCACGTAGCTTTACTCTAAACAGCAATGAAATTCTTGAAGCTTTACAGGAACCGTTAACCGGTATTGTTAGTGCTGTTAAAAATGCATTGGAAAAAACACCACCGGAACTTGGTTCTGATGTTGCAGATGGTGGTCTGGTATTAACCGGCGGTGGAGCCTTGTTACGCGATCTTGATCGTCTGTTGATGGAAGAGACAGGCTTACCTGTTATTATTGCTGAAGATCCACTGACATGTGTTGCACGTGGCGGTGGACGCTATCTTGAAATGCTCGATGAATTCGGAAACGATATTTTGGCGGTTGAATGATTTCTGAATAAGGAGACTAACGATTAACACCATGTTTCAAAGACGAGCTTCTGCGAATATACGGTTAGTGTTGTTTTCTATACTTTCTATCTCCTTAATGTTTGTTGATCAACATAAGAATTATCTTGTATTAGTTCGTTCCTCGATTTCTACAGTCGTTTATCCATTACAGTATGTCGTGAATTTACCTTTTCAGGCAATTGAATGGGCATCGGTTAGTTTGGTTACTCGTAAAACTCTAATGGAAGATAATGAGCGGCTTAAGAAGGACCATTTATTAATAAGTTCCAAGCTTCAGCGTTATCAGGTTCTTGAAGCAGAAAATCAACGACTAAGACAATTATTAGAATCTTCATTTCGACTAAACGATAAGGTTTTAGTAGCAGAATTAATAGAAGTTCACTTGCAGCCCTTTCGTCGTCAGGTTGTGATCAATAAAGGTCAGCGTGAAGGCGCTTACAATGGTCAACCTGTGGTAGATGCCACCGGCATTATGGGACAAATAATTCATGTAGGGCGATTTTCTAGCACGGTATTATTAATTACCGATCCAAATCACGCGCTGCCAGTGCAGCTTAATCGAAACGGTCTTCGTGCGATTGCTGTTGGTAATGGGCATGAAGATAAATTAACACTGGTTCACTTACCTAATAATGCCGATATCAAGGTAGGTGACCTGATTATTTCATCAGGTTTAGGTCGACGTTTCCCTTCCGGCTATCCAGTAGGTGAAATTGAAAAGATTACGCTCGATCCAAGCGAGTCATTTGCAAAGGTGATTATCAAGCCAACTGCGCAACTTACCAAAAGTCGGGAAGTATTGATGGTGTGGCCTTATCAACATATCAATTCTATGACCGAAGAAGTTGCCGAGGTAGAGAAGCAATGATATCTATAAAACAAGATCAAGGTAATGGCATCATCATTGGTAGTTTTGTGTTGGCGATTATCTTGACTGCCTGGCCATTGCCTGATTGGGCAACTAACTGGCGACCTGCGTGGGTGCCGATCTTCTTGATCTATTGGTGTATGGCGATACCAGACAGAGTAGGGATCGGAGTTGCGTGGTTTTTGGGGTTATTGCTAGATGTTATACACAGTAATATTCTTGGTCAGAATGCATTAGGTATGGTGGTTATTGCATACATTACACTTAACTCATATCATCGCATGCGCGTTTTCCCATTGGCACAACAGGCAGTTTTAGTATTTGCCTATCTATTAATTTACGAATTAATTATGTATGTCATTAGCATTTATACCGTAAATCGTTATCTGGACTTGACATACTGGATGCCTGCGGTAACGAGTATGTTTTTATGGCCATGGTTATTCGTCTTATTAAGAGATTTACGCCGTAAATACAATATTACCTAAAGCATCGTCTGTATGGCTAAGGATTTCAAACTTAAGGATAATGAGTATGAAGCTCAACTAATTTCCAGTCGTATTTACGTTATCGGTGTGTTCGTTACATTACTGATGATGTTGATCATTATCAGAATTTTTTATTTAACAATATTTCAATATGATCACTATACAACCCTGTCCAAGTCCAACAGGGTTAAAGTTACACCGATACAGCCAACTCGGGGTTTAATTTATAGCCATGATGGAGTACTGCTTGCTGAAAATAAACCTTCATTTAGTCTGGAGGTAATACCCGAACAAACTAATGATCTGGAACAAATAATTATAGAACTTCAAAAGTTTTTAACCATAGAACAGGACGATATCAATAGTTTTAAAAAGGCATTAAAAAAACAAAGGCGTTTTGAAAGACTGCCGCTGCGTTTTAATCTTGATGAGGAAGAAGTAGCATCTTTTTCTGTCAATCGTCATCGATTTCCCGGTATTGATGTTGTGGCGGGTCTTAATCGATATTATCCATTTGCAGATGAGCTTGTGCATACTCTTGGTTATGTTGCACGTATTGACGAAGCTGATATGTCCGAAATTGATCAATCTAATTATGCCGGTACAACGCACATTGGAAAACTGGGTATAGAAAAATCATATGAATCGATATTGCATGGTGAAGTTGGATATCAACAGGTAGAAGTAAATGCGCAGGGTAGAATAATACGTATTCTGCAAAGTAAAGCACCTATTCCTGGAGATAATCTGCATCTTACGATTGATGTATCATTGCAAAAAGTAGCTGAAGAAGAATTGGGTGATCGACGTGGTTCTATTGTTGCAATGGATACCCGTAATGGTGATGTACTTGCTTTTGTAAGTTCTCCCGGGTATGACCCCAATAAATTTGTTAATGGTATCGATTCCAAATCATATAAAGCCTTATTAACTTCGAAAGATAAACCGCTTATCAATCGTGCAATACAAGGTAAATATCCACCTGGTTCAACAATAAAACCATTAATGGGTTTAATTGGTCTGAATTATGGCGTGACGAATTTTACTAAAGAGGAATGGTGTCCGGGTTGGTATTCTTTAAACGGACATGAGCATCGTTATCGATGCTGGAAAAGACATGGTCATGGATATCTGAATTTACATGACGCTATAGCGCAATCTTGTGATGTTTATTTTTATTCACTCGCATTTTCATTAGGCATAGATCATATTTATGAAGGTTTATCTGCATTTGGTTTTGGCAAGAAAACCGGTATTGATATTGGCGGTGAGGCGGGAGGATTATTGCCATCACGTGAATGGAAGCGCAGTGCAATCGGACAACCATGGTACCCTGGTGAAACATTGATTATTGCTATCGGACAGGGTTATACATTGTCAACGCCCCTGCAACTTGCCAAGGCGACAGCTATCGTTGCAAACCATGGCAAGGTAGTTGTACCGCGATTGGTCAGTAGTATTAGTAATGTCATTACTAATGAAGTGCATAAATTGCCTATAAAAACGGAAGAACCTGTTAGGGTAAAAAACCCTGAATATTGGGATGAGATAATTCAATCTATGCGCGATGTCGTTCATGGGCAGGGTGGTACGGCTTGGAGCAGTGGTTTGAATGCCCCTTATGAGTTCGCCGGTAAAACAGGGACAGCCCAGGTGATAAGTATTGCACAGGATGAAGAATATAAAGAAGATGAGATTGCGGAAGAACATCAGGATCATGCGTTGTTTATTGCCTTTGCACCGGTAGACAAACCGGAAATCGCAATTGCTATTGTTGTTGAAAATGGTGGTGGGGGATCTAAGACGGCTGCACCGATAGCAAGAACTATACTGGATAATTATATGCTGAAAAGACAGCTAATTGGAAACAATAATGAAAGAACGAACTCTCTCCCAACGTCTGCATATTGATATTCCGCTATTATTCGGAATTATTGTCTTATGCGGGTTTGGTTTGGTAGTGCTATATAGTGCAGGCAATCAAAATATTGAACTCGTATACCAACAGGCTATCAAACTTGCTATAGCCATTTTTATAATGATTTTAATCGCACAAATTCCGCCGGCAACTATGGCGCGTTGGTCAATTGGTTTACATATTTTAGGTATACTTTTGCTGGTAGCTGTTATTTACTATGGCGATATAGGTAAGGGTGCGAAACGTTGGCTAGATATTGGTATTTTAAGCTTTCAGCCGTCCGAACTCATGAAGTTATCTGTGCCGTTGGTTATTGCTTATTATTTATCCGATAAATCTTTGCCGCCAAATATTTTACGAATAGTAACTGTGTTTGTATTTATATTTGTGCCAGTATTTCTGATTGCAAAGCAGCCCGATCTGGGGACAGCCTTACTTGTCGCGGCAGCTGGACTTTCTGTATTGTTTGTATCAGGTATTTCCCAGCGTTTGCTGGCGTCATTAGGTGTGATGGCCAGTGCGGCAGCACCATTTTTATGGTATTTCATGCATGATTATCAAAAACGACGGGTGTTAACATTTTTAAATCCTGAGAGTGATCCACTGGGGGCCGGTTATCACATAATACAATCAAAGATCGCGATTGGTTCTGGTGGTCTATACGGTAAAGGCTGGTTGAATGGTACACAATCACATCTGGAATTTTTACCAGAACGTTCAACTGACTTTATTTTTGCTGTTTTATGTGAAGAGTTTGGTATGTTAGGTGTGCTGTTTCTGATATGTATATATATGTTTATTATTCTGCGTTGTTTATATATTGCTACTCAGTCACAGCATACTTTCGGAAAACTGCTTGCAAGTGGGATAACTTTAACGTTTTTCGTTTATATCTTTGTTAATATGGGCATGGTTTCTGGACAACTACCTGTGGTTGGTGTTCCCTTGCCATTAATTAGTCATGGCGGTACATCCATGGTGACGCTGATGGCTGGTTTTGGGTTTTTGATGGCGATCCATACCCATAGAAGTTTTTTATCTTTTTAATTGAATCCGTATCTAAATTATATGATTAAAATCCTAGTTTTTTTTCTAACAATTTTTTCCTTTTCTCTATATGCAGAAGAAAAAGTTTTGGTTAATCAGGAAAGCTTTATTGAAATGATGGCCGAAAAACATCAGTTTAATAAGGCTGATTTAACAAACCTGATAAATATTGCAAAAAAATCACAGGTAATTCTTGATACTATTTCAAGGCCAGCAGAAAAAAAACTGGTATGGCATGAATATAAAAATATATTCCTGAAGGAAAAACGAATTAATGAAGGTGTTGAGTTTTTAAATAAACATAGAGACACCTTAGATAAAGCAGAGGAAAAATTCGGTGTGCCAGCAGAAATTATCGTCGCAATTATTGGTGTGGAAACGTTTTATGGGCGTATTACTGGGAAATATCGAGTTATCGATGCATTGAATACATTGGCGTTTTATTATCCCACACGAGCTGATTTTTTTCGTAGTGAACTTGAGCAATATCTGTTGCTGGTTAGAGAGCAGGGTTTTGATCCGTTAACATTAATGGGTTCCTATGCCGGCGCCATGGGAATACCTCAATTTATTTCTAGTAGTTATCGTCATTATGCTTATGATTTCGATGGAGACAACGTTATTGACATATGGGATAACCCGGTTGATGTGATAGGTAGTGTCGCTAATTATTTTCATTTGCATGGCTGGAAGAATGGTGAACGAGTGATTGAAAAAGCAGAAATTTCAGGTGATATGTATCAGGATGCGCTCATCCCCGGTCTTAAGCCTGATTTGAATGCCAGTGAGATTGAAAAATATGGTATCCATTCCAGCGCCATGTTTGGTAGTGATGAAAAGTTGAAATTATTAAGTTTTGAACAAATAAACGGCCCGGAATATTGGTTAGCCAGACAAAACTTTTATGTCATCACGCGATATAATCATAGTGAATTATACGCGATGGCTGTTTTTCAACTTGCTAGTGCTATAAAAAAATTAAATTCATCTAATTAATATAATGCCTCAATCTTTTTATACACTCAAAATAATTTTTATATTTATACATATAGCATTGTTATCTTCATGCGGCATTACAATAGTAAAAAAAAATAGTCAGGATGCAGCGCCAACAGGAAATGTTAATGTTAATAATATACCTAATGCAGTTCCAAAATATGAGCCCAAGAGTAAATATGGTAATCCAAAGTCATATGTTGTTTTTGGCAAACGCTATTATGTTATGGAAAGTAGTAAGGGCTTTGTAGAGAAGGGCATAGCATCATGGTATGGCACGAAATTTCATGGGCGTCGCACATCCAGTGGTGAAAACTATGACATGTATGCGATGACAGCGGCGCATAAGAATCTGCCTTTACCTACTTTTGCCAAGGTAACGAATTTGAAAAATGGTAAATACGTTATCGTTAAAATTAATGATCGTGGACCTTTTCATGAAAATCGAATTATTGACTTGTCATATACTGCAGCGATTAAACTTGACATTGTTAAGAATGGAACAGGTTTGGTAGAAATAGTTGCGTTAGAACCGGGTCAACCGGTAGACGCAAGTTCATCTCCGGTAGCGCCGGTTGTATCAGGCAGCCAAGAAAATACGAACCTTTCTTTTTTCATTCAGGTTGGTTCATTCGGGCAACTTGCTAATGCGGAAAACCTGAAGACCAGAGTGAGCCAGATAGGAGAACAACTGGTTGGTATTACACAGTCGATAGTCTCTGGTTCTACATTCTACAGAGTCAGGATTGGGCCACTGACTAATATTGATCATGCTGATGAAGTGGTGAGTGCCCTAACCTCATTAGGTATTAATGATCATCATATTGTATTTAATGAATAAGTTGTTTGAGTTTATATTTATGAGAAATCTGGTTTGCATTATTGGTTTATTAATTACTCTTGATCTTGTCGCTGCGCCTTCAATCATTCCTGCGCCACCCACGATTGATGCTTCTTCCTATTTGGTTATGGACTATACAAGTGGAGCAATTATTGTCGAAAATAATACTGATGAACGTTTGCCTCCGGCAAGCTTGACAAAGATTATGACGATTTATGTTGTGGCAAGTGAATTAAAGGAAGGTGGTCTGCGCCTGGAAGATGAAGTACTTGTCAGCGAAAAGGCATGGCGGACTCAAGGTTCGCGAATGTTCATTGAAGTTGGAAAACGTGTGACAGTCGATAATTTATTAAATGGTGTAATTATTCAATCCGGTAACGATGCTAGTGTCGCACTGGCCGAGCATGTTTCTGGCACAGAAGATGTGTTTGCCGACTTAATGAATAAGCATGCCGAAAAGCTCGGAATGACGAATACACACTTTACTAATAGTACAGGTTTACCTGACGATAACCATTATACCACTGCAAAAGATCTGGCTATTTTATCAAGAGCATACATCTCAAATTTCCCTGAAATTTATAGCAGAAATAGTATTAAGGAATTTAAATTCAACAATATTAAACAAAAAAATCGAAATAAATTGTTATGGCGTGACAGCAGTGTTGATGGTATTAAAACAGGTCATACCGATGCAGCAGGATATTGTTTGGTAGCATCTGCAGTGCGGGATGATATGCGTTTAATATCAGTAGTAATGGGGGCTTCTGGGACAAACGCCAGAACGAAAGCCAGTCAGGCCTTGTTAAATTACACTTATCGTTTTTATGAATCACATCAGTTGTATGGAACTAATGAAGTGGTTATAACAGTGCCAATATGGAAAGCAGAGCAAAAAGAAATAAAATTAGGAACGAATGAACAAATCATACTTACTATTCCACGTGGGCAATATGAGAAGCTCGAGCCGGCTGTAGATATTCCTATAGATATTATTGCCCCGGTTAAACAAGGTGATAAGTTTGGTACTTTGAATATACAATTAAATGATAAAGTATTGGCAACAGTGCCCTTGATTGCTCTTGAAAATATCGATGAAGGTGGTTTTTTTACACGCATGAAAGATAAAGTCAGGCTATTAATTAAATAGGAAAAAATATGCAGTTGGTTTATTTAAATGGTGAGTTTAAGCCAATTGCTGAAGCAAATATTAATGTATTGGATCGTGGTTTTACTTTTGGTGATGGTGTATATGAAGTAATCCCGGTCTTTAATCGAGTAGTTTTTCGTATTGATGAGCACTTGAAGCGTCTAAAAAATAGTCTTAACGCAATCTTTATGGAAATGCCATTTAACAAGGATGAATGGCAGGAAATATTTCAACAATTAGTTGCATCAGTAGATGCAAATGAACAATCTATTTATTTGCAAATCACTCGTGGTATCAGCGAGCGGGAACATGATATCAGCTTGGCAAATTCGCCTACTATATTTGCTATGAGCAGACCAATTAAAAATGCAGATTTTTCTAAAGGTATAAAAGCTATTACTCACAATGATATTCGGTGGGATTATTGTCATATAAAGGCAATTACATTACTACCGAGCGTGTTGTTAAGACACCTAGCTAAACAACATGGCGCAAAAGAAGCAATCTTGATAAAAGATGGTAATGTCACGGAAGGTGCAGCCAGCAATGTATTTATTATCAAGGATAATGTGGTTTACACCACCCCTGAAACGAATGATGTTTTGCCCGGTGTTACGCGTTCGGTGATTCTTGGTTTGCTAAAAGATAACAAGTTTAATGTGGTCGAGAAAACTATTAGTGAGCAGGAATTATTTGACGCTGATGAAGTCTGGGTTAGTAGTTCCACTTGGGAAATTGTGCCAGTGACTCAACTCAATGATAATAAGATTGCAGATGGTCAGGTTGGTCGTTTATGGCAACAGGTTTATGATATCTATCAACAGTTTAAACAGTGTTACTGTTATTCATAATGGAAATCTACAAAATATTTACTATTGAAGCAGCACATCGTTTGCCTAACTTGCCAGATGATCATAAATGCAGTCGTCTGCATGGTCATTCCTTTCAGGTAGAAGTTCATGTTAAAGGCATACCAAATGGAACAACGGGTTGGGTTATAGACTATGCCGACATAAGCGACTATTTCAGACCGTTATTTAATCAACTTGATCATAATTATCTAAATGAAGTTCCTGGTCTAGAAAACCCTACTAGTGAAAATCTTGCCATATGGGTCTGGAATAAATTGAAACCCGAATTATCTATATTATCTCAAGTACATGTAAGGGAAACCTGTACAGCAGGTTGCATATATAAAGGTGAATAGTTTTTAATATCACTTTATTAACAACAGTATTCCTGGTTAAACCAGTTATGAATTTTGTGACTATAATCAGAATATTTTTTTTCAACGCAACCCTAGGATAGATACATGTTTCGGAATATGTCATTAGTAACCAATATAGGGTTAGGTAAAATGGTTAGCTTCATGTTTGGCATAATCAGTTTTATCTTTTTGCCAGAGTCTGGCAGGTTGCTGTGTTTGGGAATATTGCTTTGGTATAATTACTTATTACCCAATGCTTAAGTTTCCTTTACCATGGTAGATTCGAGCACCAATAATTGGTGCATGGATGAACTTTGTACTTAACTTTTTTGCCTACCATGATACGAAAAAAATGTTGCTGGAATTGTTTGAGGAAAATGGCATTTTAACCTAAACATATTTTTGCGCTGGGAGGCGGAATCATTTGTTTTGTTATTGACTATGTAACAATTCGACTCGGAAGGGGTAAGGAGATGATAGGTAATTAGCTTTTAATTCCCACGCCTTTATTTAATAACTGTAGACAAATAATAAACAGGATTACTGAAAAGATAGATAACATAATGAATGCAGTTAATATATTAATATCACTTACGCCTAACATGCCATAACGAAAGGCATTTACCATATATAGTATCGGGTTGACGCTTGATATGTCCTGCCAAAACTCGGGTAACAAATCGATAGAATAAAATACACCACCAAGGTAGATGAGAGGTGTTAGTACAAAGGTAGGAATGATAGAGATATCATCAAACTTTTTTGCAAATACAGCATTTAACATGCCACCAAGAGAAAATAATATTGATGTTAATAAAACGACAGAAAAAGTAATAAAATAATCATGTATACGTAGATCAGTAAAAAACATCGCAACTATTGTGACGACAATTCCAACTAAAAACCCTCTTGCAACACCACCGGTAATGTAACCAAGCAAAATAACAAGATTAGGGATAGGGGCGACAAGCATTTCTTCTATATGGTTTTGAAACTTGGCACCAAAGAAAGAGGAAACAACATTTGCATAGGAGTTATTAATGACGGACATCATGATGATACCGGGGGCAATGTAATCAATATAGTTAAAGCCGTCCATCATACCTATACGTGAGCCAATCAAGCTGCCAAAAATAACAAAATACAAGGCCATACTGATTGCTGGTGGGATTAGGGTTTGCACCCAGATACGTGTGAAGCGCGTTATTTCCTTGATTACGATAGTGCAGAAAGCAATCCATATACGTTCATTAAGCATTATCTTTATGCTCCAGCAGTCGCAGGAATAACTCTTCCAGACGATTTGATTTATTACGCATACTGACTACTTCGATCTGCTGTGCAGATAATTTTTCAAAATAATCATTCAGCCTTTGATTTTTTTGTATCTCTACTTCAAGCGTCGAGTCATCAATCAATGTTGTTTTAAATTCAGATATGTCTGGGCACTCGGTTAATGGCTTTACAATATCAAGCACAAAAGTTTCTTGATTTAATGTGGAGAGCAGTTTTTTCATCGAGGTATTTTCGACGATCTTGCCATGATCAATGATAGCAATATTTTTACATAGATTTTCTGCCTCTTCCAGATAATGCGTCGTTAATAGAATCGTAATACCGGAATTATTTATTTCGGTTAAAAATGTCCACATGGAACGTCTAAGCTCAACATCAACACCGGCGGTTGGTTCATCAAGAATTAACATTTTAGGCTCATGAATCAATGCACGTGCTATCATTAGACGACGCTTCATACCGCCGGATAAATTTCTTGAGCGTTCGTGACGTTTTTCCCATAGTCCAAGTTTACTTAAATATTTTTCTGCACGTTTTAATGCAATATTGCGTCGAATGCCATAATAACCGCCTTGATTCAAAACGATTTCCATACAGGTTTCAAATTGAGAGAAATTAATTTCCTGGGGCACGATACCTATAGATGCCTTGGCGGCTACCATATCGATATCCAGATCATGTCCATATATATTAACATTGCCTGAGGTTTTATTGACCATTCCGCACAGCACACCTATCAGCGTTGATTTGCCCGCGCCATTAGGGCCAAGCAAGGCAAAGAAGTCACCTTGTTGCACTTCAAGGTTCACGTCATGTAGCGCGACAACTTGATTACGATAAGTTTTGTTAAGCTGATTTATTGTTAGAGCAGACATAATATATAGATTAATTTAATTATGCATAATCACACATGAGCATGGCGAATGTCTATGTGTGATCAGTAAATAGTTGGCCTCTATTAGGGATAAAAGTTTATTTTAATCTTTCCTTATTTTTAGCCTGTCCTTTTTACAGTGATTTCAGAGAAAAAATACTATCTCTTTTCAGGGTAACCTTGAAGTAGGCCTTAAGTACCTTAAGTAGTTATGTTTCATTATAAGTTCTGGCATATGCATTTCTTTTACAACTGGAATTAGGTATCAGACCTGTTTGCCAAAATATTCTCTGGGCGCTAGTTTAGTCAAAATCTGGATCTTGCCATCATCATCCAGTATAAAGATATCGGTATTAAATCAGGTTTGCCGAGCAGACATCGATAATTTTTGTTGTCATATTGGAGCGCTCTATATTTTACCAAGACATAAAAATGCATAACCTTGTTATTTCAGCGGGCATTAAAAACAAGTTTTGTTTAATATCTTATTTTTAATATTAATGCGCTTATCAGGCTATAATATGATCTAAGATAGCATAGTTAAGCTATATTTTTATGCTTTTACAGCCGTTATTAAAGTAAATATTTTAATCAAAATGACAGAACAAGACAGTATCATGGAGTTTCCTTGTGACTTCCCAATCAAGGTGATGGGGATGGCAGCAGTTGACTTCGAACTGATTGTTGCAGAAATAGTCAGGCGTCATGCACCAGAACTGTGTGAGGCTGCTGTGAAGAGCCGTCATAGTAAAGAAGGCAAATATATTTCAGTCACAGTGACAGTGAATGCTCAAAGCAAGGAGCAACTGGATAATATTTATATGGATCTCACGTCACATGAACGGGTTATCATGGCGTTATGACAATAGAATTAAAAGATATGGGTGTTGTCGATTATGAAAGTGTTTATCGCAACATGGTCGAGTTTACACTTTCCCGTAATCATTTAACTACGGATGAAATATGGTTTGTTGAACATCCCCCGGTTTATACGTTGGGATTGGGGGGGGATGTGAAGCATATTTTGAATGCAGATGACATTCCGGTAGTTAAAACTGATCGTGGTGGACAGGTAACCTATCATGGCCCAGGGCAATTAGTTGCCTATCTAATGCTGGATTTAAGTCAGCGCCCTTATGCGGCTAAAAAGTTTGTTAATCTTATTGAAGAAGCGATCATTCAAACTCTGGCTAAATACAAGATATCATCAAGCAGAAGGGATAAAGCACCAGGTGTCTATGTAGATGATAAAAAAATAGCTGCCTTGGGAATTCGTCTTAAAAAAGGTTGTAGTTATCATGGGTTATCGATTAATGTTGATATGAATCTGACACCTTTTAGAGGAATTAACCCTTGTGGGTACACTAATCTCGAATGTACTCAAATGATAGATTATAAAACTGATGTAAATATTCAGCATGTAAAAAAATATGTTTATGCCAATCTGGTTAAATATCTTGATGTCTATTCAGATAGAATTAATAACGTAGCGTAATAAAAAATTCATGTATAAAGAAAATGAATTTCAGCCTGCCAATCGTGAATTACGTGGCGAACTAAAAACCAATAAAAATCCGGCTAAACCAATCTTTGGTCCTCAAGTTGTTAAACGTAAGCCAGAATGGATTCGAGCAAAGGCGCCGACAGATAAAAAAGTACTCAACCTGAAACGTCTGATCAGAGAGAAGAAATTACATACCGTTTGTGAAGAAGCAGCTTGTCCAAACCTTGGTGAATGCTTTGCACATGGTACAGCGACATTCATGATTATGGGTGATATATGTACGCGTCGTTGTCCTTTTTGTGATGTTGCACATGGTAAACCTAAACCACTTGATCAATACGAACCGGAAAATTTAGCCGAGGCAGTTTATTTAATGAAGCTAAGTTATGTTGTCGTGACTTCAGTTGATCGAGATGATTTGCCTGATCGTGGAGCTGAGCATTTTGTTTCATGCATTAATGCAATTAGAAATAAATCACCAGAGACACGTATTGAAATTTTGGTGCCTGATTTTCGTCATCGAATTGATGTGGCGTTGAAAATTCTTCAACAATCACCACCTGATGTGTTTAATCATAATCTTGAAACGATTCCGCGATTGTATCAAAAGGTTAGACCCGCAGCAGACTATCAGGCGTCATTATCTTTAATTAAACTTTTTAAAGAGCTTTTTCCTGATACTCCTGCAAAATCCGGTTTGATGTTAGGGTTGGGTGAAACAATCGACGAAGTGAAAGAAGTATTACGTGATTTAAAAGCACATCAATGTGACATGATTACATTAGGTCAATATCTTCAACCTAGTCGTTATCATCTATCAGTAGAACGGTTTGTTGCGCCTGATGAGTTTAAAGCCCTGGGTGAATTTGCTGAAGAATTGGGTTTTGCCAATGTTGCCAGCGCACCGATGGTACGATCTTCCTATCATGCCGATATGCAGGCTCAAGGTAAGTCAATTAAATAAAAAGTTTGGGCATAGAATTAATTGGTTTAATTAAAGTAATTATCCTTCCGCCCGCATTTAATCTTCTATTATTACTATTAGGCGAATTTCTTAAATACAAGCATCCGCATACTGGTCGTAACCTCAATTTTTTCTTCATGTTGTTATTTTTTTTATGTCTTAAACCAGTTTCTTCATTACTACCAAATTCTCTGTAAATATATTCTGCACTTTCTCCTCCCATGCATGTGAATTCTTAACAAGCAATCGTGTTACTGTCAGGAGGTTTACTAAACCAGAACCTAGAGTAAAAAGGAGTATTCAAAGAGAATGGGCATTACAACGGACATTGTATTCAGCATTTTTAAATCGATAGACAAACTTGCCGATACTTATTAGTGGTGGTCACGGAAATGAAGAAATTAGATCAGAAGCCGAGGTTATGGCAGATACATTACACAAAGCTTTTAATATCCGATTAGTTTAGCTAGAGAAAGATTCTTTGAATATCGCACAAAATGCAATTTGCTATGCAAGAGAATTAAAATAGAGAGACAGCAATAATATTTATTTAGTAACACATGTTTGGCATAAGCAATGGGCAGTATGGATGTTTGTAAAACAGAGCCTAGCTTTAACACCGGCACCAACAAATTTTTCTCAAGTACTAGAATATCAAAAACTTACAACCTACCTGCCTTCACTAAGCGCATTAAATCAAAGTTATATCCCATTGCACGAATATTTTGGACTTCTCTGGTACAAAATCAGATAGTAATTATTCGTCGTTTAAAAATAATATGGGATCAACTGTGGTGTTATTTAAAATAACACTCCAGTGAAGGTGTGCACCAGTTACTCTTCCGGTTAATCCAACTTCACCTATCTTGTCACCCGTTTTTACTTCTTTGCCTTCTTCAATGGATATCGAATCCATGTGGCAATACATAGTAATTAATCCTTGACCATGATCCAGAAAGACAGTATTACCATTAAAAAAATAATTGCCTATATTCACAACAATACCATCTGCCGGTGCAACAATAGGTGCGCCTTTAGGGGCTGCAATATCTAGTCCGCTATGCGGATTTCTAGGTTGATCATTAAAAAAACGTTTTAAACCAAACGGACTACTGTAGGGGCCTTCGGTTGGTTTTATAAAAGATAATGCTACTTGATCAGTCGCGCGCCAATATGCTTTTGCTTGACCAATAATTTTCTTTTCCCTGATGATGCGATCCATGTCTTCCTTGTACGGGTTTACTTTGCGCTTGTCTTTGATAGTGAGGTATTGCGCTTCATATTCCTTGTTATTAATATCGAACTGCATTGACGTTTTAACATCACCACTGACAATACTTACTGAATGTGTGCCTACCTTTGCTGATAATGGTATACCAATAATGGCTTGCCAATTATCAGGTTCACCAAGCACCATGACCTTACGTTCATAAAAAGTAACATCAGGCTTTTCTAATGTATTTATCGGTAAGATGACGATACCTCCCGGTACAGCAGATTCCTTTGGCAACGCTAATAAACTTTTACTAAATAATAAGACAAGGAAGAATACGGTAATTAGTTTAGTGTTCATAAATATCATCAGTAGTCGCATCAATATTGGCCGTGGCAAGACGAATAGTTAATTTTTCACCAACGGAGAGTTGCTTGGCTTGTCGGAGAATTTCGCCAGAATCTTTTTTGCTTACGATAGCATAACCTCTGTTCAAGGTCGCTTTCGGGCTAAAAGCTTCATTTTTGCTAAACATGATCTCAACGCGTTGTGACATTCGTTTAAGGTTATATTGCATGGTTTTGATTAAATTTCCTTGCATATTCGAGATAGATAATTGTTTTTGTTTGATTTGATAAAGAGGATTTCGTTCTTTAATTTTCTGATTTAAATTGTCGAGTTGTATATGTTTTACATTGAGTTTTTTTTGTATTATCAGATTCATTTTTAAAATCGACTGTTTGGTTTGTTGTTTATAACTTGCCAGTCTTTGTTGAGGATGTGTCAACTGTCTTGCCAGAGAATCGACATGTCTTTGCAACTGCATTAACTGACCTTCCTGATAACGCTTAAACTGATTGAACTGTCTATCAAGATGTTGTAACAATTTTTCACTATCAGGACTAACTGTCTCGGCAGCGACTGAAGGAGTAGGTGCGCGATAATCAGCAACAAAATCGGCAATGGTAAAATCAATCTCATGCCCAATACCGGATACAATCGGGATAGAACATGACGATATTGCTCTTGAGACAGATTCTTCATTAAAAGACCAGAGGTCCTCGATTGAACCACCTCCGCGAGAGAGAATTAAAACGTCACAATCTTTTCTATGATCCGCTTGTTGAATGGCATTACTGATTTTGAATGTCGCGCCATCACCTTGTACCGGGACCGGATAAATAATCACATTGCCATAAGGGTAACGGCGTTTTAATACACTCAAGATGTCTCTAATCGCTGCGCCTGTTGGTGAAGTGATAATGCCTATTGATTTTGGATATAACGGAATCGACTGTTTTTTGTCTTCATCGAATAATCCTTCTTTTGCTAACTTCTGTTTTAATTGTTCAAAAGCAAGCTGCAGGGTACCATCACCAGCGGGCTGCAAGGAATCAATAATCAGTTGATACTCGCCTCGACCTTCGTAAAGGCTGATATTTGCACGGGCGAGCACTTCCATACCTGATTTTAGCTGGAAGCGTAAACCGCTTTGCCTATTTTTAAACATGGCGCAGCGAACCTGAGCCTGACTATCTTTTAGTGAAAAATACAGATGACCTGAAGCGGGTTTTGCCAGATTGGATATTTCTCCCTTGACCCAGATAGAGGGGAAAACGTCTTCTAAAACGTTCTTAACAGCCCGGTTCAGGTGGCTGATGCTGTAGATATCATTAATGTCTGGGGTATTGATGGACATGTCTGAATCTTAAGGCAAATCAATAGCTAAACAAAGCATCGTTCGGCTTGCTGTCAGTCCAGTTGCGACTATAATGTGCGGCAACTACGAATAAGCGGATATATTGATGAAAATTGTAGAAGAAGCCTTAACCTTTGATGATGTATTGCTGGTGCCAGACTACTCAGAGGTGCTACCGCGCGAGGTGATGCTTCAAACTCAATTAACCACGGAAATTAGTCTGAATATCCCTTTGGTATCTGCGGCGATGGATACCGTCACAGAATCCTCACTTGCTATTGCTCTTGCTCAGGAGGGCGGTATTGGCATTATTCATAAAAACATGAGTGCCGAAAAACAGGCTAAACATGTTCGCCATGTAAAAAAATATGAAAGTGGTGTGATCAAGGAGCCAGTTACCGTTAGTCCTTACACCAGTATTAAAGAAGTAATGGAACTGACAAACGAGAAAAAGATTTCCGGCGTGCCAGTTGTGGATGGTGATGAACTTGTCGGGATCGTAACCAGTCGTGATATGCGTTTTGAAAAGAAACCGGATGATCCTGTTAAAAATATTATGACGCGAAAGGAAAACCTCGTCACAGTGAAAGAAAACGCGAGTAAGGACGAAATCAGGGATTTATTACACAAGCATCGTATTGAAAAAGTGCTGGTGGTTAATGACAAATTTCAGTTAGTAGGACTGGTTACTGTAAAAGATATTCAAAAGGCATCTGAATTCCCAAATGCCTGTATCGATAGTTCTGAACGATTAAGAGTTGGTGCTGCTGTTGGTGTTGGTGAAGCCAGTATGGAACGTGTAGAGATGCTAGTAGATGCAGGTGTTGATGTTATTGTAGTAGATACTGCACATGGCCACTCCAAAGGTGTGATCGATATGGTTAGACGGGTTAAAACTACCTTTAAAGATACACAGGTTATTGGTGGCAATATCGCAACTGGCGATGCAGCACTTGCATTGGTCGATGCTGGCGCTGATGCCGTTAAAGTGGGTATTGGGCCAGGTTCAATATGTACTACACGAGTTGTTAGTGGTGTCGGCATGCCGCAAATATCTGCTGTGAAAAATGTTGCCGAGGCATTAAAAAGTAGACACGTACCATTGATTTCTGATGGTGGTATTCGCTACTCGGGCGATATTGCCAAAGCGCTTGCTGCGGGTGCAAATTCTGTAATGATTGGTGGTTTATTTGCAGGCACTGAGGAAGCGCCGGGTGAGGTTGAGTTATATCAAGGACGTTCCTATAAATCTTATCGTGGTATGGGGTCACTTGGCGCTATGTCTCAACAACATGGTTCGTCTGATCGATATTTTCAAGAAAACGATGAGATTGAAAAACTCGTACCGGAAGGTATTGAAGGGCGCGTGCCATATAAAGGTTCATTGTCACAAGTATTACACCAACTAAATGGTGGTATCCGAGCAGCAATGGGTTACACCGGTTGTGCAACATTAAAAGAATTACGTGAGCGTGCAAAGTTTGTTCGACTAACCAGTGCTGGTTATCGTGAAAGTCATGTGCATGATGTCACTATTACCAAAGAGCCACCAAACTACCGTACTTAAAATAAGCTAAGCGCTGGCTATTAGGGAGCCAGTGATAAAGCTGTTATAAAGAAACCATGACACGCAATATACATTCCGAACGCATTCTTATTTTGGACTTTGGTTCTCAATACACTCAACTTATTGCTCGCCGGGTCAGGGAAGCAGGTGTTTATAGTGAAATCCATGCTTACGATATGGATGCTCAGGAGATAAAAGATTTTAATCCTAATGCCATCATTCTTTCCGGTGGACCAGAATCAGTAAACAGTAATCTTGATTTCCGTGCGCCAGCATTGGTGTTTGAATTAGGTGTGCCTGTGCTGGGTATTTGTTATGGCATGCAAACCATGGCCGAACAACTTGGTGGCAAGGTTGAATCATCCGATATAAGAGAATTCGGTTATGCGCAAATTCGTGCGCGTGGACATTCTGATCTGTTAAAAGATATTCAGGATGAAGTAAATGCTGAAGGACATGGTTTGCTAAATGTCTGGATGAGTCATGGTGACCGTGTCGAAAGTTTGCCTGAAGGTTTTAAAGTAATTGCTTCAACAGAGCATGCACCTATTGCTGGTATTGCAGATGAACAACGACGTTTTTATGGTTTGCAGTTTCATCCGGAAGTCACGCATAGCACGCAGGGTCAGGCGATATTAAAACGCTTCCTGCATGAGATTGCCGGCTGTCAATCATTATGGACAACCGCCAATATTGTTGAAGATGCGATTGAATGTGTAAAACAACAAGTCGGTAAGGATAAAGTATTACTCGCATTATCAGGTGGTGTGGATTCATCCGTTGTAGCTGCCTTATTAAATCAGGCTATAGGTGATCAATTAATCTGTGTCTTTGTTGATAATGGTTTGTTGAGATTAAATGAAGGCGATCAGGTGATGGAAACTTTTGCCGAACATATGGGTATTAACGTGATTCGCGTTGATGCTGAAGATCGTTTTCTCAATAAATTAATGAATGTCAAAGATCCGGAAGATAAACGTAAGATTATTGGTCGTGAGTTTATTGCTATCTTTGAAGAGCACGCCAAAGACTTTGAGGATATTAAATGGTTGGCGCAAGGCACAATCTATCCTGATGTAATTGAGTCAGCTGGTGCAAAGACCGGTAAAGCTCATGTAATCAAATCACATCACAATGTTGGTGGTTTACCTGAAACCATGAAAATGGAATTGGTAGAACCGTTAAGAGAATTATTCAAGGACGAGGTAAGAAGAATTGGTGTTGAATTAGGTCTGCCTAAAGAGATGGTCTATAGACATCCATTTCCAGGCCCGGGATTAGGCGTTCGTATTCTGGGTGAAGTGAAAAAAGAATATGCAGATTTACTACGCTTGGCAGATAACATTTTTATCGAGGAACTTCGCGCTCATAATTTATATGATGAAGTTAGCCAGGCTTTTGTTGTATTCTTGCCCGTACGTTCTGTTGGTGTCATGGGCGATGCACGTAAGTATGATTATGTTGTTTCGTTAAGAGCCGTTGTTACCGTCGACTTTATGACCGCGCACTGGGCAAACTTGCCATACGAGTTTTTAGGCAAAGTATCAAATCGTATTATCAATGAAATTGATGGTATTTCCCGAGTAACTTACGATATTTCCGGCAAACCTCCCGCCACTATAGAGTGGGAGTAGTTATTCTTATTTGAATAATTGATTTATATACATATTTAACTTATTAACAAATCTATAATATAAGATTGACACATAACCAACGGAGGTGTGAGATGAAATCTTATGACGAGTTGAAAGCTGAAATGGAAGCAATTCAGTAGCAGATGGTTGAAGCTAAGAAGAACGAACGTGCCAACGCACTGAAGGAAGTAAAGCGTCTTTGCAAAGAGTTTGGCTTCACTGCTGGAATGTTGAAAGGCTCGTTAGCAAAAGGGCGAGGTGAAAAATGAAATTTATTGACGTCCTAGAGGCAAAATCAATTTACCAAAAGGGTGAAAATGTTACTAACTACTTGCGAAAAAAGTATGGGAGCGAAGACAATACATCTGAAATAATTGAAATCGCATATGATTTGCAGGCAGGAAGTTATGTTGAAAACGTCAAATCAAATTTCGATAAGGCTAATTGCTACGCGAATGAGTTAAGCAATATCCTGAGTGATAACCTAGAATGTGGCGACTCCCTGTTAGATGTTGGCACAGGTGAAATTACCACACTAACTCTTGTTCTAAATAAATTAAAAACGGAATTATTTGATGTAGTTGCGCTTGACATAAGCTGGTCTAGGCTTTCAGTTGGCATGCAATTCCATCAAGAGCATAGGAGGAGCAAATTTCCCCTCAAGGTATTTGTTGCTGATATAAAAGCTATTCCTTTGCATGAAAAATGTGTCGATGTCGTCACATCGAGTCACGCTCTAGAGCCTAATGGAAGAAACTTAGAAACACTCTTGCTTGAGTTATTCCGAGTAACAAAGAAAAAACTTGTCTTATTTGAACCGTCTTATGAATTGAATTCTGAAGAGGGTAAGGATCGAATGGATAAGCTTGGTTACATAAAAGATATTGAAGGCACAGTATCTAGATTAGGTGGGAAGGTATGGGATGTAGTGCCGATTAGGCATACATCAAACCCCCTTAATCCTACGGCTTGTTACATAATTGAGCCTCCCAAACACATTACAAAGCATCTTGATGTTGTCACTTACTGCGTGCCAGGCACCAATTTTGAATTGAAATTAGATGGGCAACATTTGTTCTCTCCAGATACTGGACTTGTATTCCCAGTGCTAGATGACATTGCAGTCCTAAAAACTTCTTCTGCAATATTAGCCACGTTGAAGAGCTAGAATTATACCTTAAAACTTCTTCTGCAATATTAGCCACGTTGAAGAGCTAGAATTATACCTTGAGTGAATTGTACGAGAAGAAAAAGGAAACAATCAGTAACTTCCGTAAAGTGCTGCAAGAGCAAATTGAAAATTCGAATCCACGTCGCAAACTGACGGCTGAAGAAACCAAGCGCCTTGCTAAATTAGAAGGGATAGCTGACAAGCTTAAGCGTGGAGAAAACGTACAAAACCGTCAGCTTCAAACTTGGTTAAGCGAAGAAGAATACGAACAACTAGAGTGTGAGTGGAAAGAACAGCTTGAGCTACGTAGTGGGCTTAAAGACAAACCAAGCGACTTGAAGCGATATGAAGAAAAGTTGAAACAAGCTATCTTTAACTACAATCGCGCAGAAGGTTGCAGCAGCAAAGGCAAGCAATCGACTGCTAAGAATTTCTACGACAAGAGTGAAAGCCTTTGTGAGGATGCACTAGAAATACTGCAAGAAATTTTGCACTATGATAGTAGCCTTCGCGTTTGGTTTGATAGATATATTAGCTTTGAAGTGGGTGGGGAGTTAAGTGCAGATATCGTTTTGCTTCCTCGCTTGGTTACATCGCGTAGTCATGAAAAGCTAAGTGATGACAGCAGACTTACGAGTAAGCAGAATGTTAAGTTAGCGATGGTTGAGCGTGCAGTGTACAACATTGGTAGAGACGCAGCGCCAGCATCACACAAATGGGTTACTGACGAACATGGTAACCAACGCAAAGTGGAAGTTGCTAAACGTGTGAAGCGTTGGTGGACTGCTAGTGTTGATGGAAAGATAAATCTTGTAGTGCGCTATGGAAGCAAGCCTTTAGAGTTTGCTAAAGGTAAGTATGCAATCGAACTTGGTACTGAAGCAGAAGTTGCTGATGTACTAGCTAAGGTGCGTGAAGCTTTAGAGAATGGTGAGTTAGACACACTTATTGAACAACAAGCGCAGTTTTGTAGACGAGTGACACAAAAGAACAAATGACAAGTTATATGGAGAACGTGTTTGGTTAAAGCACGTTCTTCGTCTTACAATGTGCAACAAAGGATTGCGTAAACTATTGAATTGCAATAGTTGCACAAGCGCAAATAAAACGTGCAAAGTAGTGGTGGAGTTACACATTACTTACACACTAACTATTGTGAGGTGATAAATAATTGATATTAAACATGAAAATAATGATCTTGCTACTGAGTGGGAGTGAAATAAACTTCTAAACTATTGAAAAGGTCACTATTCAGTTTTGGGATTTAAGATTAATTTATTGTTTTAGTATTTGAGGTTAACAAATGTCAGAACTTTCTAGTCACGATATCAGTCGCATCATTGAGATGGCTTGGGAAGACAGAACTCCATTTGAGGCAATTCACGAAGATTATGGTCTTTCTGAAAAAGATGTAATCAAATTAATGCGTTCAGAAATGAAGCCGAGCTCCTTTCGTATGTGGCGTGAGCGTGTTACTGCGAGAAAGACAAAGCATTTATCAAGTCGAAACTTTACTGTCGGGCGTTTCCGCTGCTCGACGCAAAAGATGCGATAAAAAGGTCCGATTGATGCCGCCTTTTTGTTTATGCGGTATTGGTGTTAAGCAGGTAACATATCCAATTAGTAACAAGGCAGAATAAAGAGTTATCGTATTGTGCATTATACAAATACACGCATTCGGATGTGGAATTTATGAGCAATTATACTGATGAGCATTGGATGAACATGGCTTACCAGCGTGCGCAAAAAGCCATGGAGTGTGGTGAAGTGCCTGTCGGTGCTGTTTTGGTTAAGAATAACCAATTAATAGGTGAAGGCTACAATCAACCTATTACTTCGCATGATCCTACCGCTCATGCAGAAGTCATCGCATTGAGGGTTGCTGGTCAGGCAATTAAAAACTATCGTTTAGTTGATACTATTATGTATGTCACTCTTGAACCATGCCCAATGTGTGCGAGTGCGTTAGTTCATGCGCGAATAGCAAAAGTGATTTTCGCTACACAAGATGAACGAATAGGTGCTTGTGGAAGCATTTTTGATATTACGAATAATGCTTTACTAAATCACCGTGTTGAAGTTGAATCAGGTATGATGGCAAAAGAGTGTCGTGAGTTGATTCAGTCTTTTTTTATAGAGAAAAGAAAACATAATAGATGATTCTGTTCATTGCTTATTTTAATTATTAAACATAATCAGTAATCTCATGCATTTCATTATTCCTGCCTAAATCAAGCTGTATCTATAATATTAAAATTAAAAAAATCATATTATGAGCAATCCAATACTCATTGATCTGTCGCAGCAACTTGCTCAGGCTTTAAATAAAGCAGAGCAAAAGTTGGTTACTGCTGAATCCTGTACTGGCGGTGGTCTGGCAGAATTATTAACTCGCTTGCCGGGCTCGTCTCTCTGGTATGAGAGAGGGTTTGTTACGTATTCCAATGAAGCAAAGATGGAATTGTTGAATATTCAGCATGAAACCCTGTTAAATCATGGTGCTGTCAGTGAAGAGACTGCTGCTGAAATGGTTAGCGGTGCGATTAAAAACAGTCATGCTCAATATGGTGTTTCAATTACAGGTATAGCTGGTCCGGATGGTGGCACAGAAGAGAAGCCAATCGGCACCGTTTGTTTTGGCTGGTGTGATTCACATAACACTATCAAAACAACAAAAGTACAATTTGATGGTGATCGTATTTCGGTGCGTGAACAAGCTTGCTGTCTTGCCATTCAAGGGTTACTGGATAGCCTGGATAAAAAATGATTGAAAAATAGTGTTAGTTTCTGCAGATACTCTATGCCTCTCTGCAGCTTTTCATTGATAGGTCGTTGTGCATCATTACCCACGATTAATCCTGAAATACCCAACTGGCAAACGGTTCTATCTCATCACGATTTAATAAGATCAACTGAAACTGTTTTGGATCTTGTGAATGATCACTTGAGGTATCAACGGCTAATTGTCTTAATAGATAACCGATTAATGAACGTCTTAAATTAACTTTAATCACATTATCACTCGCCTTGTAATCAATTAATATGCTTTCCTGTTGCCGTTTATCTAGTTTTGGATGTGGGCTGAGCTTTAATATGATCATTTCTATCCAGTCTTCATCGTAACTGGCGCTGGATTCTGCATTGTCATTTAAACAGTTCGCTTCTTCAAAACGAGATAAGACAAAATCACGAAAATCGAAACTATCTTCATTATAGGCGCGTACATGCCAGCGAAAACCGGTATTCACCAATGAATGCGGTTCAATAATACGAGTCCTCTGTTTGCTGTCGGTAAGCGAACGATAATTTACCCTGAGTTTTTTATGACCATAAATTGCCCTTGTGATTTGGCATAGTACCGCGGCAGAGGGTAAACGATTAGGTAACACCATATTTACTGCCGGGATATTGAACACCGATTCTGTTGGGTTGGGGCTACCGTTCATTGTTTGGTTTGCTTCTAGCAACGGTAATACCGTCGCCACGGATAAGTCCGCAAATGCGGGTTTGAATGCGGATGTTGGCACAAATCCAAATACACTATGTTTGTAACTCAGGTTTTCAGGCGCAATATCGCTGTACAGTTTCAGATCTTTTGTTGCCGCCGCATCCGAGATAGCAAATGCTCTTGCCACATCACTACGCGTTACTACGCCAGAATAGTAAGCAGTTACTTCTATAAATTGCATTCTCTGGCGTATAGCCCATTTTATTTCGCATAACATAACTGCATTAGTATAACTGAAGTTTTACAACCAAATAAAATTTATTATATAGTAAAAAGTATAAAGGTAATAAAAAATATTGACATTAATAAAAGTATTAAGTAAGATTTTTCCAACAAGTCAATTAAGGGTGTCGACCTAGTTTAATAATCAGAAATGTATGGAGAGTGTGTGATGGCAACAGCAAACTTAGAAGATGATAAAAAGAGAGCGCTAAACATGGCACTGGGTCAAATCGAAAAGCAATTTGGTAAAGGCTCAGTGATGAAAATGGGTGACCAGCCAGTTGCGGCTATTCCAACCGTAAGTACCGGTTCATTAGGATTAGACATCGCACTTGGTGCAGGTGGTTTACCTTATGGACGTATTGTTGAAATTTATGGTCCGGAATCCTCTGGTAAAACAACATTAACTTTATCCGCGATTGCCGAGGCACAAAAACAGGGTAAGACCTGTGCCTTTATCGATGCAGAGCACGCATTGGATCCTATCTATGCAGAAAAACTCGGTGTGAATATTGATGAGTTGTTAGTTTCTCAGCCTGACACCGGCGAACAGGCATTGGAGATATGTGACATGCTGGTTCGTAGCGGCGCAGTAGAACTCGTGGTTATCGACTCGGTTGCTGCATTAGTGCCGAAAGCGGAAATCGAAGGTGAAATGGGCGATTCTCACATGGGGCTAGCGGCTCGATTAATGTCACAGGCCTTACGTAAACTGACCGGCAATATTAAGCGTGCAAATTGCTGCGTTATCTTTATTAACCAGATTCGTATGAAGATTGGTGTCATGTTTGGTAACCCTGAAACCACCACCGGTGGTAATGCCTTAAAGTTCTATTCTTCTGTACGCCTTGATATCCGTCGTATTGGCGCGATTAAAAAGGGAGATGAGGTGATTGGTAATGAAACCCGTGTGAAAGTTGTCAAGAATAAAGTTGCGCCACCATTCAAACAGGCAGAATTCGATATTCTTTATGGCGAGGGTATTTCTCGTGATGGTGAAATTATCGATTTAGGTGTGCAGCTTGGTTTAATTGACAAAGCTGGTGCCTGGTATAGTTATGGTGATGACCGTATTGGCCAGGGTAAAGACAATGTGCGTAACTATTTAAAAGAAAATCCTGAAATCGCACAGGAACTGGAAACAAAAATTCGTCAGGAATTATTACCAACGGCATTGCCAGTTCCTGCAGATGAAGCAGACGAAGCACCTGCTGAAGAGGAGGTTGCCTGACAACAGAACGCCAGGAGGTATTGAAGAAAGCCTGTGACTTCCTGGCGCGCCGTGAACATAGTCGCAAAGAACTCCAGTATAAGCTCGCAAGAGCTTGTGAAAATGAAAGCTTAATCGAAGAATTACTTGATAAACTCTCTGCTGAAGGTTTGCAAAGTGATGTTCGTTTCACAGAAAGTTTTGTTCATCATCGGATCAATAAAGGACAAGGTCCAATTAAGATAGAGCAGGAACTCAGACAACGCGGTGTCGAACAGGACCTGATCATGACTTATTTATATGATGAAAATCGTGATTGGATTTCCATGGCAGAAGGTATTCGAACCAAGAAATTTGGTGAAGATGTGCCAAATGACTATCAAAAGAAAGCAAAACAGTCTCGATTCCTATATAGTCGCGGTTTTAATTCTGAAGTCATCAATCAATTATTAAATTAATGAAGACCTGTAACGAGATTCGACAATCTTTTCTGAATTATTTTGCCGACAAAGGACATACTGTTGTTGCGAGTAGTTCTCTTGTGCCAAACAATGATCCGACCCTGTTATTCACTAACGCTGGCATGGTTCAGTTCAAGGATATGTTTCTTGGCAGGGAGAAACGTGATTATGTCAGAGCAGCGAGTTCTCAATGTTGTGTTCGTGCGGGCGGCAAACATAATGATTTAGAAAATGTGGGATATACAGCGCGTCATCACACGTTTTTTGAAATGCTTGGCAATTTTAGTTTTGGTGATTATTTCAAAAAAGAAGCAATTAGTTATGCTTGGGAATATTTAACCGAGGTGTTAAAGATTCCCGAATCACGTCTCTGGGTAACAGTATATGAAGACGATGATGAAGCTGCAGATATCTGGTTAAAAGAGATAGGTGTTTCACCGGAGCGATTTAGTCGATGTGGTGAGAAAGATAATTTTTGGTCGATGGGCGATACTGGTCCATGCGGTCCATGTAGTGAGATCTTTTATGATCATGGTGAAGATGTGCCGGGCGGTCCGCCGGGCAGTGAAGATGCTGAACTTGATCGTTATATTGAAATATGGAATCTGGTATTCACTCAATTTGATCGTGATCCGGATGGCAACCTAAAACCGATTCCTCATCCGTCTGTTGATACTGGTATGGGGTTGGAAAGAATCACGGCAGTGATGCAGGATGTTCATAATAATTACGACATCGATTTATTCCAGCATTTAATCTCTGCTCTAAAAGAGTTAGCCGATAATCAGAATCTTGAAACAACATCCAGTCAGGTCGTTGCAGATCATATTCGTTCTTGCGCATTTTTAATTGTAGATACTGTGATTCCAACCAATGAAGGTCGCGGTTATGTGTTACGACGTATTATTCGAAGAGCGATACGTCATGGAAACAAACTCGGCTTCACCGAGCCATTCTTTTATAAGCTGGTTAATGCGCTTGTAGAAATAATGGGTGAGGCTTATCCAGAGTTAAGCAAAGCAAAAGAACATGTTGAAAAAGTTTTATTGACCGAAGAACAACGTTTTGCTGAAACGCTTGAACAAGGTTTAAAAGTACTCGATGACATTATCGCTGATTTAAATGGCAGTAAGATATTAAAGGGTGAAGATGTATTTCGTTTATATGATACATATGGTTTCCCGGTAGATTTAACTGCAGACATTGCTCGCGAAAAAGAGCTAGAAGTTGATATGGAAGGCTTCAATGCGGCTATGGCTGAACAACGCAAGCGTGCGCGTGCAGCGAGTAAGTTTGATGTCGGCATGACGATTAATACGGATGATAATCTGGTAACCAGTTTTACCGGTTATGAACGACTTGAACAAAACACAACGGTTACTGCGCTTTATCAGGATGGCCGTAATGTGCAAACACTTAAGCGCGGGGAAGTAGGTGGTGTAATACTATTGGAAACTCCCTTTTACGCGCAATCTGGTGGACAGGTTGGTGATAGAGGCGAGTTATATGCCAGTGATGTTTTCTTTGAAGTGGAAGATACTAAGAAGCAAGGTCAATCACATATTCATCTTGGTGTATTAAGAATAGGGGAATTGCATGTAGGTGATGTTTTACATGCATCTGTTGATGCTACACGTCGAGAGCGCATTGTTCGTAATCATTCGGCAACGCATTTATTACATGCTGCTTTAAGAAAAGTGTTAGGTGATCATGTAGTACAAAAAGGTTCATTGGTTGCCGATGATCGTTTGCGTTTTGATTTTTCACATGGAGAGCCATTAACTCGTGATGAGTTATTAACCATCGAACAATTAATTAATGAACAAATCCTTGCTAACGAAGATACACAGATACATGTTATGCCATTGGAACAGGCCAAAGAGTCTGGAGCCATGTCTTTATTTGGCGAAAAGTACGATGACAATGTTCGCGTGCTGTCTGTTGGTGGAGAGTTTTCCAAAGAGTTATGTGGTGGTACGCATGTTCGTCGTGCGGGCGATATAGGTTTATTCAAGATCATCTCCGAAACGGGCATTGCTGCTGGCGTTAGGCGTATTGAAGCAGTAACGGGTATGGGCGCATTGGCGTGGGTAGAAAATGTTGAAGCCAAAATGCAACATGTCTCTGATTTGTTAAAAACCGATATCGAGTCAGTTGATTCAAGACTGTCCATGCAGGTCGAAAAGATTCGTAAACTGGAAAAAGAACTCGAGCAGTTGAAGGGCAAATTAGCCAGTAGTGCAGGCTCCAATATGGCCGATGGTGCAGAAGTTATCGATGGCATTAATGTGATTGCCAAGGTTCTGGAAGGTGGTGACCCAAAAACCCTGCGAGATACGGTTGACCAACTAAAGAATAAACTGGGCACAGCAGTATTAGTACTGGCGACAGTCAATGACGACAAGGTGAGTCTGGTTGCCGGTGTAACCAAAGATAGTACTGATAAGATTAAAGCCGGCGATCTGGTTAATTTTGTTGCGCAACAAATTGGTGGTAAAGGTGGAGGCCGACCAGATATGGCACAGGCTGGTGGCAATGATCCTGCCGCTCTGGATGGCGCGCTTCAGAAAGTACCTGACTGGATACGCGAACAGTTATCCGCATAATATATTTTAAAAGTTTCCTATGCTTTCCTAAAATCAATAGATAAGCTAGAATCCCGCGCTTTTTAAAAGGGATATTTACGCTACATGGCGCTAATTGTTCAAAAATATGGTGGTACTTCGGTTGGCTCAGTCGATCGTATTCAGGCCGTTGCTGATCGTGTCATCGAGACAGTCAAACAAGGTCATCAGGTAGTGGTGGTGGTTTCAGCCATGAGTGGTGAAACCGATCGTCTGTTGGGTCTGGCCAAGAGTATTTCTCAATCACCAACTCCCAGAGAATTGGATGTATTGTTATCAACTGGTGAACAAGTCACCATTGCTTTATTAAGTATGTGTCTCTCTGATAAAGGCCAACCTGCGGTTTCATATACCGGTGGGCAAGTGTGCATTCGTACTGACAATGCCCACAACAAGGCAAGAATTCTGGATATTGAATCAGTTCGAGTACATAAAGAACTAGAAGAAGGTAAGGTTGTCGTCATTGCCGGTTTTCAGGGTAATGATGAAGCAGGCAATATTACTACCCTTGGTCGAGGGGGCTCAGATACCACAGCAGTTGCTATGGCAGCTGCATTAAAAGCCGATGAATGCCGTATTTATACTGATGTGGATGGAGTCTATACCGCTGATCCACGTATAGTTGAAGATGCTCAGCGCTTGCCGTGTATAACCTATGAAGAAATGTTGGAAATGGCGAGTCTTGGCTCCAAGGTATTGCAGATTCGTTCTGTGGAATTTGCCAGAAAATATAATGTAAATTTACGTGTACTTTCCAGCTTTAAGGAAGGTCCCGGAACGCTGATTACTGATGAGGATGAACAAATGGAAGCAGCACTGATTTCAGGTATTGCACATAATAAAGACGAAGCAAAGCTGACGATTGTTGGTGTGCCCGATCAGCCAGGCATTGCATCACAAATTTTGGGCCCAATCGCTGATGCCAATATTGAAGTGGATATGATAGTGCAGAATGTGGGCATGGATAACACAACCGATTTCACATTTTCGGTGCATCGAAATGATTTTGAAAAAGCAAAATCGATATTGGAAAATACAGCCAAAAGCATTGGCGGTAAAAACGTTACTGGCGATAATAAAATTGCGAAAATATCTGTGGTAGGTGTAGGTATGCGCTCACATGCTGGAATTGCCAGCAAGATGTTTAAGGCCTTGGCCGAGGAAGGAATCAATATTCAGATGATTTCTACCTCGGAAATTAAGGTTTCTGTAATTGTGGCCGAAAAATACTTAGAACTCGGAGTACGTGTACTACATAGTGCCTTTGGTTTGGAAAATGGTGCGTTAGCCGAAAACTAAGTTTGAAAACACTAAAAAACAGCTGTTTTAAATAGTTTAATAGTTTTAAATTTAATAATGATGATTAAGGAAGCATCAGGAGAATTGAGATGTTGATATTAACGAGACGAGTCGGAGAGTCGCTCATGATAGGTGACGAAGTAAATGTCACAGTATTAGGTATCAGAGGGAATCAGGTTAGAATCGGCGTAAATGCCCCAAAAGATGTGGCTGTGCATCGTGAAGAAATTTACGATCGAATTCAGAAAGAACAGACAGGAGAGGAATCCTCTTCTGGCAGTTAATAAAAATACCTTAATTTTAGGTATTTACCCAGTATTCACTCAGCGTTATCCTAACCACCAAACATGGTAACAGCCGTCGCTCAAGGTAAAAGCGCGAGCATCGCTTTAGAACTTAAATAAGAATATTTGGAGAAGTGGCCGAGTGGCTGAAGGCGCTCCCCTGCTAAGGGAGTATACGGTTTATCCCGTATCGAGGGTTCGAATCCCTCCTTCTCCGCCAATATAAAACATATCTTATTGATTTATACAGTACTTTTATTTAAGTATCTATTTAGTGTACGGATTATCATCTTTTTATTGTGACTCTGACTCCGTCAGTAGAGGTTCGAATCCTCTACCCCCAGCCAATATAAACAATTACTTAAAATTTACCCTCTCTTTTTTTCATAAGTTTTCCCTAATATAAGGATTAAATTAATTCTGAATTAATCGTTTTATTATGGTTTTGAGTCTATGGATTACCTTTTCATCACTAGCTGATTGCATAATAATGATAAATAAAAAGGAAAATTTATGGATTTAGATGTATTCATAAGAGGACTCTCCACTAGTACGAGCCAATTAAATATTTATTTTATCGGCTTTATCCTTTTTTTAATGGCTTGGGATTTCTTTACCTTCGTAAATAATAAGGGATTAAACCACCGATCATTTCGGAACGAAGTGGTTACTGTAGGTATCTTCGGTACATTTTTTGGAATTTTACTCGGCCTCTATAATTTTAATGTCGATGATATAAGCGGCAGTATTCCTCCTTTGCTTGAAGGGATGAAACTAGCCTTTGTAACCTCTATCGCAGGTATGCTTTCCTCGTTAGCTATCACTATTGTTCAAAAGGCGTTTCCTTCTCCTTACTCTAAAACAGGTAATCCTTTGAATGATAAATTATCGGATCAAACACGTTTACTGAAGGAATTCCTTGATGAAAGCAAAAAGACCAACGAGGCCATTATCGAGCAAGTTAAAAACCATCGAATAGAATCAAAGGACGAGTTAACGAAAGTCAGAGATTCTCTAGATCAAACATTAGAAAAATTATCCGAAGGTGCGACAAAAGAAATTATTCAGGCTTTGGAAATGGTCATCACTGATTTTAATAACAATTTAACGGAACAATTTGGAGAGAATTTTAAACAACTGAATGATGCATGTTTGAAATTAGTTGAATGGCAACAACGATATATTGAATCAATAGAACAAACAGAAAAAACACTCTCTGAGGCTGTCAATAGTCTGGAAAAAACATCTGAGTCTGTAAGCAATATTGCAAATAGAAATAAAGAATTCGAAGAATTTTGCGATAGAACAACGTTAACACTCAACACCATGAAAAACATGCTGGATGATAACATTGCGATACAAGAGCAATTGAGAGAATCCATTAATTCCCTTAAAACAGTGTCTAATGACTTAGAAAGAATTCCTCAAGCCTTTGAGTCCATTACTACCGTCATGGATGAAAATAATAAGAAAACCATTGAGTCTTTAGAGCAAACGAACACTAAACTAGAAGCCTATATAAAATCTTCTTCCGATTCAGTTAACAATCTGAATGCAAAAATGAACGAAGCAACTAAGAATTTAAATGACAGTCTTGTTTCATTAACTAATCAATTTGGTGACAATTATCGAAACTTCTTAGAACAAATAGAACAATTAATGGTTAGAAATAATAGGTAAATACAATGGAAGAAGACAGTTGGCATGGTGGCATATCAGATTTGATGACCGGCCTAATGGTCATTTTTCTTCTTATTGCAATTAGTTACATGCTAATGGTGGAACAAAGTAGTGCTGATCTTAAGAAAACAGCGACCGAGGTAATAGAACAAGGTCGTGCTGTGAAAGAAATTGCCGCTACCTACAGTGAATTACAAGTAGGGTTATATGAAGATTTACTCAAAGAATTCAAAAATGATTTACAGAATTGGGACGCAACACTAGAGAAAGATTCGACAATTAGATTTAATGAACCCGATATTTTGTTCGAAGCCGGTAGTGCTAAATTAAGAGATAATTTTAAAATCATACTAGATGATTTTTTCCCACGTTATATAAGACTGCTTTCATCAAAACGTTATAAAAAAGATATTGATGAAATTAGAATTGAAGGACATACCAGTTCTATTTGGGAGAATGCGACAACAAAAACTGAAATCTATCTCAAGAATGCTCACTTATCACAAGAACGCGCCTATTCAGTATTAGAATATTGTTATCAACTCAGTCCTATAACTAATTTGCATCCATGGTTAAACACAGTAATTCGTGCTAATGGTCTATCACACGGGATACCTATCAAAGATGTAAATAATCACGAAGATCAGGCACGGTCAAGAAGAGTAGAATTTAGAGCAGTTACTAAAAGCCAAGAACGCATATTAAAAATCGTCGAAGAACTTAAATCAATTTAATGAGTGATTTAAATACTTTTACGGAACTTCTCAAAGCAGTATCCAATATTGGTATTTCTGTCTCAGAAAAAACAAGAAAATTCGTTGCAGCACTTAATGAAGGCATCGAAATTGATGATGAGTCCGGTATAATTGAAACCACATCAGGACTCTATGATATTGCACCTAATGGTGATGTATTAAAAATAGCCATTTTCATAAATCAGCGTAATGCGAGGAGACACCCTTCTCAAGACGGTACTCAGAAATGGCATAAGTTCCATCTCTTTAGATGTAGCACAATAGATAATTATCCTGTAAGCAGAAAATACCGATATAAAAAAACAAACAATGACCAAGGTTTATTTCAGTACATTATTACTTATAACAATACTGAATATAAACCAGAGGAAAGAATGCGAGGCAGAAAATTACAACTATGTAAAAACTGTCAAAATGAACTACCTTCCCAATTTAAACAGTTTTCTGTCAGTAACTTTCCAATTAAAGATTTTTTTAAGCATATCCCTAAATCTAATATTTCAGGGACATTTGAATATGATCACGACCAAGTTCCAATCTTTTATTCGCGTGAATGGGATAAGATTGCTAGGAAACTCAAAGACGATCGTGAGTGGCGTTGTGAACAATGCTATATAGATCTATCAACTGACAAAAAGTTTCTTCACGCACATCATATGGACGGTAATCCAAGTAATAATTCAATTGCCAACATAAAAGCTTTATGTATATATTGTCATTCTAAACAAGTGCTACATGAACATGTCCAAAGACTTCCTGACTATGATGAGTTCATCAGAAAATATAAGCATTAATTATTTCTTTTAGACAGGAGATAAAAATGAAAAATATTATTTATATTTCTGCTTGTTCTTTTAATGAGCTGATTTAGCTCAGTCACTTTTAAACTATAGAGTGGTCTATATCTATTGGCTCACGTTTGACTGACTTAAAGCAACAAGCCCCGGCAAATATACCGGGGCTTGTTGTTAATCTAACGCTTAGTAAACTATTTAATAATGTTTTGTACGTTTGGAAAATCTTTTATTTAAAATTCCATATACAAATAAACATTAATCGTCTACATCGTCCCATGTGCCGGGCGTTTTCTGGCCAGCCCATAAGTAAGGCTTGCTCAGACCAACACCGAAGATTAAAGGAATGACAAATGACCAGTTCACTCCCATATATCCATACGTCAATGCTTCATTCATATCTGTGAAGACTGGTCCAATAAGCGATTTAAGGAAAATTGTAACTATCGAGATTAGACCGATACAAAATGCAGAGGCGATCAACCCGCCCCATGGCATGGGTATCTTGGTGAAAGGCCAGTTATGAAGTGGTATCAATACTCCATATACTACAGAACATCCAACCATAAACCAAAGCAACCAACTGCTATCCGCAGCCAGGTAACCGATATGCCAGAAACCTGAAACCCCATCGAGTGACAGATCCCAAATGCCCATCATCTTAGATATCCAAAGGTAGATACATACAGCAAGGAAAAGGATCAGCATCTGCGTTATTCCTTTTAATGGTTGTGCCATATTGCGTGTGAGATAGGTCAGAAGTCCCGTAGCTGCACCCATCTGAATAAATGGAAACCACCATGCAGGAATCCAGCGAATACTGGTATTAGTCGTGACGTAAGTCAGCCCCAAAATAAGTACCATTAAAACAAAAAATTGTCGTGGTTGACTAAGATTGGCAACTACCCAGTTTTCGCCTGTAAAAGAGAAAAAAGCTAGATAAAAATATAACGATCCTACTATAGGGAAAACCCAGTCAGCACCAAGTCCTGACCAGTAAATAGCTTTAGCAGTAAAGAACCCCAAAACCCAGGAAACAGCTGTAAGAATGACCCCCCTTTTCATAGGGTTCTCAATTTTATGAAATGGCCAATACCCGACGACCGCAAACATGAGAGCCCACCAAAGCGCCATCAGTTGGAATGTAACATTATCGAACCAATACCAATTTTGAATTTCATCTCCCACCCAAGGACCAATAGGTGATGCTTTCATCCACATGTTAATAATTGCACAGGATATGATTGTAAGCCCATAGATTATTAGTAACCCTTTGATTGCATCATTGGGACGCCAAGGTGCAACTTCTATATTGTCACTCATTATTATTTTCCCCTATCAATTGCAAGTTATGATCAAAACTATCCCCTTTATACATGGCTTAGATAATTTTCTTGCAACTCACCTTCATGACATACCCTGACAAACTAAAATCAATTCCGAGAGCAGACTGATTATTTACCTAAGCACAACATATTCAAGAACAGCTACGTTAACTACTTTATTATATTTTCTTAACTAATCAATCTGGTTATTTATTCGAGAATTGCCTTTAGATTACAGCTTTATCGGGCATTACTCGAAACTATTGATCATAAGATCATTAAGCAATATTTGAGCCATATGAATGTATGGAGGGAGACAAGCATTAAGGTCGGTATAAATATTGTTTAAATTTTAATTATATATAAGAACAATCCATATTTGAGTTCTACTTTATTATCGATAAATATTGTTATTTGAATTGGCATTTTGCAGGAATAAATGCAACAGATGTTCCATTTTAACTTGAGTTAGTGATAGTTGAGGATAAGGCAGGAATCTTTTATTTCGAGAAATTTAAACCACGGCGGGATGGTTTATTGGATAAAATAGTTCCATATATTTTGTCATATACAGTGGAAGCTTATTTATAAATAGATATAATGGCGTCCGCATTCAATGCGATTTTAAAATAACGCGCCCGTAGCTCAGTTGGATAGAGTACCTGGCTACGAACTAGGGGGTCGGAGGTTCGAATCCTTCCGGGCGCGCCATTTTATCACCTTTTAAGCTTGCTATTATTTTTTTAGTCCCACAGAATAAAATCTGCCCAAAGATTATCTATTATGAATAGTAATTTTGAACAACCATTCGGCACATATAAACCTAAGCGTGATGTTGGTTTTTTAAAAATAATTAAAAACATAGGCATTAGTCGAGGCTTCATTGCTAAGTGGAGTAGAGGGCAATGGAAGAACAAAGGATATGAAATAGTAGATGCTGAGATAAGAGGGGTAAAATTTAGATTGAATATAACTACTAATACTATTGATTCTAAACTTCTTACCAGTTCAAAATATATTAGTAAAAAAGAAATTCAAGCATTAAAGCCTACTAGTGTAGATGGTGCTTTTATAGATATTGGAGCAAATATTGGTTATTTCTCATTGTCTATTGCTAGCATGGGATTTAAAAACATATTAGCTATTGAGCCAAATCCATTAACGATAAAGGCGCTTCAATCGAACATTAAGATTAATGGATATGAAAACATTATAAAATTAGCTCCTTATTGTGTAGGAAAAGAAGAAGAGTTGACTTTTTATAGTTGCGCAGATTTAGGTAGTTCAGGTGTAATAAAAAATGAATTAGATTCCTCTGCGAGAGAAATAAGGGTTCAATCTAAAACATTGGAGTCTATTTTGTATGAATATCAAATTAGAAAAATTGATACACTAAAAATTGATATTGAAGGTTATGAAGATGTTGCTTTAATGCCTTTTTTTGAAAAAGTTAACAACAATTTATGGCCAAGAGTCATTGTTATTGAATATACAAGTCAAGAATTATGGAGAGATAATATTCTGTCTTATTTGCTTAATTCAGGTTATGAGAGAACAATGATAACTCGTGGCAATATGATATTACATAAGAAATAATTCTCTAGATATCTTTGCTTTGTGCCGTAATATATCGTCAAAATCTTGTGATATAATTAGGCAGAAATAACTAATTGATTTTACTCTATGCGCCTGTAGCTCAACTGGATAGAGTATCGGGCTTCGAACCCGAGGGTTGGGGGTTCGAGTCCCTCCGGGCGCGCCACATCCCCCTTTAAGAAATTATAAAAATCGACTTGCTAAAAATGCAAAAAAGAAACCGATTAAATAAAGTGTTAGTGAAAATAGATAGACATATTTATTTATACTTCTGATTCGATTACATGCCTTAGCAAGTTCAGGATCAAAAGGACAGGGGGCATTCCTTATTTTCCATTGATAAACTCCAGTAATAACTAGCAATACTCCAGCTAAAGCGAATACTTCAACTTTATATTTAGATAACGTTACTAGCTGAGGCACATTAGAGACTAGTCCTGCTAACGCAGCTCCTGCTCCAATCGTGACAAACAGAGCAGGTAGCGCACAACAAATGATAGTTCCAAAGCTAGTAAAAAGATTAAGAAGGGGAAGAATTAGAGAATTTTTAGATAGTTGTTTCATATCTTGATCCCCCTATTCCCTGTTGATACTGTCTACATTGTAGCCTGCATCGACGATTAATGTAGTAATATCTTCATCATCTATATCTTTTCCCTGTTTTGTATAAATAGCAACAAGACCGCCAGAAAGATCAACTTTTATGCCAGATACTTCTTCACGTTTCATAAAAACTTTTTGTATTGCTTGAGCACAAAAATCACAAACTAAACCAAATACGTTAACGTCTATCTTGCCGCCTTTCGGGTCAACGGTTCCGGTAGATAATCCTTGTGCACTTGATGAGTGTTCATGGTTGTCATGGTTGTGAACATTATCAACAGCATAAGTAATATTTAAAAATGTCAGAAAAATAATTGTTAAAAAAGTTTTCATTTGATTAACCTCTAATTAAAAACGGTGAACAAAATTGAGTAAAAATTTACCTTCGCTACTGTAGCCTGTTTCGAGTAGAGAAGGGCCTTTAAATAGGCGAATGAGCGGAGTGTATGCGAAGTTTTTCTCATCTTCAGGAACATGGCTAACTTCAAGCATTAACCATGTATGTAAATTACCGAAGTCAGCTACATATGGAGAAAAGCCAATTCGAGCTTTTTGTCTAAAGTTATCTACTATGCTATTAGATTTCGTTATGCGGTTTTCATAGGAGATAAAATACTTCCTAGTTTCCCAATCTGCAGCAAGACCTGTAAAAAAAACTGGGTCTGTTTCAGAGTTAAATGAATTATAGTCCGAATAAGTTATACCTATGCCTGATTTAAGATAAATGTTGGCCTGAGCATGTTGTTTATTCCATCGTTTTAGTAGATTGTTTATTTGCAATGCATGTATTTGGTAGTCTCCAGAACGCCAAAACTCTCCTTTGTAACCAATGGAATAATTAGCTGTTGGTGAATAATGAGTGTGTACTGAGTATTTATGACCATCATTCATGGTCATAAATGTCCATCCGCCCGGATAAGAGACTGGTCTAGATGCAACTTCAGTACTTAAAAAAAGAAGTAGTAACAGTAATTTACGCAAAACATAGCTCCTAAGTTAAACTCCAATTGCCCATATGAGCATAAAAATTTGAAACTAAGAACTATGCGTTAGGAGGAGGTGTAGGTGTATCGATAAAAATTGAATGATAATTAGATGCTGCGTAATTTTTATTTTGATAATTCTTATAAGCAGGAAGCTTTCTTAAGTCAACAATAAACATTGCATTTGATGAACAGGCTTTGCAAAATAAACAATCTGATTGAGATTTGTCACTAGAGCTCTTCTTTAGTAATTCAGCATTTATTTGAATTGAATGACAAGGAGATTGAGTATCGCTCACTTGAACAGAATCATCTTTTTCATATATATGACAAGACAGACCAAATGTCTGAGTTGTTCCAAAGACAAATAATAGTATTAACAAGTGATGAAGGATTTTGCGAAGCATTAGTAGAAAATACCATATTTAATCTATTAGATAAATAATCAGAGGCTTAGTTCATAGATATATAATTGGTTGTAAATACTGAAAATAATCGACTTTAAATAGTTATTTAGATTATTTTTAGAAACAGCAGGAGTTCCAGATTGAAAAGACATTTAACTATTTTTGGACGTGTTCTTTTGGCCTTTTCTATCTTTATGGTATTGGTTTCGTGCGATAAAGAAGAACCTGCTTCAGCTGCTACAACCTTCGGTTTTAAAGTCCTCGTATTTACTGAAACAGCTGGCTTTCGTCATGGATCTATTCCTGATGGTGTACAAGCTATTAAGAGACTGGGCGAAAACAATAATTTTGCTGTTGATGTCAGTAATGTCAGTGAAGTATTTATTCAGGATAATTTATCCCAGTATGCTGCTGTCATTTTCTTAAATACAACAGGTGATGTATTGACGGATGAACAACAATCGGTTTTCGAAAGTTACATTAAAAGCGGGGGAGGTTTTGTAGGGGTTCATTCAGCCTGTGATACAGAATACCAATGGCCATGGTACGGTAGTCTTTTAGGCGCCTATTTTCATAGTCATCCTCAAGTACAGCAGGGAACGCTAAATATTATGGGGAACGCACATCTAAGTACGATACATTTGCCCGAGAAATGGACGCGAATCGATGAATGGTACAACATGGTTATATCAACTAATCAGGATTTAAACATCCTGATTATGATTGATGAAAACTCCTATGTTGGAGGAAATATGAATAATAAACATCCAATATCATGGTTTCATGAATATGACGGTGGGCGTTCCTGGTATACCGCCATGGGACATACTAAAGAATCGTTTACAGAGGAATTATATCTAATGCACCTGTTGGGCGGTATTTTTTGGGTTGCCGGAAAGTAATAGTCGTTTAATTTTACAGTTTGAATTTTTCAAATAATATTCTGATGTCATCTCTATGAATAGCTTGCCAACCCACTTTTTTTGCAGCTTGAATATCATTGATTTCGTCATCGCCGATCATAATAAAGTCATATTTATCATTATTAAGTTCTTTAATAATATGTTGAAAAAATCGTATATCAGGTTTGGCATAACCAATATCGCTGGAATAAAAAATATTCGATTCATGGATCAACGGGAAATGCATTTTACATATATTGATTAATCTTGAATCAAAGTTAGATGCAATGCCTATATTGAAATTTTGTTCATGTAGTCTATATAGAAGATCTTTTGTATCTTCATAAACACCCCAATGTTCTGGTTTTGAAAAATACTGCCATAAGGTATTAAACAGTTCCTTGCATTGTCCTTCTTTTGGTAAAAATACATCAGTTACAACCTGTTCCCAGCGCTCTTTTTCCAGTGCTTCACTCGATTTATAGCCAGTACTATTTTCAGGTCTGAAATGTTCTTTAAATGCATTAGAAAAACGGGAAGAAATAATGTCAGGTGATAGTGAGATGCCAAACTCTTCTCCAATACGACTATAAACCTCAAATACAGGCGGATCCGTATAAATTAATGTTCCTGCCGCATCAAAAAAAATATAACTGTTATCTTTAGTAATCATAATATTGAGTAGTTAGGGTGATTAAATCGTCGCTGAGGCGGGTATTAAGGGGGCAGGGCATCGCACCGTAGTTCTATGAACACGACGAATTTCCTTAGCAGGTATATTGCTTACTCGATGCATTACGCACCGATTATCCCAGATCAAAAGATCATTTTGCTGCCAGTTATGTTCGTAAAGCGTGTCGGTATTAATAACGGTTTTGAACAGATCATCTAGTAATTGCTCGCCTTCTTCTTCACTCAATCCATCTATCGATGAAATATGACCACTCAAATATAAACATTGAGTTGAGTTATCTGGATGTATATGAACCATTGGTTGTCTGCATGCAGATAAGTTTTTCAATTCGTATTCAGGTAGTTCCACCATGTTGACTCGTTTCAGCGAGCGTTTGTAATCATGGTAACATGTTAAATTGTGTATGCGTTTTTTTTGTGCTGGCGATAAACAATCATAACCATGAGAAAGTGAACAAAACGCTGTACTTGTTACTTCATCTTCAGGAATTTCTTTTCCATAAAGTATCGATGCCATTGCCGGTGGTGATTTAAATGAGCTGTCAATATGCCAGTATGTATTTACATTAAGTAGTTTTCGTTTGTTCGAATCGGCAGCCAGTATTTTTTCCCGATTATCAATATTTGATATTCTATAAACATATTGGTTAGTAGCGGCTGTCATAATACTGATCTGTTCAAGCTCACCAAACAAACGACTAAAAGCTATTTGTTGTGCATCATCCAGTTTTTGATTCCTGAATAATAATACCGAATATTGATTAAATTTATTCAGGATATAGGAAGCGACTTCATCTGATATAGGCTGACTCAAATCCAGTCCGGAAATCTCTAATCCATATTGCGGCTGTAGTTTAATTTCAGATAAATTTTCCAGCGAGTTTTGCATCAAGCTCAATTAAACATCAGTCTTCTTCAAATTGAACTAGAACGACAACATTTACGATGACCATCAGGTCATTATTCACACCAGGTACATCGAGTCCGCCTAATGTTGGTTCAACAGTCACAGTTCCAAAAGGGAATGCTTCTGCGATGGCTGATTTATCAATGGCATCTGGATCACCTGCTCCCACTTTAGCGGTAATGATCATGTCGTGAGGTGATTTCCCCAGAGCATCAAAGAAATTTAGACTTGAGTGTCTGATCGCATCCGAAACAGCACGTTTGGCTGCCTTGGTATAATCGCCTCCGTGAACATCTACCCCCATTCCCATTTCTGTGACATATCTTTTTAATGCCATAAAATCTCCCCACAAAATTTTATAATTAAATAGAGTAATACTTGTTAAATAGAACGATCACTAATCTGCTTTGCTATGTAATCTGCTTGTCGTATAGCTAACGTTACAATCGTCAATGTCGGATTGACTGCTGCGCCGGTTGTAAATTGGCTTCCGTCAGAGATAAAAAGGTTTTTTATATCGTGTGTTTGTCCCCATTTATTACATACACCATCAGCAGCTTTTGCACTCATCCGGCATGTACCAAGATTATGTGTAGAAGGATAGGGCGGAACTTCATAAAAATGTTTCGCGCCCACCGCGTTGTAAACTTCCTTACCCTGTTTGTAAGCATGATTACGCATGGCAATATCATTGGCATGATCATCATAATGCACATTAGGAACAGGCATACCGTATTGATCTTTTTCACTGCTGTTTAATGTGACGCCATTGGCCTCTTGCGGCATATCTTCGCCAACGATCCACATACCGGCGAGGTATTTGTAATTTTCAAGAGCATGTGAAAAATCTTTGCCCCATGCGCCAGGGTTTAAAAACGCTGCCATGAAAGGTAAGCCAAGCGCTAGGGTTTCCAATTCGTAACCGCCAGCAAAACCTCGTTTTGGTTCATGATAACTTTCGTCCTGAATAATACCTGCCATGGTTGTGCCGCGATGAAAATTTACTTCTTTATCAAACATGGCATAGACAGAACCAGTTGTATGTCTCATGTAGTTTCTTCCTACCTGACCTGATGAGTTGGCCATACCATCCGGAAACATACTGGAATGCGAATTTAATAACAGACGTGGCGTTTCAATAGAGTTGCCAGCTACACATACAATTCTTGCTTTTTGTTTACGATGATTACCTTCGCTATCAACATACTCAACAGCACTGGCAAGCCCTTTGTCGTTATGTTCAATTTTTAAAACATGCGCGCCTTCTCTAAGGTCAAGATTTCCTGTGCTTTCTGCAGCAGGGATTTCTGTGTAAAGCGTTGACCATTTGGCTCCAGACTTACATCCCTGAAAACAAAAACCTAGTTGCAAACATGAACCTCGACCATTTCGAGGTCGACTGTTAATAGCCATTCTTCCGGTGTGTACGTTTTTATATCCTAGCTTCTTTGCTCCTGCGTACATAACCTTGAAATTATTATTGCCAGGTAGCCCAGGAATGCCATTGGTTCTTGTAACGCCCATCTTGTCTTCGGCCTTATCGTAATAAGGTTCAAGATCCTTTAGCTCTAGAGGCCAGTCAAGCAGGTTTGCTTTATCGATATTGCTGTAAGTGGTTTTTGCTTTAAATTCAAAATCACGAAAACGTAAACTGGCACCTGCCCAGTGAGTAGTTGTGCCGCCAACGGTTTTGCAAATCCATGCTGGTAAATTAGGAAAATCCTTGGCTACGCGCCAGTTACCTGAAGTGGTTCGCTTGTCCAGCCATGCCAGTTGCGAGAACGCCTCCCACTCATTATTAACGAACGTATTTGAAGACTGACGTTTCCCTGCTTCCAATATTATTACCTTGATTCCTTTCTGGCATAACTCGTTTGCAAGTGTGCCACCACCGGCACCTGAACCAATGATAAGTACAGCTGAATCATCGTTATAATCTATCTTATTCATTTTATAATCCTTCTACTTTTGGGCTTGCTTCTTCAGGAGGTTCAGGTAACCAATTCAGATCATTAAAACCACGATGTAAATAACCGCCTTGACTAAAGGCTTCACCTTCATAACCAAATACTTTCCACACTTTTTCATCGTTATATAGTGAGTTTATGGTTGTTGACTTCAGTTTAGAAAAAAAATCGGTATCTTCTATTTTTGTTAATGAAGCGAGTTGTTCGTTCGGATCGGAATCTACCCAGGTATTTTTAACCATGGTTTTAGCGACCGAGTCATTAAGATTTGAAATGCCATCTTTAATTAATTGTCCGACTTTGGGATCAGTGATGGATTCTTCCAGAAGCTTTTCCACTACAATTTGATAATGTATATCTTTTAAACTTTTATGAGGAAACATGCGCTTGATAATGCCAAACAACGACCTTAGCTCATCAATTCCTAAGACCATCTCAGCAGATGCATTCATGGAAGAAAATAATGTTGATGTACCAACAAATAATTGGTTGCAACAGACAGACAATACGCCGCTATATTTCAGGAAAAGTCTGCGGGACATCGATGTTTTATTCATGGCAAGTGAATTCCCCTATAGTTGTTACTTCTTTTTAATGTAAATTTGTAACCCAGTCAGGTCAGGTTAATTACTATTGTTTAACATCTTTAAAACGTTCTTGGGTTTCATTTAACATAGTGATGAATTCAGGAACTTTTATCAATTCCTGAACAAGTTTTTCTGCCAATAATTGACCACTTTGGCTATCACTAGGGTAATGAACACCGGCTATTTCTCTTCTTTTAGCAATATTTCTTGCATATTCCAGATAAGTAGCTTCATTCTTAGGGTCAATCATGGCCAATATCAATGAAAACACCATAGATTGCGTGGCATGACCTGAAGGGTAAGCTGCGTGACCCGGATTCGGTACTACAAGGTCGAGTTGAGGTGCAAGTTGCGAAGGTCTTGGTCGGGAGAATCGTTTTTTGTAGTTGACTACAAAATATACAATTTCTTTATCTGCAAACTTTAAAATTCGATAGCACAATTTTTTGAGTTCAGGATTAATAGGGCCTTCATCAAGATATATTTCTGAAAACTCACCGGGTTGAGCTTCTGTAAGAATTTTGCTTACTTGTTCCTGTGAACGTGCTTCAGCAGCATATTTTCTTAACAACGCTAATTCATGTTGAGTTACCTCACTGCTATTGGCAGATGGTTCCGGGATATCATATTCCTTATTTTTATCCAGATAAGCTGGTCCTTTGATAAGAATATTTAAGACTTGCCCATCCCAGTTTTTTTCCGGGAAACGTATATTATCAATATCATTGGCCGCCAGAATTTCAAAACTGAATAAAGCCAGCATTGCAAAGAAGATAAGTCTATAAAAATGTTTCCATATTGCCGAGCTGTGTAAGTCAGGTGTTGATATGTTTGTCAAAATATTAAGGGCCTACTTAATTTTATATGCCAATAAACGGTTACTGTTCATTAATGGAAGAAAAAGCATTTTTTTATCTAATAGCACATCAATGTCAGCTGTACCTTGCTCAATTGCTAGTAGTTCTTTCGCTTTTCCGTTCGGTGATATTAAATATAATTTACCCCCCATCCAGTCAGTGACGTAGTAGTTATTATCACCATCACTCTCAACAGCATCCAGATTGCCAACTGGTGAAGCATCACCAAGGCTGGCAATTTTCTTTGTTTCAACATCAATCTCTTTCAAATGTCCTGGTATCGCTGTAGCAAAACCATCGGTCATGTTACCCCATGAACCAATAATGAGACGCTTGCCTTCAGCGAGGATACCATTAGGTGTTTCTAGATCTGTTGATTCAAGCCATAGTTCAAATTTTCCATCAGCGAGTTTAAATATGCGATTGGTCATCATGCCGGTCACATACACGCTGCCGTCATCTGATGCCGTTACATCGTTTAGCATTTTTACATCACTAGCGACGTAATAATTTGTGATCAGACGACTATTGATATCAATTTCAACGAGCGTATCCACATCTGCGGTGTAGAGTTTGCCATTACTGATAGCGAGTCCTTTTGGCGAGTTGAGTCCAACTATCCATGCCTCTTCAACAATTTTGCCATCGAGCGTGACAGTAGAGATAGTGCCTTTGCCATCTTTATCAAAAGGAGAGCCGATGACATTTGAGACATATAGCAGGTTTGTATCTTTATCATAGATAACCGATTCAGGATTGCCCAAACCGATGACTTCCCATTCCTGTTGAAGGGATACCGACATTTCATTATTCTCAACCTGACTGTCGCTGTCTCCGCAAGCTGTAATAAAAACACAAACAAGCAGTGTTAGAAAAAAAGTTGATTTCATTAAAATACTCCAGTGGTAATGTTAACTAAAAATGTATTGTTCTTTTTTCAACATCAAGTGCCGACTCATGTATTGCTTCAGATAATGTCGGATGAGCGTGAATCTCTTCAATGATATCGTTAAAGGAAAGTTTATGGCTAATAGCGGTAACCCCATTTGCAATTAGTTCTGATGCGTTGGGTCCAATGATATGCATACCCAGTATGGTGCCATCTTCGGTACTCAGTATTTTGACAAAACCCTTTGCACAGTTCATGGCATGGGCACGGCCATTAGCAAGAAATGGAAACTTACCTGCTTTATAAGCTATGTTCTTTTCTTTTAATTCCTGTTCGGTAGCACCCGCCCATGCGATTTCAGGCCAGGTATAAACAACCCAAGGGATGCTTTGGTAATTTGCCGATTTATCTTTACCCGCAATGTTTTCTGCTACCATGATGCCATCTTTCGAAGCTCGATGAGCAAGCATGGGTCCGTTGGTAACATCACCGATTGCAAAGATATTGTCGATATTAGTCTGACATTGTTCATTGACAGCAATGAACCCTCTGTCATCTCTATTTATTCCTAATTCATCCAGTCCGAGATTATCGGTAAAAGGTTTTCTACCAACCGCTACTATCAGTTTTTCAAATTCCATTTCATCTTCTTCACCTTTTGCATTTTCATAGGTAACACTGACGTAGTCATCATCGTTTTCGATCTCAGTTACCTTACAACCCAGTTTGATATTCAGACCTTGCGACTTAAAGTTTTTCAACGCTTCTTTGGCAATATCACGATCCACTGTAGGCAAGAACTCGGGTGACATTTCCAGAATGGTTACTTTTGACCCTAGGCGGCGCCAGACGCTACCTAACTCAAGACCTATAACACCAGCGCCAATAATACCCAGTTCTTCTGGAACTTCATCAAATTCAAGTGCGCCTTCATTATCAACAATGCTTTGTTCTACTGCTGCTTGGGGTAAGCTGACTGGAACAGAACCAGTCGCAATAATAATATTAGTTGCCTCTACAGCCTGTTCACCACCATCATTTAACGCAACCTTGATCATATTATTGGCAGAGATAGTTGCAGTGCCTAACAGGCTATCAACCTTGTTTTTTGCAAATAGACCGCTAATACCTTGCGACATTCTACCAATGATTTCATTTTTTCGAGCCAGTAAGGTTTCTACATTAATAGGTGCCGGTTTAACACTAATCCCATGTGAAGATGCTTCTTCGCTGATGGCTTCATAAAGATGTGAGGAATCGAGTAATGCCTTGGAAGGAATACAACCTACATTAAGACAGGTTCCGCCAAGCGAAGCCTTTTGCATATCGTTGATCCATTTATCAATACATATCGTTTTTAACCCTAGTTGCGCGCAACGGATTGCTGCAACATATCCACCGGGACCGGCACCAATAACTGCTACATCATATTTCATAGTTTTTAATACTCATTATTTATTAATTGTTAGAAGCAATGTTACCTAGCTCTGGAGAACTAGGTGACGCTGTATAAATCTGTTTTTCCATTCTGCCTGCTGAATGAGCCATATAACCTGCATGAACAGCTTCTCTCATCGCCATCGCCATAAATACCGGATTTTTTGCCTTTGCTATAGCTGTGTTTGTTAAAACACCAGCGCAACCCAATTCCATAGCAATGGCAGCATCGCTTGCTGTTCCGACACCTGCATCGACAATGATAGGTACATTTGCATTTTCAATAATTATTCCCAGATTCCATGGATTAATGATCCCCATGCCTGAGCCTATTAATGAAGCTAGGGGCATGACTGCTGAGCAGCCAATCATTTCCAGTTCTTTAGCAGCAATGGGGTCATCAGAAGTATAGGCCATGACATCAAAACCCTCTTTTACAAGCATTTCAGCAGCCTTTATTGTTTCGCCAACATTTGGATACAAAGTATCAGGATCGCCAAGGACTTCCAGTTTAACTAGGCTGTGACCATTTAATAATTCTCGAGCAAGTCGTAGTGTGCGAACAGCATCTTCGGCGGTATAACAACCCGCGGTATTTGGCAAAATGGTATATTTGTCCGGACTAATAACTTCCAGAATATTGGGTTCATCTTTATTTTGGCCAATGTTGGTTCTTCTGATCGCTACAGTCACTATATCAGCGCCGCTAGCTTCAATAGCGTCACGTGTTTCTACTAGATCTTTATATTTACCTGTGCCAACCAATAGTCTGGATCGATATTCCTTGTTATTAATAATTAACGGGGCATATGGTTCTTTCATTATAATGGCCTCTTATCTGTTGACTATTAACCACCACCAACTGCAACAACAATTTCAATGTTGTCATGTTCGCGAATGTCACAATTCTGGTATTCACTTTTGGGAATAATTTGCCCGTTAATGTCGACTGCAAATTTTCCTTTATTAATTTCAAGCTGTTTAATCAGTTGCTGAAGGCTGATCGGTTCAGTCACTGATATGGATTTGCCATTAATAATGATCTCTATTTCTTTCATAACCCTTACTCAGTGTTTAATAG